>OWID01000254.1_pt1 | contig 22152 bp, 23 predicted proteins | sample 1732661 | NCBI WGS metagenome assembly OWID01 (sample SAMN05065739, study PRJEB22554) | human gut metagenome | biome: ENVO:2100002; feature: ENVO:00000062; material: ENVO:00002003 | host: Homo sapiens | place: USA
GTGGAGGTCCGCGGCAGCGGCAGACGTACTTACGGGTAAAAAAAGAAGGGGTGCTTATGCAAGTAAATGCAAAAGCACCCCTGTCGGAGAAAATCCTGGTCTCAAAGTAACAACCCCCGTAATTCAGATGTCGAGCTCTTGCTCGATCAATCTAAACTACGGGGGTCATTCAGCCCGTTGAGAGGGCGTCATTTAGGGCGTTATATAGGGGAAAAATCAATACCATTGCATTAGATAGTGCGTTAGTCAAATCCATTATTTCCAAAAATTGCGTCATGAATAGTGTTATGCATCTGAAAATGCACTATCTGATCAGCTTCTCCAGAGGAACTCCATCTTCTTTTCTTAGATAGTCTTCCAAGATACTATATTCTTCTGAAGTGAGTATGTCCTTGGCGTGGCAAAGCTGATGCTTGGCTAAATCAAGAGAGCCCAACTGGTAAGTAGATACAATGAGCCAATAATGTGCTCTCAAATTTGCTGGCATAAATTCTATGGCGTGTAGTGCGTACTGCTGAACGCAACTATAGTCCCGTATCTCAGAAAGACTGCTCAGCAGTTCATTTATCAGAGAAACATATCGAAGGCGGTATAGACTGACCTGGCTGATGATCCAATGTTCATCCTCCGCGCCACGAAATATGGGACCACGATATAACATTACAGCTTTCTTCATGAGATTTATTTTTTGCACCACAGAGGTTGCCTGCCTGGCCCCGTCAATTAGACGGTCGAACTGCTGTACATCGGTGATGATATTCAGGTTTGGATTAAGGCGGTAGCCACTGGGCGTTGACTCAATGAGGGGGAAATCACAGATCAAGGAAAATGTCTGCCTGAATCGATAAATATACCCGCGAATATTCCTGCTGGCCACCTCTGGTTCGACACACTCCTCCGGCCACAGTGCATGATAGATCTCCAGTGGGGGGTGGGCGGTTTTGGGGTTGAGAATAATGTAGGTGACAACTCGGCTGCTCTTAGGCGAATTGAAAAAACGCTCACTCAGAACGCCCTTTCTGGTGCATATCTCCATATCACCGAAGAAGTTAATGGCTACATCTTTATTGCTCTGTACCAAATCAGGCATCGGTGCCAACTTCGCACTTTCAATCATTTTCTGCTGAGCCATAGCACGTTGCAGCACATAGGCAAGTGCGCTGAGCATACTGGACCTCTCAAGATAACGAGATGGATTTCGGATGACCAGGAAGCCCGTTGGCTTCGGCATGAAAGGAACCGCAATCAGCGACTGCGCCAACAGACGTTTATAGACTGCGTATTCCTTTGGATTCTGATCCTTGATGATATCTACATCAGGAATTACAATATTTTTACCATGCTGCATAGCTTCAATCCATCGGGGCATGAAGTCAAGGGATTCGAATTCCAGAATCAGCTGTGTCGTGCGATCCGGAATATAGGAATTGTACCACCATACGGGCGCCCATATATCAAAATCCAAGTCCACTTCCAGTATGCCAGCCCAGTCGCCGCCGTAGAAGGTACACGCTGTCCTCAATGCCTGCATAGCGATTCCTTCCGGATTACTGCTAGTGAGCAAACAGGTTTCCAAAGAACTAAGTGCCTGTTCCAATTCCGTACAATAGCAGACATACGAATCATCACTTTTGTGCAGTCGGCTATCTTTTACAGACGATGGCGAATGCGTAATGGACTGGTCGGATTTTCCTAATAGCGTGTCTAAGAATTTCCCCATGTGCTTTCTCCTTTGCGATAAATAAAAACAGCGCAAAGCTGCTGTACAGGTGCGTAGCAGTCTTGCGCTGTTCATTCTTTCCGCCGATTGCTCGGCAGTTTATGTAAAGTTAAAACAGATACTCAGCCCTTCCTGCTATGTATTATCTTGTCAGGAAAAATGGAAGCATTCAAAAGATCGGCAGGCGCAATCTCCAAGGCATCTGCAATATTAAAGAAAACTTCCAGGGAAAATGGACGGGCAATACCTGGTGCTTCAATAGAACTGATATGTGAGCGGCTGACATTTGCCTTTTCGGCGAGCTGTTCCTGTGAGAAGCCTCGCATCTTTCGTAGGGCAGCAATGACAATACCCAACTGGACATACCTGTCTCTATTCTTAAAATCAATTTCTTTGCTCATGTGCATCACCTGCCGCCCCTATGCATATAATTATACTTTGACCCAGCACAAAACTCTGCATTTGGAAAAGAGCAAATGACTAATATTTTGAGCAATTACCGGATTTAAGAAGAAATTAAAAGAATTCAAATGCAGATGATTGCATTCCAGAGCAAGATGAAATGATCTCGTTTCATTGAATCGGCTACTGTCAATTGCCCTTGGCCGGTATTACATAGGCTTATTTTAACGTTATAGGAGCAGACTCCCCTGAAAACACAAAGGCACCAATGCAGTTTTCTACATCGGTGCCTGATTTCTAATTCTATGCCGCACTGGCTGGTGCTGTTCCAATCTTGAGACATGATAGAAAACCTCCGGCGGATGTCGGAGGTTTTAGGGCTCTAAATTATCTTCCTGAAAAAGAGGTGAAGCAAAAAAGATATCTAAACCGATCTCCATGCCCTGGCACATTTCGTGAATAATTCGTAGTTTAACCGAATCATAGGAGCAGTTGATAATATTGCTTATTGTAGACTTAGGGACACCGCTTTTCATATACAGTTGATACTGTGTCATGTTGCGCTCTGCCAGTAACTGCAAAAGGCGTTCGCTGACCGCTTGATTCAGCTTCAATTCCTCTCACCGTCCCTGTCCCTGTACTAAAGGTATTATATGGGCAAGTATGAGTAAAATAGTCCCTGCAACTGTACTAACGGTGCTCTTCTGTAATGATTAATTTCTCTGCAAGATACAAAAATACCGCCCGTAGTCTCGTTTGGGTGGTAGTTTGTGTAAGATTGGCAGCCATTATTAAGTTTTTTATTATGTTGCCTTTGTACACCGTTGAAAACCGCAGATAACATAAAAAACCGGTCGAGATCTTGTGCATGAAATCTCGACCGGTTTTCTGTTATTGGGGAATTAACTTAGTATTACTTCGACTCTTTGCGGAAGCACATGAACCAGTCCAGGCAATACTGATTCTCGCTCTGGTTGTCCACCCGATCTTTGGCTACGCCGCAACTACTGCCGCTTCCCCGGACCACCGTAGCATCTACTGGCTGGATTGGGGGCATAGGGAGCAGCACCCATCCTGAGCTGTGCTCCACCAGACACAATCCATATTCAGGGACATACATCGGGTCAAATCAACAACAGGTTTTTTCTTCTCCACTCCTCCGGTGCTTTTTCTACAGCCTCGGTCGATAAAAACAAAAGAGGCTTCTATAAACTGCCTGCACGGACAAAGGGTATGATTCTGGGGTTTATTTCAGGTAATAAAGGAAGGAGTTTAGGCGGGACCAGGCGCTCTCGTCCCAATCACTGTCCATGGCAAGATGTAAGTGGGGGATTCCACCCATTTCACCAGTCATATCCAACAGTGTTGCTGTGTTTTCATACCGGGGAGCCAGCGTCAGCACACCAGCCGATGTTCGGCCAAGTTCCCGTGCCTTGGCCAAACGGTACCGACCGTTGGCTCCGGCAAATCTCGGCAGCAGCTGATCCGCTGCAGTACGCATCCCCTCCGGATCTTTGGAGAAGCTGCTTCTCGCCCCCAATAGGCGCCCCAGTTCTGTCATTTGATCCGTCCAGGAAGCGGCAATGACACTTCCGGAATCTCGCCAGAGAAACCAGAGGTACTCGCTCAGGGGGGCACGATACATAGGCCGGCCCTGCCTTTCCAGCGTTCCCAGCACCCCGTCGTTTAGAGCAAACAGCGTAAGGGGTTCTCCCACCGCGGCAAGAGGCTGGCTTTTGACAGGGATGCTTCCGATTTGCGCCGCCAACGTGCTCAGGCTGTCCCAATTTGGAATGTCGTCTGGACTTAGTGCGCTGCGCTGCTCAGGCGGGGCGCACAGTATGAGATCTCCTGCCAACACAGCTCGGAACAACAGGTCTGGATCTGGGATGTTCTCTGGCAAAGTTTCCAGTTCCGGGGAAACCAGTGTTACCCGCTCCAGTCCCCGGTTGGCAAGCACTGCCTCCACCGCCCACGGGTACTGGCCGTCGGCCTCCGCGCCTTGGGTGGAGGGAATCAGCATCTGAAAGGAATCGGATTCCTTCTCCGCTGCGTTCAGAATACCACCCAGTAATGCGGGGAAGGGAAGGTACTCTTTGGAACTGGTCTCCCCCCGGCCCAAAACCAGGGAAGTGCCGCCCAGAGGCATGGGATGGGTTTCCACATTCCATACCATTTCAGCATATTTCCTAAGATATGTGGTAAACGGCGGCAGATCCAAAACATATAAAGGGCCGTGGTTTGATTCTGGGATATCAACGACTTTGGTAGAGCAGTGTTCCACAGCTGTGAGCTTAAAGTGATCCGGCAGTGGCTGAGAGGAACGGCTTTCCAGACTCTGGAGAAATGCCTCGATGCGAGTAATAACGCCTACTGGTGAGAAGTGCTCATCCACTTCGATGTGCAGATAGGGTTTTTCGCCCATCTCCTTCCGGAACAGATAGGAGAGCATCGTATCCGGTCCGCAGCCGTGATTGGTGAGATAGACGGCGTACAGATTAGGGTGATGGGCCACGAGTTTCGCCCCGGAGAGGATGTGTTGTCCGAAGGGCCAGTACAGATTGGGGTAGTCCGCTGACAGATCCAGGTCGTGAGCAGGTAAATGGGAGAGAGTAATTACCTTGTGCCCCCGTTCCAGCAGCAGACGAGGGATTCCCATATTCAGCACCGGATCGGAAAGACCGTAGTTCCGGGTGATCAGTACAAGTACTTTGTCCTCAGGATTCAGAGAGGAAAGCAGTTCACGACCCTGCCGCTCTACTGCTGCTGTATGCCGGCGTACCGCTTGGGCTCCGGCCATCAGGGCAGGCAGACACCGCAGTTTGGGGATGCCAAGCTGTTTTCCAAGGCCCAGCATAGCTGATGCCATCGCTTCCTGCCCAAAGTCCAGATCGAACACAGGGTTGAGCAACTCAATGCCCCGCTCCGCCAGACGAAGGGCACGGGCGGCCAACTGAGGTGCGGTCTGCATATAGACACAGCCGTAGTTGTGCTCAACCTTGGAGGTCTCATGCCTCATGGTATGGATGGAGGGGAGAAAGATATAGTCAACACCGCGCTCTGCCAACCAGGCCATATGACCATGGATCAGCTTTACCGGGTAACAGGTCTCCGCCTGGGCTGTCTGTTGGGAGAGGCGTATGATCTCCTCGTTGGTAGACGGCGAGAGCAGTACATTGAATCCCAACTGCCGGAAGAAGGCATTTGCCATAGGAAAGAACTTGTGGATCATCAGGGCAAAAGGTACACCCACCGTTTTCCTTCCGGGGACAGGTGTTGGATCATAACCTTCCAACAGCAACCGTGGGCCACGCTGGTAAAAGGCGATGTTGCGTTGAATCTCCGCGGACAGGGCGACCTCCGCTTCCGGCTGCCTGTCGAACCCATGGAAGCGGGTAGGGCCTTTCTTGGATTCCAGTGCCAGCAGGGCGGCGCCGTATGCTCCACTGATGGAGAAGCAGGGAGAGACTGTGAGCCGATCTCCAAATTCCTGGCGGAAAGCGGCCACGATGCCGGGGTTATAGGTCACACCGCCCTGGAGCACAATATGGTGTCCTACTGGCTTGCTCCCAACTACTTTGTGGAGATAATTTCGGACAATGGACTGGCACAAACCGGCTGCGACCTCTGCCTGGGTGGCTCCCTGTGCCTGGGCAGATTGGATAGCGGTCTCGATAAACACGGTGCATCGCTCTCCCAATTCCACAGGGGCCTTTGCAGTAAGAGCCAGGCGGCCGAAGTCCTTCAAAGGGATGTTCATGCGTGCGGCCTGCTCCTCAACAAAGGAGCCGGTTCCGGCAGCACAGATTTTGTTCATTTGAAAGTCTGTAACCTGCCCATTCTGAAGGGAGATGTATTTAGAATCTTGACCGCCGATCTCAAAGACGGTATCTGCTTTGGGCATACATTGGATGGCAGCTCTTGCTTGGGCTGTAATCTCATCTCGCACGGCATCCGCACCGATGAGCCGGCCGATCCGCTCTCGTCCGGAGCCAGTGACGCCAACTGCCAGAAGGGGAATCCGCCCAAAACGGGAGCGGATATTCTCCAGGCCCTTTCGCACCGCTGCCTCCGGGTCTCCGGCGGTGCGAAGATACTGGAAGTCCACCAGTTCTCCGAATTGATCCGTGAGAACCAGGTCTGTGCTGGTAGAACCTACATCAATGCCCAAAGCGCAGCCCTGTGGTGGGATATGGCCGGAAACAGGCGGATCAGATACAAAAACCTTGGGATCAGGCCCCAGTGGCTGACGACGGTGCAGCCGGTCTTCCGTGTTTGAATCCTGCCCACACAGAGAGGCCAGTAGTTCTCCCATGGAACAGGTGCCTGCCTCCTGAGCAGCCAGCGCAGCCCCGGCGGCGCCGGCGTAGAGGAAATTCTTCGGTAAAATCAATTCTTCTTCCGTGAGACCAAAAACATCCCGAATAGCCCGAAGAACCCCCGCATTGTAGCCAACTCCGCCGCATAAAGCCACAGGCTTCTCCACAGAAAGTCCCCGCACAATGACTGCTTTATAGTTGCGGACCATTGCGTAGCAGAGCCCCAGCAGAATGTCAGGAGTAGGCACTCCCTCCTGCTGTCGGTGAATGATATCCGTTTTGGCAAAGACAGCACATCGGCCAGAGAGGCGTGGAATGGAGCGAGCCTTTGCTACCAGTTCGGAATAGTCTTCGATCCGCAGGCCCAGCCGGGACATTTGGTCTTCAAAAAAGGAACCAGTGCCCCCGGCACAGTGTTCATTCACTGCAAATCTGGGCGGAGTGCCACAATCCAGAGCGGTGAGGAAACGGGCGCTCTGACTTCCAATTTCAATGACAGATTTCGCTTCCGGTGCCAGCAGATGGATGCCGCGATGGATGGCGGGAATATCGCCCAGAGTTAAAAGTCCGGGACAGACATCTAAAAGTCGATTTCCTATGCTTCCGGTAAGCATCACTGGATAGCCGCAAGCATTGCTATCCGCCTGCAGTAGTTCGCCGAGAAGTGCCCGAACTGTTTGAACTGCGGCACCATGATGCGCGGAGGATTTGAACCACAAAAGCTCCCTCTCCTGTGAGAGCATAGCCAGTTTGACAGTAGCAGTTCCGCAATCTAAACCGATCCCATTCATAGACAGCCTCCTTACATTGACATTTCATTGTCTAAGCAGTATAATAATGGTTAGTTATTGCTAACTATAAAGAAGCTTTTTGTTTTTGTCGGTTGCCACAGCAACACGGAGGGATCTCATGGGTTCGATTTTTGTGGCGATGCGCCGTTGCCAGCTGTTCGACGGTATTCCGGAAGAAAAGTATCAGAATGTTCTTAACTGCCTGCATGGAGAAGTGCGGGCAATTCCAAAGGACACAATTCTGCTGCGGATCGGTGATTGCCAAAAGCGCCCCGGCGTTGTTATGTCTGGCACCTTAAGGATCTCACTTTACAGCGAGGACGGAAATCTACTAACCATTGATCGCCTGAGTAGGGGGCGCGTGTTTGGGGAGACATTGGTCTGCTCCATGTCCCAAGACAGCCCCATTCAAATTGATGCCCTTAACGATACAGAGGTGCTCTATCTGGACTTTGACCCTTTGTTGCTGCAGCAAGAGAACGGGTGTCCATACCGGATGCGGGTAACCGCCAATTTGTTGCAGGAAATGGGAAGAGGAGCTTTATTCCTCAACCAGAAAATGCGTATTTTGGCACAGAACCGGCTTCGCAATCGGATTAAGGTCTATCTTCAAGGTTTGCCAGTTGCCTCCAATGGTGAGATACGCTTGGAGATGGGACGTGGAGAGATGGCGGACTATCTGTGTGTAGATCGCAGCGCCCTTTCCCGAGAACTGGGCCGAATGCAGAAAGAGGGTATTCTTACTTATCAGGGACAGGTTATTCAAATTTTGGACAGTAAGTTTTTAACCGCATAGACAGAAAAATCAGGGCTATCCGTTGCCATAGCAACGGACGGTCCTGTTGTTTTATGTAATAATCCTGCTTGTGGTTAGCTATGTCTAACCACAAGCAGGATTATATTGATTCAGATTGGAGGATCTCAAATGAAACGCACTCTTGCTTCCATCCTGGCTTCTGCTATGATGCTCTTTGCCCTGGCTGGTTGTGCCGGGGGCAATGCGCCTGCGGACAGCACCAACCAAAACGACACAGCAGAGGAATCCGGACAGGCCGCCGAACCGATTACCATCTCTGTAGGCGTGCCCACTGCCCCGCCTGCTCTGCCGGTTCTTCACATGATGGAGGAGCAGCTGCTGGGGGAGAATGTGACAATTGACCTGAATGTGTGGAATGCCCCGGAAGAACTTCTGGCTATGGTCCAGGGCGGAGAACATGACCTGTACGCATTTCCCCTGACCGTGATATCCACCCTCTATAATAAGGGACTTGATGTACGTTTGATGAATGTGAACACCTGGGGCGTTACGTACTTTATGACCACCGATCCGAATTTCACAACCTGGAGCGACCTGGAGGGCAAGACGGTATATATTCCGCTTCAGTCCTCTCCTCCAGATGCGCTCACCCAGTATTTTATGAGTGAGGCCGGCCTGACGGTGGGTGAAAATGTCCAGGTGGTCTACGCCAGTACTGCAGAAGTAGCCGCCCTTTTGGCCTCCGGGGAGGCGGAATACGCCACCTTGATCGAGCCCCAGGTTACTTCCGCCATGGTACAGAATGAGAATGTGCGCCGGGCACTCAGCTTTGAAACCGAGTGGCAGCGATCCACCGGCACCGATACCATGATCCCCAACGCGGGCTTCGGCACCACGCAGACATTCCTGGATGAGAACCCTGAGCTGGCCGCCCAGTTCCAGGCCGCCTATGAGGAGAGCGTGCAGTGGGTGTTGGATCACCCGGCTGAGGCTGCTGCGCTGGCTGAGGAGTATCTGGGCATGAAAGCCGCAATTGTGGAGGCAGCTATTCCCAATATGGGCTTGACTTTTAAGAGTGCCCAGGACGCCAAAGAGGAACTGGATACCTTTTATAACCTTCTTTACAACTTTGAGCCCTCTATGATCGGTGGAAAGCTGCCCGATGAGGGGCTGTTCTATGCAGGGTAAGGCGGGACTGTGGTTCCGCCGTGCCTCGGGAGTGTGCCTGCTGCTGGGAGCCTGGCAGCTGGCATCTCTCTTTTTCCCGCCGCTGGTGGTGCCCCCCATTGCCCAAGTTCTTTCTACATTGGTTCGGTTGATGACGCAGTCGGATTTCGGAGCCACCATAGGAACAACGATCCTGAGGCTGATTGCCGGTCTGGCCATCGGTGTGGGCGTTGGCGCTGTTCTGGGGCTGTTGTTTGGCCTGTGTCCCAAGATAGAGGATGTGGGAACCCCACTGATCCATGTGCTCCAGGCCATTCCGCCCGTATGCTGGGTGGTTCTGGCACTGGTGTGGTTTGGATTTAACGGAAAGCCTTGCGTCTTCATCGTGGCCACAGCCACAGTTCCAACTGTGGTGATCAACCTCAGTCACGGCGTCCGCAGCGTAGATCCACAGCTGTTGGAGATGGCGCGCCTTTACCAATTTTCCCGCTGGAAGATGCTGCGCCATGTAACCCTTCCTTCTATCCGCCCTTATTTCCGCTCAGCGCTGGAAATCGTGATCGGAGGCGGATGGAAGCTGGCAGTTATGGGAGAGGTTCTTACTACAAACAGCGGAATCGGAGGAGCCATCACCACGGCCCGGCTCAACATCGAGCCCGATGCCATCATTGCCTGGTCGCTGCTGCTGGTATTGGGATGCTATCTCACACAAAGATTGCTGAGGATGGCTTTTTGTGGGAAAGAAGGTGTGACATGCTGAAACTGAGCGGAATCACCAAGTCCTATGACGGATTACCTGTCCTGTCTGACTTGTCTTTGACCCTTTCTCCGGGGGAGATCGTGGCTCTGATCGGTCCCTCCGGCTGCGGAAAGACCACGCTTCTTAACCTGATTTCAGGCCTGGCAACACCTGACACGGGTACCATCGAGGCAACCGATACTCGGCTGAGCTATATGTTTCAAAGTCCCCGCCTTCTGCCGTGGCGAACGGTGGAAGAAAACATCCGTCTGGTTCGTGAGGATGCTGAGCCGGAGGCTGTGCGTACCCTCATTTCGGATGTAGGGCTGAAAGGCTTTGAGGGATACTATCCTACGCAGCTCTCCGGGGGCATGGCCCGTCGATGTGCGCTGGCACGGGCCTTCCATTTCGGCGGAGAGTTCTTCCTGATGGATGAGCCCTTTCAGGGACTGGACTACGGCATTCGCATGGAGATGGTGAATATGCTTCTGGAGATCTGGAAGATCAAAAAGCCGGGCGTTCTGTTTGTCACCCACGAAATTGATGAGGCGTTGACCGTGGCCACCCGAATTGCTGTCCTGACACCCAGGCCAACCACCATTCAAACATGGATCACCCTGCCTGGCCGGGAAGGCCGGGATGCCTCGGCGCCGGAACTGACGGAGATCCGGCGGGAAATTATTGGTCGCATCACAGCCTGATCGTTGTTGCTGTGGCAATGGAATGATCCCGTTTCCTGGGGTATCATAAGGATAAAACGACCCATGGAGGTATGAGCAATGGACTTTTTACGCAACCTGCCCACACAGCAGCCCCAGCAGCTCACCCAGCTGATTCAGATTCAACCTGGCCGCGTGGTCAGTATGGCTATGAGCCGGCAGGAACACTGCCAAATGACTCTTTTGGCCTTCGGCGACGGAGAGAGTATCAGTGAGGAATGCTATTTTGGCGATACCCTCTACTACATTCTGGAGGGGGCGCTTTATGTCTCTGTGGGGGAGGACAGCCGCTGTCTTCAAACGGGCGATTGCCTGGCAGTTCCCGCCCATACCCCCCACGCAGTAGTTGCTCCGGATGGCTGCAAGCTGCTGCAGATCACGCTTTCATAATGATTTAGGAGGAATAACTCATGGAAACTCTGATTAAGAATGTCCCTCATGCGCAGCCCTTTGCCTTGAAGGGGCAAGTGGAATATGAAGGGGGTAAGGTTGTCAGCCTGACCCTGGCCCAACAGCCCGGTGCGGGGATCACCCTGTTTGCCTTTGATGCGGGTGAGGCCATTAGCACCCACGCTGCTCCCGGAGATGCTATGGCGACTATTTTGGAAGGAACGGCACAAATTACCATTGACGGCGTTGCCCACACCCTAAACGCAGGAGAAGCCATTATCATGCCTGCCGGCATCCCTCACGCAGTACAGGCGGTGACAGCGTTCAAGATGTACCTGGTGGTCGTGAAGACCCCGTCCTGCTGACAGAAAAAGAACGGACTCCATAGAAGCATTTTGACATCTGTGAAGCCCGTTTTTTATTCCAGTCCTGTCAGCAATTCGGCACACCCAGCATATCCAGCTCTGTGGGATCATGCGTGACAAGCAGCACGGTTTTTTCCATGCACAGGCGTTGGGTATATAGAGGCATGTATCAGGCAAATAATTACCTATTTAGAAAGAAGTAAAATAAGGAGAGGCGATCTCTGTAGATTGCCTCTCCTTATTCGTCATGGTGTATTCTTTTTGCTAAGTGGTAATGCACTCATACTCCGTAAGCTGACGCCCAGGGTGGAAAGATTGTGCAGCGTAGCGGAGGTGGCAGGCGGCAGGAATCCGGTCACACCGAGAGCGATCAGGGCGCCGTTGAAGCCGATGACAAAGCGATAGTTGGAGTGGATGCGCGCCATCAGCGCCATGGCAATCCGGCGCAGTTCCACCAGCTCCCAGAGGCTGTCAGCGGCAATGGTGATGTCCGCAATCTCCCGGGCAATGGCGGCGCCGTCGCTGATGGCAATGCCCGCATCCGCCTCGGATAAGGCCGGTGAGTCGTTGATGCCGTCGCCCACCATCAGGACAGCATGCCCCTCCCGACGGAGCCGTGCCACATACTCCGCCTTGTCCGCCGGAAGGACTCCGGCGCGGAAGTCATCCACTCCCACCTGGGCGGCAATGGCTGCGGCGGTGCGGTAGCTGTCTCCGGTGAGCATAACGGTACTGGTGACCCCCAGAGCACGGAGGGTGGACAGAACTTCCTTCGCCTCCTCCCGCAGCGGGTCGGAGATGCAGATCACGGCGGCCAGCTGCCCCCCTACTGCCAGATACAGGTGGGAATACTCCGGCGGCAGCGCATCAAAGCGTTCCTGTTCGTCCTCTGGAATGACGCACCCCTCATCCTCAAAAATAAAGTGGGCGCTGCCGATGAGGACTCGCTCCTCATCGACGGTGCTTGCGATGCCGTGAGCCACCAGATACTCCACCTTGGAGTGGTACTCCTCGTGGCGCAGGCCCCGGCGCTTGGCCTCCTCCACCACGGCGTTGGCCATGGAATGGGGGAAGTGCTCCTCCAGACAGGCAGCCAGCCGCAGCATTTCGGATTCCTCTTTGCCACCGAAGGACACCACCTGAGCCACCCGGGGGCAGGCGTGGGTCAGGGTGCCGGTCTTGTCGAAAACGATGGTGTCGGCGGCAGCCACCGCCTCCAGGAACTTGCCGCCCTTGACGGTGATATGGGCCCGTCCCGCCTCCCGCATGGCAGAGAGGACGGCCAGAGGCATGGCCAGTTTCAGGGCGCAGGAGAAGTCCACCATCAGCACCGACAAAGCCCGTGCCACATTGCGGGTAAGAGCAAAACTCAGCAGGCTCCCTACAAAGGTATAGGGCACCAGCTTGTCCGCCAGATTGGCAGCCTTGCTCTCAGCCTCCGACTTCATCTGCTCCGACTGCTCAATCATGTGAACGATTTGGTCATAGCGGCTCTGACCGGAGGCCTGCTTCACCTCCAGCACACACTCGCCCTCCTCCACCACGGTGCCGGCATAGACTGCGCCTCCGGGGCGCTTGGGCACAGGGATAGACTCACCGGTGAGGGACGCCTGATTGACGGTGACCTCCCCCTCCAGCACCAGGCCGTCCACGGGGACGATGCCGCCGGCGCGGACGACTACCGCATCCCCCGGCTGGATCTGGGACACGGGGACCAGCACTTCGCCCTGGGCCGTGCGCAGCCAGACCCGGTCCACATTCAGCGACATGCACCGGGCCAGATCCGCCACGGATTTCTTTCTTGTCCACTCCTCCAGCAGCTCGCCCACCTCCAGCAGAAACATGACCATTCCGGCGGTTCCGAAGTCCCTTCTGCAGGCAGAAATGGAAATAGACAGGGCATCCAGCAGCTCCACCTTGATGCGGCGGCGCAGCAGGCAGCGCAGTCCTCTCCGCACAAAGGGGATCATGTGCCAGAGAATGCGGGCAATCCGCAATGGAGACGGGAGAAACAGGGTACAGGCAGCTTTGCACACTACCTTAGTTACCAGCTTCTCCTCAAATTCCCGGTTCAGCGCCCGGCTGCTGTGGGCGGGAAGCGCGGTGGTCTGCTCCGCCTCCTGCCAAGAAAAATGCCGAATTTCGTTCAGCACGGTTTGGCGAGTCCCGTCGTAGTACAGGATGACGCAGCAGGTGCGCTCGTGGACGGTGACCTGCCGGCACCAGGACTTTCCCTGAATCCATGCCTCCAGCAGATCCGCCTGAGCGAGTGTCATCTGTTTTTGCCGCAGCCGGAACCGGATGCGCCCCCGGCTTTCGTGCAATATGGTTGCGTTCATAGGTTCCTCCTTCACGAAAAGAGGGAGCCGCTGGCGGCTCCCTCTGGGTCAATCAGGCTTCTTCGCTCTCCAGATTGGCAGCGGCGGCTTCCTCCGCTTCCTTCGCAGCCCGGTCCTCATTCAGCTCCTTGGCGGAGGCCAGAATGTCCGCGGCGTTTTCCTGCACCGTGGTCACAGTCCCCATGACCGAGTCCTTCATCCGCAGGCCGGCGGCCGTGACATGGACATATGCTTTCTTGGCGTCCTTGCTGGACAGCAGCTTGATGCCAAAAGAACCAAACAACGCACCACCCGCAAAGCAGGCAAGTTTCGTATAAACGCTCATTGTGATCCTTCCTTTCCCTTATTTCCGTTTGTAGCCGGTGACCATGACCATAATCATGCAGATCACAGCGCCCCACGCCCAAAAACGATGCTGTTTCATCGCTGTCACTCCTTTGAATGCTTTGGAATGTCTGATTATTGTAGCAGAAAAGGTGGGTGTTTGTCGCTGTCAAAACGGACGCAGAGTTGCGGTTTCCGACATTTTTCTGTACTGTCCGGGGGTCATGCCATACTCCCGCTTGAACGCTGCGTTGAACTGGCTCATACCCTCATACCCCACAGCCTGCGCAATTTGCTGAATGGGCATCCGGGTGGTGCAGATCAGCTCCTGTGCCCGACGGAGGCGCTGTTGAACCAAAAAGCTGTGAATCGGCATGCCATAGGCGCGGCGAAACCCTTCTTTCAAGAATGTCGGGGAAACGGAAAACTGTTTGCAGAGGAGCGCGATGGTGAGCTTATCAGACAGATGCGCCTGTATGTATGCCTTGACTTCCAACAGACTGTGGGATACTGGACAGCCTGATCTGGAGAGAGAATTATCCGATTCAGATACCTCGGTGCAGAGCAGATACAGCAGTTCTACCGACTTGAAAACACAGTAGCGTTCCTGATCCTGCTCTGTCAGACAGCGAACGGTTTCAAAAAATGCCTGCGTCCAAGGTGTGCTGCACAGGGCCGTGCAGCCGTTTCTTGCTGTCATCTTTTTCTTGACAATCCTGGTGTCCAGCTTCATACCCAGAGTGGAGCAGACCGTCACAAGGCTTTCCTTTGCGGCTTTGGCGTCTACGGCAATCAAAACACCGCTCAGGTTTCCGCTGTACCGACACGAGCGGAGAGCGGAGCTGTCGGAGAGCAGGAAAATCCCCGGCGCCTCCACCGTGCAGGAGGTACCTTGTAACGTTCGGACAGTAAGGCGGCCGGTCAGGCAGAACAGCACCTCAAACTGGAGCGGTGCGCCGCACACCGGGACAGACCGCAGAGGTTCCTGCTCCGGCTCCGGCAGGGAAAACCGGCAGATCTGCACCCCTGGCATACTGCTGCTCCAACGGCCTGTGGCGGAGCCCTGGCTCGATAAATATTCTTTCAGCATGATTTCTCACGACCTGTTTCTCTGGGTTCGGAAATGGTTTTGCCTATGCTGACTGGGGATACAGGCAGAAGGCAGGAGACGAGCGCCTCCTGCCTTCTGCGGTGTTTTTGTCAGGCCAGCGACGCGCCCAGCTCGCGGCAAGCCGCCAGAGCGTCATCGTCCGGAGTCTCGTTGCAGATCACGCTGTCACAGGCCAGATTGGCGCCGTCGTCGTTGCAGCGGGACTCCCAGCTGCGCATCCATTCGCCATCGCCCCAGCCGTAGGAGCCGAACAGGGCGATATTCTTCCCGCTCAGCCTGCCCTCACAGGCGGTGAACATAGGCTCGAACTCGCTCTCCTCCAGCTGCTCCGACCCCATGGAGGGGCAGCCGAAAGCGATGGCGGAATACTCGCTGACCTGCTCCGGGGAGAACTCTGCGGCGGTGATCACAGATACCTCGGCACCCTTGCCCTTGGCTCCTTCGGCCACCGCCATGGCCATGGCCTCGGTGTTTCCCGTGCCGCTCCAATACACAACTGCAACTTTACTCATAAGACTCAACGACCTTTCTTTCTGGATTTGTTATGGTAGAAACATCAACCAGCCACGGTGAGCTGCTCGATGGATTTCCCTTGCTGCCACTGCCGGGAGTAGATTTTGCTGCACATCTCGTATTTCTCAAAGAGGTTTCTGGCGGCCTGCTCGTCGCCGTAGACCTTCCAGCAGCCCACGCATTTGTGATTGCACGCCCGGTTGCAAATAAAGCCCAGCACATCCTCAGGGGGATAGCTCAAAAACAGGCCGATCTCATGGGGGAATTCCCCTTCGCTCCGGAGCCGGTGGATCAGGTGAACCACGCAGCCATTGGGGTTTTCCGGCACATAGCAGTATTTGAGAAGCAAGGCTCTGGCGCGGTAATCGGTCAGATCGCTCTCCAGTGCATTGGGCCGGTAGGCGTAGATCAAAGCGCGGCCTTTGCGAACCCGAAGCGGAAGGACGCGGATGCCCTTGGGCACCAGTTTCTTGTTCAGCCGACACAAGTCTTTCGTCAGATCCTTCCGGCTGGGGCAGGCACAGGAAAAAAGATTTCCCGTCTTGATTCCCGCCAGGGTGGGAGAGCAGTGACGAATCAGCAGATCCTCTGACATAACACGCCTCCTTGTATAGTGAGTCACTCCCAAAGCAGATGGTTAGCAATAGCTAACTTATATTCAAAAAATATTCGGGATTTCTCCCGGAGGTTAGCGATAGCTAACCTATGTTCTGATTTTAATATATCACATCATGTTTGTCAATAGGAAAGTTCATGGATGCATGAAATGATTAGCGGGGGCCATCCAAACGGAAGGCCCCCGCATCTTTTCTATTTCTCATGGGTACTGCAGCAGCAGTGAGCTGGTCTGCCTTTTTGGAACTGCAAGAGCATCCATCCGGGCAGCCGATACACTTCTTGCCGCTCTTTTTTGCCTTATAGACATAGAACGCGGCGGCTGCGATAATTACCACAAGAATGCCAATTACGATATAGTCGATCATCAGGCTCTCGCTCCATTCAGCGCATACTCCTGCTTCAGATCCTTATCCGCCTTCAGGCACAGCCACACCAGAACTGCGGCGAACACAATTACAGCGATAAGACCGGGGACAAAGCCGGCGCCAATGGAACCGGTGGTGATCAGGGTGCCGATCTGGTAGACCAGGAAGCCCACTGTATAGCCAGTACCCAGCTGGAGGCCGATGCCGCCCCACAGCCACTTGGCGCTCTTGATCTCAGAGTGCATGGCGCCGATGGCGGCGAAGCAGGGAGGTGTGTACAGGTTGAACATTAAGTAGGCCAAAGCCGCCACCTTGGTGATGGCGATGACGCCCGCCACCTCGGCGCCAGCGCCCTCCATCATCTCCAGGGCATCGGTGTCGATGAAGTTCTCAAGGCCCGCAAAGCAGACGGCCAGCGTGCCCACCACATTTTCCTTAGCAATGAAACCGGTGACGGCAGCGGCTGCCAGCTGCCAACTGAGAACGCCCACAATGGGCACCAGCAGATAGGCAAAGGGATGGGCGATGGAGGCCAGAATGGAGCTGTCGGCGGTCTCCGCCACGGCAAAGCTCCAGTTGAAGGTCTGCATGATCTGCACGGCGGTGTTGCACAGCAGAATAATGGTGGCGGCCTTCACGATGTAGGCCCAGCCACGGGCACACATGGCCTTGAAGGCGAACCAGAGAGAAGGTACCTTATACTCAGGCAGCTCGATGATAAAGAAGGACTTGCGGTTCTTGTAGCCGGCGATCTTGTTGACCAGCAGGGCGCCCAGGAAAATAAGCACGATGCCGGTGAAGTACATGAGGAAGCTTACCCAGCCGGCATCGTCAAAGAAAGCACCGGCAAACAGGGCGATGACGGGGATCTTGGCGCCACAGGGCATGAAGGGGGTCAGCATGGCGGTGGCCCGGCGCTCCCGCTCGTTGCGGATGGTGCGGCTGGCCATGACGCCGGGGATGGCACAGCCGGTGCCGATGACGAAAGGAATCACAGACTTACCGGACAGGCCAACCTTTTTGAAGATGGGGTCCAGCACTACGGACACGCGGGACATATAGCCGCAGTCCTCCAGCAGGGCGATGAGGAAATACATGATCATCACCAGGGGCAGGAAACCAACCACGGCGCCCACGCCGCCGATGATGCCGTCGGCCAGCAGCGCGGTCAGCAGAGGGTTGGCGTCAGCCAGCAGCACCTCGCCGACGTAGCCCTGGAAGGTCTCGATCCAGGCCACCAGCGTGTCCGCAATCAGCGGACCCACCCAGACCTGCGAGATCTGGAACACCAGGAACATGACCACGGCAAAGATGGGAATGCCCAGGAACTTGTTGGTCAGCACGGCGTCAATGGCGTCCCCCGTGCCCTTGTCCTTGGTGAGGACCTTCCGCTTCTCCACCTGGGAGACCAGGGAATTGACAAACGCGAAACGCTTACGGTCGGCTTCCTCCACAACCTTCTTGTCAGTCAGATCAATGTCGCCCTGGACATAAGGAGCTCTTTGGATTTTACCGCTTTGTGCAACAGCGGCATCCACTACGGCCTTCAGCCCTTCCGCGGCGGTGGAGACGGTTTCCACCACGGGACAGCCCAGTTTGGCGGAGAGAGACGCTACATCAATGACGGTCTGCTTTTTTGCATTGATATCGCTCTTGTTCAGGGCGACCACCACGGGGATGCCCAATTCCAGCAGCTGAGTCGTGAAGAACAAACTGCGGCTCAGGTTGGTGGCATCCACAATGTTGATGATGGCATCGGGGTGTTCGTGCTTTACATAGGAACTGGTGATGCTCTCCTCCGATGTGAACGGGGACATGGAGTAGGCGCCGGGCAAATCCACGGCGATCAAATCTTCCGTCCCACTGCAGTAGGCTTTCTTAATGTGGTGCTCCTTTTTTTCAACCGTCACGCCGGCCCAGTTGCCCACCTTCTCATTTCGCCCGGTGAGGGCGTTGTACATGGTGGTTTTGCCGGAGTTCGGGTTGCCAGTCAAGGCAATACGCATGACATTTCCTCCTTCTCTATGTGTGCGATGTACTTTATTCACAACTCAGCGGTTGCCCTATGCTAACCGTCGGGCAGAATAAACATGAATGAATACCTTAGATCTGGGGCTCCGGGGCGCACTAAGGCTCCAGATCTTATATCTCAACGGCTGAGGCCAGCTGGTTATCGATATTATAGCGGCCATCCTTGATGGAAACCACGCAGCCACCCTTGAGGTGGGACACCACGGTCACCGGCTCTCCCACATAGCAACCCAAAGAAAAAAGGAACGCATTCAGCTCCTCATCGTCCGTATTGATTTGCTTGACGATATATTCCTGACCGTCCAGAGCATCCAACAATGTCATATCCATCACCTTTTCAGAGTTGATTTAATCATTTTTCCACAGTCTGGTTAGCGATAGGAAACCAGACCGCGAAAAAATTAGGTTAGCAACATCTAACCCTCTGCTATAATATACCATGCCTAATCAATTGTCAAGCGGGAACCTATATTCAGCAAAGAAATCTCCGTTTCCGATAAACAGGCTGGTTCATTTTTCCGGACTGTGCTATAATAATCAAAATGCTTTATCCAATGGAGGTCTTATATGGCAATCCATGAATCTGGTCAGATGTATTTGGAGACCATTTATATTTTAAGGCAAACAAAATCCTTTGTGCGGGCTATTGATGTAGGAGAACAAATGGGCTATACCAAGCCCAGCGTCAGCCGTGCCTTGTCTATTCTGAAAAAAGACGGCTATGTGGAGGTGGACGGAGAGGGAGCAATCACCCTGACGCCAAAAGGTCTCGCCATTGCTGAGACCATGTACACCCGGCATACGGTACTGACAGAAATGCTCAAGAGTCTTGGCGTGGATGAAAAAACGGCCGCGGAGGATGCCTGCAGGATCGAGCATGTGATCAGCGAAAAATCCTTCGCCGCCATGCAGGCTCACCTGAATCAGGCAAAAACATCAGATGTCGAGTCCTTAGGAGCACAGGACTGATCTTCAGAAAGCTACACCGCTGACAGGAGATCCGAGCGCTCAGGGTACAGGCCGCCCCCTGCCGAGAGGGCAAGGGGTTGCTGACGAGATACACATATTGACAACAGTATCGGGGTATGATAGAATCCAAGTGGTTAGCTTTCGCTAACCACTTGGATTCTTTTGCTTAATTGAACTCAGACAACAGTCTTCCCATGAAAAGATGGTCTGGACTTGGCTCAAAACCATAGTGGTTGCCGGATAGACAAGGAGTGATGGGATTGGAAGTGCGTGCGTCAGCGGAAGATTATCTGGAAGCTATCCTACTCCTTCAGAGGAGAATGGGGGTGGTACGTTCTGTGGATGTAGCACAGCATCTGGAGGTATCGAAGCCAAGTGTATGCCACGCGGTTGCCTCTCTGCGTGCGAAAGGATTCTTGCGAATGGATCAGCGTCGTTTCCTGATTTTGACAGAAGCTGGCCGTTCTATCGCCGAAATCACACTGGAAAAGCACCAATTCTTTTCTGCGATGCTGATGGAGGCTGGTGTTGACCCCAAAAGCGCGGAAAAGGAAGCCTGTCGCATCGAACACGCAATCAGCACGGAATCTTTTGAGAGATTAAAGCGGCTCAAAAAAGAATATACCAACCATTCGACTGGGGGAACCTGTGCCGATTAAACTGTGGAAAGGGCTGCTTGTCCTCTGCGTTGAAATGACATTCGATACCGATCATGTTTTAATCAGGGGACCAACCATGGAACAGATTGATCAAAGGCGGCTTTTTAACTTTGCGTGGTACCGTTGGAGTTACTGGAATGATAATAGTAGCAATGCAACATCCCGCAAGTGCGTGGGTAACACCACCGGGAAGGATGATAAGCAACATATAAAGCGGCGGATGCAACAACGCATCCACCGCTTATTTTTTGATAGGGGTAAGTTCACAACTAAGCAATCTTGTGCCATAAATCAAAACTTTTGCGATAGATCGCCCTTATGTGGCTGCTGGCTTTTCAAAACCTTGCGGGCAGTTTTTTTGATGTTATGGCACACGCCAAGAATAGCGATGCAAAACAGCAAGGCTGCTAATCCATATCCAAACGACTGTATTGCCGCGTTCATGTTCACACCTCTTTTCTGACCGCTGCCGTCAAGAAACTCATCCAAATAATCCTCTTTTTTTGTACGGCTCCTTCTGGATCGCTCCGACCTCATATCCCGTGCTGCGAATGGCATTCATAAGAGTCGCCGTGTCCAACTCTGTTTCAGAGAGAATCACAGTCTGGTTTTTGCTGCGGGAAGAATTCACATTTTTGACCGGGAAGGCTTTGCGTATGGCGTCATTGACATGAGCCTCGCACATCCCGCACATCATTCCATTGACTTCCACTGTGTACTTCCACATAATTTCTCATTCCTCCTTGGCTTTTGTATGATCGAGCTGCGCGGACCGGACGGTGGTCTGCCATGCCGCAGTCCGTTCATCCGGGATCTTCCTGGCCATCAGACAGCACATCGGCGCCAACGAACTTCCGAGAAGCTGATGGCGAACGATGGAATATCTCCGCTCGGACAGGTATGCCATCAGCTCCCCGGCAGTCCAGACGTGGTACACCCGAAAGCCTGACAGCCCCATGAACCAGAGCCGGAGTCTGGCGCTTCGGCTTTTGCCCCAGACAAAGGTGGGGGCGAACAGCAATCCCCCCGGCTTCAGAACCCGCCAGGCTTCCGTCAGAGCTTTTTCCGGGTGAGGCATGATATGGAGGGCGTTGGAGATCACGACCGCATCGAAGCTCTCCGGGCCGTAGGGCAGCTTGGTGGCGTCCTGGACGGAAAAGTGGAGCCGGGACGAATGCATCTGCTTTTTGGCCTGACGGATCATTTCAGCTGAAAAGTCGGTTGCCTCCCAGCTCCGGACACATGGAGACAGCGGCACGGACAGCTGACCTGTTCCGCAGGCCAACTCCAGCACATCCATGTCCCGTTTCAGAAAAGGACGCATTGCTTTGCATATCTGCTGATAGGTTGCCCGAGAGCGGCGCATGAAGCCGGAATAGCGTATTGAAAACCGATCCCAAAATTGTTTGTTGTCATCCATTAAATATGGTCACCTCAATAACGGTTAGTTTCTGCTAACCACATCATACTCTTTGTCGCATGAAATTGCAAGATGCTACAATCATGTCTTTTGCCGGCAGATTGTAAGTATACCCAGCACGTATGCTCAGCACGAAACTATTATTCAGTTTGGCCCGTTCCCTTAGCAACAATAAGACGCCGTCACCAGATGTATTCTGGTGACGGCATCTGTGTTTTTTCTAATGGTGTTGCTTAGTCATCCTCCAGCAACTTGGAGGGTTGGATTTTCAGTACCTGGGCGATTTTAAACAGGGTCTCCAAGGATACGCCCCGAATTGTTCCTGTTCCTTCTACCTGGCCGACGAAATTGACGCTTTTTCCGATCCGTTCGGCAAGAACCTCCTGCGTCAAGCCCGCTTTTTTTCTGTAATAGGCTATCTTTAAGCCAAGAGT
>OWID01000255.1_pt1 | contig 22113 bp, 14 predicted proteins | sample 1732661 | NCBI WGS metagenome assembly OWID01 (sample SAMN05065739, study PRJEB22554) | human gut metagenome | biome: ENVO:2100002; feature: ENVO:00000062; material: ENVO:00002003 | host: Homo sapiens | place: USA
CGGCAGCGTCAGATGTGTATAAGAGACAGCCCGCCTATGTCACCATCGACTTTGAGAAGGGCTGGCCCGCGGCCGTGGACGGAGTGAAGATGAAGGCCAGCGACCTCATCCGCAGGCTCAACGAGCTGGGCGGCGCCAACGGCATCGGCCTGCTGGACATCGTGGAGAACCGGCTGGTAGGCATGAAGGACCGGGGCGTGTACGAGACCCCCGGCGGCACCATCCTCTACCGGGCCCACGAGGTGCTGGAGCAGATCACCCTGGACAAGGACACCAAGCACATGAAGCAGAAGCTGGCGGTAGACTTCGCCGACCTGGTCTACAACGGCAAGTGGTTCACCCCCCTGCGGGAGGCCCTCACCGCCTTCGCCACGGACACTCAGAAGTACGTCACCGGCACCGTGAAGCTCAAGCTCTACAAGGGCAACCTTATCACCGCCTCCATCTCATCCCCCTGCACCCTGTACTCCGAGAATCTGGTCACCTTCGGGGAGAGCGACTACGACCAGACGGACTCCCAGGGCTTTATCAACCTGTGGGGCCTGCCCGACAAGGTCCAGGCCCTGCGGGAGCAGGGAAAGCTCTGAGCGGAGACCCTGTCTGATATCTTTTTCCGCCTGCGGACGGCAAAACTCCGCGAGGCAAAAGGAGCGATACTATGAAACTGTGGGCCGGACGGTTCCAAAAGGAGACGGATGCCCTGGTCAACGACTTCAACTCCTCCATTTCCTTTGACGCCCGGATGTACCGGGAGGACATCGCCGGGTCCATCGCCCACGCGGCCATGCTGGGCAGGCAGGGGATCATCAAGGAGCACGAGGCCGAGAAGATCATCGACGGCCTCAAGGCCATCCTGGCCGACATTGAGGCCGGACAGGTGGAGTTCTCCCTGGAGAACGAGGATATCCACATGAATATCGAGACCATCCTCACCCAACGCATCGGGGACACGGGCAAGCGGCTGCACACCGCCCGCAGCCGGAACGATCAGGTGGCGGTGGACTTCCGGATGTATGTCCGCAAGGAGATCCAAGCCATCATCGGCCTGATCCTGGACCTGGAGAAGGTGCTGGTCAGGAAGGCCGAGGCCAATCTGGACACGGTCATGCCCGGCTACACCCACCTCCAGCGGGCCCAGCCCACCACCTTCGCCCACGCCATGATGGCCTACGCCAACATGTTCAAGCGGGACGTGACAAGGCTGGAGGACTGTCTGGCGCGGATGGACGAGTGCCCCCTGGGGGCGGGGGCCCTGGCTACCTCCACCTACCCGGTAGACCGGTTCCAGACCGCACAGGCTCTGGGCTTTTCCAAGCCCACCGACAACTCGCTGGACTCGGTGTCCGATCGGGATTTCGCCCTGGAGTTTCTCTCGGCCTGCTCCATTCTGATGATGCACCTGTCCCGGTTCTCCGAGGAGATCATTCTATGGTGCTCCTGGGAATTCAAGTTCGTGGAGCTGGACGACGCCTACTCCACCGGCTCGTCCATCATGCCCCAGAAGAAGAACCCCGATGTGGCCGAGCTGCTGCGGGGCAAGACGGGGCGGGTGTACGGCTCCCTCATCACCCTGCTCACCGTCATGAAGGGGCTCCCCCTGGCCTACAACAAGGACATGCAGGAGGACAAGGAGTGCGTCTTTGACGCCATCGACACGGTGGAGCTCTGCCTGCCTGTGTTCACCGCCATGCTGGACACCCTCACCGTGCGGAAGGAGAACATGCGCCGGGCGGCCGCCGGCGGCTTCATCAACGCCACCGACTGCGCTGACTACCTGGTGAAGAAGGGGATGCCCTTCCGGGAGGCCTACCTGATCGTGGGCCGACTGGTCAGCCAGTGCATCAGAGCCGGTGAGACCCTGGACACCCTGTCCCTCAAGGACTTCAAGGCCGTATCCAAGGTCTTTGACGAGGATGTGTACCAGGCCCTGGAGCTCAGGACCTGCGTCAACGGCCGCAAGGTCTGCGGCGGCCCGGCGGCGGACAGCGTCCGGGTGCAGATCGGACATATCAGGGAATTCGTGGAGACACGCAGACATGGATAAGCCGAAGGTCTTTATCGACGGCCGGGAGGGTACCACTGGCCTTCAGATCTGGGAGCGGCTCTCCCGGCGGACCGATCTCGAACTGCTGCGCATCGGCGAGGCCAGGCGCAAGGACCCGGCGGAGCGGAAAAAATACCTCAACGCGGCCGACCTGGTGTTTCTCTGCCTGCCCGATGCCGCCGCAGTGGAGGCGTTGGAGCTCATTGAGAACGGACACACCCGGATCATTGATGCCTCCACCGCCCACCGTACCGCCTCCGGCTGGGTCTATGGCTTCCCGGAGCTGTACAAGGACCCAGAGCGCATCATCGGACAGGCCCGTCGGGTGGCTAATCCCGGCTGCCACGCCACCGGCTTCCTGGCCTCGGCAGCCCCCCTGTCCGCCCTCCATATTCTGCTCCGGGACTGCCCCCTCACCTGCTTCTCCCTCACTGGCTACTCCGGCGGAGGCAGAAAGATGATCGCCCAGTATGAGGCCCCCGACAAGCCGGCCGAGCTGTTCAGTCCCCGGCTCTACGGCACCGGCCTGCGCCACAAGCACCTGACCGAGATGCAGAAGGTGGCCGGGCTGGAGCAGCCCCCGGTGTTCTGCCCCGTGGTGGACGACTACTACAAGGGCATGGCTACCACCATCCAACTCCACAACCGCTATCTGCGGGGCCAGCCCACCGCCCGGGAGATCTGCCACATCCTGGCGGCCTACTACGCCGGCCAGCCCCTGGTCTCGGTGCGCTGGGGCGGGGATGCCCCCACCCTCCCCGCCAACGCTCTGGCGGGCACCGACCGGCTGGAGCTGGTGGTGTGCGGCCACGAGGAGCAGACCATCGTCACCGCCCTCTTCGATAACCTGGGCAAAGGCGCCTCTGGCGCGGCGGTGCAGAACATGAACCTGATGCTGGGCTTTGAGATGACGGCGGGCCTGGCCCTGGAAACCCCACCGGCGGGCAGTCCCGCCTCAGCAAGGAGTGAGCGAACATGAAGCAGATACCCGGCGGCATCACCGCCCCCAAGGGCTTCCGGGCCTGGGGGGTCCACTGCGGCGTCAAGAGCAAAAAGGCAGACAAGAAGGACCTGGCCCTCATCCTCTCCGACCAGGAGTGCGCGGCGGCGGCCGTGTACACCATGAACCGGGTCAAGGCCGCCCCCCTCTATGTCACCATGGAACACCTGGAGGACGGCACCGCCTGGGGCGTGGCGGCCAACAGCGGCAACGCCAACGCCTGCTGCCCCATGAGCCACGAGTACGCCGAGGAGATGGCCCGGCTGGCCGCCCGGGCCACCGGCCGCGCACCCGCCGACTTCGTGGTGGCCTCCACCGGCGTCATCGGCCAGACCCTCAACATCGCCGCCATTCGGGCGGGGATGCCGGAGGCGGCGGCGGGCCTCACCGCCGGGCCGGAAGGCTCCGACGCGGCGGCCCGCGCCATCATGACCACCGACACGGTGAAGAAGGAGCTTGCCCTCGCCTGCTCTATCGGCGGCAGGACCGTGACACTCGGCGCCATCGCCAAGGGCTCCGGCATGATCCATCCCAACATGGGCACCATGCTGTGCTTCGTCACCACCGACTGCGCCATCACCCGGGAGATGCTCTCCGAGGCCCTCCACGAGGTGGTCCCCCGCACCTTCAACCGGGTGACGGTGGACGGGGACACCTCCACCAACGACATGTGCGCGGTGCTGGCCAATGGTATGGCGGGCAATCCCCTCATCGAGTGGAAGGATGACGGCTACACCGTCTTTCTGAAGGCCCTCCGCCAGCTCTGCCAGGAGCTGGCCCGGGCCATCGCCGGGGACGGCGAGGGGGCCAGCCGCCTCATCACCTGCGCCGTGCGGGAGGCCCGCAGCGAGGAGAGCGCCGAGCGCCTGGCCAAGGCGGTGGTGGGCTCCCCCCTGGTGAAGGCCGCCATGTTCGGCGCCGACGCAAACTGGGGCCGGGTGCTGTGCGCCATGGGCTACTCCAAGGCCCCCTTCCGCCCCGAGTATGTGGACATCTCCTTCTCCTCCGCCGTGGGTGCTGTGGCCGTCTGCCGGGGCGGCATGGGTCTGGACTTCGACGAGGAGGCCGCCCGGAGCATCCTCTCCCAGGACGAGGTGGTCATCGACGTCCACCTCCACGAGGGAGAGCACGAGGCCACCTGCTGGGGCTGCGACCTGACGTACGAATATGTGAAGATCAACGGCGATTACAGAACATGAGAGGCGCAGCCCGCGCCCCTCTCCCCAAGGAGGCGAACCCCATGTCCGACGTGACCCTGCGGGCCCAGGTGCTGGCCGAGGCCCTGCCCTACATCCAGAAGTATTACGGAAAGACCATCGTCATCAAATATGGCGGCAGCGCCATGATCTCCCGGGAGCTGCGGGAAGCCGTCATCGGCGACGTCATTCTCCTCAGCCTAGTGGGCATCCATGTGGTGGTGGTCCACGGCGGCGGGCCGGAGATCTCCGCCATGTTGAAGAAGCTGGGCAAGGAGTCCCGCTTCGTGGACGGCCTGCGCTGTACCGACGCCGAGACCATGGACGTGGTGCAGCAGGTGCTCTGCGGTAAGGTGAACAAGAACCTGGCGGCCACCCTCAACCGCCGGGGTGGGCGGGCCATCGGCCTGTGCGGCTTGGACGCCGGTCTGTTCCAGGCCAGACTGCTGGACGCGAAGTACGGTCTGGTGGGCGAGCTCGCCAGGGTGGACCCCGCCCCGGTCCGGGACTGCCTGACGGCTGGCTACATCCCCGTGGTGTCCACCGTGGCTCAGGGGGTGGACGGCGAAAACGCCTACAACATCAACGCCGACACGGCTGCCGCCAGGCTGGCGGTGGCTCTGGGGGCAGAGAAGCTCATCCTCCTCACCGACGTGCGCGGCCTGCTGCGGGATCCGGCGGACGAGAGCACCCTTCTCCAGAAGGTGGGCCTGTCCGAGGTGCCCCTGCTGGTGCGGGAGGGGGTCATCCAGGGAGGTATGATTCCCAAGGTGGAGTGCTGCGTGGAGGCGGTGCGCTCCGGCGTGGAGCGCACCCACATCCTGGACGGCCGCATCCCCCACTCCATTCTCATCGAGCTGCTCTCCGACGAGAGCATCGGCACCATGATCCTGTAAGGAGGCGCAGACATGACCTTTGACGAACTCAAGGCGCTGGACCACGCCCACACCCTCCAGACCTACGGCCGCTTCGACGTGGACGTGGACCACGGACAGGGGGCCACCCTCTGGGACCTGGCCGGCAGGACATACATCGACTTCACCTCGGGCATCGGGGTGTGCTCGGTGGGCTACGGGAACGAGAAGTGGGCCCGGGCCATCTACGACCAGGCCCTCGCCCTGGGCCACATCTCCAACCTGTTCTACTCCCAGCCCTACGCCCGGCTGGCCGGCGCCCTCTGCGCCCGGTCGGGCATGGCGGCGGCCTTCTTCGGCAACTCGGGCGCGGAGGCCAACGAGGGGCTTCTCAAGCTGGCCCGCAAATACAGCCACGACAAGTACGGCGCCGGCCGCGGCACCATCCTGACCCTGCGCAACTCCTTTCACGGCCGCACCCTCGCCACCCTTGCCGCCACCGGCCAGGACGTGTTCCACCAACACTTCTTCCCCTTCCCGGAGGGCTTCCGCCACACCGGCGCCAACGATCTGGCCGACGTGGAGGCCCAGGCCGGGGAGGACGTGTGCGCCGTGCTGCTGGAGCTGGTCCAGGGCGAGGGCGGCGTGCTCCCTATGGACCGGGACTTCGTCTGCGCCCTGGCCGGCCTGTGCGAGCAGCGGGACTGGCTGCTGCTGGTGGACGAGGTGCAGACCGGCATCGGCCGCACCGGCACCCTCTTCGCCTTCCAGCAGTACGGCATCCGGCCCGATGCCGTCTCCTTTGCCAAGGGCATCGCCGGCGGCCTGCCCATGGGCGGCTTCCTTGTGAACGAGAAGTGCCGGCCGGTGCTGGGCCCCGGCAGCCACGCCTCCACCTTTGGGGGCAACCCCGTCTGCTCCGCGGCCGCCCTGGCGGTGCTGGACATCCTGGACGAGGCGGCCCTGAACCGGGTCAGGGAGAAGGGGGCCTATCTTCGGGAACACATCGAGGCAATGGGCAAGCAATGCCTGGGTGCCACCCGGGGCCTGGGCCTCATGATCGGGGTGGAGGTCCGCCCCGGCTGGAGCAGCAGGGAGCTGGCCGCCCGGTTGGCCGGACACGGCCTGCTGGTGCTCACCGCCGGCCCCGCCCTGCGGCTGCTGCCCCCCCTGACCATCACGAAGGGCGAGATGGACCAGGGCCTGGCCATCCTGGACCGGGGCCTGGAGTGACCCCGGGGTGCGCCCGCCATTTTTGTATGAGGTGAACGAGATGAAAGACCTGCTGAAGCTGCTGGACCTCTCCAGAGAGGAGATCGTCCGCATCCTGGACGTGGCTGACCAGATGAAGTACGACCAGAAGCACCGCCTGCCCCACCCCCGCCTCCAGGGCAAGACCCTGGCCATGATCTTCGAGAAGAACTCCACCCGCACCCGGGTCTCCTTTGAGACCGGCATGTTCCAGCTAGGGGGCCACGCCCTCTTCCTCTCCGGCAGGGAGAGCCAGATCGGCCGGGGCGAGCCGGTGGAGGACACCGCCCGGGTGCTCTCCCGCTACTGCGACGGCATCATGATCCGCACCTACTCCCAGGAGGAGGTGGAGAAGCTGGCCCGGTATGCCGACATCCCCGTCATCAACGGCCTCACCGACTTCGCCCACCCCTGCCAGGTGCTGGCCGACCTCATGACCATCCGGGAGCGCAAGGCCAGGCTGGAGGGGCTGAAGATGTGCTTCATCGGCGACGGCAACAACATGGTCAACTCCCTCATTGTGGGCTGCCTGAAGGTGGGCATGGAGGTGTCCGTGGCCTGCCCTGAGGGCTATGACCCCCACCCCGATGTGCTGGCCTTCGCCCGGGAGGCGGGCCACGGGTTCTCCCTGGTGCGGGATCCCCTGGAGGCCGCGGCGGGGGTCGACGTGGTGTTCACCGACGTGTGGGCCTCCATGGGCCAGGAGGAGGAGGCCGCCCAGCGGCGGGCCGCCTTCCGGGGCTACCAGGTCAACGAGGCCCTGATGGCCGTTACCGATCCCGGCTGCATGGTGCAGCACTGCCTGCCCGCCCACCGGGGGGAGGAGATCACCGCCGAGGTCTTTGAGGCCCACGCCGGCGAGATCTTCGACGAGGCGGAGAACCGCCTCCACGCCCAGAAGGCCGTCCTCTGTCTCCTGATGGGCGAGGACGCCCGGTAAACGGCCGCCCCAGCCTGCGCAGCAGTTTGCCGAAAGAAATGCACGGGAGCTCTCATACTGAAAGACGGCCCCGGGCCGCGCTGTGCGCGGTCCGGGGCCGTCTCTGCGTCCGGGCTTGCGTTGTCAGTGGTCAGGCCGCACCTGTGCAGAAGCGCACCAGAATGGCGGCCGCCTGGGCCCGGGTCGCCCCACCGCCGGGCTTCAGGGCAGCGGGACCGGTCCCGCTGATGAGGCCGCCGGCATAGGCCCACGGCATAGGGGCTGATCTTCTCTGCATCCGCATAGGCGGACAAATCTGCCCTAGCTGACACATCGCGGCCCTGGCTGCGGGCGTAGCGGTAAAGGATGGCGGCCATCTGCTCCCGGGTGATGGTGTCCCCTGGTCCGAAACGCCCGTCTCCATACGGTGGAGGATGGTCACGATCATCCCCCGGGTGGTAGTCACCTCCGGGGAAAATCGTCCGTCGCCGGTGCCGGCCATGAGGCCCGCTTCGGCGGCGTAGCGCACTGCGCTCTCATACCAGGCCCCGGATACCACGTCCACAAAGAAGGGCTCCGCGCCGGGCTTGGTGAAGTATGCCACCACACTGTCGCCGGAGAGCTCGCCCGTCTTGGCGGCGCTCCACTCCGCTGCTCCGGCGTCGGCCTTCACGCTCAGGGTATAGCTGCCGGTTAGTTCGGCGCCGGTGACCTTGATGATGATGACGGGGACGGAGGCACCTCGCTTCATGGTGATGGTAATGGTCCCGTCCTCCCACTTCTGGTCGTACAGGTCGGCACTGATGGTCTTGTCATAGGACACACGGACCTCATGCTACTGGCCTCAACACCCAGGTTGCCCAGCTTGTCTACGGGTACCACGCTATACCTATAGGTCAGGTTGTTGGCCGCGCCCAGATCATCCGTGTAGGTATCCGAGGTGGTAAAGCCGATGGCCTTGCCGTTACGGCGGATCTCATAGCCCAGCAGTTTTTCACTGTCGGCGTGCCTCATGGTCAGAGTCACCCTGGGTTACGGCGTATCACTTTCCACCCGGGGAGAAAGCCGTTCTCTTTATTTTATCCCCCCGCAGAATTTGGGCTATTCATCTCTTTTCTGGCCCCGCCCCCGCTGTAATCCTTTGCCGCGGCGACGAAGTCCCGGAACAGGGGATGGGCCCTATTCGGCCGGGACTTGAACTCCGGGTGGAACTGGACGGCCAGGAACCAGGGATGATCCGGCAGCTCCACCATCTCCACTAGCTTCCCGTCGGGGGACAGGCCGGACAGGACCAACCCCTTCTCCGTCAGCAGGGAACGGAAGTCGTTGTTGAACTCATAGCGGTGGCGGTGGCGCTCGGAGATATCCTCCGCACCGTAGGCCTGATAGGCTCTGGTGTCATGCGTCGTGATATAACAGGGGTAAGCACCCAGACGCATGGTCCCGCCCTTGTCAGTGATGCCTTGCTGGTCGGGCATCAGGTCAATGACCGGATGGGCGGTGGCTGCCAGTTCACTGGAATGAGCATCGGCCAGACCGGCCACATGGCGGGCGAACTCCACCACCGCCATTTGCATCCCCAGGCAGATGCCGAGATAGGGAACCTGATTCTCGCGGGCCCAACAGACGGCGGAGATCATCCCCTCGATTCCCCGGTTCCCAAAACCGCCGGGCACGATGATCCCAGCGCACCCAGCCAGCAGTTCCGCGGCATTGCTGTCGTTGATGTCCTCGGAGTCCACCCAACGGACATCCACCTGCACCCCGTTTTCGATCCCACCGTGGGTCAGCGCCTCCACCACGGAGATATAGGCGTCGTGGAGGGCCACATATTTCCCCACCAGGGCGATCTCCAACCGGCCCGCCGGGCGTTTGGCTCGCTCCACCATGGCACGCCACTCCTCCAGGTGGGGCTTACTGAAGGGAAGTCCCAATACCTCGCACACCGCTTTTGCCAACCCGGCCTCCTCCAGCATCAGCGGCACTTCGTAGAGGATGGGGGCGGTCTCGTTGGAGATGACCCGCTCCGGCGGCACATTGCAGAACAGGGCGATCTTGTCCCGCACCTTCTGGGACACCGGCCCGTCGCAGCGGCAGAGGATCACATCCGGCTGGATGCCCAGGCCCAGCAGCTCCTTTACAGAATGCTGGGTGGGCTTGCTCTTGGGCTCCCCGGTGCCGGGAATGGAGACGACGAGGGAGACGTGGAGGTAAAGCACATTCTGCCGCCCCACCTCAGCGGCCACCTGACGGATGGCCTCCAGGAAGGGCTGGGACTCGATGTCTCCCACCGTGCCGCCGATCTCGGTGATGACCACGTCCACCTCCTCCCGGCGGCCAACCCGGTAGATGCGCTCCTTGATCTCACCGGTGATGTGTGGGATGACCTGGACCGTGCCCCCCAAGAAGGCCCCCTCACGCTCCCGGCTGAGGACGGACCAGTAGACCTTTCCGGAGGTGATGGAGGAGTCCACCGTCAAATCTTCGTCGGTGAACCTCTCGTAATGGCCCAAGTCCAGGTCGGTCTCCGCCCCGTCCTCGGTAACGAACACCTCCCCGTGCTGATAGGGGTTCATAGTGCCCGGGTCAATGTTCAGGTAGGGGTCGAACTTCTGGAGGGCCACCTTCAGCCCCCGGGCCTTCAGTAGCCGTCCCAGAGAGGCCGCCGCTATTCCTTTCCCCAGGCCGGATACCACCCCGCCGGTGATGAAGATATACTTTGCCATACCGATCCCTCCCTTGGGTAAGTTGGAAGTTCAAATTTTGACGCGTCAGAACCCGCTGGCCCCGTAATTTTTCAGTGCCCGGGCGGAGGGGTCATCCACGTTGCAGCCCTCCCAGGCCCGATTTGGCATCCAGAAGTCCTTGATCATCCGGGCCTGGCCGGGGTAGTACCGCTCGAACAGGTCCCGATAGAGCAGGCTCTCCCGGGTGAAGGGCGGGCGGTACTGGTATTGGGCGCAGCCCCGAGTGAAAGCCAGGTCGCTGTACTGCGCTCTGGCATATTCCTTCAGATCATCCACCATAGAGTGGCCCACCGCGTCGGAGAAGGCCGCCTTCTCCCGCCACAGGATCTCGTCAGGCAGCAGAGCATCGGACTGGAAGGCCCGGCGGAGCAGATACTTGCCCTTGCCGCAGCGGTTGACCTTCAACGCCGGGTCCACCGACATGACATACTCCACAAAGTCCAGGTCCCCGAAGGGCACCCGGGCCTCCATGGACCAGCCGCTGATACACCGATCCGCCCGGAGCACATCGTACATGTAGAGCTCCTCCACCCGCTTTTCCGCCTCAGCCTGGAAGGCAGCGGGAGAGGGGGCAAAGTCGGTGTACTTATAGCCGAAGAGCTCGTCGGAGATCTCCCCGGTGAGGAGCACCCGGATGTCGGTAGTCTCGCGGATGGCCTTGCAGCACAGGTACATGCCTACGCTGGCCCGGATGGTAGTAATGTCCCAGGTGCCCAGGGCGGCCACCACTTTGGGAAGAGCGGCTATCACGTCGTCCCGGGTGATGATCACCTCCGTGTGGTCCGCCCCGATGAACTGCGCCGCCTTCCGAGCGTACTTCAGATCGATGGCGTCGGTGTCCATGCCGATAGCGAAGGTGCGGATAGGCTTTCCAAGCAGCCGGGCGGCGATGGCGCACACCAGGCTGGAGTCCAGTCCGCCAGAGAGAAGAAAGCCCAGGGGGGCATCGGCGTCCAGCCGCTTGTCCACCGCGGCGATAAGCTTGTCATGGATGTTCTGGCAGACGGTGTCCATGTCGTCGGACCGGCTGAGGCCGGGACGGGCGGGGTTGGCGTAGCGGACAAACCGTCCCCGGTACCAGTAGTGTCCCGGAGGGAAAGGGAGGATCTGCTCACACAGGCCCACCAGCTGCTTGGCCTCGCTGGCGAAGAGAATGCCGCCGTCAGGATCGCAGCCATAGAAGAGGGGCCGGATGCCAATGGGGTCCCGGGCGGCAACGTATTCGTCCGCCTCCCCATCGTAGAGGATCAGGGCGAACTCCGCGTCCAGCCGGGCAAACATGTCCAGCCCGTACTCCCGGTACATGGGCAGCAGGAGCTCGCAGTCGCTGCCGCTGCGGAAGGTGTAGCCCCTCTGCTCCAGCTCTGCGCGCTGCCTCCGCCAGCCGTAGAGCTCCCCGTTGCACACCACCTGGTCAGGCCCCAGGGCGAAGGGCTGCATCCCACGCTCGTCCAGCCCCATAATGGACAGACGGCGAAAGCCCAGCCAGCCGGAGGCGGTTTCCGCCACCCGGGCCATGTCAGGGCCCCTGGTATAGGCCCGGTCCAGACAGGCCAAGACCTCTTCCCGCCCCCTGGTCTTTTGGGTAAATCCCACGATCACGCACATAGAAAGCACCTCCAAAAATGTTTGCGCAGCCCTCGTCCTCTTGATTAGGACGAATGCTGCGCTCCGCGGTGCCACCTAATTTGCCGCCGGACGGCGGCCCCTTTTCCGGCTCTGACAAGTCGGCGCGATGTAACGGTCGCAGCCCGTTCCCCCTACTGGCGCGGTGCGTTCGGGTTTCCGCTCCGGAGCGTTCTTCCCGCGGCCTCCTGTGCGGGGCTTTCACCATCCCCCGCTCGCTGGGACTGAGTCCCCGCAGTACTCTTCTCCCTCATTGCGTTTAACGGTATTGCCTGAAAAAACGGACAAGGGCGCTGTGGTCCATGCCACAGCGCCCTTGCTGTTATGGGATATTATAGTGGCCGCCGCCCCCATTGTCAAGAAAAACTTTCGGCGGGCGTCCCCAATTTCCCTCAGAGGCGGATGGGATAGTTGCCAGTGAAGCATCCGTCGCAAAAGCCGCAGCCAGCGTCCGGGGCGATCTGATGCAGGACCTTCAGCGGCAGAAAGCCTAGGCTGTCCGCGCCGGTGAGGGCGCAAATCTCCTCCGGGGAGCGGTCACGAGCGATCAGGTGCTCACTGTCCGGAATGTCCGTCCCGAAGTAGCAGGGGGTGATGAAGGGCGGTGCGGAGATGCGCAGGTGGACCTGCACGGCGCCGGCCTCCCGCAGCAGGACTACGATCTGGCGGGAGGTGGTGCCCCGGACGGTGGAGTCGTCGATCATCACCACCCGCCTCCCCTCCACACAGCTGCGCAGCGCCCCCAACTTAATGCGCACCGCCTGCTCCCGGCTGCGCTGATCCGGGGTAATGAAAGTGCGGCCGATATAGCGGTTTTTGACCAGACCCACTCCATAGGGAATCCTCGACTCCTCCGCATAACCCATGGCTGCGTCCAGGCCGGAATCTGGGATGCCGATGACTACATCCGCCTCCACCGGCCAGGTCTGAGCCAGCAGCCGGCCTGCCCGCCGCCGGGCCTCATAGACGGACTGACCGCAGAGCATGGAGTCCGGCCGGGCGAAATAAATGTGCCTGCCGCCCCTTTGTCAAGAGCTCCCCATACCGGCGGTGCAGATAGCTCATTTATGAAAGTCTATTTTATACTTCCTGCGCAAATATGGAGAGCCGTCTGGCTATTTGTCTTAGTGGCGAAGCAAAATTGAGTTGAACTTGCAAAAACATCTTGACATGGAATTGCGGTTCGCGTATAATTTGCCCATAGTTTAGGACAAAGGCGTTCCGAACCAACAGGTCGGCCTGCCTTTGTCCTCTTTTTATTTTAACTTTACTTGAAAGAATGAGAGGAGTGTCCTGCATGTCGTACAGCAAGGAAGACATCATCCGTATGGTAAAAGAAGAGGATGTGGAGTTCATCCGCCTTCAATTCACCGACATTTTCGGTCAGCTCAAGAACGTGGCCATCACCGCATCTCAGATTGAGAAGGCGGTGAATGACCAGATCATGTTCGACGGCTCCTCCATCGAGGGTTTTGTCCGCATCGACGAGTCGGATCAGTACCTGTACCCCGACCTGGACTCCTTCGCCATCTTCCCCTGGCGGCCCAGCCACGGCAGGGTAGCCCGGCTCATCTGTGACGTCCATGACCCGGACGGAAAACCCTTCGTGGGCGACCCCCGGCACGTCCTCAAGCGGGCTCTGAAAAGGGCGGAGGAGATGGGCTTTGATGCCTTCAACGTAGGTCCAGAGGCGGAATTCTTCCTCTTCCAGACTGATGACGAGGGCAAGCCCACCACCCGTACCAACGACGAGGCGGGCTACTTCGATCTGGGCCCCCTGGACCACGGGGAGGGCACCCGGCGGGAGATCTGCATGGCCCTAGAGCAGATGGGCTTTGAGATCGAGGCCAGCCACCACGAGGTAGCCCAGGGCCAGCACGAGATCGACTTCAAGTACGCCGACGCCCTGCGTACCGCGGACAACATTATGACCTTCAAGCTGGCAGTCAAGACCCTAGCCCAGAAAAATGGCCTCCACGCCACCTTTATGCCCAAGCCCATCTTCGGCATCAATGGCTCGGGGATGCACACTAACATGTCCCTGTTCCAGGGCGGGAAAAATGCCTTCTATGACCCGGATGACCCAAAGGGCCTGTCTAAAGAGGCATATTCATTCATCGCCGGTCTGCTGGCCCACGTGAAGGGCATGGCGGCGGTGACCAACCCCCTGGTGAACTCCTATAAGCGGCTGGTGCCCGGCTACGAGGCTCCCTGCTACCTGGCCTGGTCTGCCTCCAACCGCTCCGCCCTCATCCGTATCCCCGCCGCCCGGGGGCAGTCCACCCGGGTGGAGCTCCGCTCTCCCGACCCGGCCTGCAACCCCTACCTGGAGCTGGCTCTCTGTCTGGCCGCCGGGCTGGACGGCATCGAGAAGGGCCTCACCCCGCCCCCGGAGGTCACCGAGAACATCTTCGACATGAATGCCGCCGCCCGAAAAGCTCACGGCATCGACTCTCTGCCCGACTCCCTGGAGGAGGCCATCCACGCTCTGGAGGCCGATCCCTTGGTGCTGGACACCCTGGGAGAGCATGTGGCAGCCAACTATATTGAGGGCAAGCGGAAGGAATGGGAGGAGTACCGCACCCGCGTCTCCTCCTGGGAACGGGAGAAGTACATCATCAATTATTAAAGCGATCCCATCCCAACAGGGGAGTGAACGCACATGGAAAAGATCATTGTGGCCTTTGAGAGCGAAAAGACCGCCCTGCGTGTAAAGGAACTGCTGGAGGGGGGCGGCGCGGCCGCCTGCTTGGTGTGCCGCACCGCCGACCAGGTGCGGCGGGCCATAAACAAGCTGCCAGTGCCGGCGGTGGTGTGCGGCTACAAGCTGGGGGATCAGACGGCGGAGCTGTTCTTTGAGGACCTGCCCCCTCCTGCGCCATGCTGGTGCTGGCTCACCAGGACCGATTGGATCTTCTGGGGAATGACGACATCTTCCGCCTGCCATCCCCGGTAAGCCGTGGGGATCTGCTGGCTGCGGTGCGGCTGCTGCTGCAAGTGGGGCGCAGGCTGGAGCGGTACGGGCGCCCCTGTCACAGTGGGGAGGATCGGAGACTCATCGACCGGGCTAAGGCCCTGCTCATGGACCGCCATGGCATAACAGAGGAGCAGGCCCATTACTATTTGCAGAAAAAAAGTATGGACAGCAGGACAAAATTGGCCCTGACCGCCCGGCTGGTGCTGGACAGCAAAACGATGGAATAGAGGCGGAGACGAGGTGGTCTCACGGCGACGGTCGGGAGACGGACCGCCGCCGTTTTTATGGAAAGAGGCGAGACGCATGAGGGAAAAAGCGGCTGAAGGGAGAGGGCTGTACCGCCCGGAATTCGAGCATGACGCCTGCGGCATTGGCGCCGTGGTGGACATACAGGGCCGGGCCAGTCATGAGACAGTGGACGATGCCCTGAAGATCGTGGAGAAGCTGGAGCACCGGGCGGGCAAGGATGCCGAGGGTAAGACCGGCGACGGGGTGGGCATACTCACCCAGATTCCCCACGCGTTTTTTGCCAGGGCGGCGGCGGAGGCGAGCATCGCCCTGCCCGGACGGCGGGACTACGGCGTGGGCATGTTCTTCCTGCCTCGGGACGGTTTGAAACGCCGGCAGGCCCAGAGACAATTCGAACTGGTGACCGAGAAGGAAGGCATGGCTTTCCTGGGCTGGCGGGAAGTGCCCGTGCACCCGGAGATTCTGGGCCAGCGAGCCAGGGACAAAATGCCTAGCATCTTCCAGGCTTTTGTGGCCAGGCCGGAGGAAACGGCTCCCGGCTTGGATTTTGACCGAAAGCTCTATGTAGCCCGGCGGGTATTCGAGCATCTGAGCGGGGACACCTACGTGGTCTCCCTGTCCAGTCGCACCGTGGTCTACAAGGGCATGTTCCTGGTCCACCAGTTGCGGGCCTTCTACCCCGACCTGCAAAGCATAAACTATACCTCCGCCTTGGCCATCGTCCACTCCCGGTTCTCGACCAACACCAACCCCTCCTGGGAGCGGGCCCACCCCAACCGGCTAATAGCCCACAACGGGGAGATCAACACCATCCGGGGCAACATGGACCGGATGCTGGCCCGGGAGGAGACCATGTTTTCCCCCCTGCTGGCAACGGATAGGGACAAGGTGCTGCCGGTGGTGAACGCCTCCGGCTCTGATTCCGCCATGCTGGACAACACCCTGGAGTTCCTGATGATGGCGGGGATGGACCTTCCCCTGGCGGTGATGGCCTGCATCCCTGAGCCCTGGCGGAATGACCGCACCCTCTCCCGCTCCCGCCGGGACCTATACCACTACTACGCCACCCTCATGGAGCCCTGGGATGGCCCGGCGGCCATCCTGTTCTCCGACGGGGACGTGGTGGGAGCCGTGCTGGACCGCAACGGCCTGCGCCCTGCCCGGTACTACCTCACCGACGACAGCCGGCTCATTCTCTCCTCCGAGGTAGGGGTGCTGGACATCCCACCGGAGCATATCGTGGAAAAGTCCCGGCTGCGGCCGGGCAAGATGCTGCTGGCGGACCTGAGGCAGGGGCGGATCATTGACGACCAGGAACTGAAGGAGGGCTACGCCGCCCGGCAGCCCTATGGAGAGTGGCTGGACACCAATCTGCTCCGTCTGGCCGACCTGCCGATCCCAAACCAGCGGGTGGAGCGGCACAGCCGGGAGGAACTTAGCCGCCTTCAGAAGGCCTTCGGCTACACCTATGAGGACGTGAACGACACCATCCTGCCCATGGCCCGCACCGGGGCGGAGCCCACCGCCGCCATGGGGGTGGATATCCCCCTGGCGGTGCTGGACAACAGGGATCGCCCCCTCTTCTCCTACTTCAAGCAGCTCTTCGCCCAGGTGACCAACCCACCCATGGATGCTATCCGGGAGGAGATCGTCACCGACACCACCGTCTACGCGGCCGATGACGGGAATCTGCTCCGGGAACAGCCGGACAACTGCCGGGTGCTCCAGATCCACAACCCCGTTCTCACCTCCACCGACCTGATGAAGATCAAGGCCATGAACCGACCTGGCTTCCACGCAGCCACCGTGTCCCTGCTCTATTACAAGGGCACCCACCTGGATCTGGTACTGGACCGGCTGGCGGTGGCGGTGGACAGGGCGTACCGGGAGGGGGCCAACATTGTCATCCTTTCCGACCGGGGGGTGGACGAGAACCACGCGGCCATCCCCTCTCTGCTGGCGGTGTCTGCCATGGAGCAGCACCTGGTTCGCACCGGGAAGCGCACCGCCGTATCTATCCTCCTGGAATCCGCTGAGCCCCGGGAGGTCCACCACTTCGCCGCCCTGCTGGGCTATGGCGCCCGGGCAGTGAACCCCTACTTGGCGGAGGAGACCATCGTGGATCTGATCGAGGAGGGCCTGCTGGACAAGGACTTCCACACCGCAGTGGCCGACTACACCGCCGCCGTCCTCCACGGGGTGGTGAAGATCGCCTCCAAAATGGGCATCTCCACCCTCCAGTCCTACCAGTCTGCCCAGATCTTCGAGGCGGTGGGCATACGGCAGGATGTAATCGACAAGTACTTTACCAACACCGTCTCACGGGTGGGGGGCATCGGCCTGGAGGAGATGGCCGCCGCAGTGGAGCGGAACCACGACCGCGCCTTCGACCCCTTGGGACAGGAGACTGACCTGACCTTGGAGAGCCTGGGGGAGCACAAGGCCCGAGCCGGTGGGGAGGACCACCTCTATAATCCACAGACCATCCATCTGCTCCAGCAGGCCGTCCGCTGGGAGGATTACGGGCTCTTCAAGCAGTACACCGCCCTGGTGGACGATGAGACAAAGCCCCACACCCTCCGTGGCCTGATGGAGATGAAATATCTGGGCGAGCCCATCCCCTTAGAGGAGGTGGAGAGCGAGGATTCTATCGTCAAACGCTTCAAGACCGGGGCCATGAGCTACGGCTCCATCTCCCGTGAGGCCCACGAGTGCCTGGCCCAAGCCATGAACCTGCTGGGGGGCAAGTCCAACTCCGGCGAGGGGGGCGAGGAAGACGACCGGCTGGGGGACCCGGAGCGGTACTCCGCCATCAAGCAGGTGGCCTCCGGCCGCTTCGGGGTCACCAGCGCCTACCTGGTGAGCGCCAGAGAGATCCAGATCAAAATGGGGCAGGGGGCCAAGCCCGGCGAGGGCGGCCACCTGCCCGCCGGGAAAGTCTACCCATGGATCGCTTGGTGCCGCCACTCCACCCCCGGCGTCACCCTGATCTCTCCTCCGCCCCACCACGACATCTACTCCATCGAGGATCTGGCCCAACTGATCTATGATTTGAAGTGCGCCAACCGTCAGGCCCGCATCTCGGTGAAGCTGGTCAGCGAGGCGGGGGTGGGTACCGTCGCTGCCGGGGTGGCCAAGGCAGGGGCCCAGGTGATCCTCATCTCCGGCCACGACGGAGGCACCGGCGCGGCCCCTCGTACCTCCATCCACAACGCCGGTCTGCCCTGGGAGCTGGGTCTGGCGGAGGCCCACCAGAACCTGATCCAAAACGGCCTGCGGTCCCATGTGGTGCTGGAGACTGACGGCAAGCTCATGAGCGGCCGGGACGTGGCTATCGCCTGTATGCTGGGAGCGGAGGAGTTCGGCTTCGCCACCGCCCCTCTGGTCACTCTTGGCTGCGTCATGATGCGGGTGTGTAATTTGGACACCTGCCCCGTGGGGGTGGCCACTCAGAACCCGGAGCTGCGGAAACGGTTCACAGGCAAGCCGGAGTACGTGGTCAACTTCATGCGCTTCGTCGCCCGGGAACTACGGGAGCATATGGCCCGGCTTGGGGTGCGCACGGTGGACCAGCTGGTAGGCCGCACCGACCTGCTGCGGGTACGGAAGCCCGCCGTCAACCAGCGGGCGGCCACGGTGGACTTGTCCGCCATTCTGGACAGTGCTTACGCCGGCTGGCCAAAGACCCGCTTTGATCCGGCGGACGCCTATGACTTCCATCTGGAGGACACAGTGGATCTGCGGGTACTGGAACAGAAGCTGGGCGTCGCCCTTGAGAAAGGCGACCATAGGCGGCTGGAACTGGCGGTGTCCTCCACCGACCGGGCAGTGGGGACTATCCTTGGTTCGGATATCACTCTCCTCCACGGGGAGGCACTCCCCGACGACACCTTTGTGGTAAAGTGTACCGGCGGGGGAGGCCAGTCCTTCGGCGCCTTCCTGCCCCGCGGCCTCACCCTGGAGCTGGAGGGGGACGCCAACGACTACCTGGGCAAGGGCCTCTCCGGAGGGAGGATCATCGTCTATCCGCCCAGGGACAGCCCCTTTGACCCGGCAGAGAACATTCTGGTGGGCAACGTGGCCCTCTATGGAGCCACCTCCGGCCAGGCCTTTCTCAACGGCGTGACCGGGGAGCGGTTCTGCGTGCGCAACTCCGGCGCCGACGCGGTGGTGGAGGGAGTGGGGGACCACGGATGCGAGTATATGACCGGGGGCCGGGTGGTAATCCTGGGCCCCACGGGCCGCAATTTCGCCGCCGGCATGAGCGGTGGGATAGCGTATGTGCTGGACGAGGACCATGACCTGTACCTGCGGCTGAACAAGGAACTGGTGTCCATGGGCCCGGTCACGGAAGAGGGAGATATAGAAGCGCTGCGAGGCCTGATCCAGGCTCACGCAGAGGCCACCGGCTCCCCCAAAGCCGGACGAATTTTGGCCAATTTCGGAGCCTGGTTGCCTAAATTCAAGAAGATTTTGCCCCACGACTACGACCGGATGTTGCGTACCATCGCCTGGTACGAGGCCCAGGGTATGGGCCGGGTCCAGGCAGAGACGGAGGCGTTCTATGTCAACGCCAGAGGAAAGGGGGACTGACCGTGGGAAAGCCCACTGGATTTCTGGAATATGCCCGGCAGGGCAATCCCTGCCAGCCACCGCTGGAGCGGGTGGCGTACTGGAACGAATTCCATCCCCGGCTGGGCCGGGAGGAACGGCAACGGCAGGGGGCCCGGTGCATGGCCTGCGGCGTGCCCTTCTGTCAGTCAGGGGCGGTGTTGAACGGTATGGTCTCCGGCTGCCCACTGCACAATCTGGTGCCCGAGTGGAACGACCTGGTGTACCGCAGAAAGCTTGGCCGCGCTTTGGAGCGGCTACTGAAAACCAACGACTTCCCAGAGTTCACCGGCCGGGTGTGCCCCGCCTTGTGTGAGGCGGCCTGCACCTGCGGCCTAAACGGCCAGCCGGTGACGGTGAAGGACAACGAGCTGGGGATCATCGAGGAGGCCTGGGAGCAGGGACTCATGTCCCCTCGGCCGCCCGAGACCCGCACCGGTAGGACCGTGGCGGTGGTGGGCTCCGGCCCCGCCGGGCTCTCCTGCGCTCAAAGGCTTAACCGCCGAGGTCACAGCGTCACCGTGTTCGAGCGGGCCGACCGACCTGGCGGCCTGCTGATGTACGGCATCCCCAACATGAAGCTGGAAAAGTCGGTGGTCCAGCGGCGGCTGGATCTGATGGCGGCGGAGGGGATAGCCTTCCGCACCGGTGTGGACGCGGGCCGCGACGTGGGTCAGGAGGAGCTGAGAGAACAGTTTGACGCGGTGGTTCTCTGCTGCGGCGCGGCCCAGCCCCGAGATCTGGACGTACCAGGTCGGGCGGGAGTGGACGTCTGGTTTGCAGCGGACTTCCTGACAGGGGCAACCCGTGCCCTGCTGGATGGGACTTACTGTCCCTCTGCACAGGGCAAGGATGTGGTCATCGTAGGGGGCGGCGACACGGGCAACGACTGCGTGGGCACCTGCATCCGCCAGGGCTGTAAAAGCGTTACCCAGTTGGAGATAATGTGTAAAGCCCCAGGCGCCCGCACCGCCAAGAACCCCTGGCCGGAGTGGCCGCGGGTGTGTAAAACAGACTACGGCCAAGAGGAGGCCATCGCCATCTTTGGTCATGACCCCAGGATCTACGAGACCACCGTCTCACACCTGCTTCGGGATGCGGAGGGGCACCTCACCGGGGTGGAGACCGTCCTGCTGGGGCCGGACCGCAAGCCTCTGACAGGAACGGAGAAACTGCTGCCCTGCCAACTGCTGCTTATCGCTGTCGGCTTCCTGGGCCCCCAGGACTATGTGCCGGAGGCCTTCGGACTGACGCGCACTCCCTGCTCCACTGTACAGACAGCGGAGGGGGGCTATTCCACGAACATCCCCGGCGTGTTCACCGCCGGGGACATGCGTCGGGGACAGTCCCTGGTGGTGTGGGCCATTCGGGAGGGCCGCGAAGCCGCCTGGGAAGTGGACAGGTACCTGATGGGACACGGCGAGTGGACCGAGCTCCCGCTGATTCAGACAGATTGAAAAACAGAAGGCTCGGTCGGTGCCCGCATTATGCAGCACTAGATAAGGATACATCGTGAACCAGGGGTTCATATCATTTTCTCTTAGCATAAGGCCACACCAATCTGGATATTTTAGGCGGAAAGCTTAGAGTACCAGGGGGTGTGGCTTTTCTATTTTCCCTAAAATTGACCAGATCAAAAAATAATATTTTCGAGGAATAAACACCCTTATAGAGGTTGTTTTCCAAAGTTTTGCGTGTTTTCCCGCTGTATTCCCTTTTAGTGCCCTATTTGCTCTCAAATAGGGCACTAAAATCTGAAAAATGATATACAAAAAGGAGAGCGCCGGTTTGTTGGTTTTGTCAACCATCAGGCCGGCGCTTTTTGTTGCCCGGGGAGTTCAAAAAGGGCATTTTCAATTTGCGCCGGAGAAGGATGACATAGCGCGCCAACTTTATTCGTACTGCCAAAAAAGGCACACACTTTTCCGTCTGATATGCTGAATAGATTTTTCGTGGAAAAGATGGCATGACGGAGTCCCCGAGAGTGGGACTCAAAAGGATGATTAAAAGGGGCATTTTGCCCGTAGTGAAGGAGGAGAACGCATATGACCAAAGAAACCTATTTCGAGGAACTGTCCTACGCCCTGCGGCGGCGGGAGCTGCTGCCCAGGCCGGTGGAGGAGGACGGCCTGCTCCCGGTGGAGTGGAACGGCTGCATCCTGTGCCGGGTCACGGAGAGCGGCGCCGTCCGGTATGACCCCACCTGGGTGGACACCAGCAGGGCAAAGGCCGCCCTGGCCCAGGTCACGGAGGCGGCGGGGACGGTGATGGAGTACATGACGCTTCTGGAGAATGCCCCACCTCTGAAGGCGGATGGCCTGGCGGACGGTTACCGGGTGCTGGCAGAGTTCAACGGCACAGTGCTAGCCGGGACAGAGACGCGGCTGGGGGCCCAGTTCGTCACGTGGGCCCGGGACTATGACCGGAGCGGGGTCAACAACGGCCACTACTACATGGAGGACTATCAGGGAGCCAAGGAGGACTTCGCCCTCCGCTCCGGCCTGGTGGCCAGGGAGCGGGTCTTTGACCAGGAGCAGCTGGAGGGGCTGCGCCAGGCGGTGCAGGGCTTCCTCTATGGAGAGGGCCCCGCCTCCTACCAGCAGGAGTTCCAATGCCGGCGCCTCCTGGATCAGATCACA
>OWID01000258.1_pt1 | contig 22028 bp, 19 predicted proteins | sample 1732661 | NCBI WGS metagenome assembly OWID01 (sample SAMN05065739, study PRJEB22554) | human gut metagenome | biome: ENVO:2100002; feature: ENVO:00000062; material: ENVO:00002003 | host: Homo sapiens | place: USA
AGGCTCCGGTCTCGTGGGCTCGGAGATGTGTATAAGAGACAGGTGGTAAAATGCCCCGTCCATTGAGTCAGGAAAAGAAAAGAGAAAAGACAAAAGAAAGCTTGAAAAATGCGCTTTTGTCGAACAAAATGTCTGAAAAATTTCTGGAAGACAAGGTGGAAGAGTATATGTCCTTTTATGATGATTTACTCTACATAAACCAGACACTTACCACCCTGAAAAAAGATGGAAACTGTACGCTCAAAAATTACACCGATGCAACGGCGGAGAAACGCCGGATCTCGGCGGAGATGAGGAGCATCCTGTCGTTCCTGGGGCTAAAGCCGTCGGACGTGGTCCTGTCGTCAGGCGCTGCGGACGATGAGGAGTTATAGCCGTTTTATAGATCCGTATATCCGGAAGATTAAAAACAACGAGGTGGAACACTGCAAAGAGCAGGACCTCATGATTGATAATATAGTGATCCCCACGCTGGAACGGCCGGATGTCCGGATCGATGATGAAAAAATTGAAAAAGGGTTGTCCTTGCAGAAATACTTCCCATATCGGCTCATCGAATGGGAGGTATTTCTTTTTGCTCTGATCGTGGGTGTGACCTTCGAAGATGGTGACATTGTATTCAATGAGGTTCGCGTCATGGTTGGCCGGGGAAGCGGGAAAAATGGTTTTATTTCCTTCCTGTGTTTTTATTTTCTCTCTCCTTACCACGGAATCCGGGGCTATAACATCGACCTGATGGCAAATGCAGAGGACCAGGCCAAGACTTCTTTCAAAGATGTCTATGAGGTCATTACGGATCCAGTGGAATCGAAGTATAAAACAGTGCTGAAAAAGAATTATCATGCCACCAAAGAACTGATCACTGGCCGGGCCACCAAGTCAGAGTTGCGGTTCAATACCTCATCAAAACGAGGCAAGGACAGTAAGCGTACCGGCTGTATCATTTTCGATGAGAAGCACGAGTACACCGATGTTCAGAACATGAACACACTGAAATCCGGCCTGGGAAAAGTCTGGCACGGGCGGATTATTACGATCACTACGGATGGCCACATCCGGGGCGCGGTGCTGGACCAGGAGAAAGAGCAGAATCAGGCAATCTTAAAGGAATACAATCCACTCAACCGCACCCTGGTGTTCTGGTGCCGGATTGAGAACGAGAAGGAGTGGAACCAGATAGATAAGCTGGTAAAAGCTATCCCGAGCTTGAATGATTTTCCAAGCCTGCGGACCACGATTGAGAAGGAAATCATAGATATGCCATACAATATGGATTATTTCCCAGAATATATGGCAAAACGCTGTAATTTCCCTGTCGGAAATAAAGAAGTTGAGGTGGCCACCTGGGAAGATATCCTGGCAACGGATCAGGATATGATAGACCTGGAGGGAAGGAACTGTGTAGGAGGTGTGGACTATGCGAAAACCAATGATTTTGTTGCAACAGGCCTTACTTTTCGTGTTGAAGAAAAAATCTACCATGTGCAGCACACCTTCATCTGTTCCAGATCGAGGGACTTAGGTGGAATCAAGGCTCCTTTGCGGGAATGGGAAGCAAAAGGGGATGTAGAATTTGTGGATGATGTGGAAATTTCTCCGGATTTGGTGGCCGGCTGGTTTGAGAAAATGGGCCAGCGGTACAACATCATCAAGATTGCAATCGATAATTACCGATATTCTCTTTTAAACTCAGCTTTGAAGAAAGTTGGGTTCGATGCTTTTGAGAAGAAAAATGTGTATCTGGTTCGACCTTCTGACATTATGAAGGCCGCACCGATCATCAATCATGGCTTTGTCACCCATAGGATCGTTTTCGGAAATACACCTATCATGCGGTGGTATACCAATAACACCAAGAAACAAATGGATGATAAGGGAAATATTACATACGGAAAAATCGAACCGAACTATCGGAAGACAGATGGATTCATGGAATTTGTCTGCACAATGACCATTATTGAGGAGATTCCGGAAGAACTTGACTACTCCGGAATCAACTTTGATGTATATAGCTATTAAGCAGGAAGGGGGTGTGACATGGGATTTTGGGCATGGCTCGAAGGAAAATTGTCTACAGGAAAGACCGTGGAAGTAACTGCGGACACCATTGAACAGTTTGTGGACCAGGAACGACTTTCCAACCTGGTGGCAGAGGAACTTACAGTTCATGCGGCAATCAATCTGATAGCAAACAGCATTTCGAAGTGTGAATTTAAGACTCTGTCAAAAGGGAAGGAGCAGCAGGGAGAGGAATACTACGCTTGGAACTACGAGCCGAACAAAAATCAGAACTCCAGTCAGTTCCTCCAGGAGCTTGTAGCGACACTCCTGTACCGTAATGAATGCCTGGTGGTCGAAAGCATGGGGCAGCTGATCATCGCGGAAAGTTTCACGAAAGAAGAATATGCCTTGAAAGAGACGGTATTCAGCAATGTATACCGGAAAGGGCTGACTTTTGACAGGACGTTTCGCATGTCGGAAGTTCTGTATTTTCGCTTGAATAACAAGAACATCCGTCAGCTTCTCACAAACCTGTGCAATGGATATAACACCCTGCTGGATGAAGCGGTGGACAAGTACGAAAAAGCCGGCGGCGAGAAAGGAACCTTGCACATTGATGCCCTTGCCACCGGTGCAAAATATGGGGGTAAAAGTTTCGAGGAAGTCTATGAAGACCTGATGAACAACCGATTTAAGCGCTTTTTCAACAGCCGGAGCGCGGTTCTCCCATTATTTAACGGCTTTACATATACGAAACAGGCAGCAGAACAGAGCAAGAAATCCACCTCAGAGATGAAAGATATCACCGATGTACTGGATGAAATTGTGGTGACTGTGGCCAGAGCGTTCAACATTCCGTCGGCATTGCTGAAAGGCGATGTATCAGACGTGGAAAAAGTGACACAAAACTTTCTTACCTTCTGTGTAGATCCAATATGTGAAATGCTTCAAACGGAGATCAACCGGAAACGCTACGGCAAACGCCAGGTGCAGCAGGGTTGCTATTTGAAGATCGATACAACCACTATCATGCATGTGGATGTGTTCGCGATTGCAGAGAAAATCGACAAGCTGATCTCTTCCGGCATGTATTGTATCGATGAGCTTCGGAAGAAGCTTGGAGAGACAGAACTTGGAACGGAAGAGAGCCGAAAACATTGGATCACAAAGAACTATACCGATATTGCGAAAGGAGGTGATACAGGATGAATGCAACAACGAAGTTTCGCTTCGAACAGCTGGCCAGCGGAGATACGCATAAACTTTACATTTATGACGATGTGACTGCGTATGGTTCCTGGAACTGGGAGACCTGGGACTATGATGAGTCGGAGACCAGCGCAAAATACTTCCGGGAACAGCTGGAAGCGATCCCGGACAGCGGGAGCATCGAGCTACATGTAAACAGCAATGGTGGCTCCGTCAAAGAAGGAATTGCCATTTATAACCAGCTGAAACAGCACAAAGCAGAGAAGATCTGCTATGTGGACGGCTTTGCTTATTCAATTGCAAGCGTGATCTGTATGGCCTGCGACAAAATTATTATGGGTCAGGGTACCTCCATGCTGATTCACAACATGTCCATGTCTGTGTACGGCGATGCGAAAATGCTGCGGAAGTGTGCGGATGATCTGGACGTGCTGATGGAGTCCAACCGACAGGTCTACATGGAGCGGGCAAAAAATCTCACTGAGGAAGAACTCAAGGAGATGATGGACAAGGAAACCTTCCTGACACCGGAACAGTGCCTGGAATATGGTTTCTGCGATGAAATCAGTAGCAGTAAGGTGGATCCGAGCCAGCTGAACCAGCAGGCAGAGGTTACGATCCGGCAGTTACGGCAGCAGATCAACAGTTTCCAGTCCTTCCACAAAGAGATGGAACAGTTTGTTCCGAAAGAAAAATCTCCGGTACCGGAGAAAAAAGAAAAAGGCGACAAAGTGCTCAAAATGATGGGCGCTTTTTTAAATGCATTTGAAAGGAGCAGCAAATGAAGAATAAAGACCTTCTGAACCAGGAAAACAAAGAACTGATGCAGAACCTCTCTGAGGCTCTGAAAAACGACGACGAGGAAGCAATGGCCGAGGCCTTTTCTCAGTTCGCTGATGGCGTGCAGGAACGCATCATGGAGGAATACGGTGATCTGAGACAGAGCCGTGATTCTGCCATTCTTGCGGCCCGGGGTATCCGTCAGCTGACCAGTGAAGAGAAAGAGTTTTATCAGGCCTGGATTGATGCCTCAAAATCTGCGAATCCGAAGCAGGCACTGGTGGATATCTCAAAGGCAATGCCGGAGACGGTTATTGACACTGTGATCTCTGACATGAGAGAGTCCCACCCCCTGCTGGACAATATTGACTTTCTGAACTGCCAGGGCGTGATCAAGATGATCGTCAATGCAGACAATATTGATCTGGCCACCTGGAGTGCCTTAAACTCCGCTATTGCCACGGAGCTGGCCGGAAAGATTGATACTATGGATATGACCCTGGCAAAACTGAGCGCATTCATCCCGGTATCGAAAGATATGCTGAAACTGGGCCCGGCATGGCTGGACAATTACGTCCGGATCATCCTTTCTGAGGCATCAGCTGCAGGACTGGAAAAAGGCATCCTGAAAGGAACCGGAAAAGATCAGCCTATCGGTATGTGTAAGGATCTCGCCGGTTCCGTTACTCTGGGGGTATATCCGGATAAAACCAAAGTAAAGCTGACTTCGCTGGAACCGGAAACATACTGTGGAGTAGTAGCGCCTCTGGCTAAGAAACCGGATGACGTCGGCGGATACCGCACGGTACCGGAAGTCCTTCTGGTAGTCAACCCGGTGGATTACATCAAGAGAATCCTTCCGACTTCTACTGTGCGAGCCACCGATGGAAGCTACAAGAACAATATCTTCCCGTATCCGACCAAAGTAGTTCAGTCCGCAGTGCTGGACGAAGGCGAGGCCATTATGGGCATCGCCAAAAAGTATTTTATGGGCGTAGGTGCCGGCTCTTCCGGAAAGATCGAATACTCAGACGAGTATCAGTTCCTGGAAGATAATCGGGTATATACCACGAAGATGTATGGCATGGGACGTCCGAAAGACAATAATGCATTCCAGTATCTGGATATTTCCAAACTGAAACCGCAGTCCCTGAAAGTGGAAGTAACCAACACCGAGGACAACCCGGTAAACACAAAGGCGAAAGCTTGATGAGGTGATCACATGGCAGCAGAAGAGCTTTTGAATGACGTCAGGAATTATCTGGATATTACTTACAGTGATACGGATGGAGATACGAAGCTGATCGGCATCATCACCAGGGGAATGGCCTATCTGGACGATAAGGCAGGGAAAACACTGGATTATGAGAAAGAAGGACAGCCCCGGGCGCTTCTGCTGGATTACTGCCGGTATGCGAGGAACAGCGTACTGGAACTGTTTGAACAGAATTTCCATTCGGAGCTGATTATGTTGAGAATCGGGGTGCAGACGGATGAATACGCGGAAGACAACGGTTTCATTTGAAACGTTCAATGATGGTTTGGTTTCCATTCATCTGATCGATGATGATGGGAACGCAGGGCAGATCAGGGGAAAATTCCGGTATGCAGAGAAAACCGTTGGAGCGGCGCGGTACTATGAAGCTATGACTGCCAAGATACAGGTCGACCGCCTGATCCGGATCCAATACCAGGAATGGCTGACCACGGAGTATCTGGCAGTGATCCATGGACGGGTCTATGAGATCAGCCAGGTACAGATGATTCCGGATTCTTTGCCGAAAACCAGTGCGTTATCCCTGCGTCTTGCAAGACAGAGGGAGGTGGCCGATGGCATCCTTTGAAGTAAAGGGTTTTGAGGAACTTTTGACACAGCTGGATAAGCTGGGAAGGTTCGATGAGGTAGCCCCCAAGATGATGAAAGCCGGCATGGAGATTCTCCAGGAGGAAGTTGTAGCGGAGGCGTCGAAGCATAAAGACACTGGTGAAATGGTTGCGTCCATAAAACCGACAGGACTCCAGGCAGGTTTTGATGGCGGGTATTATATGTGTACCCGTCCTACAGGCTACGCCAGCGGAAAAGGTAAGTGGAAGAACGCCAGAAAAGGAAAAGGCGAAGGAACAGGGCACAGGAGAGTCCGGAATATGGAAAAGCTCGTATGGTTGGAATTTGGCGTAAAAGGCCGCCCAGCCACACCGGTAATCACCAGCGCGGTGATCCGGGCCGAGCCGCGGGTTCTTCAGGCAATGCAGGAGGTATTTAACCGGGAGGTGATGCAGTGATGGAACTGGAAAAGGTTCTGGAAGGTATCGGGATCCCAGTGAAATATTATGAGTACGCCGGAGTAAAGCCGGAGTACATCGTGTATAACGAGGAAGCAGAACAGCCGGCAGACTACGGCGATAATGATCCGGAATGTCACATAACCTGGTGGCAGGTACATATCTTCACCCCGAAGACCGGAAAGTTCCGGGAGTATAAGAAGACTGCGGAAACAGCCCTCCGGAAAGCCGGTTTTACGGTAACGGATATCCGGACATTGTATGAAACAGAAACAAAGACAATACATGTGGTACTGTCGTGCCACGAAGAAAGAGAGGAATAATTATGGCAAAAAAAGGCCTTGAATATGTAGTATTTGGTAAGCTGCAGGAAAATGGAACCTATAAAGAAGGCAAGAGACTGAGCCCGGCAGCAGCGTTCAACGGCACCCCTACAAAATCTAATGCAAAAGACTATGGGGATAACGTGCTTCAGGAAGTGGATAACTCTGTGACTGGTGCGACTCTGAGTGTAGAACTGAACAATGATGTGGATGAGATTTATACTTACCTGCTGGGGCACACCAAGACAGAGGGTGAAAATGGGGTAATTTCCTTTAAATCTACCGATGAGGCTCCCTTTGTTGGAGTGGGTGCAGTCGGAATGTCTGAGAACAAGTGGGTAGTTAAATTCTATACGAAAGTGAAGTTCTCTGAGCCAAATGATGAGAATCAGACAAAACAGGAAAATACAACTTTTACACATGTGACTCTGGAAGGAGAGGCTATGGTGCCGGAAGATTCAAAAGAATGGAAAATCAGAGCAACTTTTGGTACTCTGAAAGCAGCAAAAGACTGGCTGAACAAAAAAGTCGGAATCACCGCGGAGGCAGCGTGAGCAGCCTAAGACCGGGAGGCACCTGGATAATGATCGGGGGAGAAGAACATTGCGTCTTCTTCTCCCTCGGTGTTATTGACGAACTGCAGAGCCGATTTGGTAAAACAGTGGGACAACTCCTGGTAATGTTGAAAGATCCTGTGGAAGGACCGGGGTACCTTCGGGAAATACTGACAGCACTTTTGAATGACGAGGGAATCCGGCTGAAAAACGGAAAAAGGTATACAAAAGAAGAGGTGGGTTCTCTCGTGATGCAAAAGGAGATTCCGGGACTGACAATATCCCTTTTCCTGGCCTTCAATGACGCCATGCCGGAGCCGGAAGACGAGAGGAACGACGAAGAGAGCGAGTTGTTGGATATTGCTCAGCTTCTTATTATTGCCACCTCAAAGATGGGTTACAGCGAGGAAGAGATCTTCAATATGACCCCGAAGAAATTCTTTACACTCTTTGAAAAGTATCTGGAACTGAACGGGAAGAAGAAAGACACCCGGGCGGCCATTGATATGTTGCCGTAAAATGGTATTTTTTATATTGTAATTTTCTGCAAAAATGTTAGAATGTTGAAAAAGGAGGGAGTTACATATGAAAAAAATATCAGTAACAGTGGCAATTTTATTTTTGCTATTGATATACCCGTTCAATTAAAAAGCAGAGGAACAAAAAGAAAATAAGTGGAAGATTGGGACCTATGTCGATAAGTTCAACAGGTCTACAGGTGAAAAGTATGTTACAACTGAAGATTACATTGACGGCACGTTTAGTAATAGTGCAACAACAGATTCTGAATTAAAAGTTATTCTTTTAATGGATAAAGAAAATATTTTCTTTCGGTTGTATGAATACGGAGATAACCAAGTCGATAATTATTACAGCAAAGACAAATATTATAGCCTGAGTATTTTAGATTCTAAAGATATAGAACATGAGATAAGCTGTTATTTTTGTTCAAAAGGAACGGATTTGACTGTGAGGGACAAGGATGAGTTTTGTCGAGCTCTGGAATATGGCGGAAAGACCATGTTTTACTTGAAAGAAAATGACGGAACGTCAACATATAAGTTTACTGTTAATTTTGAAGATGGCTTTGAAAAAACGTACGCAAAGGTAGGCGGCGAGTTTGAAAATAACGAAGCCCACAAAAAGTATTTAGAGGAAGAAGCAGCAAAAAGAATAAATGCAAAATGTGAAGTCTCTGTAGAAAAAACAGAAGATCAGCATATAAAATGCAGCGTGAAGTCAGAAATTCCAGATGGCGCAGTAATTGATCTTTACCTAATTAAAAATTATTATCTCATAGAAAGTACAGAAACAATACTGAAAAATGGTGAAATCATATATGAGTTTGAAACAAGTTTGGAAGGTTCTGAAAATGGCGATAAATATGAAGTCGATGCAAGGCTTATATATGAAAACCAGTCAAACGAAATCAAGGAAAAATTAGGGAAAACATCGAATAGTTTTGATTATTTTTATTATGTAGACGGAGTGGAAATACCATCTTACGGAGAAGAAAAAGAATTAAAATTAGGATATAGCATCTATACAGTGAACGAATAAAGACGAAAGGAGCCGAAAATATCGGCTCCTTTTAAATTTTCATTGGTAGGATGAAAAAAGTTTCAAATAACTCTTGACTTGTTGCGTGCAACATGTTAATATTGTTACATGCAACAAGGAGGTGAGAAAAGTAGAAGAGAAAAGTAGAGCTGAGTATTTCAAAGAGCGTAGAGAAAAATTCAAAGCATTTCACGTTGAAGTAGAAAAAGAAAAAATGATGCGCTTTGAAGAAAAACTGAAAGAAAAGAACGTTACAAAAAAAGAATGGCTCGATGAGAAAATCAGTGAGGAACTAAAAAAATAGAGATTCGCCCACACCTACCACAGCCGGACGAATCTCTCCCACAGAAGTTTCCTTCTGTAAATATTATAATGCAGATGGAAACTTCTTTCAAGGGTTAAAATTTGAAAGGAGATTTTATTATGCAGGAATTAAAAGTAATTGAAAATAATTTAGTGCCAGTGTACGAAACAAGCAATGGCGAAAAGGTTGTATATGGTTCAGAACTCCACGAAGTGCTTGAAGTAAAGAGTAAATTTGCTGACTGGATTAAAAATAGATTGAATGATTGCGATGCTGCCGAAAAGGAAGACTTTGAGACTTTTTCTAAAATTTTAGAAAAAGGCAGACCAACAGTAGAATACATCGTCAAACTCGACACCGCCAAAGAAATGGCAATGCTTGAGCGGAATGACAAAGGCAAACAGGTACGGAAATACTTCATTGCCGTAGAAAAGAAGTATAACAATCGCATGAAAGTTCCCATGACCATCCCCGAACAGATTCAGCTCCTTGCAATGGGAAATGTAGAACTCAACCAGAAAGTAGATGATCTCGACAGAAAAATTGACCGTCTGGAACTCGACCTTCCTATCCTTGGCATCGAGATCGACCGGATTACATCAGCGGCGAAAAAGAAAGGCGTGGAGTGCCTTGGTGGAAAGAACAGCGAAGCTTACCAGGACAAATCCCTCCGCGGAAAAGTCTACAATGATATTTACCGGGAACTGAAACGGCAGTTTGGCGTGAGTACATACAAAGCCATCAAACGGAGCCAGTGCGATACGGCCGTGTCAATCATCGGAGAGTACCAGCTTCCTTATGTTCTGCTGGAACAGGTGCAGCTCAAAAACTCTCAGCTTGGTTTATGGGGGGGGTAGCACATTATGAGTAAAAGAGCCCCTAAACTGAAAAGAAAAGAAATTTTAAGTACCATAAATACTTACTGCGAGAAGAATAATAATGACTTCGTACTGGTCTATCTGATGAAGGCTGCCGAACTTTTCTATAAAATGTATGACAATGAAGACTATGCCAGCTTGACAGATCTCGATTGGGATAAAGCGCTAGCACTGTTAGATCTTATACAGTGTAATGATGAGAAAAAGGTTCATAACATAAAAGTCATTCTTGGTTGCATGATGAGAAAATGCTAAATGGGGAAAGAATATGAAAAATTTTAAAGGAATTTTATTTTGCGTATTCCTTTTCATGAGTTTTGCACTTGCGTCAACAGATCTGTTCTGGTTTGCTGTTTATTTGCTGGCATGCGGAGTGATCTGGTGTCTGGTTCATCTTTATAGATGGCTGAGCTGGCTGTTTGCGGATGATATTAAGCACATGAAACGGGACAAGGACAAGTATTATAAAAGAAGAGGATGGAAATAACCGCACATAAGCGTCTGCCGGATTGGCAGGCGCTTCTTTTATACATGAATCGAGGATGAACTATGGCAGGAAAAAATGATATTGTTGCCGGAATCCGGCTGGAAGGCGATCAGCAGTTCAAGAGCAGCGTAACCAGCGTTAATAAAACAGTCACTTCTCTAAGATCAGAGCTGAATCTTGTCAAAGCGCAGTACGATGGAAACCAGAACAGCATGGAGGCTCTGACCCAAAAAGGTGAGATATTAAATAAAATCCTGGAGCAGCAGAAGCAGAAGGTGGAGGCCACGAAGCAGGGGCTGGAGAACGCCACCAGAGCTTATGAAAATGGTGGAAAGAAAATCCAGGAAATGGAAAAGGCCTGCACCGCCCAGGAAGAAAAACTGGAAGAGTTAAACAGAACCTACCAGCAGGCCAAGCAGAAATTGGAAGAGCTGGAAAAGACAAACGGTTCTTCCAGCGACGCGGTAAAGGAGCAGCAGGAAGCAGTCAAAAAGCTGGAAGAAGAGCTGAACGACCAGAACACAGCGGTTGCGAAGGCTAAAACCGAACTGAGTCGGTGTCAGAGTGAATACCAGAAGACGGGAAACAAGGTTGAGGATTGGAAAACAAAACTGAATAACGCCGAAGCTCAGGTTATTAAAGCGAACAGCGCTGTGGCCGAAAATGCCCGCTACATGGATGAAGCAGCAGCGTCGGCGGACAAGTGTGCAAAAAGTATTGATGCGTACGGAAAAGCAGTAAAAGAACCCGAAAAGATCAATACAGAATCCTTGTTAAAGGGTGCCGTGATCGAAAAAGCGGTGGATATTGCTACGAATGGCCTGGGACAAATTGCAGGTGCGGCAAAAGAGGCTGTTACAGAAATAAAAAAAGTAGGCAGCAGTTTTGAGGCCGCCATGTCAGGGGTAGAGGGCGTCAGCGGAGCGACAAAACAGGAAGTTTCTCAGCTTTCAGACAAGGCAAAAGAAATTGGAGCGAACACAAAGCTTTCAGCAGAACAGGCAGCGGGCGCAATGATGAACCTGTCTGTAGCGGGGTGGCAGGTGCAGGAAACATTAGATGGCGTCGACGGTGTCGTATATCTTGCACGGGCGGCAAACATGGATCTGGCGGAATCAGCTCAGATCGCTGCGGATAATATTGCGACTTTTAATTTACAGGCATCAGACACCACTCACATAGCAGATATGCTGGCTTACGCCCAGGCGCACAGTAATACGACGGCGTCACAGCTGGGCCAGGCCTACAAAAATTCGGCAGCAAACATGAACGCCGCCGGACAGACGATTGAAACCACCACGGCAATCCTGGAGGCCCTGGCCAACAACGGCCTGCGTAGCGCGGAGTCAGGTACCGCATTGGCAGCAGTAATGCGTGACATGACTTCCAAAATGGAAGATGGAGCTATCGCAATCGGCGATACTTCGGTTAAGGTCATGGATAGCAGAGGAAACTTCCGTGATATGCTTGACATCTTAAAGGATGTGGAAAAAGCGACAAACGGTATGGGTGACGCTCAGAAACAGGCCGCTTTACTCTCCACATTTACTTCGGATTCAATCAAGGCATTGAACATGATGTTGAATACCGGAGCCGATGAAATCGCCGGATATCGGGAAGAACTGGAAAATTGTGCGGGTGCTGCCGAAGAGATGGGCGACACCATGGACGATAATCTGGAAGGAGCCACAGCGGCTTTCAATTCTGCCGTTGAGAGTCTGGAAATTACTATCTACGAAAAGTTCAGCGGACCGTTGAAGGCTGCCACAGAAATGGCCACATCTGCAGTTTCTTCTATCACGAAAGCGATTACTCCACAGAAAGATGCGGTCAATGAAGTATATGATTCAATTATAGAATCTACGGAAAAATTAAAGGATAATGTCAAGTCTATTGGAGAGACCTTCACCGGAAGCATGGAAGAGGCTCAGAATGTGAGCGATCTGGCGGAACGGTTGGAAACTCTAAATGAGGTTGAAAATCGTACGACCATTCAGAAACAGGAAATGGCGGACATTGTTGACACACTGTCACTTTCTATTCCAGAGCTGAAAGGGGCCTATGACGAAGAAAATGACAGCCTGTCAGTAACCAATGATGAACTGGAAAAACTGGTAAAGAATTATAAGAAAACAGCTGTTGAGCAGGCTCTCATAACGGCAAACCAGGATCTGTACAACCAGCAGCTCGAAGCGACAAAACAGTTACAGGCAGCAGAAGAACAACTGAAAAGTACAGAAGCAAGAAAAAAGCTACTGGAAAATGAAAGAGATTTAATCTACGAAATCAAACGCCAGAACGAGTTGTTAAACAGTGGTGAAATTACCGATTATTCACAACTTCTTGATTATAAAACAGAAGCATTAAAAATGTATGAACAGGCTCTTGCTGACGGAACCATCACACAGGAAGAGTTCAATGCGGCACAAAAAGAACTGTCAAATGGAATGATGGAAGATCGTTTTGCATTGTTGACAGGACAGGTTATTGCAACCGATGATTCTGTAGGAATATTAGGACAATCGGTAGAAACGCTGGACACACAAACCCAAGGTCTGAACAAAACCGTTGAAGAAAACCAGAAAATCCTGGACGATTCAGAAAAAAGCATAGACGCAAACCGGGAAGCCGCCGAGGAAATGGTCGGTGTGACGGATGACGGCGTAGATGCTTTGAAGCGGGCAAACGGGGAACTGCCGCCACTTTCCGAGAACCTCAAAAAACAGGCAAAAGCAATAAGCATGGGTCTGTCGGAAGCCGGAAAATATAATGTTGTTCTCGGGGAAACCGGGGAAACTGCGGAAGAATCATCCGGAAGCATTCTGAAATGGTCCGGAACCGTAGAAGATGCCGGAGATGCTGCGGCAGCTTCAGCAGAAAAGCAGAAAGAAGCCCAGCAGAAAGCCGCTGATGCCGCAAAAGAAGCCGCCGAAGCACAACGGACAGCAGCACAGGAAATCCTTGACGCCTACAATTCCACCAGGGAGAGTATCGAGTCAAGCCTGCAGAGCAAAATCAGCTTGTTTGACCTCTTCGAGAAGGACGACGGCGGAGCAGATGTCACCACCGAGGCAATGAACAAGAACCTCAACAGCCAGATCGAAGCGATTAAGAAATACAAGGAAAATCTTCAGAAACTCCGGGAAATGACCGACGAGGAGGGAAAGAGCCTGGTATCACCGGAGTTCATTCGGTACATTGAAAGTCTGGGCATGGAAGGAGCTAACGCACTGGATCACATGGTCTGGACCTGGGAGAACCAGGGAGAATATGGAGCCGAGCAGGTCAGAGGCATTTCAGACAATTACATGGAGGCTATGGACCTAAAAGAAGAGATAGGAAAGACCACGGCAGCTAATACGATTGCATACAAGGCGGGCATGAAAGAATTTGCCTCATCTACCGAGGACTTCTCAGATTTGCGGGACGCTATTGAATATGCGGCACAGTACGCCGGAGAAGCCTGGCAGGGACTGACAGACGAAACCCGAACGGAACTGGAAAATGCAATTCAAACCGCATCTGCCTGTGGCGCGGGAATACCGGAAGGTTTGGCAGATAGCATCTCATCCGGCGCAACATCTCCGGAACAGGCTATTGAGATGATGAATTCGGCCATTGAGGGACAGTTCAAAGGCCTGGCAAAAATCGCAGAGGAAAATGGAATCAGCGTACCTGGCAACTTGAAAGTCGGGATTGAAGCTGGTGGCCAGTCCGCCGTGGATGCCTATACGGAGCTGATCGAGCTTCTGGCAGCCAATAACGTAGATTTGGAGACCGCCGGTAAGGAAGGCGGCACCAGCCTGGGGAAGGGTGCCGCAGAAGGAATTAAAGGAGAAACCGACAATGCGAAGTCCACCGCCCAGAAAGTCGTAGAATCCGCTCAGAAGGTCATTAACGACAACGCCGGGGCTTACGGATCCGCCGGAAAACTCCTCATCACTGCAATGGCCGCCGGAATGACGGCATTTTCCTACCAGGTCAGCAATGCGGCAGGGTCAGCAGTAGGAAGTGGGGCTGGTGCGGCAGCAGGATACGAAGGAAGCTATCAGGCGGTCGGCAATCAGTTGGCGGCCGGCTTTGCTCGGGGTATTGCTCAAGGAAAGAGCCTGGCTATTAACGAAACCATTAACATGGCGGTTCAGGCTCTAAATGCTGCAAAGGAGCGTTTAAAGGTTGCATCCCCGTCAAGGAGATTCAGAGACGAAGTTGGCGCTCAGGTCGCAAAAGGTATGGCCTGGGGCATCAAGTCCAATGCGGTTCTGGCCAAAAATGCTTCCACAAAAATGTCACAGGACGTACTGGATTCTGCTACGGCCTGGCTGGATAAGTACAAAGAAAAACGTTATACCTCACTTGAGGATGAAAAACTGTTTTGGGAGAAGGTGGCTACAAACACGAAAAAAGGGACTGTGGCATACAAGAAAGCCCAACAGGAAATAGCGGATTTCAACATCAAAATTCTGAAAATGCAGAGCGCTGCAAACAAAACAGTTAGCGGCGTGTCACGGACAAAGACAGAGGGGAGCGGTGGTAAGCAGAAAACGGTTGATAAGTCTGTTTCTGAGTATTATTCGGACGTATATAAGGCCGCGAGTAAGCACCTGGCGAATATGAAGGTTTATTATAACCTCAGTGTTCAGGACGAGGAAGCTTACTGGGCGCAGGTTCTGACAAAAATACAGAAAGGAACACAAGCCTATACGGATGTATACGAACAATGGAAAAACGCGCGAAACAGCGGAAAGAGCACCAATACGGCAGCCGCCGAGGAAAAGAACGACTATGCCCTGAACGGCGGAGCGTTGGATACATACAAGCAGTATTTCAAGGTTTCCGAGCGTGCGGAGGTAGATTACTGGAACACGGCCAGAAAAAACTATAAGCGCGGCACAAAAGAGCGGGAGGAGGCCGATAAAAAGTATTTTGCGGCCAAAAACACGCTGAACGAATCCCTGAAAAACCTGGAGGATGACTATGTTGACAAAGTCACCACCGTCAACTCCAAACTGAAAGAGGATATTCAGGATGTCGCCGATGACCTGGCGGATTCCATCGCCGATGTTACGAAGGAAACGCAGGAGAAGATCGATGAGCTGAATAAGACCTACTCTGATTCCGTGAAGAGCCGACAGGAGTCCATCTACAATTCGATGAAACTGACGGACAAGTTTTATTCAGAGTCCGACTCCGGCAGTACGCTTTTGTACAACCTAAAAACTCAGGTGGTTGGCTTAGATGACTGGAAGACTCAGCTTCAGAAACTCCGTGATAAAGGTATTGATGCAGACTTTATAAAAGAACTTGAGGATATGGGCCCGGAAGCCTCGGCCATGCTCCACGTCTTGAATAACGACCTGCCGGAAGGCGTAGAAGGCAAAGGAATGACGGAAGCCCAGCTGAACGAATACGTTTCGCTCTGGCGGCGAAAAAAAGAGATTTCACAGCAGGAAGCCGAGAAAGAGAATAAAGACCTGAAAATGCAGACGGAACAGGAGGTGGCTGCCGCAAAAGCCTCCGGTGATGCCCAGATTGCCCAGCTGAATAAGAATAGTGAGCAGAAGATTGCCACTCTCAAAGCCAACGCTCAGGCAGAAATCAAAGCCTATACGGAAGAGTATTTGAAGGGCGTGAACGATCTGGAAAAGCCGATAAACGCTTCACTGCAGCACATTGCAAACCAAGCCGGAAAGATCGGTGAGAGCACAGTCACGAAGTACGTTCAGAGCTTATACGCCCAGGTTTCCAGCAAGAATGCGAAATCGTCCCTGCTGAATACTACCACGACAATCACCACAAACCTGTCAAAACTGACCAAAGACGGTGAGAAAATTGGTCAGGACACCTTAGATGGCATCTTGAAAGCCATGAACGACTCAAAGAAAATTAAAACTTACACTACGAACATGGTCAAAAAGATTGTTGCAGAAACGAAAAAGGCAGCAAAAATCAAGTCCCCTTCCAGGTTAATGGCCGAGGAAGTTGGTGAGTACATCCCCGCTGGTGTCGGCGCAGGCATCGAGGAAAACACCGCTACGGCAATTAAACCAGCACAGGATATGATTCGCCAGCTGGTAGAATCCACTATCGGCAAAAACATGGGAAATATTACGTTGGAACAGTACCTACAGCGGATCGATGCCGGAGCAACCCAGGCGGCCAGCACTGCAGTGCAGGCGCAAACTCAGCTTCCGGGCATCAACGTTGACACCGGAAATCTGGCGGGCCTTCTGGCCCAGCTGATCGGAGAAGTGCAGAAAGTGGCCACGAATACCGCTGGTTCTTCACAGATTGTTCTTGATACTGGTAAGTTAGTGGGGGAAATTACAAAACCGATTTCACAGGAACTGGCCCTGCAGTCCCGAGCACAGTCCCGAGGACGATTTTGAGGAGGCGAGAAAATGCAGATCAACGGAATAGATATATCCCAATGGCACGCCCGTCAATGGGCGGTATCAATCGGGAATCATGCGATCACAAACAGCAGTGAATGGAACCGGGATTCTCCGGACCCGTTCCTGACCGGCTGCACGATCAGTTTCAAAACTATCAAAGTGACGTTGCTGATCAAGGATTCAACCAGAGAGACTATGACCATGGATCGGTCAAACATCGTAGCAGCATTGCTGGAACCGGCGGATATCGTTCTGGATGGATTCACACATAAATTCAGAGCGGTGTTGTCTAAGGATGCAAGCTTTGAAGAGACGGTGAACTACCGGCAGGACCGCTGGCACAAGCTGAACTTAGAATTACAGGGCTATGAATATGGATCAGAAGTGGCAGTATCTGGTTCAAGTGAACTGAGCATAGTAAATCCAGGAAATTTGAACACCCCCGCGGTATTGGAACTGCTTCCGACAATCAGCACAGTACCAGTGACGATTCAGGGAATCTGCCGTGATCCGGCCACAGGGGAAGATTCACCGGTCGTGGTCAGAGCTCTGACAACAGACAAAAAAGTGATAATCGACGGAGAAACGGGCCTGATAACGCAGGAAGGCGCACAGAAAGCAGGTGACGTAGATCTCTGGGAACTTCCATTATTGGCTCCTGGCGTGAATACGATCACTTGCGATAATGCAAATATAACTATGACAATCAAATTTAAACCAAGATACATGTGAGTGAGGAGGAAAACAAGTGACAAACAGAGAAATAATCGCGAACTATAACGGATTGGACTACATCCAGTCCTTAGAAGCTGAACACTATAAACGGACTGGTGAAAAATTATTTCAGGGTCGCGTGAAAATCACCTATGCCATCAAAAAGAATATGAGAGAGCTGCTGGATAAATTAAAACCTTATGATGAGTCCAGAAACGAGATTTTTGCGGAATATAGGGACCTGGATGCCGAGAAGAAAGCAGAAGAAAAACTGAAAAAGAAAATAGTTACAAGCGCAGAGGGCACAGCGGAGCATGAACGGGAAATGAAAACCTACAATGAAAAAGTCAACACGCTGGAAATCATCATGAAGCCAGGAAAAGACAAGGTGGAATATGAATCAAAAATCAAAGAGCTGCTGGACATTGACGTGGCAGATGTGAATATTCACACCATCAGCCTGGATCAGCTCGATGGCATTGAACTGGATAGCGCGCAGCTGGAGCCGTTGATGTTCATGATCGAGGAATAAACGAAGGAGGTTTTCCTTCATGCTGAAAATATTTAATCAGTCCCACGAGGCTGTGGGATACATAAAAAAATACCGGGATTGCAAAATTGAGAGCGTTCTTTCCACAGCGGAAAAGACGCTCTCTTTTACATATCTGGCAAAATCTCAAAAGATTGACTATGAATACTATATCCAGACTGCGGATGCTGAGTATGTGGTGAAAGCCATCCGGCTCACGTCAGATGGATATCCGGAATATACGGCCACGCTGAACATGGAGGGGCTGGAAGCAAAGACCTGGGAAACCTTCCTGGCGAAAGATTCGAGCCTGCGGGATACTGCCAATTTGGCCCTGGTCGGGACCGGCTGGCGCGTGGCGGAATGCACAGTGGATAAAAAACGGAGCGTAGGCCTGCAGAACGTCACCAGTAAAGTGGTCTTACAGAAGCTCTGCACGGTGTTCATGTGCGAGATGCAAGTGGATAGTAAGGCCAAGACGGTTTCCTTCAAAGAAAAGTTCGGCGAGGATAAGGGAGTATATTTCCTCCGGGGACTGAATCTGCGGCAGCTGACATTGTCAGGTGACACCTATGACTTCTATACCCGCATCATCCCGGTCGGAAAAGACAACTTGAAAATTACATCTGTGAACAATGGAAAGGAATATATTGATAATTTCCAGTATTCCAAGAAGATCATCCCGTACGTTTGGCAGGACACCAGTTATGAGGATGCGGCCACTCTGATGGAAGATGCTACCGAAAAGCTGAAAGACCTGTCAATCCCGAAAAAGTCATATACCGTTGACGTCCGAGATCTGGCTTATCGTAGTGCCGAGTATGGCATCCTGGAGTACAACCTGGGCGACACGATCACGCTGATCGATCGCAAGAACGGCATCCGGGACAAACAGCGGATTACGAAAATCACAGAATATCCCGAGAATCCGGACAAAAACACCTGTGACATCGCCAACACGCGGGAGACCTTCGACGAGATCCAATCCCGCCTGAAAGAAGCCGTCAGCATTATAGAAGCGGCGAAAAATCTTGATGGAAGCATCAACGGAAATGCTGTGGACAAAGTAACCACGGATCAGATTCTAGGATTTAAAGACGGTGTAGAGTCGGGAATCCAGAACAGCAGAACGATAAGCGGAATTTATGAGAAAATCGAAGCCACAACGGCGGAAATTGGAACAATTAGAAGTACATATCTGCAGGTGACGGAAGCAGATATCAAATATGCTACGATTGATCTGGCAAACATCAAGAACGGTTCGATCAAAACCGCCATGATTGACGTAGGCGCTGTCAATACGGCCCAAATCGCAGACGGTTCTATCACGGATGCCAAAATCGTCGAGCTGACGGCGAACAAGATCACCGCAGGTACTCTTTCTGTAGAACGCCTAGAAATCCGCGGAAGCAACAGGAGTATTGTCTACGCCTTGAACAATATCACCGGAGCCCTCCAGGCTCAGAATGTTGATACCTTGAATGGCGAGATCTTAACTCCACGGACCATCACAGCCGACAAAATTGTTGCCAGCTCTATCACCGGCAATGAGATCGCCGCAAAAACAATTCTGGCAAACCACATTGATGTGATAGACCTCTTCGCCCAGAAAATCGAAGCGACAGATCTTCATGTTGTTGGAAACAGCACAATAGACGGCAACCTGATCACATCCGGAACTATTTCGGCAGACCGCCTGGATGTCAACGGCATTTTTGCAAAAGATATAACAGCAACAGGCACAATCTCTGGAGCAACCTTAAAAGGTGCAAGCGGACAATTCACGGGGACCGTAGATGCCCAGACGTTGTATGTCAAGGACAAAATTCAGATATACGCCTCTTCTTACAGTTCAGCAGTTACCATCCTGGAGGAAACGAAAGAGGATGATATCAATAATTTGATTCTGGGAAGTTATAGCTACGGCAGCATTATTTCGCGGAATCAGATATCAGCCCCGAGCCTGTATGTGAGTGAAAATATAACTGTACTTGGAAATATTTCCGCAAGTAAAATAAATGGCGTGACATGGAATTGGTCCGGTCAGGGTGGACAACCTAATTGGTTGTGGGGTGGAAATGACGGAGTAAACATGTATGTATACAGTCCCTCAAACTTTAGCGTCAGCTATGCAGCAAAAGCTGGAAATATAAGCGGAGCCGTGGCAGAGAATGGAATAACATTTAAATCCGGCAGTAATCAAACGTATATGTACCAAACAGGAAATACAATTACATTCATGACCTCATCTGATGGTGGAAAAAATAATGCCTACCCTCTTGCTTTCGGTGCAGATCACAGCGTATCAGATCCGGGGAGTACCTGCGGCATTAACTTTTTGTCAGGAAACAGTTGGAAAGCAATAACACCGCATAGTGGAGATAACACCATTGCACTGGGAATGTCAGGATACAGATACACCCGTTTATATGCCGCGAGCGCAACTATCAGCACCTCGGATGAAAATGAGAAAAATATTCTTTCAGGGATTACAGGGGCATATGAAAAGACATTTCTGAATCTAAAACCAATTCTGTACCGCTGGAAAAACAACGATGCAAAAAAACACGATCGGGTCCATTGCGGGCTCGGAGCACAAAGCGTTCTTTCAGCGGCAAAAGAAAACGGATTGACTACATTAACATTTGCGGCAATCTGCCGGGATGACTTAGAAGAAACGACGGCAGACGGCAGGATGGAACGCTGGGGAATTGCGTATGAGGAATTGATACCCTTAACTATTCATATGACACAGAAAGCATTTGAAAAAATCGAAAATATTGAAAGGTCTATGAATGAGTTAAATAAAGAAAACATGAAGATATCGTTCTTGCAGAATCAGATTGAACAGCTATACATGTACATCGGGGAATTGCAGGCGAAAATTCAAGAAGAGGAGATAGAAATATGTTAAGTCAGAGCACGAAAAAAGTAACGATTACAGCTTCATCAATTGTGGAAACAGAGGAAAAGAAAGTTGTGCTGGAGAATTACACAGCGACAGTGGATTCGGAGAATCCAGAGAACCTGAGCATGAATAAATTTTTCCCGACCACAGAATCAAAAGATCTGTATAAGGATCACCGGACGGAGTGCCGGGAAGATTACGCGGTGTTTCAGGAAAAAGCGTATGCACTCCAGGATGAGATGTTTGCTATGCTGGAAAAATAAGAGGTGAACAGTATGAAAAAAATCCTTATAGCCGATTTCTCAAAAGGAAATGAGAAGGCATATGTACGCGGATTATATCAGCATGATTATGGAGCAATTTTAAAAGTGACAGGAATCGAATACGCCGAGATCATCCGCGTTGATTTCGCTGGAACAAACGATGAGAAAGCGCATCCGGTTGTAGCACTGCAGGAGCCGGACGGAGGCTTCTGCGTAAAAATCCCGAAAGAAAACACGGATAAAGCCGGTGAATTAAGTGCGTATATATACGTCACAGACGCCGAATCTGGTTTCACAATAAAAGAAGTAATTCTGCCGATAATCAAAAGAATTGAAGCAGATCCGGACCCCTCTGGCGAAAAAACAGATCCTTTCGCGGAGGCAATCGAAGAAATCAAGAAAAACGCCAAAGCTGCCGGCGATTCAGCAGCTTCCGCGGCAGAATCTGAAAAGTCAGCATCTGAATCCGCCACACAGGCAGAAAAATCCGCTGTGCAGTCCCGGGAATCTGTCGAAGCCGCTGCTATATCGGAAAAGGCTGCCGCAACGTCAGCCACGGCCGCCGCCGAGTCCGCCAGCCAAGCCCGGGAGTCCGCCACCGCTGCCCGTTCAGCCGCCGATGAGGCTACGGAGAGCGCCACCGCCGCGGCTGAATCCGAAACCACCGCGGCACAGCAGGCACAGAATGCGGCCCAGTCCGCCACAAACGCGGCCCGGTCCGCAGAATCCGCAGCCCAGTCCGCTGAGACTGCCAAAACTGCCGCGGACACCGCCGAAAAATCCGCATCGGCCGCACCTGTCTCTTATACACATCTGACGCTGCCGACGACTAGTCGAGTG
>OWID01000259.1_pt1 | contig 21970 bp, 18 predicted proteins | sample 1732661 | NCBI WGS metagenome assembly OWID01 (sample SAMN05065739, study PRJEB22554) | human gut metagenome | biome: ENVO:2100002; feature: ENVO:00000062; material: ENVO:00002003 | host: Homo sapiens | place: USA
GTTCTCCTATGAGAATAGTAAAAGCGGCGGATTACCTATCGCTATCACTCTGCCCGGTCAGGTACGGCTTTCCAAGGTGGTCACCGGCACCTACAACCAGCAGCTCTCCTATAAGATCGTCTACAAGACCAATCTGAAGGACAGCTATCAGACCCTGGCGGACAGCCTTTCCACCACCAAGAACTATGTGCTGGAAGCCAGCCCTGCGGCCCTGGGCCTCGCCTCCAACGAGCGTGTCACCGAGATCATGTTCGTGTTCGGCACCGTCAAGGGTGGCTTCGGGCAGGTGGAAACTGCCTACATCCACGGCAATGTGGTGAATGGCCTTGCCAACGGCTCCAGCATTGTCAATGTGGCTGACATAGGCGGCGTCTACAATGGCCAGTGGATTCAGGCCGTGAGCCGCTGGGTGACCAAGGTTTACGCCAAGACCATTACGACCCTGCCTAAGACTGGGTATTGAACCCAAAAAATCAGTGCCGCCCACAATGGGCGGCACTGGTACTACCGTATTCATAATCAATTTGTAAATCTAAGCAAGTATCCATTTGGATCTTGAATTAAAAACTCTTTTTGCTCAATATCGGTATGATCTACACGATATGTACTAACCATCATATCTCTGTAAAGTGGTATGTTCTGCTCTTTTATATGATGATATAGCTGTTCAACATCGTCTGATGCAATGGAAAAGTTAATGCCCTGACCCAAAGGATACTTTAGTTCCCCGACGTTCCATCCGTCTTGCCTAAATTGCTCAAACATAAATTGGCTACCTTCATATGATATAAAAACAAATTTTTCTTCCACTCTTTCGTATTCTATTACGAAGCCCAGCTGCTGGTAGAATTTTTTGGTCTCCTCAATATCGAAAACCGTAAGCTCTGGTATCAGTTGATTGAAGTCCATGAATATCCCCTCACTCTTACTTATATACAGTGCTTACTCAATTTTAATACATGGACAGGAGGTTGTAAATTCCCCATGAAACATTCCCCCAACTACAAGGGGGTTGCCGCCCCATGAACCGGCAACGCGCATCGTTTCGCAGTGCCGCCCCTTTGTGGGCGGCACTGTCTATTCTGGTGGTTTGGGCTGCTCTGCTGATTGCTACCTGCTATGAGGACGGCATGAATCTATTTACCCTGATGGAGCGCATTTCCGGGCAGTTTGCCTGTCCGTTCTCCATCCAGTGGAAGCCGCACTCCATGAAGGTTGTGTTGATCTGCCTGGTGTGTTATTGCTGCGGCATTGGCCTGTACTACACCTCCAGGGAGAATCGCAGGCCCGGAGAGGAGTATGGCTCAGCCAAATGGGGCGACCCCAAGGCCCTTTGCAAAAAGTACGCCGACGCTAAAGACCCACTATCTAATGTCATCCTGACGCAGAATGTAAGCATCAGCTTCAACAGCTACAAGCACCGGCGCAACCTCAACATCGTCGTGGTGGGTGGCTCTGGCTCCGGCAAGACCCGCTTTGTGGCCAAACCATGGCTTTACAGCGCAAACTGCTCCTATATCGTCACAGACCCCAAGGGGGAGCTGCTGCGCTCCTCCGGGAACCTGCTCAAAGAGAAGGGATATGAGATTGTGGTGTTCAATCTGATCGACCCCAGCCAGTCGGACGGCTATAACCCCTTCGCCTATATCCGCAACGAGGCCGACGTGCTGAAGCTGATGGACAATCTGATCCGCAATACCACACCCAAGAACGCAAATAACTCTGACCCATTCTGGGAAAAAGCGGAAATTGCACTGGATTCCGCCCTGATGCTCTATCTACTCCATGAGGCCCCGCCTTATGAGCAAAACCTTGAAATGATTACCTACCTGCTGACCTGTGCGCAGGTGCGAGAGGAGGATGAGCAATACCAAAGCCCTCTGGATCAACTGTTTCTGGAGCTGGAGTACAACAAGCCAGATCACATAGCAGTCCATCAGTATAAGATTTTCAAACAGGCCGCAGGCAAGACGGCAAAGACAATTCTTGTGTCGGCGGCTGTACGTCTGGCGGCATTGGCCATGCCGCAGTTTGCCGCCATGACCTTCCGGGACGATATGGACTTCGGCTCTCTTGGAGAACGCAAGAGAGCCATTTTTTGTGTCATCCCTGTGGCAGACGGTAGTATGAACTACCTCGTAGGTATGCTCTACACCCAATGCTTTCAGGAGCTTTACCGGGTAGCAGACGAAAAGTACAAAGGGAAACTGCCGATCCCGGTTCGTGTCATCCAGGATGAATGGGCCAACGTTGCCCAGCCGGACAGCTACCCCAAAATCCTGGCCACTTGCCGCAGCTATAATATCAGTCTCAATATCATTGTCCAGAACATCGCTCAGATCAAAAACATCTACGAAAAGGAATGGGAAAGTATCATCGGCAACTGTGATACTCTCCTGTTTTTAGGCGGCGGCAATGAGCCGACCTCTCTGGAGTTTATGAGCAAGCTGCTGGGCAAGGAGACGCTGGACACCCGCACCCGTGGCCTGACCCGTGGACACAGCGGCTCCAGCTCTACCAACTATCAGCAGGCTGGCCGTGAGCTGATGATGCAGGAGGAAATTCGTTTGATGGATACCGATGATTCTATCCTGCTGATCCGTGGTGAGCGGCCTGTGCTGGACAAAAAATACGACCTCATGAAGCATCCCAATATCAAGCTGACGGAGGACGGCGGCGCAGCGCCCTATGTCCATAAGAGCCTGCCCACCAAATTTGAGGTATCCGACCTACCCTACGATTTTCGTTCTCTGGACGATTATCAATTTGAAACGATGGAGGAATCTGAACATGAACATCCCGATGAAGAAGAATGAGCAGCCCAACACGCTGAACACGCTGAACCGCCGTGTCAGACGGCGTTACTTTGCCGGAGCCTTGACCGTGCTGGCCCTGTCTCTCTGCACGGTGCCCGCTATGGCCGCTGGCTCTGACCCGCTGACCATTGTCAACAGCCTGTCTGACTTCATTTTCAACATCATCAAGGCCATCGGCGTCATCATCCTGGGCTGGGGCGTTGTCCAGGTTGGCATGAGCATCCAGTCCCATGACGCCAGCCAGCGCACCCAGGGCTTCCTTTGCCTGTTCGGTGGGCTGATGATTGCCTTCGCCAAGGAGATCCTGACCACCATTGGCGCTATCTAAGAAAAAAGCAGCCGGTCTGCCATCATGACAGACCGGCTGCTCTCTTAAATATGCTCCGGGATATTCCGACGATTGTAGAGGATGCGGCGCACTTCCATTACATCTCCGATCACAACGTAAAAAATGACATAGTTTTTCACGTAGATCCGGTAGTACGGATATTGCCGTTCCTTTGCCGAGTGATACGGCTCAAACGCTTCCGCACAGGTGGTGCGCTCTCGAATGGCCTCCTGAACGGCATCCACCAACTGGTCAGCCGCTATGGGGTTCTTCAAACGATACGCAATATAGTCCACAATGCCTGAGAGGTCATCTTCAAATAATGGCAAAAACCGCAGCTTATAGTGCTTTCCGTTCATGGAGCCGACTCCTCACTCTGCCAAACACTTCTTCTTCCGTATAGCGGACACTGTCTGCCGCCGCAGCCCGGTCAGCTTCGTCCAGGCGCAGCTCCACTTCATCCGTCAATGCGGCATACTGCTCCAGGCTGAGCACCACCATAGAGCCGTAGCCATTTTTGGTCAGGTAAACCGGCTGACCGCTCTTGACCGTTTCCTCAATCTCGCTGAATTTGTTGCGCAGATCGGAAACCGGACGAATATCCAGCATAGAAAAGCCCCCTTTCTGACATGGCTATATTTTATCACAATTACGCCACATTATCAAGGCGGCAGACAATCTTACCATATCCAAAACTCTATCACCTGGAGGTGAATCAATTTGGACAACAACTGGGTTGTAGACAACCTTCAAAACGCATTTACCACATGGAACACCAAAATGGAGGAAATGTGGGGCCTGCTGACCCAGTCGCCGGAAACATTCAAGGGCGGCACGATCTGGAGCACTATTGTCACCATCAATGGCGGTATGCAGGCCATCGGTTATGGCCTGCTGGTGCTGTTTTTTGCTATCAGCCTTTTTCGGAGTGCAGCCAGCTTCCGGGACTTCCAACGACCGGAATATGTAGTGCGCCACTTAATCCAATTTGTATTGGCGAAGGTGGCCATTACCTACGGACTGGATTTTCTGACAAAAATCTTTGCGGTGTGCAATGGCATTGTGGCAACCGCAGCGGGCAGCATCGGCGGTGCCGATGGAGCATCTATTACCATGCCAACGGAAATGATAGATGCCATCAACAGCCTGGGTTTCCTGGAGAGCATCCCTCTGTGGCTGGTCACATTGCTGGGCAGCTTGTTTATCACTGTATTGGCATTTATTATGATCCTCACGGTCTATGGCCGATTTTTCAAGCTCTATATGTATGCGGCTCTTTCGCCCATTGCTCTATCTTCCTTTGCGGGAGAAAGCACTTCCTTTATCGGCAAGTCCTTTCTCAAAAGCTATATCGGTGTCTGTATGGAGGGGGCCGTGGTGGTGCTGGCCTGCATTATCTTTACGGCCTATGCTTCCAGCGGAACACCCGTCATTGACGCAGAAACATCCGTTATCACTCAGGTCTGGAGCTATCTGGGCGAAACGATTTTCAACCTTTTGGTGCTGGTTGGACTTGTAAAAGCCGCCGACCGCATCGCCAAAGAAATGTTTGGAGTGTGATACATGGAAATCAAAATCAACAAGGAAATCCTGACCTATCAGGAAACCATCTTCTTTGGCCTGACCATGCGGCAGTTTTTCTGCTCCGTTCTGGCGGTTGGAACCGCTCTGGGGCTGTATGCTTTGCTTAGCAGGTTCATGGGCCGGGAATCGGTGAGCTGGATCTGTATTCTGGGGGCCGCTCCTTTTGCGGTGGCTGGCTTTTTCCAGTATAACGGCATGAAGCTGGAGAAATTCGCCTGGGTGTGGTTCAAGTCCTGCTTTCTGCTGTCCAATCACCGTGTTTGGAAATCACAAAACCGCTTTATCCCTGAAACCAAGCGACAGGAGGGAAAAAGGAAATGATTAAGCCTTTTAAGGGGAAGAACCCCAATCTCGAAAAGTTTTTTATCCCCCGCAGCGTCCAGCAGTCAATCCCCATCAAAAAAGTGCATAAGGATGGTGTCTTTGAAGTCGCCGGTCTTTACTCCAAGACCTGGCGGTTTTTTGATGTCAATTATGCGGTAGCTGGGCCGGAAAAGAAGGAGGCGCTGTTCCTCAGCTACTGCGCTTTCCTCAACTCCCTGCCGGTGCGGGCGCTGGTGAAGATCACCCTGTTTAACCGCACCATGAACCAGCAGGAGTTTAGCCGCAACCTGCTGATGCAGATGGCTGGCGACGGCAAGGATCGCTACCGGGTGGAATACAATGACATTCTGACAGAAAATGCGGCAAACAGCAACAATCTCACCCAGGAGAAGTACATCACCATCTCTGTGGAGCGGAAAAACATTGAGGAGGCCCGTGCCTTCTTTAATCGTGTGGGCACAGAATTGAGCACCTACCTGTCTCGCATGGATGTTATGGTGCGGGATACCAACGTGGTGGAGCGTATGCGACTGTTCCATGACTTCTTCCGTCCCAATGACCCGGACTTTCAGTTTGACCTCAACCGCATCGCTCACAGGGGCAATGACTTCCGGGACGCCATTGCCCCAGACTGCATGACTTTCTATAAAGACCACTATGAGATTGGAGATCAGGTGGGCCGTGTCCTGTTCCTCCGGGACTATGCCAGTTTCATTAAGGATGAAATGATTACGGAGCTGAGTGACCTGCCCCGGAACATGATGATCTCCATCAACCTTCTGCCCATTCCCACCGATGAGGTGGTGAAGGAGATCCAGCGGCGGATTATGGCCATTGAATCGGATGTAGGCCGCTTTACCCAGCGGCAGAATTCCCTCAACAATTTCAACGCCACCATCCCGTACCACCTGGAGCAAAGCCGCCTCCAGACCCGTGAACTGATGGACGATGTAACCACCCGTGACCAGGGCCTGATGCTGGGACAGGTGACCATCACCCATCTGGCCGACACGCTGGAGCAGCTGGATCAGGACACCGAAACTCTGGTTTCTATTGGCCAGGGCCGTGGTTGTCAGATCTCCACCCTCAAATACCAGCAGGAGGACGGACTTAACACTGTCCTGCCCTACGGCCTCCAGCGGGTGGACGCTATGCGCAGCCTGACCACCGAAAGTACCGCCGTCCTCATGCCTTTCAAGGCCCAGGAGATCCAGGATAAGGGCGGCGTTTACTATGGTGTCAATGCCGTGTCCCACAACCTCATTATCTGCAACCGGGCCAACCTACTCAACGGCAACGGCTTTATCCTGGGTGTCTCTGGCTCCGGTAAGTCCATGGCAGCAAAGCAGGAGCTGACCTCCCTGATGCTTGGCACAGACCACGACATCATTGTGGTTGACCCGGAGCGAGAGGTGCGACACGAGGTCGCGTAACAAATTGCCTAAGAAGCTGCCCTATCCATTTGGGGTAATCCTACCACAGCCTGCGTTGCTGGTAACGGCGGGGTGGGAAGCCTGTGGGACAACGTGGGAAAGCTGAGAGCCTAACTCAGCCGTACTGCCAGGATAAGTGCGTCATGGAGAATGTAAGTGAATCATCGCAAGGGTCGTTACAGGGGATAGGCGAAATCAGGCTGATACGCCTACACCAAAAAGGTGCGGAGGCGGCTGTGGGAACTTTCGCAGTCCCCCAGCAAATGGACATAAATCCTCCCGGCTCAAAGATGGCTCCTAAAACGCACACAATTATTTGTTATGCGGAACGTGGTAAGCCCTATGCGTTCCTTTGCAGAAATGTAAAGGTATCGACCTCGTAAGGGGGAGAAATGGCGCAGAGGGTAGAGGAACGGGACAAAAAGCGAATGTCTGCCCTGTAATGGGGCGGGATAGGGGTTCAAACTTTGCCCCAGCCTGAAAGGGCGCTGACTTGTCCCACGGTATTTCACAGCAAGAAAAGGAGGTAAACCTATGAACGGTAATTGTTCAACGACGGGGTGTAAAAACCCTGAGAGATTGCCGGACACGGCGGTGCTGGAACACCAGTGGAAATCCATTGACTGGAAGAAAGCGGAAGCCGAGGTCAGTAGGCTGCAAGCCAGGATTGCTAAGGCGACCCAAGAGAAAAAATGGAACGCAGTGAAGCGATTACAGTATCTCTTAACCCATTCGTACTATGCAAAAGTGTTGGCGGTCCGAAAAGTGACCACCAACAAAGGGAAAAAGACGCCGGGCGTGGACGGTGAGCTGTGGTCTACCCCAGCCGCTAAAATGCGTGGTGTTCTGACCCTGACAGACAAAGGCTACAAAGCAAAACCCCTGCGCCGGGTATTCATTGAGAAAAAGGGCAAGAAGGCAAAACGCCCGCTGGGTATTCCCTGTATGTATGACAGGGCCATGCAGGCGCTCTATGCTCTGGCCCTCGACCCGGTGTCGGAGACAACGGCGGATACAAAGTCCTTCGGCTTCCGTAAGGGGCGCTGTGCGCAGGATGCCTGTGAATATATTTTCACAGCGCTCAGCCGCAGTTTTTCCCCACAGTGGGTGCTGGAGGGCGACATCAAAGGGTGTTTTGACCACATCAGCCACGATTGGCTCATCGAGCATATCCCTATGGACAAATCTGTATTGAAACAGTTCTTGAAAGCAGGTTTCATTTTCCAAGACGAACTGTTCCCCACCGATGAAGGCACTCCCCAAGGCGGCGTCATTTCTCCCATTCTCGCAAATATGGCGTTGGACGGGATGCAGAAAGTCCTTAGCGACCGCTTTGAGTTGAGCGCCAAGGGTGAGGTCAGTGCATTTGTCCACAACAAGAGCAAGGTCAATCTGGTGCGCTATGCCGACGACTTCATCGTTACAGCGGCTACCAAAGAGACTGCGGAAGAAGCCAAAGAAATTATCCGCGATTTTCTGCAAACCAGAGGTTTGGAACTGTCTGAGGAAAAGACTGTCATCACCCACATCAACGACGGCTTTGATATGTTGGGCTGGACATTCCGCAAATTCAAGGGAAAGCTCATCGTCAAACCGTCCAAGAAAGCGCTGAAAGCCTTGAAATCTGCCCTGTCCGAGACGATTCTTGGACGAGGTAAGGCTTGGAAACAGGATGTCCTGATTGAAAAGCTGAACCAGCAGATCCGTGGCTGGGCCAATTATCATCAATCGGTCTGTGCCAGTGAAGCCTTTGCTCATGTCGATTACATTCTCTACGAACTACTGTGGCGATGGGCGAAGCGCCGCCACCCCCATAAGGGGCGGTGGTGGGTTTCTACCAACTACTGGCACCGCAGGGGCAACCGGAACTGGGTATTCTGCACCGAGGGCAAGGAACTCCTGCGGGTAGACCACATCCCCGTTGTCCGCCACACTAAAGTGCGAATGGATGCAAACCCCTATTTTGACACCCAATACTTCATTGACCGCAAGTTTAAGCATGGAATGGACCGGTTATCCGGACGCTTTAAGCAGGTCTGGAAAAACCAGTGTGGGTGTTGTTATCACTGTGGACTTCCCATGGATATCAGCGACGAGAGGGAGATTTTCTTCAAAGTCCCGAAAGCCATGGGCGGCAAGGACGAGGTGCGCAATATGGCCTACGTTCATAAACACTGCCAGCAAATCTTCTTGGAACGCTGCGCGAAAGCGTGATGAAATGCTTGAGCCGTATGAGTGGAAACGCTCACGTACGGTTCTTAGACGAGAAAGCGGGAGTAATCCCGCCGACTTAGTCGACTACGGCCCTCTTGTTCGGGCGCTGGGGGGTGAGGTCATCACCATCTCGGCCTCCAGCGACCAGTGCAGTTACATCAACGCCCTGGACTTGTCGGCGGAATATGGTGACGGCAAGAATCCCCTGGTACTGAAAAGCGAGTTCATCATGTCTCTATGTGAGCAGCTGATGGGCAATCAGGAAATTGGGGCCAAAGAAAAATCCATCATCGACCGCTGTACGGCCAATATCTACCGGGAATACATCAAGGACTTTAAGGGGGAGCCTCCCACCTTGAAGGACTTGCACCGTGATCTGATGATGCAGAAAGAGCCTGCCGCCCACGACATTGCCCTGGCCCTGGAGCTGTTTACCACCGGCACCCTCAATGTGTTCTCTCATCAGACCAATATCAACTCCAATAACCGGCTGCTTTGCTTTGACATTCAGGATTTGGGCGAGAACCTCAAGCCCGTGGGCCTGCTGGTCATGCTGGACGCCATTTTCAACCGTGTCATCCGTAACCGGCAGCAGGGCCGGTACACTCACGTCTATATCGACGAGATTTATCTGTTCTTTTCCAGCGGCTCCGGGAGGGGCCAGAGCAGTATCAACCAGTACAGCGGTGAATTCCTCTATAAGTGTTGGAAACGGTTCAGGAAGTATGGTGCGATGCTGACCGGGATCACTCAGAACGTGGAGGAGTGTCTGCGATCCGAAACGGCAAAACTCATGTTTGCAAACAGTGAATTCCTCCTCATGTTCAACCAGGCGGCTACGGATCGGATGGAGTTGGCCAAACTGCTGGGCACCTCGGATACACAGATGGATCATGTCAATAATGCTCCCGCCGGTCACGGTCTGATCAAAGTCGGCGGGGCCATCGTCCCCTTTGTCAACGACTTTCCCAAGGATACGGAACTGTACCGCTTGATGAGCACTCGTCCGGGCGAGGGATAAGCCATGGCTGATATTAAGAAAAAAGGCTCCATGGATAAGCCGAAAGTGAAAACTTCCGGCTTTGTTCCCAAAGAAGCCAAGTCCATCATCAAGGAGAAGTACCAGGAGCAGCAAGAACGCAACGCACCGGGCCAGAAAGACCCGGTGCGTTATGCTACCGATCATGTGGAGGGCGGCGGAAAGCGGGTGGCAAGAACCGCAGGTGACGCCCTCAAGCAAAAGGTAAAAAAAGAGTTTGTTCGACGTCGCCGGAAGAAAGTGACACAGGATAAGAACACTGTGTCAGAACAGCCTCAGACAAGCAGTTCTCAACCTCCAAACACCCCCGGCGAAGTGTTGGAGACAAACACTGACACCCCTTTGGATTCAAACCATTTCGACAGCTATGGAAGGGCCGAATCGCCCACAAAATACTATCGGCATGACTTGTCCACAACTTCCACCGATTTTTCCACAACTAATAGTGCTCGACTAAATGGCGACACACAAAATATAGGAGGAAGGCAAAAGGAACTCGGACGCAAAAAAGCCATCAAGGATGCTCAGCGGTCAAAGGCAAAGAAAGCGGAGCAGATTAAATTTAGTACGAGAGATCAATCCCACTTAACAGAACCAAACAGACACGAACCCCCTGGTGGCGGCGAACGCCCCCTTCCTAATGCGGGCAATAAAAACGCCGGTTCTTTTGACAAGCCTCGGCGGAACGGTGTCCAGTCCCCCGTGAGCCAGAGAGAAACACCGGATTTTAGGATACCAGCCGGAAAAGACAGGAACCTAAAAACTTTGGGCCAGAAACCCAGCAGTAAAGTGACCCGCTCTCTTAAAGTGGATGGAAACCGGCCAAAACTGGGGACGGCGCTGCAAAAAAGAAAGACACCCTTTCAGCGCAGCAAGACCGTCCAGCGGCAGCTGTCCCCGGCGCAGCAGGCTAAGGCCCTGGCCCGCCGGAGGGCGCAGAAAGAAATGGTCAAGAAGGCCGGTCAGCGGACAAAACAGGCTGCGGTCAAGGCTGGAAAACTCACCATGCGGTTTGCCCAGGCAGTCGGGCGGGTGGCCCTGGCTGCGGTTAAGGGTGTTCTGGCTGCTGGCGGAGGTGTGATCCTGCTGATCGTGCTCCTCTGCCTGATCCTTGTGGCCGCTATTGCAGCGTCCCCCTTCGGCATTTTCTTTGCGGGGGGTGGCAGTCAGGACGGTGTACCCGTATCGGTTGCCGTGGCCCAGGTCAACTATGCCTACAATGAAACCCTGGAGGAATTGCAGACAGCGGAGAGCTATGACGATGTTGTGATTGAGGGAACCGGAGCGGACTGGGTTGATGTACTCGCTGTCTTTGCGGTAAAGGTTGCCGGCAGCAATGACACAGACGCCACAGACGTAGTTACGCTGGATGAAAACCGGATCGACCGGCTGGAGGCAGTCTTTTGGGATATGAATACCATTATCCATGAGGTAGACGAAATTGACCACCCGGAAAGCAGCGAGGGGGCCGATGATGGATACACAGAGCGCATCCTTCACATCACCATTACCGGAAAAACAGCAGAGGAAATGGCTGCGGAGTACGGCTTCACAGACCAACAGCTTGAAATGCTTCAGGAACTGCTGGAGGAACGGGAAATGCTGGCGGATTTGATCGGCAGTCTGATGGATGTGACCGCCGACGCAAAAGACGTCCTTTTGAATCTTCCGGAGGATCTGTCCCCAGAGCGGGAAGGGGTCATCCGTGCGGCCTGTTCCCTGGTGGGGAAGGTCAACTACTTCTGGGGCGGTAAAAGCCTTGTCCTGGGCTGGGACAGCCGCTGGGGGCGGCTCACAGAGGTCACGGCGGCAGGGAACAGCACCACGGGCACCTACCGGCCCTATGGCCTGGACTGCTCCGGGTTCGTGGACTGGGTGTTTTACAACGCCACGGACGGCGAGTACGTCATCGGCCATGGCGGTGGCGTTATGGCGCAGCACAGCTACTGTATCAGCATTGCCTGGGCGGAGGCGCAGATCGGGGATCTGGTCTTTTACCCGGAGGATACCCATGTTGGAATCGTCTGCGGCTGGGACGAGAGCGGCAATATTCTGATTCTGCACTGTGCCTTCAGCGCCAACAATGTGGTCATCACTGGCCAGGAGGGATTTACCACCATCGGCAGGCCAGTCTTTTATGGAGGTGCATAATGGAACTTGTGGCGCTATTGGCAAAGCAGAAAAACTGCGCCTACATATCCGATTTGAGATTTCTCCCAAAATCTGACCGGCATTTTCCTCAGCTGAAAGAAGTTGATATTACTGCTTACTCAGATCGGGAGTGGAAAGAAGCGGCTTGGTATATCCTTAACCGCAGGTGCAGGAACGGCGAACAGGCGAGAAAACTTCTGATTGGATAATGGAACGGGGTGCTATGGTTCAATGCCATAGCACCCCGGATTTTTTAATTTACCGATCTTCCTTACAGAAGGGCCAGACAACCCTAGAAGACTTTATATCCCCAAGATTCCTGATGAGTTTTAAATTAAGGTCTGTATTGTTCTGTAGGGCGACCATACCAAGGATCGTCCCAACCAGAAGTCCCTTCCTGGTAGTAAATAATAACGTTTTCAGTCGTATCAAATACATAATTAGCTTGTTCAGGTGCATTACCTTCAAAATAGATCGCACGCAACTTAGGGCAATCTGAAAACGCACAATTACGCAGAAGTGTAACACTGGACGGAACTGTAACCATTTCCAGATTGGTACACCCATAAAATGCGTTGTCTTGAATCTCTACGACCCCATCAGGAATCACTACAGAAGTGACATTTGTGCAGTCCTGAAATGCACCTGTGGTACCAACTACATTGCCGATAGCGGCAACAGGTTTTCCATCTATCTCTGCGGGAATAACAACATCCCCGCCGGAACCTATGTAGCGGTTAATTGTAACAGAACCATCCTCATTTTCTAAAATTTCGAATTCTGCTGTGTTTACAGCCATCTGCTGCCCGTTGTTTCTATTGGGCTCCAGAACTTGCGATTTGTCAGGGAGCTGTTCAGAACTATTTGTCCCTTTTTCATAATATTCTGTGGTTAAGTCGAACATAACCGCATCCGCCAATTCTTGATTGGCATTTACTATTTCTGGGTCTGCAATAGACACCGGAGCATTACACTTCACGATTTCTGCTCCTGTGAACTCCCATCCGCCGCCAGCAGCAGGTTCGTTTGTATTCATCATGACTTCCATATCATGATACATGAATCTCAACCAGCCTTCTCCGGATACTACTCCTTCTCCTGCTAAATACTCATAATCGTCCACACCAATCAAGGAGAAGAAATCCTCAAAGGACATTTCATCTTCCATGTTTAAAAAAAGTATGTTTGCGGTGGTGACAAAACCAGCGCATTTTAACTGCTCTTCATATTCGCTCATGACCTTTTCAGCATCTCCGCTCTGTGTTCCAAAAAAGTAGTAAACATATTCCGCCTCTGGTTCTCCAAAACATATAGCAGCACTGTCTGGGAATCCATCTAAACTTACAATAATTTCGCCTTCAGAATGCTCATTTTTTAATTCACTCAGTGTTTTTCCAATGTTATTAAGAAATTCAGGTGTTTGGTTGCTGCGGTCTGCAGGTGCACAAGCAGATAATACGAATGATATAAGCAAAAACATTATTGCAATCGTACCTTTCATAGAGAACCTTTCTTTCATCTTCGTCACCTCATTATTTTGTTTGTTTTTTCATTTTCCTTAGCCGCAACTACATAAACCGTATCTTGGTTCGGATCTTGTTATCACATAATGGCATAGAACCTATTTTTTCAAGGTATCACCTTCGCATACTTTTCTTCCGAATGTGTCGTCGCATAACCCCTACTATTGCTATTGTTCAATCGCCAAAGTATTTTCTTCGGTAAGTGAAAGATACTCGATTTCTAACTCCTTAGTATCGCCTTGGTTTTTAGCCAGCCAAGCCAGATATGCGGTTTTGTCAACAGGGGTCGTCCCCCAATCACTGGCCCCCACATAATAGACGGTTCCTGTTCCGGAAACATCTGCGTCATTTGGATAACGCTCTGGTACACCGTTTGCTTCAAAAGTAGCCTTGTCCTCAGCATGAGCATATCCGCACAATTCGTAGGAATCACTTTCCGGCAGGTAGCGGTAAAGTGCATAAGGCCACATTTCTCCGTAGGTCTGATTATGGGAGGAAAGGGCTTTCAAATTTCCATTTTTCAAGAAAGTAAAGGCTGGAAACTCCTCCAGTTGAGTATAGATATTCTTTGTTTCAGAATCATACCCAATGATATATCCAACTGAATTTTCTGACTCGATGAGTAGCACCAGTTCCTCTTTCCCGTCAGCATCTACATCTGCCACGGCAAACTGCGAAGCTGCGCTTACTGGCATTTCTGTTTGTTTTCCGTTCGGCAAAGTGTTGCTGTATAAGAGATTGCGGAGGGTAGCCGCATAGACCTTTCTTGTCTCTGCATCCCGCACCACGGGCTGAGTTGTGTCACTGATCTTCGGCTTGACTACCGGAGTAAGGGCAGCAAAGTTGATACTATCTGCTAATATTTTCAAATGAGATTGTTGAATCCCGCTATTTGAGCCATAAGGGATATATACTGTTACGAAGCTATCCTCCAAGTCGGCTAAAATCAGAGCTTGGCTTTTTGAAAGAGCCAGAGTTACTGTAACACCGCAGGCTGTTTCATAAGATACTTCTTGGTATTCTGAGACATCCCCTATATCCAGCATCGCATCGTGGAAGGTGCCACGTACTGACCGGAACAAGTGAAAATCCCATGCGCCAATATCTTCAAAGTCTATTGTTCCGTCTACTTGGAATGTACCATCCTCATACATATAGGTGTAATAACCGCCTTTATCACCAAGAAAGTTTCCGAGTGGTTCCAGGAGTTCCGGATGTTCTTGCAGGTCATAAGAGGTGGTATGAAGCTTCAGGTCGTATTTAGCTGCGAGTGCATCCATTTTGTCGGCCATCTCCCGGGAATAGACCATATAGCAGCTATACCGGGCAAAGCTGGAATCCAGTTGTTCGTGCGTATTTTGATAAATGTCCCCATCGGGATCGTACTCGCTTACAAAAGCTTGCCATTCCGCAAGTGCCTTCCACTCGGGGCTCCCTTGATACCCAGTTAGGCTGATCTTGCCGTCATCAGCACTTTGGGAACTTTCGCTGATAAGGGGCAGGAGCAAATCACGAAGCCCAAACAAATTCGTTGCATAGGCTGCGGCCGTCAAAGCCAGCAATAGAGCTAAACAGGCAGCAACAATAAGCAGCTTCTTCACGATGGGGAGCTGGCTACCTGTTCTATCGGGAGCAGCCTCCGCAATATATTTTTCATCTACTTCGCCAAGAATATATATAATTCGTTCTTCTTTCACAGCGAGATCCCCTCCGTTTCTAACAGGGCCTTCAGTTCATTTCTGGAACGCATTAAGGACATTTTCACCTTACTTTCGCCAATGCCATAATCTGTTGAGATTTCTTTGATAGAACTCAAATACCAGTAGCGCCTCATAAACACTTTGCGCTGTTGGGCTGACAGTGAGGCGAGAAAACGGTTAAAAATCTCGACTAATGCCATATCGTCTGCGATGCTGGCTGTGTTGTCCTCGCCGGGGATGCACTCCTGTAATTCCTCCAATGCCAAAGGCATTTGGCCCGAATTGCGCTTTTCAGCAGTCAACGATTTATACCTGTTCAACGCGAGATTGCGGGTGATTTTGCCAAGAAATGTTTTCAAGACTGACGGGCGGTGCTGTGGCATACTGTTCCATGCCCGCAAATATGTATCATTTACACATTCTTCACTATCTTCAATGCTGTAAAGAATGTTGTGTGCAATAACATAACAGTATTTTCCATATTTGCTTGCTGTTTCGGATATGGCGCTTTCAGAACGCAGCCAATATAAATCCACGATTTTTTTATCTTCCATGGTCGTTCTCCTATATCCAGAATATCAAGTGCTTTCACCCTAATACACCACAAAACCATTCAGTGCGTCACTCGATACAAAAATTTTTTGTTAAACATTTTGGAGGTTGCTGCCAAAGCAACTACTCATATTCTACTTGAGCGCCGCAAAAACCTCAATGTTGTGGACGGAAAATGGACTCTAACAAGAGGTACCTCCCGATAGATTATAAAAGAGCCGATAACCGCAGCTTATGGCTGGCTGGTTATCGGCTCTGCGTCTATGCGTCTGGCTCTTTGATAATGGATGTATTGAATTGTTTGACATTGACTATCGTTTCCCGCTTGCATTTAGGACAGAACAACGGGAAGTTCTCAAGCACAGTATCAAGACGTATCTTGGTTCGGGTCTTGTTTTTGCAGATCGGACAAAGTACCCATTTTTCATTTTCCAAGGCATCACCCTATTTCTTTGAAAATACGAAATCATTGGATCAATGCTCTACTGTCCAGAAGATGCGGCGGTAATGTCCGCATATGTCTCCCACACGAAATGCGTATAATCACTCTGCTCATGAGTTTGTGTGCTGCCGTCCTCCTTGGTGAGTGTCAGCAGAAACTTCTTTTGTTCGGCATCGTACCGCTCCGCTATCGCTCCAACGCCCCAGATGTCACTTGGGGAGAAAACGGTCTCCTCGTTGATATATCCTCGTTCCACCACACCGTCATGCAGACGGTAGACATAGATGCGTTCTACGGCGTCAAAACCATAAGTGACATTACAGATCAGCTCCGTGGTGCCGTCACCATCAAGATCGCTGATATAGTCATCAATTTCGTAGCCGAAACTCTCAGCAATTGGCACCTGACCCTGCGAAGTATGGGTGTAATAGGTTCGCCCACAGGTAATGCCTATCTGCTGTGTCCAATAACCGGAAAAACCCATAATATTTTCAAAGTTTCCGGTTTCAGTACGGTACTGTTCTGGGGACACCGACACAGCATCTGTACTGTTGTCATAATATTCTGTGGTTAAATCGAACATAACCGCATCAGCTAGGTCACTATTGGTATTTACTATTTCTGGGTCTGCAATAGACACCGGAGCATTACGCTTCACGATTTCTGCTCCTGTGAAATCCCATCCCCCGTTAGCAGTAGCTTCGTTTGTATTCACCACGACTTCCATACCATGATATGTGAATCTTAACCAACCTGCTGCAGTCGTATCTTCTCCTAAGTACTCATAATCGTCCACACCGATCAAGGAGAAGAAATCTTCAAAGGACATTTCATCTTCCATGTCTGGAAAAAGTATGTTTGCAGTTGTGATAAAACCAGCGCATTTTAGCTGGTCTTCACATTCGTTCATGGCCTTTTCAGCATCACCACTCTGTGTTCCAAAAAAGTAGTACGCATATTCCGCCTCTGGTTCCCCAAAACATATAGCAGCACTGTCTGGGAATCCATCTAAACTTACAATAATTTCGCCTTCAGGATGCTCATTTTTTAATTCACTCAGTGTTTTTCCAACATCTTCTTCCTTCAAGGCTCCAATCGCCGAGAGGTTATTTTTTTCTGCGTCGGATTGAGGATTCGAGGACAAGCAGGCCGTCAAACCAACGCATACAATCACGGCCAATACCACTATAATCATTGTCGGCCTCTTGTACCTCATAATGTTCTCAATTCTTTCCTTGGTATCCCCCTCTCCAAAGGCAAGGGGCGTGCCAAGGATTACTCTTTTTCCGGTGGAGAATTGCAGCAAAGAGGAGGAATAGTCCGCCCTAATATCTCTGCCTGTCTGTTTCATCACTGCCTCGTCGCAGGACATTTCCATATCTTTGCTGGACAGCGCAAAGGCCAGCCAAACAAGCGGATTAAACCAGTGCATGCACACTGCCACAAAAGCAAGCAACTTTATAATGTGATCGCATCTACGAATGTGATGCTTTTCGTGTTGGATGATATATGATTGCTCTGTCTCTGGCATTGCAGAGGGCAAATAGATTTTAGGGTGGATTAAGCCCATCACAAAGGGTGTGGGAATATAATCCGCAAGATAAATATTATCTTTCAAAGGGATCGAGCCAATCAATTTGCGTCGAAGTCGTATCAGCTGAAGAAGATGAAACACCAACATTGCAGCCACACCGCAAATCCAAACGATGCTCACAATAGTTACAGGGAAGTCAATAGAATCTGCTGCCACAACTTCATCTATAGATGGTTCAACACGATTGTCCGTCGTTTGATTGAGAGCGGAAGCTGGAATATCAACTGTAATTGCCGGTCTTTCCGTAGTGGGCTCATTCAAAGACACATACTCAATTCTACCTGTTTCTGTGGTCGGTGCTGGAACAAGGCCAATCAGAGAGAACCCAGACGTTAGTGATACCGGACAAAGCAGCCGAAACAGCACAACTGCCCAAAGTGCATAGGAAAAAATTTTAGGTGTGCGCTTCAAAACAATTCTTGCAAGCAATATGACTAGGATGGCAATGCTTGCGGTAATTGACATATTGAGTACAGTTGAAAAAACCGTCTGTAACAGCATACGCTCACCTCATTTCATCTATAAACTTTTGCAGTTGATTTATCTCGTCATCGGATAGCTTTTTCCTTGTCGAAAAGGCGGCCAAAAACCTTGGCAAAGAGCCCTCAAATGTCTCCTCAACAAACTTCTCGCTCTGCATAGCATAAAATTCATCTTTGGATATCCGCGATGTGACCGTACCTTTTTGGTTCAAGAAAATACCTCGTTCACACAACCTTCGCAAAATGGTATATGTAGTTGACTTTTTCCAGCTCAGTTTTTCTTCACAGAGTTTTACTAATCCGCCGGAAGTTATCGGTTCATGTTTCCATATTAAGTCAGCGAAGCGGGCTTCTACTACGCCTAACCTCATATCAGCCATATGCCGTTCCCCCATCGTATACAGTTGAAGTTTACTTGATGGAAACCTCTCTAATTGAAGTTTACATCGAGTAAACCAATTTGTCAATTAGTTTTGTATGATTATATTAAAGTGCAATGATCTATATATGGACGTCTATCATCCAAACGAATGTTTGAACATTCTCGCCAAAGCGAGGGGCTGTTTTTCATAAGATTTCGGCAGATGGTTAAAGATAATCTTGGTTTAGCTTTTAGGCAGATCATTGCGACTAATAAAAATATGAAGAAAAACGGAGCTTGTTACAATTCGCAACAAGCTCCGTTTTTATCACTCTTGGATAGTAAGGCCCAGACGCTCGGCAATTTCTTCCGGTTTCAGACCAGCCTTTTGCGCCTGTTTCATCAAATCCTGAATCTTCTGTTTTTTGGTTTTTCTTGGCTTCCGAGGCGGTTTGGGTGAGAGAATATCCGCCTTTTGCTTATTCAAGGCATCAATCCGGGCCTGGACTTTTGCAATTCGATTATCAAATGCCGAAACAGATTCCTGCTTCTTAGCCTCAATCGCCTGGATCTGATTGCTGAGTTTCTCGATTTTGTTATCAATATCGGCAATTCGTTCTTCTGTGGTACGCCGAACTCTTTTGTTTTCAGTATCGGGCATTATAATCACCTACCTCGACATAAGCATACCATACGCATCAGTTACTTTCAACAATAGCACCAATCAAAGACTATATGGTTAATTTTGATCTCTGTTTGCTTATCTGTTTCATACATTGCCTTTTCCCCTAAAATCTGACATAATAAACAAAAAGGAGTGTGAGAGCAAAGGAGGGCAACCACCATGCTGCAAACACCATTTCATGCCTATTACAAGGCTCGGTTGTTGGAGCAGCTACCCGAGGAAGAACAGTTCCTCCCGGTCTTTGCTTCATCGGATATTGAAATCTATCCGTTTCAGATCGCAGCAGCCAGCTTTGCCCTGCGTTCTCCTTATCAGAAGGGTGCTGTCCTGTGCGATGAAGCCGGTATGGGCAAGAGCCACGAGGCCATGCTGGTCATCAATCAAAAGTGGCTGGAGGGGTACAGCCGGATTCTGCTAGTCATTCCCAATGCCGACCTGCTGCACCAGTGGATGGAAATGCTGGAGCGATTCTATACTGTCCCCTATGTGGTGCTGACCAGCCGCAAAGAATGGCAGGCCCTGAGTGCTCCCGATCATCCTAATGCCTTTATCCAGGATGCCATTGTTATCACGACCTATGACTTTGCCGCCGACAATGAGGAGGCCGCAAAGGTAGTTAACTGGGATCTGACGGTATTCGAGGAAGCCAATGCCCTCTCTCCAGTCTACCAGGAGGACAACAAGCAGGCCAAGTCACTCAAGCGGATCGCCGGTGATTCCTTCAAGCTTCTGCTGACCGGCACTCCTATCGAAAAGAACATCATGGACTTGTACGGCCTGATCTGGTTCATCGACGAAACGCTGCTGCCGGGAGAAAAAGAGTTTCTGGCCCGGTATCTGCGCCGACCAGAGAACTACCCGGAACTCAGCGAACAGGTCAGCCGCTATTGTTTCCGTACCCTCCGTTCCCAGGCCAAGCACTACGCCAAGGTGACGGAGCGTGTGCTGCTGACCGTGGAGTACACCCCCAGCAAGGCGGAGCGGCAGCTCTATGAGCTGCTGTATGCTTACATCAACCAGCCGGAAAAGAGAGCCTTTCCCGAAATGAACCAATATGACCTGGCTCTACGGCTGCTGGGCCTGCTTGGTTCCTCTACGGCGGCAATTTTACAGACCATCAAAGGTATCGTCAAGCGGCTCCAGGGGCTGGAAAACGCAGCGGAGGAGCTGACCCAATGGCAAGAGATTCAGACCGTGGCAGAAAGCATCCCACAGGATGCAAAGGCCGGTGAGCTGCTGACCGTTCTCAAACAGGGCTTTTCTCTGATGAAGAAAACGGGAGCCGGACGGAAAGTCGTTATCTTCACCGAGAGCGTGGAAACCCAGAAGATGCTCCAGGATCTTCTTTCCGGGCAGTACTACACCTTGGCCTATAATGGTAGCGCCGATTACTCCGTGATCCGCCGGTTCAAAGAGGACGGCGAGGTGCTGATCTCCACCGATAACGGAGCCAAGGGCTTCAATCTGGAGGAGGCTGCTTTCATCATCCACTACGATCTGCCGTACAACACTTTAAAGCTGGAGCAGCGTATCGACCGCTGCCACCGGCTGGGTCAGAAGAATGATGTGCTGTCCGTGGCCTTCATCGACAAGAACAACTTTGCTGACGTCCGCAAGCTGGAGCTGGTCAACAAGCGGATGCTGGTGACAGACGGTGTCTTTGGCATTACCGATGACGTGCTGGGCGGCTTTACTGATGATGTAAAAGCGGCCTTTCCGGTTATTGCCCAACGGCTGCGGCCCAGGGCACAGATTGAGCAGGCATACCGCCAGACCCTGAGTACCCACGAGGAAGATAACCGCCAGACCGTCTCCGCAGCGGAGGATATTCTATTTACTACCTTCACCAAGGAACTGGCCGACAAAGTGAAGATCAATCCCAAGTATGTGAACCGCCGTGGGCAGGAGCTGAACAACGACCTTTGGGAGATTGTCAAATGGTTCTTCAACAGCTACAATGAAAAGAACGATGATTGCCGTTTTGTGATCGACGAAGCCAGCCGAACCATTACGGCCACAAAGTACCGGGAGCTGCCGGTGTTGTTCTACTACTGGACGGGGAGCCGGAACCGACCCTATCGCAGCCAGAAGGTGTATGGCATGGCAAAGGATTTCAAGCCCAAGGCCGGACAGATTACCCTGTCCAGCATCATAGGCCGAGGGATTCTCCACGAGCTGGAGTGTGCCAATGAGGGAGTGCTGACTGTTCCAACAGCGCCGGAGCCGTGCCAGATTGCCCTCTATACCGTGACCCTGGTATCAGGCTCCAGCCGCACAGAACACGCCGTGCTGTGCGGCCTAACGGAGAGCGGAAAAGCCCTGGACGATGCAGCTTGCCGCAGCATCCTGGAACTGCAGGTGGAGAGCTGCACGGAGGATGAGCGGAGATCTCCCCACTGGTTAAAAGGGAGCAGCCGTCCCCACCCGCTGGATGATCTGGTGCCAACAAAGGCGCTGATGGCGGCACAGATGGAGCGTCTGTCCCCGGCCCAGGATGAGGAAGTGGAGCGGATGAAGCAGCAGGTATCGGCTGATAAGGCTGCATTGAGCCGTGAACTGAACACCCTGGACAGCCAGGTGCAGCAGGCGCAAGCGGAGCTGGAGGCCATCACCGGCGACCGGCTGAAACGTCTGGCCACGCAGAAGAAGATCAACCAGATCCGGCAGGAGTACATGAAGCGGCAGGAGAACCAGTTCTTTGATGCCTGTCTCTTATACACATCTGACGCTGCCGACGACTAG
>OWID01000262.1_pt1 | contig 21872 bp, 21 predicted proteins | sample 1732661 | NCBI WGS metagenome assembly OWID01 (sample SAMN05065739, study PRJEB22554) | human gut metagenome | biome: ENVO:2100002; feature: ENVO:00000062; material: ENVO:00002003 | host: Homo sapiens | place: USA
CCGGAAAACATATCCCCTTCTGTGACATATCACAGAAAACTAAAAAACGATAGGGACAGCAAGGCAGTTTTGATGCTGTCGCACGAGAGTGCGTCGGCGCAAGCCGGAAAACATATCCCTTTCTGTGACACGTCACCGAAAACTAAAAACGATAGGGGCAGCAAGGCAGTTTCGATGCTGCCGTGCGGATGCAGGCGGTTTCAGTACAGGCAGCAGAAAAATCTCCCACTGGGAGGTTTTTCTGGTATCTACATATCGTCAATTTACCCCTAAATGCGCCCGACGAAGAGAGTTGAACAAGTTCAACTCGAGTGTTTCGCACTCTGCGGAGTGCGACCAGAGGCGTTGCCTCTGGACACCATGAGCTTTTTGAAAAAAGCTCAACCAAAAACTTCCGTATTTCCAGAAAGGAATGAGAAATTATGAATCTTTCGATGAGATGGCTGAAAGATTATGTAGATATTGGAAATGTTTCGATGAGAGATTTTTCCGAAGCAATGAGCATGTCCGGCTCGAAGGTAGAGGGCTGGGAGACCGAATTTGAAGGCGTTAAAAATGTGGTTGTCGGCAAAATCCTGTCGGTAGAACCGCATCCGGATTCCGACCATCTGGTTGTCTGCCAGCTGGATGTCGGCAAGGACGAGCCGGTTCAGATCGTCACCGGTGCATCCAACGTCCATGCAGGCGACCTGGTTCCAGTGGCTCTGCACAAATCCAAACTGCCAAATGGCGTAGAAATTACAAAGGGCAAGCTCAGAGGCGTGGTGTCCAACGGTATGATGTGCTCGCTGGGTGAACTCAACCTCACCAAAGGTGACTTCCCATATGCCATCGAGGACGGCATCTTCCTGCTGCAGGAGGACTGCAAGCCAGGTCAGGACATCGCTTCGGCTATCGGCTGCAACGACACCTGCGTCGAATTTGAAATCACTCCAAACCGTCCGGACTGCCTGTCGGTCATCGGTCTGGCAAGAGAAGCAGCAGTCACCTTCGACAAACCGATCAATCTGCACACACCGGTTGTCAAAGGCTGCGGCGGCGACATCAACGATTACCTCTCGGTCGAGGTTCAGAACAAGGAGCTGTGCCAGAGATACGTTGCCCGCGTCGTTAAAAATGTAAAGATCGGTCCATCTCCACGCTGGATGAGAGAAAGACTCCGTGCAAGCGGCGTTCGTCCGATCGACAACATCGTCGACATCACCAACTATGTCATGCTCGAATACGGCCAGCCAATGCATGCATTCGATATCGAGTATGTCAAAGGTCACAAGATTGTCGTCCGCAATGCACACACCGGTGAAACCATTCAGACACTGGACGGCGTGGACAGAGAGCTGAGCGAAGAGATGCTGGTAATCGCTGACGAGGAAAAAGCATCGGCAGTTGCCGGCGTCATGGGCGGCGAATACAGCGGCATCAACGAAGGCACCCACACCGTTGTCTTTGAATCCGCCTGCTTTAAAGGCAGCTCGGTTCGTGTCACTGCAAAGAAACTGGGCATGAGAACCGAATCCTCCAGCCGCTTTGAAAAGGGTCTGGACCCGCAGAACTGTCTGCCAGCGATCATGCGTGCCTGCGAACTGGTTGAGATGCTGGGCGCCGGCGAAGTCGTTGACGGCGTGATTGATATTGACAACTCCGGCTATCAGCCGACCGTTCTGCATCTGGATGTAGATTGGACCAACCGTTTCCTCGGCACCGACATTTCCGAGGAGCGCATGAAGAAGATCCTCAGCGACCTGCACTTTGTTGTCAACGGCGACGAGATCACCGTTCCATCCTTCCGCGGCGATGTACAGCACAAGGCGGATGTAGCGGAGGAGATCGCACGTTTCTACGGATACAACAACATTCCGACCACCACTGCAAAAGGCAGCCCACAAGGCAAGCTGACCGACTATCAGAAGTTTGAGCGCACCGTCAACCAGACCATGCTGGCACAGGGACTGTACGAGATCATGACCTACTCCTTCGTCAGCCCGAAACAGTATGACAAGATCCGTCTGCCAAAGGACGATCCAAAGCGCAACTCGGTTGTCATCCTCAATCCTCTGGGCGAGGACACCAGCATCATGAGAACCAATGCTATCCCTTCGATGATGGATATTCTCTCCAAGAACTACAACAACCGCAACGGTGCTGTTTCGCTGTATGAAATCGGAAACGAATACATTCCGGTCGAAGGCGAACTGCTGCCGGATGAGATTCCAAACCTGGTACTGGGCATGTACGGCGAGGACAAAGATTTCTTCACTCTCAAAGGTGTGGTAGAAAATCTGCTGGAAGTACTGGGCATCGAGGATTACGATGTTGCTGCCTGCAGCGACAATCCGACCTTCCATCCAGGACGCTGTGCAGTTCTGTCCAAGGACGGCGAGGAATTTGGCGTCATCGGCGAGGTTCATCCGCTGGTTTGCCAGAACTATGACATCAACACCCGCGTCTACACCGGCAAGCTCAACATGAGAAAGCTGTTTGCCATGATGAAGACCGACAAGAGCTATCAGCCAATGCCGAAGTTCCCAGCTTCCACCCGTGACCTGGCTCTGCTGTGCGACGACAGTCTGCCGGTACTGACCATGGAAAAGGCAATCAAGAATGCTGCTGGAAAGATTCTGGAGAAGGTTGAGCTGTTCGATGTTTACAAGGGCAGCCAGATTGAAGCAGGCAAGAAGAGCGTTGCCTTCAACATCACCATGCGTGCAGCTGACCGCACCCTGACCGATGAGGAAGTTGGTTCCGCGATGAAGAAGATTCTGACCGCCATGGAAGCACTCGGCGCTCAGATCCGCTCCTAGCAGGCTGAGCAGGCCCGCGTTTAGGCAGGTCATAAGATCTTACCTATATGTACGCGGGCGTGAGAATGGGCTTTGCCCATTCTCCGAACCTTGGTATAGAACGAAGAGGTTCGTGTTGTCGGTTGAGAGAAACGTCGAAAGTCTCGCTCTCGCGTAGGTCGCTTCGCTCGTTCAGCCGTCCGACAACACAAACAAAAGCGAGGGTTAAGGGCACATATATGTGCCCTAGATGAGCAGCCCCAACAATAAAACTATATAAATAAAAACCGATAGGGGCACAGTTTCATTTCGATGCTGTCGCACGAGGCCCGCATACCTGCCTTGTGCGATGCCATTCTTTTTGTGATGCGGGCATGAGAATGGGCGTTGCCCATTCTCCGAACCTTGGAAAAGGTCATCCTGCCCGCTGTGCGGGCAGGATGGTTTCGCACCAAGCTGCCCGACAGCACAAACGAAAACTTCTTGTTCTCTATCTTCAGCATCTGCAAAAATACACTATAAATCAATAAGCAAAACTCCGGCTAAAAAAGCCGGAGTTTTGCTGCATAGAAAGGAAGTCTTTTCATGTTAACGTTGGAATTTGAAGAACACCGGACAAACGATGCGGGAAAGGAAATGTTTGAAGAATACGACTGGTGGAAGCAGCTGGTCGCAAAAGCTGCCGAAAAGGCAGACTCTTTCCAGCTTCGCTGCTGGGAGGACGAGAGCGAAGGAATCGCCTTTGGAGAAAAGTTCGGTGCAAGACAGGAAAGCACCACCAAGGAGGTCGTCTTTGCCGGAAAGGTAACGCCGGAGATGCTTTCGTCGCTCACCGAACACTGTGTCGGCAGCGACGGCTGCTTAAGCTATTTTACCCTTGCGCTCTATGCGGGAAACCAGCTTGTTTTTGAAAGTGCGCACTACGGCTATGAAATCTACTGGCTGCATACCGGCTTTGCCGAAATGGGCTTTTTGATGAGCCTTGCAAAAAATCACCCGCTCATCAAGGGCTTCCACAACCAGAAGGATTAAGCTGCATCAAAAAAACCTTTTCCGTTCTTATACTAAGAACGGAAAAGGTTTTTTCTTACTGTTTTACCTCCTGAAAGACACCCCAGCCATCCATCTCCAGCGGGATGATGTTCGAGTGGGTGTAATGGATAATGCTGTCCAGCCGCTTTTGTTCGTCCTTGGAGTGCAGCACAAAGGAGATGCCTTCGCGCTTGGCTCGTCCGGTTCGTCCGATGCGGTGCAGATAGGAATCGTTGTCAGGAGTGATGTCGTAGTTAAAGACCACCTGAATGTCGCTGACGTCAATGCCGCGGGCAGCAACGTCGGTGGCAACCAGAATGTCAATCTTGCCGGATTTGTACTGTTCCATGATCTTGTTGCGCTCCGACTGGCGCATATCGCCGTGCAGACAGGCGGTATTGAGGCCATTGGCGTGCAGTTGTTCCGCCACCATGCCGGTGGTGTATTTGGTGTTGCAGAACACGATGGCGCGGCTGACCTCAAACTGCTTCATCAAACGCAGGATAATTTCAATCTTTTCGCGGCCGATGCAGCGGATGCTGTACTGGTCGATCTTCGGCTCGCTGTCCTGTACCGGCAGGACGGTGATCTCCTCCGGGTCGCGCTGGTACAGCCAGCCGATGTCCATGACCTCTCGGGAGATGGTCGCCGAGAACATGCACATCTGTTTCATGCCTTTCAGGCTGTCCAGAATCTTGCGCACATCCTTATAAAAGCCCATGTCGAGCATCTTGTCCGCCTCGTCAAGAACGGCGGCTTTAACGCCCTGCAGGTTGACTGCCCGATGGTGCATCAGATCAAGCAGACGTCCTGGCGTTGCCACCAAAATGTGGGCGCCCTTTTTCAGCAGCTGTTTCTGGCGCTCCATCGACTGGCCGCCGTAGACGACCAGCGTCTTTACTTCCGGCAGAAATTGGGTCAGGTTGTGCAGATCGTCGCAGATCTGAGTGGCAAGCTCGCGGGTCGGAGCGAGAATAATTGCCTGAATCTGCGAAAGTGTCGGGTCGATCTGTTCGATCAGCGGAATGCCAAAGGCACAGGTTTTTCCGGTGCCGGTCGGGGCTTTGGCGATGACGTCCTTGCCTTCGAGCATCGGAGGAATCGCCTTCTGCTGGATTTCGGTCATCTCATGAAATCCCAGCGCTTCGGTCGCCTGCAGAATCTTGGGATTGACCGGCAGCGCAGAAAAGGATGATTGTTCCATAATTTCACTCTCCAAAATATCGTTTGCAATCTTAATTGTATGTTATACTGTTATTATACCATATTCTGACAAAAGGTGGAATAAGGTCGAACGGGTTTTGAACAATGGCGAGGCAAAAATCGTCCCAGGAGGAGAGAAAATGCAGGAAATAGCAGCAAAACATATTTTGCAGCGAAAAAAGGACAGCAGCTGGTTTGGCAGTGACTACAACATCAACCTCTATCAAGGCTGTCCTCATGGATGTATCTACTGTGACAGCCGCAGTGCCTGTTATGGCATCGAGGATTTTTCGCGGATTCGGGTGAAAAAAGATGCTCTTTTGCTGCTGGCTGAGGAGCTGCGGCGCTGCCGAAAAACAGGGCTGGCAGCCACCGGCTCGATGTCCGATCCATACAATCCGCTGGAAAAAGAGGGAAGGTACACCCGTGGGATGTTGGAGCTGCTCTGCCGGTACCGTTTTGGCGTGGGCATTGCCACCAAATCGACGCTGGTCCTGCGGGACATCGACCTGCTCACTGAGATTGCAAAGCATGCACCAGCCATCGTAAAACTGACCATCACCACGCCAAAAGACGAGCTGGCACGGGTGGTGGAACCGCATGCGCCATCCTCCTCCGAGCGGTTTGCTGCGCTGGAACAATTATCCCAGCAAGGAATTTTTGCAGGAGTGCTGCTGATGCCGGTGCTGCCCTTTCTGGAGGACCAGCCAGAACAGATTCGCCAGCTGGTGCGCCGGTGTCGAGAATGCGGAGCAAAGTTTATCTATCCTTATTTTGGAGTGACGCTGCGGGATCGTCAGCGGGAATATTTTCTGGCAAAACTGCGGGAGTATTCTGAGACGGTGTGGGAAAGGTATCTGGACTTTGGAGAGGAGTATCAGTGCCTCTGTCCCAATCAGCAAAGGCTGTGGGAGGTTTTCTGCGAGGAATGCAGCAAAGCGGGAATCGTGTGGAAGATGCGGGAGATCATCACTCTGTCCCGCAAAGAGTATGAAACAGAACAACTGCGATTATTCTAATGTAAAAAAGTACGGAAGCAGGCTTTCTTTTTTGAGCTGATGGCGTTATGATAGAAGAAAAATCTTTGGGAGGGAAACATTTCATGGAACTTTTGGAGAAAACAATAGCACAGCTTCGCCAGCAGTATGGTTTGGCAGGAGGCATTCTGGTGGCGGTCAAAGAGGGTAAAGTGCTGCTCAAGGAGTGCTTTGGACAGGCAGATGTTGAGAAGGGCCGTCCGGTGGACAGCCAGACACTGTTTCAGATTGCATCCTGCTCCAAGGCATTCACCACCATGGTGGCAGGACAGCTGTGCGACGAAGGCAAAATGACCTGGGATACACCGGTCAAGGAGCTGATGCCGCAGTTTCGGATGATGGACAAATATGCTGAGGAGCACGTCACGCCGCGGGATATGGCCTGCCATCGCACCGGACTGTGCCGCCACGACGTCATGCGCACCTATGTGCGAGAGGACAGGGCGGATCTTGTGCGCCGCATCGCCTATTTCCCGCCGGCATTTGGCTTCCGCGAGAAATACAGCTACCAGAATCAGATGTATGTGGCATTGGGTTATCTGTGTGAGCAGCTGACCGGAAAGACCTGGGAGGAACTGCTGTGGGAACGCATCGGCAATCCGCTGGGAATGCAGATGTACTTCCGCGGCATCGACACCATCGAGGACAAAAACGCCGCGATGCCCTACGGACAGAAGGACGGTAAACTCTACCGCGTGCCGGAGGTTGTCGGCAAGGCCAGCAACCCTTGTGGAGGATTGTACACCAATCTTGACAGTCTGGAGCGGTGGATTCGGATGCTGGCAAACGGCGGTGAGCTGGATGGTCAGCGGCTAATCAGCCTGAAGGGATTTGCAGAACTCATCAAACCAAACGTCTGCATCCCGGGACGCTCGGCACATCCGGCAGAGCTGCAGAAATCCTATGCCCTCGGCTGGATCACCGCAGTATACAAAGGACATCCAATCGTGTTCCATTCTGGCTCGACCAACGGCTTTAACTCGATGGTAGGCTTCTTCCCAGAGGAAAATGCAGCCTTTGCGCTGTCGGTCAATACGGTGGATACCCCAGCCTATAACTGCCTGAAATATCTGCTGTGCGACCTGATTCTGGACGATCTGGACGAGGACTATTCCTTCCTGATCCAGGCTTATCAGCGCAGCGTCAACCTCGGGCCGGATTATACCGAGGAGGAGAAACAATATGTTCCACTCTCCGAGGAGGAGGCAAAGAAGTTTGTCGGCAGATACTATAACCCAGGCTACGGCGTGATGGAGTTTGTCTATCAGGACGGCCATCTGCAGCTGCATTATGGCCTGATGGACCAGCCGTTTGATTATCTCGGAAACGGCAAGTTTGTCGGCTTTGAGGTGCTGGATACCCGCACCTACCGCGCAAACTTTAATGAGGACGGCAATCTGTGGATGAGGTTGTCCACCGATGCGGTCTGTCCGATCTTCTTTGAGCGTGCAAACTAGGATAGAAAAAAGTCCGAAGACCTTGATAGGTCTTCGGACTTTTTTCTTGTGTGCAAACAAGATTTCGGGGATAGCAGCGACCAAAAGTACAGGTTTTGCATAGAATGAAGAGAAAAACCTGTTTGCAGAAAGGAGAAACAACGATGGAAGTGTTTTTGCGTTTTGCGGCGATGCTGCTGGGAATCCTGGGCGCAGTACAGCTGGGAGAGGTATTTTCCATCTGGCTTCGCCGGCCCAAGGAGCGTCCCTCCATCTTTTCGGTACTGCCGCTGTCGGGTGAAATTGACGATGTGGAACAAATTCTGGGATATTTTCAGGAGGTTGCCATGTGGAGTCCGGAAAGTCAGCTAGCATTTGTGGTTGACTGCGGTCTGGATGCACAGAGCGCCAGACTATGCAAGCTGTGGTGCGAGGGAACGCGGCTGATTTTCTGTACACAAAAAGAGTTTCAGGAGATTTGCAAAGGAAGTGAAGATAAGGTATACTAAACGGTAGACTGAAACGAAAAAGGGTAGGAACGATGCAGAAGGAAAATTTGGTGGAAATTACAGGGACTGTGGAAACGGTTGTCTATAAAAATGAAGAAACCGGCTTTGCCGTGCTGGAGCTGGATCGGGACGGAGAACTTGTCACCGTGGTGGGAGAACTTGCAACGGTGGGCGAAGGAGAAGTGCTGGTTTTGCAGGGAAGCTTCCGCACCCACCCAAGCTATGGTACCCAGTTTAAGGCAGTAGCGGCGCAGCAGAAGCTGCCTGCGACCGCCTCTGCGATTCTGCGCTATCTTTCCTCCGGTGCCATCAAGGGAATCGGTCCGGTGCTGGCATCGAGGATGGTGGCACAGTTTGGCGACGATACCCTCAAGGTGCTGGAGCAGGAGCCGGAGCGGCTGTCACAGGTGCAGGGCATTTCGCCGGCAAAATGTGAAAAGCTGCGGGAGGAACTTTCCAGAATGTTTGGAATGCGCAGTGTGATGCTGTTCCTGTCCCAGTTTGGCATCGACACCTCCACCTCGGTGGCAATCTGGAAGCGCTGGGGAACGATGGCGCAGCGGATGGTGGAGGAAAACCCTTACCTGCTCTGCTCCGAGGACATCGGGATGGAGTTTGAACAGTGCGAGACCATTGCGCGGGCACTGAATATCCCACCGGACAGTTCCTACCGCATCGAGGCTGCCATCCTGTTTGTGCTGCGTCACAACCTGCAAAACGGTCACACCTGTCTGCCGCAGGACAAGCTGATTCCCACAGCGTCCGCGCTGCTCAGCCAAAGTCAGGTCATGGTGGAAAAAGGAATGGAAGCCCTGCTGCGCCGCCGTGAACTGATACAGGTGGATGTCAGCGGACGGGATTACTGCTATCTGCCCGAATACTTAAACGATGAGCGGATGATCGTGTCGCGCATCCGCCTGATGATACAGGCACAGGGAGACGGTGCCCGCCGTGCAAGGGAGAAGATCGAACAGCTTGAGCAGCAAAACGGCATCCACTACGCCGCCTTGCAAAAAGAAGCGATCGAGCAGGCGATGTGCCACCAAATCTTCATCCTGACCGGAGGCCCTGGTACCGGAAAAACCACCACCATCAACGCCATCATCGAGCTGCTGGAGGAGAGCGGAAGCAAGGTTGCACTGTGTGCGCCGACAGGACGGGCAGCCAAGCGCATGAGTGAGGTAACCGGCAAGGAAGCCAAGACGATTCACCGACTGCTGGAGGTGGATTTTGCCAATCCCACCTCGCTGCAGTTTAAGCGTAATGAGCGAAACCCGCTCAATGTCGATGCGGTGATTGTGGATGAAACGTCGATGGTGGATGTTCCGCTGATGCGCTCGCTGATTGCGGCGCTCAAGATGAACTGCCGCCTGATTCTGGTGGGAGACAGCGACCAGCTGCCCTCGGTGGGACCAGGCAATGTGCTGCGCGACCTGATCGACTCGGGCAAGGTGCCGCAGGTGCGTCTGACCGAAATCTTCCGTCAGGCTCAGCAGAGCCTGATTGTCACCAATGCGCACGCCATCGTGCGCGGAGAGATGCCGCAGCTCAAACGCCACGACAACGACTTTTTCTTTTTGAAGCGGGAGAGTGCGGCGCAGATTCGCTCGACGGTGATCGACCTGGTGTCCACCCGACTGCCTAAGAGCTATGGCTATTCCCCAATGACCGATATTCAGGTCATTGTGCCCACCCGTGTGGGAGCCGTGGGCACCAATGCCCTCAACCAGAGCCTGCAGCAGGTGCTCAATCCTCCCGACAAGGACAAGCCGGAGTTTGAACTCAACGGGCGCAAGTTTCGTGTCGGAGACAAGGTGATGCAGATTAAAAATAACTACGACATCCTCTTTAAACGGGACAACGGCGAGGAAGGCATGGGCGTCTACAACGGGGATATCGGCTTTATCGAGCAGATCGACCGCCCGAGCAAGACGCTGGTCGTCCGCTATGATGACCGTCTGGCAGAGTATCTGTTCGAGATGGCGCCCGAGCTGGAGCTCGCCTACGCCATCACCGTCCACAAGAGCCAGGGCAGCGAGTTTGAGGCTGTGGTGATGCCGCTGGCAAGCTACAAGAGCAAGATGCACTACCGCAATCTGCTGTACACTGCGGTGACCAGGGCAAAGAGCCAGCTGATTTTGCTGGGACAGGAATACACCATCGCCGAGATGATTGCCAACAACCGCAAAACGGTGCGGTATAGCAACCTCAAGGAGATGCTGCTGGGAGAGGTGGAGGAATAGAGGGCGACTGCTCAATTTTTTGTGCAAATAAGCCATTCTTTCCTTGAAAAATACTTGCAAAATGCTGCCTTCCTATTTTATAATGAAGTACACAGACAAGGATATGTTATTAAATTTCAGAATGAAATAGATCAAAGGATGGTGCCGAGTGGATATTGGAATTGATTTGGGAACAGCAACGGTAATTGTATACATCAACGGCGAGGGCGTTGTGCTCAAGGAGCCTTCGGTCATTGCCGTCAACCACAAGACAGAATCGGTCATCAGCGTCGGCGAAGAAGCCTACCGCATGATCGGAAAAACCCCGTCGCATATTCAGGCGATTCGCCCTCTCTCCAAGGGCGTCGTATGCGACTACAAGATGACCGAGGAAATGGTCAAATACTTCATCAAAAAAGCCTGCAAGGACAGCCTTGTCAAGCCGAGAATCGCCATGTGCGTTCCGTCGGGTATCACCAATGTGGAGTCCAACGCCGTCATCGACGTTGCCATCTCCTCGGGTGCGCGCAAGGTCTATCTGATTGAGGAACCGGTCGCGGCAGCAATCGGTGCACAGATCGACATTGAAAAGCCAAACGGCAACCTGATTGTCGATATCGGCGGCGGAACCACCGATATTGCGGTGCTGTCGCTCAACGGTATCGTCAACAAAAAGTCGATCAAGGTAGCGGGAGACGCCATCAACGACGCCATCATCCGTTATGTCCGCGCAAGCCACGGCGTGCTCATCGGCGAAAAGATGGCTGACCAGATCAAGCAGGAGGTCGCCAGCGCCTGCTTTACGCCGGAAGAAGATGTTTCGGGACGCATCAAAGGCAGAAACCTGGCAACCGGACTGCCATGCAGCCTGGAAATCAGCCGCTCGATGCTGTACGACTGCGTAATGAAAGAGGTCGAACAGATTGTGTTTGCAGTGCGTGAGGTCATCGAAAAGACACCGCCGGAGCTGGTCGGCGATATCCACACCAACGGCATCACCATGACCGGCGGCGGCAGCCTGCTGCACGGTATGGATCGTCTGCTCGAAAACCGCACCCACATCAAGACAAGACTGGCTGAAAATCCGGTTGACTGCGTCGCCATCGGCACCGGAAAGTCGTTTGAATATCTGGACAAGCTGGTAGACGGCTTTGTCAGCCCGTCGATGCAGAGGTTCTAAGATGCCGGAATTTACATATACCATGGAACGTCTGTCCGATACGCTGGAAATCTGTGTGACCAAGGATCACCGCTTTGGTACCGATGCCTTTTTGCTGTCGGACTTTGCAAAGGTGCGCCGAAAGGATCTGGCTTGCGACCTTGGCACCGGCTGCGGTATTATTCCGCTGCTGTGGTTTCGCAGTCGGGAGGAAGGCCCCAAACAGGCCTACGGCGTGGACATCCAGCCGCTTGCCATCGAGCAGCTGCGCTTTACGGTGGAAAAAGCAGGACTGGAGGGACGGATGGTGCCGGTGCAGGCCGATTTGTCCCAGCTTTCCCAGCTCAAGGAGAAACTGCCGTTTGGCGCCTTTGACGTGGTCACCTGCAATCCTCCCTATAAAAAAGCAAACCACGGCATTTTAAGCGAGAGCAGCAGCGATATCATCGCCCGCCACGAAACGATGTGTTCGATCGAGGATGTCTGTGCAGCGGCAGCAAAGCTATTGCAGTTTGGCGGCCGGCTGTGCATCTGTCAGCGGCCGGAGCGGCTTTTGGATGTTATGGAGGCCATGCGCCGCGCAAAGATTGAACCCAAGCGGGTGCGCTTTGTGCAAAAGCGCGGAGATACCGCGCCATGGCTGTTTCTGGTGGAGGGACGAAAGGGCGGCAATCGCTTTTTGAAGGTGGAACCTCCGCTGCTGATTCAGGATGAACAGGGAGATTTCTCGGAGGAACTGCAAAAAATATACCGTTTAAAGTAAACAGAGAGGAACGAGAAACAACGATGCCAGGAAGATTATATGTGGTTGGTACGCCGATTGGCAATCTGGAGGATATGACCGCCCGTGCACTCAAGACGCTGCAGGAGGTGGACTTCATTGCGGCGGAGGACACCCGCGTTACCCTCAAGCTGCTCAACCACTTTGAGATCAAAAAGCCGATGGTCAGCTACCACGAACACAATGCGCGGGAAAAAGGCGGCGAGATTCTCTCGCGGCTGCGCTCCGGTGAAAACGGCGCCATCGTGACCGATGCGGGAATGCCGTGCATCTCCGACCCAGGCGAAGATCTGGTGCGGCTGTGCGCCGAAAACGGCGTGGAGGTACGGGTGGTACCAGGCCCGAGTGCAGCCATCTCGGCGCTGGCAGTGTCGGGACTTTCGACCGACCGCTTTGTCTTTGAGGGCTTTTTGCAGCCGCAGAAAAACCAGAAGAAGGAGCGGCTGCAGGAGCTAAAGAATGAGCGTCGCACCATCATCTTTTATGAAGCGCCGCACAAGCTGTGCGATACCCTGGCTGCCATGTATGAGGTGCTGGGAGATCGCAAAATCACGCTGGCGCGAGAGCTGACCAAAATCTATGAGGAGGTCGTGCGAACCACCCTTTCTCAGGCGGTGCAGCTGTATGAGCAGAAGGAACCGCGCGGCGAATTTGTGCTGGTTGTCGAGGGAATGCAGCAGGAGGAACAGACCTTCAGCTTTGAGGAAGCCCTGCAGATGGTGCAGTCGCTGGTGGACAAAGGCCAGCCGCTGTCGATGGCAGCCAAAGATGTGGCGCGCCAGACCGGATTTAAAAAGGGAGAGCTGTATTCGAGCTTCTTAAAATAGGTCATAAAAAAATCCGTCCAATCAAAAGTTGGACGGATTTTTTATGTACTGTCAGCACAGATCAAAGGAATTTGACATAGAGGACGGTTATCCAGCAGATACATCGTCTGCGCATAGACCTGACCGGCAGAAGCGGGCGCATAGGTAAAAGGCTCTGAAAGGATGGTGTAGTCAAGGCGGGCAGATTCACCGGCTTTGAGCGGCACCGAAACCTTCCATGCCGGCTGCAGCATCAGCTCGGATTCACCGCCTTCAGGGTCGATCATCGTGATGCTGGCAGGCGTCGAGGGTAATGGCTGCATGGAATAGCTGTCAAAACATTCGTCGTAGAGGGAAGCGTGCAGGTTCCAGTCGTCGCTGGCATCCAGCGTGACACAGATAAGCGTCATGCCGTCGCGCTCAGCGGCCGAGACAAGGCACCGTCCTGCGTCGTCGGTGAAGCCGGTTTTGACTCCGATGCAGTCTGGGTACAGTTCGAGCAGCCGGTTATAGTTGGAAAGCCACCGGTCATAGGGAGGGTTTCCAAAGCGCACCTGCATTTTGGATTGGGCGCAGATGTAGGCAAAGTCCTCGTTTTGCAGGGCGTTTCGGGTGAGTTTTGCCAGATCAAACGCGCTGGAATAGTGGTCGGGTGCATCCAGACCGCAGGCGGTGACATAGTGCGTGTCAGAGAGTCCCAGTTCCTGCGCACGCTGATTCATCGCCTCCACAAATCCTTCGATGCTGCCGTACAGCCTCACACCGGCTGCATTGGCAGCATCGTTGCCGGAGGGCAGCAGCATCCCGCAGGCCAGTGCATACAGGGACACCTGATCTCCCTCCTGCAATCCCATCGAGGAGCCTTCCACCTGAATGGCCTGGGCATCCACCGTGAAGTATTCGTCCAGATTGGGCTGCTCGAGCACCATCATGGCGCCGATGATCTTGGTGGTGCTTGCCATCGCCAGATGCTCGTGGATGTTTTTTCCCATCAGCACCCGACCGGTGCTGGCTTCCATGACGATGAAGGCATCGGCAGTGACCTCCCTGTTTTCATAGACCGGCCACTCCTCCAGCGACACCTCAGAGAGCGAAACAGCACACACGGGAAAAGAAAGTGAAAAGCACAGTGCAAAAACGCACAGAAAAACAGACAGACGCTTTACAGACAAACCATTTTGCAAACACAGGTCACATCCTTTCTGTTGGGCAAACCGAAGTAGTACACAATATGTATTCGGAACAGAGGATATGCCTGTAAACGGAAGGAGGAAGAGAGGAAAGGGGTATCTTTAGAGCATCACAGGCTGCATCTGACGGTTTTGCAGGGCAGATTCGATGGCAGGCTCCAGCTTTGTAAAGTCGGCGACAATCGAGGTCGGCTTTGCGGTGGCGTTGTCCTGTGCCATCGGGACGAAGAAAATATGTTTGCTGTTAAACAGGGTGCCGATATTTTTGGCGGAGTTTGCCAGTGCATCGTTGGTGGATACTGCCAGCACGACCGGACGGGCGTTGCGCAGATGTGCTTTGACTGCCAGCGTCACGCTGGTGTCGCTGATGCCGTTTGCCAGCTTTCCAAGGGTATTGCCGGTGCAGGGAGCGACGACCAGCACATCCAACAGCTTTTTCGGGCCGATGGGCTCGGTCTCAAAGATGGTGTGCCAGATCTCGTGGCCGCAGATCGACTGGATGCGGGCGCGGAAATCCTTGGCAAGACCAAAGCGGGTGTCGGTTTCGTAGGCGTTGGGAGACATGATTGGGAAGATTTCCCAGCCTGGATGGTTTGCAAGCTGTTCCAGCTGGTCGATGACCTGGGAGAAGGTGCAGAACGAGCCGGTCAGTGCAAAACCGATGCGGATAGGAGTTTCGGAAGTTTCAGTTGTTTTCAATGAGATCACCTCTTTCTGTTATCATATTTATTACGGTGTCGCAGATGATGTTCCCAGCTGTGATAGGAGATACCTTGCCAGGCAGCGACAGTGCCCAGATGGTCTTGCGTCCCAGCTGTCCGGCGGCAGCAAAGTCGATACCGCCTGGACGGGAGGCAAGGTCGATGAGCAGACAGTCCTCTGCCACCAGCTGTAAGGACTTTTCTCCCAGAACAGGGGAGGGAATGGTGTTAAAGATGATTTCCTGTTCGGGCAAAATGGTGTCCACTTTGGAAAGACTGATCGTATTTAGTCCCAAGGTACGGGCAAAGGCAAGCTCTCCGGCGGAGCGGGCAGCCACCGTGACACGGGCGCCAAAGCCTTTGAGCAGCAGCGCCAGCGCCTTTCCACAGCGGCCAAAGCCGGTGATCAGACAACGGCTTTCCCACAGAGTGCTGGCGCGCTCGGACAGAGCGATGCCCACGGCGCCTTCGGCAGTCGGAACGGCGTTGAGCACCGCCATCTCCTCGCGGGTCAGGTAGTCGGACATCCGGTGACCTACCTCCTGCGCGGTGAGGCGGTCCCGATCGGAAATTTTGCCGCCCAGCAGGAAAGCGTCGGAGCGACAGCAGATCAGGCAGTCGGACAGTGGGATACTGCCGCTGTACAGCGGAGCATTGAGTGCGCCGTTCTCGTCGGAGACAGGCAGAGGAAAAATGACGACATCGCAGCAGCCAAGTCCGGCAGGATCACTGCTGATGTAGTGCCGGTCGAGCAGCGGCTGCTGATCCAGAAAGAAGGCGTGTACCTCATACCCCTGCCGAAGCAGAAAGTTTGCAAGGGCGGCCTGCCGCAGGTCGCCGCCGACAACGCCAAAGACGGTATGTTCGGAAAGTTTGTTCATAAACAGGACCTCCGTAAAGATGGATTGAAGGTTTCGTACTGTTATCTTATGAAAAAACACAGATTTGGTGCAAAACTTTGTGCCGCCGGACTTTCTATTGGAGCGATTTATGGTATAATGGGGAAAATGATCGAGAATCAACAGGAGGAGTGAACGACGTGGCAAAGAAAAAACCACTGAAGAAGGACCGTTTGGCAGGCAATCACCGTCTGCCAGGGGAGAGAAACCAGCCCTTCTATGTACAGGCACAGCAGAAGAAAAAGGGCCAGCCGCAGAAGAAAAAACATCCGTTTGGGGACGGATGGGAGCTGGCAGATCAGGAGGAAGCGCTGCCCGAGGGAGAATACAGCGCAGAATGTTCCTATCTGGACGAGGAAGGCCGCGGCATTATCCGTATCCAGGGACAGAAGCTGGCGGTGGACGGAGTGCTGCCAGGGGAGCTGGTGACGGTGTCGGTATCGGGCAGACGCAGAAGCCATGCAAAGCTTGTGCGGGTGCAGAAAGCTTCGCCTGACCGCGTGTCGCCCAAATGTCCGGTATTTTATCTGTGCGGCGGTTGCCGTTTGCAGCATCTGTCCTATGATGGGCAGCTGATGCAGAAGCAGCGTCAGGTCGAGCGCCTGATGAAGGAGCATCTCGACGCCGGAGCAAAATTTTATCAGATTCTGGGAATGCAGGACCCTTGGCGCTACCGCAACAAGAGCCACGCAACCTTCTCGCTCAATGCAAAGCGACAGATCATCGCGGGCATTTATGAGGAAAACAGCCATCGCGTCGTAGCGGTGGACCACTGTGCTATTCAGGACGAAAAGGCGGATGAGATTGTCCGCTCCATCCGTCAGATTATGAAGGAATGTAAGCTGATGCCCTACGATGAGGACAACGAAAATGGTCTGCTGCGCCATGTGCTCATCCGGCGCGGATTCCAGAGCGGACAGATCATGGTGGTGCTGGTCACTGCCTCGATGGTCTTTCCGGCGCGCAGCAGATTTGTTTCCCTCCTGCGGGAGAAACATCCCGAGATTACCACCATCGTGATGAACTGCAATCCACGTCACACCAGCATGGTGCTGGGAGAACAGGAGCGGGTGCTGTACGGCAAGGGATGGATTGAGGATACACTGTGTGGCAAGACATTCCGCATCTCCTCCAAGTCTTTTTATCAGGTCAACCCTGTCCAGACCGAGGTGCTGTATACCAGAGCTTTGCAGATGGCAGGATTAAGCGGACGGGAAAAGGTGCTGGACGCCTACTGCGGCATCGGTACCATCTCGCTGATTGCAGCGGACAAGGCAAAAGAGGTCATCGGTGTGGAGCTTAACCGCGACGCGGTGCACGACGCCATCGACAATGCAAAGCGCAACGGAGTAAAGAATGTCCGCTTTTACTGCGACGATGCCGGCCGCTTCATGACCGAGATGGCAGCGCGGGAAGAAACGGTGGATGTGGTGCTGATGGACCCGCCGCGCAGCGGAAGTGACGAGGCATTTTTGCAGTCGGTCTGCCGTCTGAAGCCAAAGAAGGTCGTTTATATCTCCTGCAACCCGCAGACCCAGAAACGGGATCTGAAGGTGTTGTGTGCCGGAGGTTATCAAGTCAAAGAAATTCAGCCGGTGGATATGTTCCCGCAGACAGCGCACTGCGAAAATATCTGCCTGCTGGAAAGATAAAGAAAAGGATAAAGGAAGGTGCGGCGAGATGAACAAACCGAAAATTACACTGGAGCTGGTGGATCGGCTGGGCAAGTGCGGCTGCCACCACGGACACAAGATAGGAGACTGCTTTGATTTTGACACCCAGCGCGGAGAGCTGTGTCCGATGGCAGCACACGTCGCCTTTCCTTATGTAGATATTCTGCGCTACGGAGGAACACTGCCGCTCTCCAAGGCAGGGGACATCCGCTTCTGCTGTCCCGATGCAGACGTCATCAATGTGTTTCGTTTGAAGGTGGAGCAGCCCGATGAATAGAGGACGATGGATTTTTACAGCGGCCATGGGTGTTTTGTCGGGAATTTTGCTGTGTGTGCTGGGATACAAAAATCGCCGCTGGGGAGAAGAATACCACAAGCGCTGCCTTTATCTGGCGGTGCTCGACGACCTGGTCTGCCGTCGCCGTCTGAAGGGAATGGAGATAGGCGGCAGAAAAGTGCTCTTTCCGCAAAAGAAGGAGTCCCTCTGGTTTCGATACCAGCTCTTTTTGGAGAGCAGTCGATTTCTCACCAATGAGGAGTTTGAACGGGAAATCAGAGTAAGACAGCAGGAGCTGTGCGAGATTTCTCAGAAAAAAGAGGGTAAGACACAACAATGATGGAATATCTGTTGTCCACCGAAGATGGAAGAATCAAAAAGGAAGGCAAAAAACAGACAGGAACCGATCGAATTGTCCTGCTGAGCACCGAACAGCTGCATGCGTTAGACAACTGCCCGCATCATCAGATGCTGGAAAGGAGCATGCAGACGGTGCACTACTGCAAGGTGGAATTGTTTGCAGAGAGCATACAGGGGACGATTCGGGTGCCAAACAAGCAGGAAGCTTCTGGCAGGGAGCTGGCCTTTGGATTTTCGCTTCAGCAAGATCAGCTGCTGCTGGTTGGAGAAGAACATCGGCTTTCGGCGTTGGTGGAGCGGCTGGGAGAGAGCGTGCGCGGCTGTTTCAGTCTGCGGCATTTTCTGCTTCTGCTGCTGGAGTTTTTGATTGCGGAGGATGTGCTGTATCTGCAGACCATCGAAGATGAGATTGGCAGTCTGGAGGAGCAGCTGTCCCAGCGCATCCCAGAGGAATTTTCTCAGAAGATTCTTGCCTATCGAAAACAGATCAACCGCTTTCATTCCTACTATGAGCAGCTGATGAACATCAGCGACCAGATGCAGGAATTCCTGTCCGATCAGATGCCGGTGGAGGAGATGCGCGCCTGGCAGATGTATGCCAACCGCACCGAACGGCTGCACAACCATGTGGAGATGCTGCGGGAATATGTGCTTCAGCTGCGCGAGCTGTACCAGTCCCAGATTGACATGGAGCAAAACCGCATCATGACACTGCTGACCATCGTCACCACGATTTTCATGCCGCTGACGCTGATTGCAGGATGGTATGGAATGAACTTTTCCAATATGCCGATGCTGGGATGGAAGTATGGATATCCGGCAGTGATTGCCGTGAGCGTGCTGGTCATCATCGCTGAAATCCTCTACTTTCGCAAAAAGAAGATGCTGTAACAAAAAAAGACGGATGCAGATTTTATCTGCATCCGTCTTTTCGACGAAGAAAAAGATGCTTATCTCTTTTTCAGAGCGACAAAGCCAACGCCTGCCAGAACTGCGGCAGCAGCTGCAACGCCGACAAAGTCCTCAGCGCCGGTTTCAGGGTTTGGTTTGTTCTCATCGGTTGGTTCCTCGACAGTTTCCTCAGGAACCTGCTCGGTGGTTTCCTCCTCGGTCTGCTCATCTTCAGCAAGAACGTAGTTGCCAAGTGCGAACGAGTTGACGCTCAGAGCCAGAGTCAGCGAAGCGGCCAGAGCGATAGTCAGTAATTTTTTCATGGTAATGACCTCCCATCACAAATACATGGTTTATCTTATGAAAACATCAAAAGAGGATAGCATTAAGCGTTCTGAAGCGCCTGAGTCAGATCCTCGATGATGTCGTCAACGTTTTCAATGCCGACCGACAGACGGATCAGTCCTGGGTGGATGCCCGCTGCGACCAGCTGTTCATCGGTGAGCTGGCGGTGGGTCGAGCTTGCCGGATGCAGCACCAAGGTGCGTACATCAGCAACATGCACTACCAGCGAAGCCAGCTTCAGGCTGTCGATAAAGCGGACTGCTGCATCTCGGCCGCCTTTCAGAGAGAAGGCAATGACGCCGCTGCATCCGTTGGGCAGATATTTCTGTGCCAGCTCTTTATAAGGGTTGTTGTCCAGGGTTGGGTAGTTGACCGATTCCACCTTGTCGCAGCTTGCCAGAAAATGAGCGACGCGGTCAGCATTTTCACAGTGGCGCTGCATGCGCAGATGCAGTGTTTCTAGTCCCTGATTGAGCAGGAAGGCGTCCTGTGCCGATGGATAGCAGCCCAAATCGCGCATCAGCTGAACGCGGGCTTTGGTGATGTAAGCGGCATTGCCGAAGTCGCGGGTGTATACAACGCCGTGGTAGGACTCATCCGGCTCGGTAAATTCTGGGAAGTTGCCGTTGGTCCAGTCAAATTTGCCGCTGTCCACAATCACACCGCCGACCTGCAGTGCATGACCATCCATATATTTGGTGGTGGAGTGGATGACGATGTCTGCGCCAAACTCAAACGGACGGCACAAAATTGGAGTGGCAAAGGTGTTGTCCACGATCAGCGGTACGCCGTGGCTGTGAGCAACGCGCGCCATCTTTTCAATGTCCAGCACTGCGATGGCAGGGTTTGCGATTGTCTCAGCAAATACCGCCTTGGTGTTTGGACGAAGCTGTGCCTTCAGCGTTTCCTCGTCGGCGTCTGCATCGACAAAAGATACCTCAATGCCAAAGCGCTTGAGGGTGACGGCAAACAGGTTGATGGTGCCGCCGTAGATGGTGGAGGCGCACAGGATGTGGTCGCCGCAGGAGAGAATGTTGAGCACAGCAATCATGCTGGCAGCCTGTCCCGAAGTGGTGCACAGTGCGCCGACACCGCCTTCGAGAGCGGCGATCTTGGCTTCGACTGCCGCAACGGTCGGGTTGGAGATGCGCGAATACATGTGTCCGTCGGCAGTCAGGTCAAACAGCTTTGCTACCTGTGCGGTAGATTCATATTTATAAGTAGTGCTCTGATAGATGGGCAGCGTCAGCGGTTCGCTGTTTTTGGGTGTATAGCCCTCGTGCAGGCACTTGGTTTCCATTTTCATCGGTAGATCAGTCCTTTCTGTCCAGGAACTTCCTGGTCCTTCCATTGTAGCACGCACCCTGTTTTTTTGCAACAATACCAAAATCTGTTTTCGAATTTTGACAAAAATCAAAAAAACAGGTTCTGCTGCCAATATTTCCCCACTGTTTTCGGTTGCTTTTTTGGATAGGGGAGTATATAATGAAATTGTTTCCATGGAAAAGATTCCATGGAAATATCACTTCAAAGGGTTGCCCGTGTATCTGGACGGGTCGGGAAGGAGGAGCAGCCATGAAAAAATGGATCGCGGCAGCGGCAGCAGCTTGCCTTGTTTGTCTGGCAGCAACCAGCGTGTCGGCAGCAGGCACAACCTATGGACAGGGAACAGCTGTGTTCGATTTTGGCGACCACGCATTTTTTACCGTAAAGATGTATCAGGGACAGAGCGTTTATCTTTCTCTGGACGAGCAGTATGATGCGCAGCTTGCTCAGGAGTTTTATGAGCAGGTCGGTGTGGAGGCGGATCAGATGCTTCGGTTTGATATGGATGGTCAGCAGTTTGCACGCACCGGCGCACTGTTTGTCAAAGCCGATGAGGACCAGCATGTCTATGAACTGACCGAGGACGGCGACTTTACACAGCTCGAGGCAGAATATGTGGAGAGCTATGTTGTCGGAAAGGACGGTCAGCATCTGAGCGGATATGTCATCTCTACCAACCATCTGGGGGATTATGTGATCGCCTAGTTAAAGGTGTGTGACAGGCACTTTCCAACGTGGGAAGCGCATCTTCCTTGAAAAACGGTGGAAAAAGTGTCCAAATATCCGCAAAATTGGTTGATTTTAGCGAGTATGTATGCTAAAATGAAACCGTATATAATGGAGATTGGAATATATCTTCCCCATTTTTACCTCATTGAAACTGTTTTGTAACCAAAATGGATTTCAAACCAAAAAAAGGAGCGATAATGATTATGAACAAGAAAGTAGTTTCTTTGGCAGTTGCTGCTATGCTGACCATCGGTTCTTCCGTAAGCGTAAACGCTGCTTGCCTCAAAGGTTCTTGCGACAGAACCAGCAGCACTTCCTTGAAGAGCAGCACTGATAGAAGCAGCAGCACTTCTCTGAAGAGCTCTACTGATAGAAGCAGCAGCACTTCTCTGAAGAGCTCTACCGACAGAAGCAGCAGCACTTCCCTGAAGAGCAGCACTGACAGAAGCAGCAGCACTTCCCTGAAGAGCTCTACTGACAGAAGCAGCAGCACTTCCCTGAAGAGCAGCACCGACA
>OWID01000264.1_pt1 | contig 21797 bp, 29 predicted proteins | sample 1732661 | NCBI WGS metagenome assembly OWID01 (sample SAMN05065739, study PRJEB22554) | human gut metagenome | biome: ENVO:2100002; feature: ENVO:00000062; material: ENVO:00002003 | host: Homo sapiens | place: USA
TCACGGCCTTATAGGCCGCTCGTCATGCCACCCCTCTTAGGGGTGGTCATGACTGCTGGAAAATAAGGAGAATTTATAAATAATAGCTAAATAAAAGCACAAACTTTTATTAAGTATATATGTTGCAATATAGAATAACAAGCATTATAATATATACAACAAAACAAGATAGGAGGCGAGAAGCAGATGAACACACAGTTTAAGAAAGGCGCGCTGGAACTGTGCGTATTATCCCAGCTGAAAAAAGGTGACAAATACGGATATGAGCTGACCGAACGTATCTCGCAGGAGATGGAGCTGGCGACGGGAACACTGTATCTGATTCTGAAACGACTCAAGGACGAGGGTCATCTCGAAACCTATTCGGTGGAATCGGACGGCAGACCGGCAAGAAAGTATTATCATCTGACCGAGAAAGGCAGCGAGTATCATCAGACACTGCGGGAAGAGTGGAAGGAATTTACCGCAGCGGTGGATCGGTTGATGGATGAAGGAGAAGAAACGACAGAACAGTCAGAGGGAGGAAACAAAGATGACCAGAGCGGATTATATGCAGCATTTAAGAGAGGCTTTAGTGGGCTACGATAGCCAGTTTGTGCAGGAAATTCTCGACAACTACGAGGAACATTTCGAAGCAGGTATCAGAAGCGGACGCACCGAGGAGGAAATCTGCGAGGAGCTGGGAAACATTGAAAGTTTCCTGAAAGATATCGAGGATATGATGGGTGACAAGGATATCCACACCCACGAGATAGAAAAGGTGACAGCTATCCAACAGGAGGACAAGAGGGATGACAATGGAGAGATTGGCAGCATTGAACTGTCGATGCTTTCGATTGATGTATCGGTGCTTCCTTCCAGGGACGGCCAGCTTCATTCTTACTTTGAAAGCGGCAAGGACAAAGGAGAATATCTGGAAGAAGATTTTTCTGGCGGCTGCTATTTTGCAAAGGAACGTCCGAGAAAGAAAAACGGGAAGGACAAGAGCTTTTTAGGGATTGCGTTTATGGTCGGCTTTGGAAACAATACCGACGATCTGGGAAGGTTGATTGTAGAAGTTCCGACACCGGTGCATACAGTGAAAGTAAAGAGCTTACAGGGAGATATTACCGCGGAAAATTTGAAGGCAGAAAAAACGACTCTGGAAAGTATGAGTGGAGATATTCGATTGACACAGTGGACTTCTCCGGTGATGCAGGTCAAAACTTTCAGCGGCGATGTGAAGGCTCATGAAGTATATGCACAGGAAAGCACAATGCAGACAACCAGCGGTGATGTGGAGATTCGCTGCGGCAAAGTCAAAGAGCTGAGTGTCAACAGCACCAGCGGTGATATTAAAATTTTGGATATGCAGATGGAGCGGCTGAAGGCAAAGAGCGTCAGTGGTGATATCGAGGTGAATGAAAGCGAAGCGGAAGAGCTGAGCGTATCCAGCACCAGCGGCGATGTCAAAGGCAGATTGTACGGCAAAAAGTTGTCGGTACAGACGGTCAGCGGTGACATTAGAATGACATTGGACAGAAGAGGAAAGCGTCTGATGGCGCGAAGCCAGACGATGTCGGGAGAGGTGCGCATCATTGATAATTATCAGCCAGGCGGCCAAGCCGATGCCGATGCAATCACCGGATATTTTTCGACCATCTCCGGAGATATTACCGTGCGATAGAACAGACAATAAAAAAACAGCAGTCGGGCAGACTGCTGTTTTTTTGTCTATAAAGGCAAAATGGAGTTTCAGCGAGTTGCTAATAATAATGGAGAAAATAGAGCTGGATTTTGAGCAAAACACAGATAACAATATTTTATAATTGTAGTTAAACTGATTGAGAATTGACAGAATGATATAAATTTTGGGCTATATTTGACTGCATGTTTATATAATTGATATAAAATTCCGAAAGAGGGCAAGATGAAAGAAAAATTTTCTTTTGAGGAGGGAAAAGGGTAAAATAAAGGACAGAAAAACAGAGTTGGAGGAATGAGAATGGCGATCCCGAAGGTGGCAGCGATCCACGACCTTTCAGGACTGGGAAAATGTTCGTTGACAGCAGCAATTCCGATTTTGGCAGTATGTGGTGTGCAGGCGGTACCGATGCCGACAGCAGTATTGAGCAACCAGACTGCCTTTGAAAGCTATACAGGTGCGGATCTTTCCATTTATATGCCGATGATTGCGGAGGAATGGAAAAAGAGAAAGGCAGAGTTTCAGGGGATCTTTACGGGCTATCTGAGCAGCGAACAGGAAGTAAAATGGGTGGAAGGCTTTATCGACGAATTTCGCAAGGAAGATACCTTGATTTTGGTCGATCCTGTTTTGGGAGATGAAGGAAAGTTTTATCGCGGGTTTGGCGATGAAATGTGCTGTGCGATGCGCAACCTTTGCAAAAAAGCGGATGTTATCACGCCGAATCTGACTGAGGCGTTATTCCTATTGGGAAAGGATGCGGCGCTTGCCGAGCAGGGAGAGCGTTTAGAGATTGTGGAGCAATATGCAAAGGAGCTATCCAAGCTGGGACCATCGACGGTGATTATCACCGGTATCCATCAGGGAGAAAACATCTGGAATGTCGGTTTTGATGCGGTAAATAAGGAATGTTTTTCGGTGAGCACCAGAAAGATCGGCGAAGGCTACTCTGGAACAGGAGATATTTTATCGTCGGTTGTCTGCGGATGCATGGTTCGAGGTGAAAGTGCCCATCAGGCTTTGGAAAAGGCAGCAAAACTATTGGAAGCTTCCATTGCAGAAGCGGTGGAGGATGGAACCGATCCAAACGAAGGAATTGCATTTGAACATCATCTGAAACTATTAATGGATTGATTTTGGAGGGACAGTATCGTGAGATTACAGATGCATGAAAAACAGAAAAATCTGACACTGAGCGCGATGTTTGCGGCAGTGATTATGTTGATGATCGTCTATTTCTTCCACATTCCAGTGGGAGCCAACGGCGGATATTTGCATTTTGGAGATGCTTTTATCTATCTGGCAGGCTGCTTCCTGCCGATGCCCTATGCCTGCGCCGCCGCCGCGATTGGCGGAGGTTTGGCAGATGTGATGTCGGGAGCTGCCATCTGGGCGATTCCAACTATGATTATCAAGCCTTTGACGGCAATTTGGTTTACCAGCAAGAAGGATCATCTGCTGAATCCACACAACATTGCAGGTATCTTTGCAGCAGGGTTGGTTTCGATTGCGGGATATTATCTGGCAGAGGCAATTTTGGTCGGCAACTGGGCAGCGCCTTTGGCAACAATCTGGGGAAATGTGGTACAGGCGATTGGAAGCGGCATCATTTTTATTGTAATGTCGGTGGCTCTGGATCGGCTGGCATTGAAAAAGAGATTGCAGAATATATAAATAGGAAGGAAACAAGGAAAAATGTCGGATATTCTTTATACCTATGGTGGGCAGCTCTATGTGAATCTGACCAATCGGTGTCCCTGTGCATGCACCTTCTGCGTACGTTCACAGGCGAAAGGTCTGGGCTCAGCGGAAAATTTATGGCTGGAACACGAGCCAACCACAGAAGAAGTGAAAGCGGAGTTGGATCAATATGACCTTACTCAGTTTGATGAGGTTGTTTTCTGCGGGTATGGAGAACCAGTCTGTGCGCTGGACAGAATGATTGAAGTGGCCGATGAGATTCACCGGCGAAGCAATGTTTCTGTTCGTCTGAACACCAACGGATTGGGAGATCTGATCCATCAGAAAAGAGTGGCACCGCTGCTGAAAGGCCATATTGATGTGGTATCCATCAGCCTGAATGCGCCTAACGAGGAGGAGTATCTGGCAGTAACACGGCCGAAATTTGGAAAAGGTTCCTTTGAGGCTTTACTGCAGTTTGCAAGAGATTGCAGAGAAAATGGACTGGATACGAGGCTGACCGTGGTGGATGTGATTGGTCAAGGGGCAATCGAACAATCCCGCGCGTTGGCGCAAAGTCTGAATGTTCCGCTTCGCGTGAGAGAATATACAGAATAAAATAAAAAATCCCTGTGCGTCTTTAAAGATGCACAGGGATTTTTTATCTTTGGAAGGAAAAAGGAAAGCGGACAAAAGACAAAAGTCACGTCAAAAAAACTAGTAAGAATTATACAAATACTACAAAAATAATACGCCTTGTTATTGTACAAAATAGAAAAGTGTCCTGAAAAGGCTATTTTAAGGCAATTTGCACATAATTTTTCAAGGTTTTCATGATTTTAGATTCAATATCAATGTTTTTTTACAAAAAGTTTTCAAAAATCGACAGCTTAAGAACCACTTTTTACAAAGTGGATTTTCTTGACAGCAAAAAAGAGAATGAATATAATGACAAAAGACTTGTGAATCAAGTATCAGCTGCGGAAATATAAGCCGCGCTGTATCTGCTGGTTTGTCTATTTTGGCAAATCGGAAACAAAGGAGAACGTTATGCAAAACATCAGAAGAGAAGCCCAGAGTCAGGATCGCAAAATCAAAAGAGCTGTGGCATGTATGCTTTCTGTTGCAATGGCAGCAATTATCTTTTGGGGAATCGCCCTGGCAAATAAGGCAGAAAATGAAATGCAGGATATGACAATCGCTGATTCGATTCGTGCAGCGGGAGATACGTTATCCGCCTCTGCTGATCCGACCAAGTTTACCGGAACATCCGCTTATCAGGAGAGCAAGGGATATGTACAGGAGTTATCCGATCTGTTTTCCGGAGAGGATGACGAGAATGAGGACTGGGAGGACTATGAGCAGCCTCCAAAATCGCTGCGTGTGGTGACCTCCGCACCGGAGAGCAGAACAAAAGTGGTCGAGCGAGAAGAAGTGATCGAGCACGAAGTACAGGAGCGCAAGACCTCTTTATTAAAAGAGGGTGTCACCAAAGTGATTCAGGAAGGCTCCGACGGAAAACGCAAGGTAACGATCGAGAAGTTGATTGTAGATGGTGAAGTTCGCAGAGAAACCGTTCTGGAAGAAGAAATCTTGAAGCAGCCGGTGACGGAAATTATCCTGGTAGGCGCTTCGGGACAGGAAGCTGCAATTTCCCCATTACAATTTGATGTAGAGCTGGACGAAAACGGAATTCCAGTGGAGTACAGCAGTGTTTTGACCAATCAGGTTTCGACCGGCTACAATCTGGGCTCCAAAGCAATGGGTGCTTCGGGACAGGGCCTGTCTGCAGGCTATGTGGCGGTGCACCCGGGAGAGATTCCATACGGAACCAAGCTCTATATCACCAGCGCTGACAACAGCTTTGTCTATGGGTTTGCCATTGCGGCGGATACCGGTTTAGGACTGTTGGGAAATCAGATCGACGTAGATCTGTATTACGACACCTATCTGGAAAGCTGTTTACATGGCAAAAGAAATGTAAATATTTATATTCTGTAAGGAAAAGGCATCCGTTTTGTGCGGATGCCTTTTTTAGAGGGAAGGTCTGAAACGAAAAGAGGAGAACGCTAAAGAAGGAGCGTTCTCCTCTTTTTTTATCAAAATTTTTGCAGGTGTGTAGTTTGTTGCAGTAAAAAGGGCAACTTTTTGCCTCAAAACGGGTATGGGTGAAGAGAGAATTTTAAAAGCATCCATCGAAGGGAGGAGGAAGATGAAGAGCGATACAGAGCAGATCAAGGAATTTGCGTACTGGTACTTTTGGCTGAGAGATCCACAGCAGGCAGCCCAAAAGGCAGGACTGGAAAATGGGATTGCACGATTGGGAGAGCGCAGTGTACAAAAGGAGCTATCCAAGCTGCAGAAAATCTTTGCTGAACAATCAGCAGGGGAGCTTGCCAAGCTGGGATTATGCCGCATTCTATTTTCGCAGCCGGTGCTGGAGGATGGAAAAACGCAGGACAGCTTTTCGATTGGAAAGTGCTGCACAGGCAAAGAGGCGGAGTATCAGTTTTTGGACAAGATCAAGGCATGTGAACTGCTGCTGAGGCTGGAGGAGATGGATCAAACCCGACAAAAGAATGATTTTGGAAGCCTTTTGTCGGCTTTACAGCAGGGAGCGCAGGAGATAGAAAAGGAAGAAGGTGAGGAAGGATAAAAAAGTTCAGTCAAAAGCAGATGGAACTGTTGAGCTGGTGGTGTCCACAGAGGAAAAGCAGCCAATATGACGGGGTCATCTGTGACGGAGCAGTGCGAAGCGGAAAGACGATGTGCATGTCGTTATCCTTTTTTATCTGGAGTATGGCGCAGTTTGACGGAGAGAGCTTTGCAATCTGCGGAAAAACCATTTCCTCGGTAAGGAGAAATGTACTATTACCTGCGCGGCGGATGTTTCCAGAGCTGGGAATGAACTATCGGGAAAAGCTGTCACAGAACTACATTGAGCTGAGCTGTGCCGGAAGGGTCAACCGATATTATCTGTTTTCGGGAAAGGATGCAGGCAGTGCATCGCTGATTCAGGGAATGACGCTGGCAGGCGTGCTATTTGATGAAGTTGCTTTGCAGGAGCGCGGCTTTGTGGAGCAGGCAGTGGCACGCTGTTCGGTGGAGGGAAGCAGGTTCTGGTTTAACTGCAATCCGGAGCATCCAGGACACTGGTTTTACACCGACTGGATTTGCAGAAGGAAGGAAAAAAATCTTTACTACCTGCACTTTCGGATGGAGGACAATCCATCGTTATCCAAGCGAATGCGAAAGCGATACGAGTCGTTATACACCGGCAGCTTCTACGACCGGTTTATTCTGGGAAAGTGGGTAAGTCCTGAGGGTTTGATCTACCCGATGTTTTCTCCGCAAAAGCATGTTGTTGACCAGTGTCCGGTATGCGGCAGGTTTTATGTCTCCTGTGATTACGGAACGGTCAATCCCTGTTCGATGGGATTATGGGGAGAAGCCGGAGGTGTTTGGTACCGTCTGGCGGAGTACTACTATGATTCCAGAAAGGAAGGGTTTTGCAAAACCGACGAGGAATACTACCAGGCATTGGAAGAGCTGTGCGGCGACAGAAGCGTAGAGGCAGTTATCGTTGACCCCAGTGCGGCGAGCTTTATCGAGTGTATCCGCAGGCACCGAAAGTACCGCGTGATTCCCGCGAGAAATCAGGTGGGAGAGGGAATTCATCTGGTATCCTCGCTGTTACAAACAGGAAAGCTGCGGTTTGACCGAAGCTGCAAGGACAGTATTCGGGAGTTTAGCTTATATCGCTGGAACGAAAAAGCGGGCAAAGACCAGCCGATCAAGGAAAACGACCATGCAATGGATGAGATTCGCTACTTTGCGATGGAGGTGTGCAAAAAAAGAGAGGGTGGATTTTTTGCGATTGCCCAGGAGCGCAGGAAAAAAGGGTAAGGAGGAGTAAACATTGAGACATCCGATCTGGAGTCGAAAGAAAAGGGAACAGACAGAACTGGCAAAGGTGCACGCTGGACAGGCTGTCAGTGTCCAGACGGGACAGATTCGAAGCCATCCCTTTGGGTGGCTGGAATACGGAGCGTTGGACGAACATGAAAACCGATTATTTGATCAGATCCGTCAGGCGGTACCGATTGTAGATGCGTCAATCAACAAAATCATCCGTCTGGTGGGAGACTTTACGGTGGAGTGTTCCAATCAGGAGGCACAGAGGGAACTGGACGAATTCTGCAAAGGAGTTCGGGTGGGGCCTTCTTCCATGGGATTGGCGCAGTTTTTATACGGTTATCTTGACAATCTGATGACCTACGGCAATGCAGCAGGAGAGATGATTCCTACAGTGGAGGAGGACAGTGTCGGTGCTCTATACAATGTTCCATTGGAGAGTCTGTTGGTAAAACGCGGAGAAAATCCGCTGCAAATTCAGTTTTACAGCTATCCTGATGGAATGACACCGGAGCTTTTGCCGCATCCAGAGCGCATCTTATTCAGTGCGCTCAATCCCAAGGCAGGAGAAATCAAGGGAAGGTCGCTGCTTTCCGGACTGCCGTTTGTGACCTCGATTCTGCTCAACATCTATCAGGCGGTAGGACAGAACTTTGAGCGAATGGGAAATCTGCGCTTTGCGGTGACCTACCGTCCACAGGGAGGCGTGGACAGCGGATATGCAAAGGAAATTGCGCAGGACATGGCTCGCCAGTGGGCAGATACGATGCGCGACAGCGGTCAGGTGAAGGACTTTATTGCGGTGGGTGATGTGGACATCCGTGTCATCGGAGCGGACAATCAGGTGATCGACACGCAGGTGCCGGTGCGACAGATGCTGGAACAGATCATCGCAAAGCTGGGACTGCCGCCATTTATTCTGGGCCTGAGCTGGTCGACCACCGAACGGATGAGCCAGCAGCAGGCGGAGATTCTGGCAAGTGAGCTGGAGAGTTACCGCAATTTACTGACACCGGTGATCCTGCGGATTTGCAGATACCATCTGAACCTCAAAGGATTAGGCGGAAGCATCGCAGTCAAGTGGAAGCATGTCAGCATGAGCGACGAGGTGGAACAGGCGCGGGCACAGCTGCTGCGGATGCAGGCCAAACAGATTGAGCGCGCATTGGAGGAAAATCAGACACAGACGAAGGGAGAAAAGCACAATGAACTGTAAAAAAGAAGGAAGTCTGATCTGCAAGGGACTGCACATCGGGGAGGAGGATCTGGAGAAGATCAACTCGATGACGCGGAGAGAGTTTAGCGAAGACGAACTGTACTGCTTCCGTGTGGTGTTGTGTGACAACGACATCGACCGTCAGATGGAACAGTTTGATGTACAGACACTGGAGGAGCTTGCCGGTCTGTTTTTGGGCAAGACGGGCATCTTCGATCACGAGCCATCGGTGAGAAACCAGCAGGCAAGAATCTACGAGACGAGTGTGGAGAATTTCCCAGGCAAACTCAATTCTCTGGGAGAACCGTATTATGCACTGGTGGCAAAGGCGTACATGGTGCGCACCGAAGGCAACAGGGATTTGATTCTGGAAATTGAAGCCGGAATCAAGAAAGAGGTGAGCGTCGGATGCAGCGTAGCACAGCGGCTGTGCTCGATCTGTCAGAGGGAGAGAGACAGTTTTCACTGTGAGCATATTCCAGGGGAGGTGTACGACGGGAAGCTGTGTTATACCATCCTGCACGGTGCGCTGGATGCATACGAATGGTCGTTTGTAGCGGTGCCGGCACAGCGTCAGGCAGGTGTGATCAAAGGTGCATCCGGCTCTGAAATGGCAGTGCAGAAGTTATGGAAGGCTTCGAGCGGCCGCCGCGGTCTGTGGCTGGATGCGCAGGAGGTTTATCAGCTTCAGCACACGGTCAAAAACTTACTGGAGGACTGTGAACAGGTAAGAAGAAGTGTGAGAAGGGAGGTGACACAGGAGCTGTTTACAGGAAAGAGCGGAGATCACAGGGAGAGCAGGGAGCTGTATGAACTGCTGGATCAGCTGACGGTAGGTCAGATGAAGGCGCTCAAGAAGATGCTGCGCAGGGAGGAGCCAGTTTCGCTTCAGCAGCCGCAGCTGCACAAAAAAGAAACCGAAGAAGCGGTTTCGGACAGAAGTTTTATCATTTAGGAGGATGTTTTGATGAAGGATATTTGTTTACAGGGTTACAACAGCCGATATATTACCATGCTGGCCGAAGGAGAGATGGCACCGGGTGATCTGGTGGCGATGAGCGCAAACAACACCGTCAAAAAAGCGGTGTCTGGCAAGTTTATGGGCATTGTACATTCGATGCGTGGTGAGTACGCGCTGATTCAGACCGGTGGTTTTGCAGTGCTGCACTGTTCCGGTGAGCTACCGACAGTGGGCTTTGCATCTCTGCTGGCAGACAGCAATGCGGATGCAGTCAAAGGCGACGGCGGCAGAGAGGTACTGGTGACCGAGGTTGACAGCGAAGGCCAGAACATCGGTGTACTGTTTTAATCATAAAAAAGGGAAAGAAAGGGAGAACAAGCGATGAAATACAACTATCAGAACATTTCGATCACCAAAGATTTTTACAAGAGCGGAGAAGGTTTTTCCAAGCATCTGGAAAAAATGGACCCATCTGAGCAGTATCGCGGCACCGAGCTTGCCGGTTACGATGCGTTTCAGCGTCAGCTCAAACGTTTTGACATCAAGGTATCGGGACACGACAGCGACCGCTTACAGAAGTTTTTTGCAACCTCGGACAGTGCGGCGCTCTTTCCAGAATATGTTTCCCGCGCAGTCAAACAGGGTGTAGATGACAATCACATTCTGGAGGAAATCTGTGCGGCACAGACCCAGATTGAGGGCATGGATTATCGTGCAATTGTTTCCGACCCGAACTGGGAGGAGCAGGCACCGGCGGTCATTGAGGAAGGTGGTTTTATTCCAGAAACCTCGATTCACCTCAAGGATAGCCTGATTAAGCTGAGAAAGCGCGGCCGCATGCTGGTGGCTTCCTATGAGTCAATCAAGTTCCAGCGCCTGGATCTGTTTACCGTGGCACTCAAGCAGATTGGCGCGTGCATCGGCAAGGCACAGCTGCAGGATGCAGTCAACGTGCTGATCAACGGCGACGGCAACAACAACGCAGCCGAAGAGGTGAAGCTGACCTCGGCAGAGGAGCTGACCTATCAGGATCTGCTCAAGCTGTGGGGCAGTTTTGGTGAGTATCAGATGAACGTGATGCTGGCATCTCCGGATATGATGCTCAAGCTGCTTCAGGTTCCAGAACTGCAGAATCCGGAGACAGGGCTTAACTTCCAGGCGACCGGCTGTCTGTCCACTCCACTGGGAGCCAAGCTGTTTGTATCTTTGGCAGTGCCGGAGGGCACCATCATTGGTCTGGATAAGCGTTATGCGCTGGAGATGGTAAGTGCAGGCGGCATCAATGTGGAGTATGACAAGCTGATCGACTGTCAGCTGGAGCGTGCAGCAGTGACTTCCATCGCCGGTTTTTCCAAAATCTTCCCGGATGCGGTCAAGATTCTGACCAAGTAACGGGAGGAAACAGGATGGATGAACAGGTATTGATGCAGGACTTTTGTCTGATCAGCGGTTTGAGCGAGGAGGAAGCGGAGCAGTGGCGTCCTCTGGTGCTGGGCTGCTGGGAGGAGCTGAAGGGCCGTCTGCGCTCGAGTGTCCGTGTGGAGGAACATCAGTCGCGGTTGGCGCTGGCATGTGCAGCACTGGCAAATCACCGGTATCAGAGCATTCAGGGGACGGTATGTGCCAGTGTGAAGGTGGGAGATATTTCCTTTTCCCAGAGTGACGGTGCGCAGGCACGCAAGGAGCTTTTGGAGATGGTGGGAGATTTGCTGGACTCCCAGGGAATCTGTCTGAAAGGAGTAGAGATATGTCCTGCCAGGATGTGATTCGCAGACTGATCCGTCAGTGCGGCAGGGAGGTTCGTTTGCCATCCCAGCAAGGGGAGGTACGCTTTTTGGCGTACCTCAACCCGCTGAGAGAGCAGAGTGACAAGCTGCTGCCTGTGGAATCAGGAATTTTTCATCAGGGAAAATGGCTGCTGCTGGCACCTTATCAGGATGCGAAGGAGATTTCAGAAGGAGTATTCTACGCTGGAGAGGAGTCCTTTGTGTTGGAACGGACAGAGCTTGTCTATTTTAAGAATGAGCCGGCATACCTTTGGGGAATTGCTGCAAAGGCACAGGAGGAAATCAATGGGTGAGTTTTCAGAGATTCTGAGCGTGGTGGAGCAGGAGCTCAGAGCAAGCGATGCTTCATTGGAGGTGATTCGGGCCTTTCCGGAGAAGGCAAGGCCGAATCCTCAGCGAAAAAAGTTGGCTGCAATCGGGATTGAAAAGGTGTCGATGGCACCGGTAGGACTCAACGATTATTGCATGGGAGAAAATGTGTCGTTGGGCAAGAAGGCGGAAGTGTGGGTGAAGATCTCTTTTTGCTGCACCAATGCCACAGCCTGCTGGGAATTATGGGAAGGATGTGCACAGCGGCTGTTATTTTCCGAGCAGCTGTCATTCAAGCAGATTGAATGTGGTCAGGCGGTATGGAACAAGGAATGGAGCGGTATTGTACTGCCGGTCAAACTGTGCTGTGAGTTTATTCTCAGCGGTACAGGAGAAGGAGACAGCGGATTATTTTATCCGCAGAGCTTCCATATCGTCAGGAAAGGAGAAGTTTGATGAAGAAAATTTATCGTCCGGGAGTCTATTCCCAGTACGATGTGGTCAGCCGGCAGAAGAGCTACACCGGCAGATATGCTTTTTTCTGTGGCGGAGCCAAGGTAAAGGAAGGCAAAAACCTGCCCGCCGGCGGTGTGGTCCAGCTGCGCTCCATCGAACAGCTGGAGGAATATTTTGAAGCACAGGGCAGCGGCGAGATGTTCTGCGCAGTGTGCAGAATACTGCTGCAAAGCGGAGTAGAGGGATTGTACGTGGTTCCGGTGACCATTGATGGCACCGAGCCTGCGTCAGAACTGTACAGTGCAGCCATTCAGAAGCTGTGTGAAGTGAAGCAGACCGGTGTGATGCTGTGTGCCAGCAGCGAGCAGAGTGTGCTGGAAGTGCTGCGCGACCAGGTACAGCAGGCATCCCAGAATGAGCGTGAACGTCTGACAGTCGGTGCAGTGGAAAAGGCGAATGCGGAGCAGGTGGCGCAGGCGCTCAACAGCGAGCGATTTGTACTGTGTGCACAGCAGGCGACGAGCAGCCTTGCCGGTGAAACAGCTTCGGTGCTGCTGAGTGCAGCGGCAGTAGCAGGAATGCTGGCGGTATGTCAGCCGATGCAAAGCATGCACAGCCAGGAGTTAGGTGTGCTGGACAGTGTGGAGACGTTGGAAGAGGACGAAGTGGAGACACTGCTGGGCGCAGGAGTTACTGTGCTGGAGGAGAACGAAGGTCAGGCAGTGGAGTGCATCCGCTGTGTGACAACCCGAACCACCACCGGTGGTGAGGAGGACAGAACCTTTGCACCGGTGAACGTGGTGCTGATGATCGACGACATTATTCAGTCGGTACGTCAGCGTCTGACGGCGATGGTGAAAGGCAGTCAGACAGCATATTCCGAGGACAGCATCGCTTCACAGGTAGCGGTCATTCTGGATGAGAAAAAGCAGGAAGGTCTGATCAGAGATTTTCAGCCGCCGGTGGTCTACCGTGAGGAGGACGACCCTTCGGTGTGTGTGGTAGAGCTGGAATTTGGACTGATGGCGGTGCTCAGCCAGATCTATCTGACAGCGCACATTTCGGTGTAAGGAGGGAAAACAATGGCATTGGTTTCGATTCCGACCAGCGCGGACATTTATATTGAAATCAACGGCAAGCGGGTCGCGGCAGCCCAGAGCTATCGGGTGCAGTCCTCCAGAGAGAGCAAGTACATCGAAGCGTTTGGCAGCAGCGAGCCGGTTGGAACGGTGGGAGGCAGAGTAAAACACTGGATAGAACTGTCCAGAGTGTGCTTATACCAGACAGAAGGTGTGGATTTTTATGATCTGAGCGGATTCAATCTGGTGGTAGTCCGTCCTGACTGCAAGATTATCTATTCGGGCTGTGAATGGGCAGACATTACCCAGACTGCATCTGTAGGAGATGTCATTCTGGAGAAGGTCAGCCTGGTGGCAAGCAGAAGGATGAAGATTTAGGAGGGAGCCGGTGGAAGAAAAGCTGAGACAGCTGTCAGCAAGGGATGAGCTGAGGTTAGCGCAGGAAGCACAGAGAGGGTATGCCTATCTCTGTGCAGTGACCGGAGAAGAAAGCCAGGGTTTATGGGCGGTTGCACACAATGCAGCGCTGGTCTGCTTTTCGATGCAGGAAGGCGGCAACAGAAAGTATGCGGATGTGGAGGAAGTGCTGCGCAGTTTGAGCCTGCGGCAGATTGCGGCTCTGGCTGGAGCATACCAGCGGCTCTTTGAAGAGGAGGGCGAAGAATGGACGAAAAAATAAAGGAAAACATGGAAGTGTTTGAAAAAAGCAGTTTTTTCTCCACGCTGGTGCAGCCGGTGAAGCTGCCGTCTGAGGCGGAATCCAAAGGCGAGGCCCAGCCGATTCCCGAACAAAGCAAGACGGCACAAACAACCGCATGGGAGGAACCGGAAGAACCAGAGAGAACAGGTTCGGTCTCGTGGGAGAAAGCCGAGCCAATTCCTGCACGAACCAGCTTTGAGGAGCAGCAGGTAATTGAGGTGGAGCGCGCAGTGCCGCAGGGTTTGAGTGTACAGCAGGTTTCGGATGAGATGGAGCGGCTTTCCCAGCGGTACGGCAGAGGAATGGAGGAATGGTTATATGACCAATCTGCGCTTTAAGGAGTATACCTTTCGGAACAATCCTCGCAGGCTGGTGGTGCGGCACAGCAGGAAAACGTCGGCAGTATCCTGCTATGGCATCGGCGAGAGCTTACAGGAGCTGGGAAGCGGGTTGACCATCGTTGAAGGAGAAGGCGAGCTGTTCGGAGAGGACGCACTGGAACAGTTTATTGCTCTGCGCAAGCTGATGCAGCAGGGCGGAAGCGGTATTTTGAGCGGTGCAGGTCTGGAACCGATGCAGGCCGTATTTGATAGCCTGGAAATGGTTGGGCAAGGCGGAGACAAGACGATCAGCTATTCTTTCCGATTTACCGAAGAAAGAGGTGTCCGATGATGGAGTTATCCTTTTTGCTCAAACCGTTAAACGGAGAGGAAAAGCGGCTGAGCAATCCGGTGGAGTTTTCCTGTGTTTCATCGGTGGATACACCGGCAGACAGTATGAAGGCAGTTTTTCTGCTGTCATCGCCGCAGGAGTGGAGCGAAAAGGAGATCAAGCAGATCAGCATACAGTCGGACAAGCGACTGTTTCATGGAATCTGTGACCGTCAGATCGTCAGCCTGGATCAAAGCGGATGCAGGCTGACAATTTGGGGACGTTCCGATGCAGCGGTGCTTCTGGACAATGAGGCGATTCCACAGGAATACACCCGCGTATCGGTGCAGGAGATGTTTGCAAGGCATCTGGCACCGTATGGCTTTCAGAATAAACTGGCCTTCACAGGGAGTCTGAACAACTACCGTGTGGCAAAGGGTGTGAGCGAATGGGAGGCGTTCTCGCAGTTTTGCCAGCGGGCGGTAAAACTGCGTCCCTATGTGGATGGAATGAAGGTGTCTTTTCTACTGGGCGGAAAGGGAAGTCACATTATAGGAAATGATTTTCCGGTCAGTAGCATTGCAAAAACCTTCCGGCGCAGCGAGGTGATCTCTCAGGTGCTGATTCGTGATGAACTGGGGAGATACAGCACCAAAGTCATCAACGAACAGGCGCAGGGTCTGGAGATTCAGAGGAGCAGGTGCCTGATTCCATCCTCTCAATGGGCACAGCCGACGGTGGATGCACGACTGAAGATGGAGGAGTCGATGCAGGGAAGAGCCCGATGGGAAATCGAAATTGCAGAGATTCTGGACTGGAAACTGGGAGAAGAAGTGACGGTAAGTTTACCGGAATTATCTTTCCGCGGAAATATTCTTTCCAAGGAGATCGGATTTTCTCAGTGTGGAGAGTACACCAGATTGATTGTGGAATAGGAGATGGAAAGATGTGGCTGGCAAAACGTTCTTCCGCACAGGGAGGAAACTCCTTTGAGTACAGCGGTGATGCACCGGCAAAAACGGTGTGTGCAAAAAGCGGAGAAAAATTTGTGGTGGGTGCATGTGAATACCGTTCGCTGCCGGACTGTTCTCCGTTTGGAGTTTATGCAAAGCCTCCGCAGGGAACAGAGGTGCTGATTTTGTCGTCGCCCGTTGGAGAGGTGTGTCTGGGTGCAGTTCAGAACGAAAACATTCAGGAGGGTTTACAGCCAGGGGAAATCCTCCTATGTTCTGCGGGCGGAGCGAGTATTCGCTTATGCAACGACGGCAGAATTTTGCTCAACGGCAAAGAATGGAAGCAGGAGGAATAGAATTGGACATGCTGTTATACCGCGGAGATCACCTGCGCAATGCAAGGGGATTTCCGCAGAAGATTGAAGGCGGAGCAGAAGCAATTCAGCAGGCAATGATTCGTTTGTCAGTGCCAAAGGGCAGTTTTACACTGGATGAAGAGCTGGGAAGTCGCCTGCACACGCTGGGAAATATGGCTGAGGAGCAACAGCAGGAACTGGCGCTGGAATATGCCAGGGAGGCTTTGATGGATATGTCAGATATCCGCGTGGTATCTGCCAGTTGCAAACAGGAGGAGTACGGGGTACTGTCTTTTGTTTTTTCCTTGGAGTACACCGGTGTACAGCCGCCGGAATTCTTTGAGTTCAGCTGGCGATTCAATTATTAGGAGAGGAGGAAGTGTGTGGAGCAGGATTTTAATTATTTTCTGGAGCAGATGCAGGAGTATTATACCCAGCTGACCGGTATCCCTGTGCAGGATGCATCGGATGTTGGCATCCGGTTTCGGGTATTGGCGCAGCAGCTGGCAGGATTACAACAGGAGCTAAAACAGGCGCAGATACAGGCGTTTCCACAGACAGCAACGGGAGAAAATCTGGAGCTGCACGCAGCCCAGCGAGGAATTGTGCGCAAACAGGCGGTCAAGGCAAAGGGAGAGGTTGTCTTTTCCAGAACGACTGCCGCCAGCGAGGATATGGAAATTCCTGCAGAAATCGCATTGACCTGTGCTTCGGTGGAAGGAAGCACAGAGGTACCGCCGCGATATGTAACCACCAAGGCGGTGATTCTGCATCAGGGAGAGACGCAGGTCACTGCACCAGTGGAGTGCCAGAGTGCGGGAGCAGGCGGCAACATTGCGGCACAGGTGCTCAATGTGATGATTACGCCGGTGCAGGGCATTGTTTCGGTGACCAATCCATCGCCGATTTCGTCCGGAGAGGATGCGGAAAGCGACGAAGTGCTGCGTCAGCGTCTGCTGGACAGTTATCAGGCGGTCACCAACGGAACCAACACAGCGTTTTATTACAACAAGGCGATGAGCTATTCGGGTGTATCCAGTGCAAAGATCCTACCGAGGGTCAACGGTGTGGGTACAGTGGGAATTGTGGTATCCGGCGCCGGTGTGGATGACGATTTGATTGCCCAGATGAAGCAGGAAATCGGTGAGGTGAAGGAGATCAATGTGGATCTGTCGGTGGAAAAAGCAACTCAGCGTCAGATTGAGATTTCCGCACAGATTGCAGTGGAGGACGGATACAGCTATGAGGACGTCAGTCAGAGCTGTCAGCAGGCAGTGGAGAAGTTAATGGAACAGCAGAAGATCGGTCAGCCGGTTTATCAGGCGCTGATTGTACGGGAGCTGTTGTCCTGTGAAGGTGTGGCAAACTGCAAGGTGGTTTCTCCTTCTGAGGACACCTATCCTCTGGAAAAGGAGATCTTCACCCTTTCTCAGTGCACCATCAGCCAGATGGATCATCAGTAAAGGGAGGAAAAGAAATGGATTGCAGAAAACAGATGTATGCACAGATGGGTTCTCTGCACCTCTATCGTTTTCCCAAAGAGGGTCGTTCTCTGGTTGCCTGTGAGCTGGAAAGCTATCTGAAGGTGCTGGAACCGATGATGGAGCAGATTCAGGCACTGAAAAAAGAGGTTCTGGCGGCGCGATGCAGCGAGGAACAGCTGACAAAATTTGAACGGATGCTGGCAATTCCAGTACACAAGGAAATGGAACTGGACAAGAGAAGGGCCATCGTACAAAGCAAGATGAGCATCGGGCCCAGTGACTTTAACAGGGACGGACTGGAACGCTCGCTGGCAGCCGTGGGAATCAAGGCATCGGTGGAGGATGCTCCAGGAAGTGGAACCATCGTTGTGACGGCAACCGAAATTGCCAACAGCTCGATGACGCTGGATCAGGCAAAAGAAGCCTTCAATGCACTGATACCAGCACATCTGATGGCAGAGTTTGTGACCGGTGGAATCAGCTTTGAAGAGTTTGACTCGCTGGATTACAGTTTTGCACAGCTGGATGCGATGGATAAAACCTTTTCTCAGCTGGAAATGATGGGAATGGAAGAATGGCAGAAGGAGGGATAAACGATGTCGAGCACATATAAGACAACCTATCTGGGCTTGAATAAGTTTGTAGGAAGCGACAAGCCGAAGATGGATGATTTTAATTTTGACAATGAACAGTTGGACAGCAAGTTTCAGGAGCATGTTGAGTCAAATCTGCACATTACGGAAGAGGAACGCAAGCTGTTGGGAAAAGGCAACTTTGTGATGGGTACCTATACCGGCGACGGTCAGTCTACACAGACAATTCCGCTGGATTTTGAAGTGGAGTTCCTGATGATCTTTACACTGGGTGAAGAGCTGATTCATGCAAACGGAAATACCACCAGTATTTATTCGGCGGTACTGACACCGCTGGGATGCACCGACGGGGCACTTTTTACAGAGGGAGGCTTTATGGTCGGCTATATGTCGACGACTCCTCCGGATGGAAAAAAAGCAATGCTGAATGCGAGCGGAAAAACCTATATTTATCTGGCAATCCCAAAGGCAAAGTAACTTTTATGGAGAACAACAAAAAGAGGTTCCAAACAGAAATGTCTGTTTGGAACCTCTTTTCATTTTAGTAGTTTCTCCGGTTATCTTCTGCTTTGGCAGCGGAGATCATCTTCATTTCGATCCAGCGTTCTTTGCTGATCAGAACCTGTCTGGGTTTACTTCCTTCGAACGGACCGATGATTCCTTTTTCTTCCATGGCATCCATCAGGCGGGCAGCGCGTGCATAGCCCAGCTTGAGCCGCCGCTGCAGCATAGAGGTGGAAGCCTGTCCGGTTTCCACCACAATTTCGATGGCGCTGGGGAGCATCTCGTCCTCATCCTCGAATCCGCCTCCGTCATCCTTGGACCCTTTTTTCTTGTTGTCTGAAACGGCGTGGCGGTCAATCTCTTGAAGGATGCGCTCGTCATAGGTGAGCGGTTGGGTGGATTGCTTGATAAATTCCACGATCCTCTCGACCTCTCCGTCGGTAACAAAGCAGCCCTGTACACGGGTTGGCTTGGAGGAACCGATGGGCGAGAAGAGCATGTCGCCGCGTCCAAGCAGCTTTTCGGCGCCGCTGCTGTCCAAAATGGTACGGGAGTCAATCTGGGAGGAAACCGCAAAAGCGATACGGGAAGGAATGTTGGCTTTGATGACGCCGGTGATGACATCGACCGACGGACGCTGGGTCGCGATGACCAGGTGCATTCCGGCAGCACGAGCCATCTGTGCCAGACGGCAGATGGAGTCCTCCACTTCGCCAGGAGCAGCCATCATCAGATCGGCCAGCTCGTCGATGATGATGACAATCTGTGGCATAGGTTTGAGTCCGTTTTTCTCGGCAGCACGGTTAAAACCTGCCATATCGCGGACGCTGTAATCTTTGAACAGCTGGTAGCGGTTGAGCATCTCATTGACCGCCCAGGAGAGCGCACCGGCGGCCTTTTTAGGGTCGGTGACAACGGGAATGAGCAGATGAGGGATGCCGTTGTAAATGCCCAGTTCGACCATCTTAGGGTCGATCAGTACCAGGCGAACTTCCTGTGGAGTAGAGTGATAGAGAATGCTGACAATCAGGGAATTGATACACACCGATTTACCGGAGCCGGTGGAGCCGGCAATCAGAGTATGGGGCATCTTTGCCAGATCGGCGACGGTGATTTTTCCGGCGATGTCCCGTCCGAGAGCGACCGAAAGAGGACTTTTGGCCTGCTCAAATTCGGGAGAGTCGATAATCTCGCGGATCGAAACGGTGCTGACAACCTTGTTTGGTACCTCAATACCGACAGCCGGCTTATTGGGAATCGGTGCTTCGATGCGCACACCGGAAGCTGCCAGATTGAGCGCGATGTCGTCGGCAAGGTTGGTGATCTTGCTAATTTTGACGCCGGCAGAAGGCTGAAGCTCATAGCGGGTGACCGCAGGTCCGCGGGCAATGTCGATGATGCGGGTCTGCACACCGAAGCTTTGCAGAGTTGCCACCAGCTTTTCGGCATTGGAACGAAGTTCCTCCTGCAGGTTTTCTTCGCTGGGCTTTTCGATCTCATTGAGAATCTCGATCGGAGGTTTGATATATTCCGGTTCCGGTGGTGCTTCCGGCTCTGGCTGGTCGGCAGAATGGGATACACCTTCCAGACTCATTCCCTGCGCACGAATATCGTCGGGCGAAACTTCGATAATTTCAAAATCGTTGGAACGGGAAGCAGGCTGATCCACAATGTTTTCGGGATGGAAGTCAGGAAGATCCTCTTCTTCCTCCTCCACATCGTCGGTGACAGCTTCGGTGTTACTTCCAAAGACAAAGGAATCCGCAGGAATCAGATCGTCATCCTCTGTTTCCCAGGAAAGGCCGGTTTGCTGCTCGTCCCCGATTTTTTCTTCAAACAGATTGATTGCCTGCTGCATGTTGCTGGAATCCACCACCGGTTTGACGGTGGGCGAAACAGTGTTGGACTTCAGTGTGTGCAGGACATCCTGATCCTCCTTGGCGAGGGTGGTTTTGCCGCTGGAAGCGACACGGTTGATCAGATCATCCAGGTAAGGAGAAGAAACAGGCTCTTCGGTGTCCTCGGGAATAAGATCCTCCTCCGGTGCCCAGAATTCTGCTGCACGGGAGGAACCAGGCTCCAGACGGTTCGCAGAAATTTCCTGCGCACGCTCCATCTCCCGACGTTTTTGCTCGGCACGCTCCGCGGTCAGCTTATCCTTCCAGGCACTCCGCTTGTTCTGGGTTGCTTCCTGGCTTTCGCGCAGTTTTTGAAGTTCCGCTTCTTTTTTCTGTTTTGCATTGAAGAAGCTGTCCGCATGCAGCCGAAGCTCTTCGGGGTCGGTCAGCAGAGGATCATTGTTCTGAGGCGCTTCCTTGTCTGCCACAGGAATGTTGATGTTAAAATTAGGGCGAGGGAGATTGTCTTCGTCTTGTTCCTGCTCCCGAAACTGGTTGCGCAGTTCTGCATGGGCGACGTAGGCATCCTCCATCTTTTTCACCGGTTTGCGTATCGAGTCGACCAGGTCGATCAGGGTGGAGTCGGTCAGCAGCATGATAGCGACAAAGATAAGCAGCACCATGGTGACCTTGGCTCCGGTGGGACCAAACCAGTACAGCAGCGGCAGGCCAAAAATGGCCGAGATAGCGCCGCCGCCGTCACCGTTGATGCCATCGCGGAAAAGAGAAACAAACTTTTCAATCAGGTTGCCGTCAGGAATTCCGCTGCCAAACACCTGAGTTGCGCCGTTGAGCAGACAGATCAGCAGCATGGTTTGCCAGATTTTGTGTCCGATGGAACCGATGGGTTTATTGAGTGCCGCCATAATGGAGATAAAAAATAAAACGGGAGCGATCAGATAGGAGGTCCATCCAAACATTCCCAGAAAGAAATTATGTATCCATCTCCAAACGTTCTGCCCTTCGACGAGGGTATTGGCCATAATAAAAATGGCGATGGCAAAGACAACAATCGACCAGAAGTGCTGGCGAGAGTGTTCTTCGCGTTTTTTTCGTTCCTCCTCAAAGGCGGCAGCGCTGGTCTTTTTGGACTTTGTCTGCTTGGTAGAACGGGAAGAGGAAGTTTTTTTGGTTGCCATGAGGTTGCCTCCTTCTGTTGCGAGGTTATGTAACGCGGCACAAGCCGCGCCAAATTATTGAGAGCGTGTGTTTGCCAAAAAGGGAAGCTGCATCCCTGGAAAAAGCGCGGGATTTAAAAAATCCTGCGGATTGGTAGAAAGGATGCGTCCGATGGTGAGCTGTCCGTTTTCGACGGTGCCTTCGGCAGAGCAGTAGGGACCCAGTGCAAGTGTCTGCACCGGTGGTAGGGTGTGATCCTGTAAGGCGAGCATCTGCTGCATCGCGACAACGGGAGTGACCGAGTGAAGGATCATTTTTTCCCTCCTCCTTTGCGCTGGGCTTTGGGTGTTTGCTGCTGTTCGATCATCTGATACAGACAGGCGATGGCCTCACTCAGTCCGCCCAAGTGGTCGATCAGTCCTTCTTCCACCGCTTTTTCGCCGTCCAGCACC
>OWID01000267.1_pt1 | contig 21576 bp, 22 predicted proteins | sample 1732661 | NCBI WGS metagenome assembly OWID01 (sample SAMN05065739, study PRJEB22554) | human gut metagenome | biome: ENVO:2100002; feature: ENVO:00000062; material: ENVO:00002003 | host: Homo sapiens | place: USA
AACACGGGAAGATATGATATGAACAATTTACGAAATGGTACGCCGTACTCCTAAGCGGTAGGCCACCAGTTAGAATCTGGTCGGGGGTGCCAAAAAAGCCGGAGCAGACCATATTTTCTGGTCTGCTCCGGCTCTTTTATCTTTAAAATATATCGGTATCCTCAGAGAATCGTCTTGTCGTAGGCGATCTTTTCGCCGCCCTGGAACACGATCACGCCGCAGCGGGCAAAGCCGTTTTTCTCCAGTACATGCTGCATCCGCAGATTGGGCGGGGCCGTATTGATGCGGATGTTCCGCACCCCTTTGCTCCGGCACAGCGCATCGATCAGAGCAAAGGCAGTCCCGGAAAGACCCGTTCCCTGGAAGTGCCGGGCAAACGCCATCCGGTGGATGACGGCGTAGGGCTCCTCCGTGTGCCACTGGCCCGCAATGGAAGCATAGGCAGGCTCTCCGTCAAACCCAACGCTCACGTAGCCGGCGTTCTCTCCGTCCACACGGATGAGATAGCCGTCTCCGACGCGGATGTCCTGCCGGATCGCATCCAGATCGGGATAGCTTTTCGTCCACTGGACGAAGCCCTGCTCCTGCTGGAACGCCCGCCCGTCCTCGATGATCCCATAGCACGCCGCTGCGTCTTCCATCCTGGCCAGCTCCAGCGTATTCATACCGTCTGTCTCCCCGCCTGCGCCACGGCAAACCGCACATGCTCCAGATCCGCCGCATCGGGATGACTGCGGGCTTGGTCGAAGTTTTCCAGCATGGCCTGCCGCCGGGGACTCTCCTCCATGGCCTCATACCGCTGCCGGACCACCTGGGGCATCTTTCCCTGGCACATGAAGCGTCCGATCTCCATGGCACCCTCCGGCAGGTTTCTCGCCGCAGACGCCAGGATCTGATCGAAATACGCCTGGGCGCCGCCAAAGCCCGCGGTGCCGAACAAAAACACCCGCTTGCCCGCAAGATTCTGCAAAAATCCGGCAATGCGCTCATCACAGGTGCCCTTGTCGGTCCAAAAGCCCACATAGAGCGTATCTGCCTGCAGCGCTGCAGCGTCGGGCACGCCGAAATACACGCACCCCTCTGTGCCCAGCGCCTCCCGGATAGTCTTTGCCAAAAGTTCTGTATTGCCGGTCCTGCTGCTGAATACCACAGCGTAACTCATACTGATGCCTTCCTTTCATAAATACAGTGGACGCCCTGGTGGGCCATCATGCCGCCCAGGCACGCTTTGTTGCACCGCACACAGCGGTGGATGTCCTGTTCCCGGCCGGAAAAGACCTTCTCCGGCCACGCCGGGTCCGCAATGAGCTGGCGGCTCATGGCCGCGCAGTCGATCCGCCCGGCGGCGATCTGATCGGCGATGAACGCCGGGTCGCTGAGTCCGCCCACGCCGCAGACCGGCAGCTTTGTCAGGGCACGGACCTGGTCGCAGTACTTCAAAAAGCAGCCCTGGCCCCGGAAATACGGATGATTGGCCGGGGGGATCGTATCCGTGAGACTGCCGTGGTTGGCCAGCGTCACATGGAAGCTGGTGACGCCTGCCTGCTCCAGCAGCGGCACAAAAATAGGCAACTCAGCTTCCACCACGCCGGCGTTGCCATAGTGGGGCTCCTCCTGGCGGACCGCCAGCTTATAGTCGATGGGCAGGTCCGGCAGACGGCGGCGGATGGCACGCACCGCCTCCACCGCAAAGCGCGCCCGGTTTTCCGGGGCACCGCCGTAGCAGTCCGTGCGGAAATTGTAGATGGCGGAGCTGAAGCTGCCGCACATCCGGTCCCCGTGGACCTGCACCATATCAAAGCCCGCCTTTTGAGCCAGCACTGCCGCATCCCCGAAGGACTCGGCAATGGCCGCCGCCTTCTGGGCGGGCATCCGGGTGATGTAGGGCCCCACCTCCTGGTTCAACAGGGGACGCAGCTCCTGCGTACTGATGCGCTTGGTCAACACTCCCGGCACATACTTCAGCATGGCCTTCACATTGGAGTCTGACTGGTGCAGCTGGGCGCAGACCAGGCAGCCCTCCTGGTGGATGGCACTGGTGAGCCGGGCATACCAGGCAAATCCCTTTTTGGAATAGAGGGACGGCCCGAAGCCGTGTTTGCCCACCGGCACATCTCCGATGATGATCATGGCGCAGCCGCCCCGGGCAATGGCCCGCAGACGCTCCAGCTGCTCCTCCTGGGGAAGTCCCAGGGTGGTGGGCGCAAAGATCACCCGGTTTTTCAGTTCCAGTCCCCCGTAGTTCACCGGGGTGTTCAGGATGTCGTACATGCTTGATCGTTCGCTTCTTTCCTTTTGATTTTTCCCAAAAGATGCAGCAATTGCGCCTGCTCCTCCGGCGTCAGCGCCGCCAGAGCGTCTTCATCCCAGTCGTGGAACACCTGGTGGCTGACGGCAAAGGCCTCCTGTCCCCGCTGGCTCAGGGTGAGATGGAATGCCCTGCCGTCTTTCTCCCGGGTCAGGAACCCATCTTCCTCCAGCCGCTTGATGCTGCGCTGGGAATAGCCCCAGTCCAGCCCCAGAGCCTCCGTCAGCTCCGCCTGGGTGCAGCCGGGATGGCGCCCCACATACAGCACCAAAAACAGCGCGCCGAAATTGAGTCCCAGGCTTTGCAGCCGCCGGGCCGTATAGGCGGCGAAGCGCTTGTAAAACACCATAGCATAATAGGCAAATGTCTGCGTCATAAATCTCCCTCCATCACTTGACTTTATCAAGTATATAGTGCAAACTTGACAAAGTCAAGTGATTTTCTGTTTTTTCACGTTCTTTTGCGTTGCCCAAGGCCCCCGGGCATGGTATGATGGGTGCATCTGGAAAAAAGTTTTTTGCCTGAGCCGTGCAATAAAACGGCTTTATGTTCCGTTAAAATGGTGAAACAGGAGGAAGGCCATCATGTTTTTCATGACTGTGGCATCGCCCGCTCCCCAGGACGGCGCCTTGCTGGACAACTGCATCGCCCGCATCGCCGCCGGCGAGCAGGAAGCACTGAGCCAGCTCTATGACAAGGTCCGGCCCGCGGTTTACGGCTTTGCCCTATCCATCCTAAAAAACGCCCATGACGCGGAGGACGTTCTGCAGGACACGCTTTTGCAGGTCTGGCAGGCTGCTGGAAGCTATCACTCCCACGGAAAGGCCATGGCCTGGGTCATGACCATCACCCGCAACCTCTCTTACGACCGGCTGCGTCAGCGGGCGCGGACCGAGTCCCTGGGCGATGAGGACTGGCTGGAGCAGCTGGCAGACCGCCCCGCCGTGACCCATGAGGACCGGCTGACCCTGGCGGCACTGCTGGAATCCCTGAGTCCCGAGGAGCAGCAGATCGTCACGCTCCACGCCCTGACCGGGCTCAAGCACCGGGAGGTGGCAGCGCTTTTGGAGCTGCCGCTGGCCACGGTACTGTCCAAATACGCCCGGGCACTGAAAAAACTACAGCACGCATGGAAGGAGGCAACTTGACAATGGATGAACAGCAGATCGAACAGCGGATCCGCACTGCTATGGACCACGCGGCGCCGGACTGCCTGGATCAGATCCTGGCCTCCTGTACCAATGCAGAGCGAAACACCGTCCTCCCCTTCCCCGCCAAGCGGAAAAAGCGGCGCTGGGCCCCCCTGGCTGCCGCCGCGGCGCTGACGGTACTGTGCTGCGGCGCCGGTTTCCTGCGCTGGATGGGTCTGAACACGGTGGATTCCGTGGTAACGCTGGATGTGAACCCCAGCCTGGCCATGGAGGTCAGCGCCCGGGAGAAGGTACTGGATGTGACCGCCCTCAACGATGACGCGCTGACCATTCTGGACGGCATGGATCTGCGGGGCACGGATCTGGACGTGGCGGTCAACGCCATCATCGGCTCCATGCTGCGCACCGGCTACCTCAGTGACGTGCAGAACGCCATTTTGGTGTCCGTGGAAAATCAGGACGCCGCCCGCTCGGCCCAGCTGCAGCAGGAGATCACCGACGCCATCTCCGCCGTATTTTCCGATGACGCCCTGGAGCCGGCTGTGCTGTCCCAGAGCGTCACCGGCGATGAAGCCCTGGCCGCCCTGGCGGAGGAGTACGGCATCTCTCTTGGCAAGGCGGCCCTCATCCAGGAGGTCACCGCCCAGGACCCCACCCTGCGGCTTTCCGACCTGGCGCCGCTGTCCGTCAATGAGATCGCCCTCATTGCCCAGTCCCGCCAGCTCCAGTCCCAGTCCGTGACCCAGACCGGCGCCGCCAGCGACAAGTCCTGCATTGGGCAGGACGCGGCCCTGTCCATCGCCCTGGACCACGCAGGCCTCACCTCCAGCCAGATCTATGAGCTGGATGTGGAGCTGGACAGCGAGGACGGCATCATGGTCTATGAGATCGAGTTTGAATCCTCCGCCGGGGAATATGAGTACGACATCCACGCCCACACGGGCCAGATCGTCAAATATAAAGTCCCCCGTCCCCAGGCCGGGACCTCCAGTACCACCAGCGCCCAGGGCACTGCCTCCTCTGGTCAGAGCAGCGGCGGCAGCCAGAGCAGCAGCGGAAACGGCCAGAACGCTTCTTCCGGCGCCCAGGGCAGCGCCGACATCGGGCAGGACGCGGCCCTCTCCGCCGCCCTCCGCCACGCCGGCGTCTCCGCTTCCCAGCTTACGGAACAGGAGATCTCCCGGGACCGGGATGACGGCATTCTGGTCTATGAGGTCAAGTTTGAGACGGCCCAGTGCAGTTATGAATATGAGATCCGGGCCGCCGACGGCACCGTTCTCAAAGCCGATCAGGACTGGGAGGACAGCGATGACGATGACGACGATGACCGCGACGATCAGGACGATGATGACGATCACGATGACGACGATGACTGAACAGCATAAGAAAAGGACGGGCAGCAGCCCGTCCTTTTTTGATTCATGCCTCTGTTTCTTCTCCAGGGGAAACCTGGTTTTCCTCTCTGGCCCGAGCCAGATAGTCCGTCTCCTCCGTTTTTTTGCTGGGTACGAAGCTCTGGGCCGGGGTGCGCTTTTCCCCCTTGCTGCGGGCATAGAAAAAGCCCGTCACGGAGAACACCACCGCGCCGATGAAGTTCACGAACAGATCCTTCATGGTGTCGATGATGCCGATGTCCAGATAGCCGCCCAACCCCAGGCTCTCCCCGTTGATGACCACGTCCTGGATATTTGGGATGGTCACCACCTTATTGGTGCGGGTGGTGTCCAGCGCCACCGTGTGGAGCGCGTGGATGATGGTGTCCTTCTGCATGTCACTTCCGAAGAAGTAATCCATGCTGAATTCAAAAAACTCCCACAAAACGCCGATGGTCATGGAGAAACAGAACGCCACCAGCGCCAAAAACAGCGGCGAGAGGTCAAAGGTCAGCCGCTCATCGTCGTTGAGCAGCAAGATCATGGAAAAGCCCACCGCCGCCGCCAAAAAGCCGTTGAGCGTGTGGAGCATGGTATCCCAGTTGTGGATCTTCACATAGAAGGCGTTCACCTCACCCAGGATCTCCGCCGCGAAGATGAAGCACAGGATCGTGATCTCCAGTGCCGGCGGCAGCTCGATGCGCAGCTTCACCTGCACCCAGCTGGGCACATACAAAAGCAGGATGGTCAAAATGCAGAAGAACATACTTTCATAGTTGCGCATGAACGCCTGGCGCACCAGCACCACCAGTACCAAAAAGCGCAGGATGTAAAACACAAAAAAGGAACTTCTGTGCTCCCGCAGCTCCTTGTTCATGGCCTGGCGGAAGCTGCGCTTTTCCTGCTGTTTTTTCAGCTTCCGCTCCTGTTTCGTCAGTTTTTTCACGTTCTCTCTTCCTCCTTTGGATCAAACTGTTCAAAAATCACCAGCGCACCTTCCGCCTCCGCTGCCCGCAGCGTTCGGGCAGAGCGGATGGTCCAGTAGGCCGGGCGGACCCCCATCCATCGGCACAGCCGCGGCGCCAGGCCCTTGCGGTCCTCAAACCGGCAGGATACAAAGTCCGGCCGGGCAGCAACATTAAAGAGGAGATCGGTCAGCGCCAGACGCAAAAAGAAATGCAGGCCCTCCGGGTGCTTCCAAAAATTCTGCGTCAGCTGGCCCCGCAGCAGCTCCGGCCTGTTTTTCCGCAGCCACAGCAGCACCCGCGGGTCAAAGCTCTCCAGGCAGTAGTCTATGCGGAATTGGTCCAGACACGCTACCGCCGCCTTCGTAAGCGCCGCGAAATTTCCGCCGGATGTCTTGAGTTCCACGATCAGCGGCGCCCGGTCCTGAAAGATCTCCAGCACCTGCTCCAAAAAGGGGATCTGCTCCTCCGTGCCGCACAGCTGGTAACGCGCCAGCTCTTCGGCCGTCATCGTCTCCACCATGCCGGCCCGGCCGCACAGCCGGGAAAGCTCCCCGTCATGCACCACAGCCAGCCGGCCGTCCGCCGTCAGACGCACGTCCAGCTCCGCGCCGTACCCTGCCTCCGCCGCCCGGCGAAAGGCGGTCAGGGAATTTTCCGGCGCATGGGGCAGGGCATGGAGACCCCGGTGGGCATAGCGCACGCTGGTCAGACGCTCCCAGCCGGAACCATGGCTCCGGCCGTGGAGCCAGAACCAGACCAGCAGCCCCAGCGGTACCAGGATACCGATCACCCGGGGCAGCAGAAACCCGCCCAAAAAGGGCATGGCCACCACGCCCGCCACCGACACCCCGGCCAGCACCAGCGCCAAAACGGCGCTCAGCAGAAATCTCGTCACGACTGCGCCTCCTGAATACGCGCCAGAAGCTCCGCCATATCCCGGCAGATCAGCGTGGGCGGCGTGGCGCTGGCAGCGGCATCCGCCGCCGTGGCCTCTCCGGTGAGCACCAGGACCGTGTCCACCCCGGCGTTGCGGCCGCAGGCGATGTCCGTATACAGCCGGTCGCCCACCATCAGCGCCTCTTCCGCCGCGCATCCCGTCTGCTCCAGGGCAAGGCGGATCATGGTGGGGTCTGGCTTGCCGATATACACCGGCTCTCGGCCCACGGCGCTGACGATCAGACGGCAGATGGCACCGCAGTCCGGCATGAAGCCGTAGAGCGTGGGGCAGGCCAGATCCGGGTTCGTGGCCAGGAAGTCCGCGCCCCGGAACAGAAGGCGGCAGGCGTCCTCCACCTTTTGATAGCAAAGCTCCGTGTCAAAGCCCACCAGCACCGCCGCAACGTCCGCATCCGGCGTGTGCCGCACGTCGATGCCCGCCTGGCGCAGCTGGCTGCAGAAGGATTCCGTGCCCACCACATAGTAGGCCTCGCCAGCTTTCCGCCGGGTACGCAGATAGTAGATGGCAGCTTCCACGGCAGTGAGGAATTCCTCTCGCCGGGCCGGAACGCCCAGGCGGTGCATTTTCTCCAGTCCCGCCTCCACGCCCCGGGAGGAGTTGTTGGTCAGATACCGCACGTGGGCGCCGCTCTCCGCCGCCCACCGGAAAAACGCCGCCGCGCCGGGCAGCAATGTCTCCTCCAGGTATACCGTACCGTCCAGATCCAGCAAAAAAAGCCGCTTTTTCCCCAGGTCCATGGCATATCCTCCGTTCTCCATCAGTCCATTCACCATATCATAAAACCGCCCTGCTTGCAAGCAGGGCGGTTTTCCGCACAAATCGAAAGTAGTCAGCAAGATTCTCCTTTGCGGCTCAGGCGGATGCACTCCAGGGTGTAGGTCACCTGCATGACTCCCAGGATCACCAGCACCAGCACCATGGGCAAAAGCCCCGTGTCAAAGACCCGGTCCAGGAAAAACAGCGCCAGCCACAGCCCGAAGCACACATAGGTGGCTGCCACGAACGCCTTGTGGGCCGCCTGGCCCATCTGGCGCTGCTCGGCCTCGTCGCAGCTGGCCATCCACTTTTTCTGGAAGTGCACATCGTAGACGCTGCCCCGCTTTTCCGGGTTGATGCGCCGCTCCAGGTCCACGATCTTCTGCTGCAGAATCACCACAACAATGCTGGAGACCACCAGCTCCGCCACGCAGATCAGTCCCTCCATCCCTTGGGTGTAGACCGCGCCCACGGACATGCAGCCAAAGTCCACCAGCACCGTCATCCCAGACAGCAGCAGCGCCCAGCTGAGCTGTTCCTCCACCCGGGAGATCACGTCCTCGTCCTCGCCGTCCCAGCCGCGCCAGCGCCGCTTGGCCGCGGCATACAGCCACCAGCCGCCGCCCAGCAGCACCACGCTGCAAACGGGGATGCCCCACACGGCCAGCGCACGCAGTACCCCGTCCATGGCCGCCGCGGCCCGCTCGCCCACGCCCAAATTGGCCGCCAGGGAGCCGCCGAAGCCCACAAGTCCGCCGAATATGCCGCTCACCAGAATCAAGATCAAAAAGCCCGGCAGCGCTTTTTTGTTTTCCTGTTTTACCCGGTCACGCATCCTCTTCATCCTCCTCATACGAAAAAATATCCTCCACGCTTACCCCACAGATCTTGGCCAGCTTCAGCGCCAGCGTCACCGACGGGGAGTAGTCCCCCCGCTCGATCTGGCTGATGGTCTGGCGGGACACCCCCGCCAGAGCGCCCATCTGCTGCTGGTTGACGCCAAGTCTTGCCCGGTGCTCTTTCAGCCGGTTATAAAGCGGCATGGCTCTGCGCCTCCTCTCCGACAACTTTATCTGTCAATTTGACAACTATCTTTGTCACCATCAGTTTAGCATTGACAACTTTCCTTGTCAATATCCATCGTAAATTTTCTTCGTTGACACGTCTGTGCCGCCCGGCTATACTTTCCCCATAGAACTTTATCCGCTCAGGAGGATCGCCTATGAAAAAGCCTGTCATTGCCGTGACGCCCCTTTGGGACGACCGTCTGGAGAGCATCTGGATGCTGCCCGGCTACCTGGACGGCCTGCGGGCAGCAGGCGCGCTGCCGCTGACGGTGCCGCTGGAGGCGGACGAGGACGACGCCCGGCAGATCTTCGATCTTTGCGACGGGCTGCTGCTCACCGGCGGACACGATGTAGACCCGGCCCTGTACGGCCAGGCCCCAGAGTCTTTCTGCGCCCCGCCCTGTCCCCGGCGGGACGCGCTGGAGCGCACGCTGTTCTCCCTGTTCCGCCAGGGCGGCAAGCCCATTCTGGGCATCTGCCGGGGCGCGCAGCTCATCAATGCCCTCATGGGCGGCACGCTGTATCAGGATCTGCCCGCCCAGAAGCCCGGTGTCCTGCCCCACGTGATGAAGCCCCCCTACGACCGTGCCTTCCACACCGTGGCGCTGACAGAGGGCGGTATGCTCTCCCGCATTACCGGACAGCAGGAGCTGGGGGTCAACAGCTACCATCACCAGGGCATCCATCTGCTGGCGCCTGGACTGACGGCGGAGGCCGCCGCTCCGGATGGGCTGGTGGAGGCCGTCTCCTGCCCCGACCATCCCTTTCTGCTGGCCGTCCAGTGGCACCCGGAATTCAGCTTCCGGACGGACGAGGCCAGCCGGGCCATTTTCCATGCCTTTGTGACCCATTGCATGTAAAAAAACATCCCGTCCAGGCCAATGGCCTGGACGGGATGTTTTTTCAGTTGGGTGGACCGCCTGGGTCGTCCCGCCACTTGTGGACAGGCACATGCCGCTGGCTCAGCCGGGTCTTGACGTAATCCCGGAACAGGGCATAGAGCACCGAGCACAAGGGGATGAACACCAGCATACCCAGAATGCCCATGAGGCTGCCGCCCAGAGTCACTGCCGCCAGCACCCAGATGGAGGGCAGGCCCACGGAAGAGCCCACCACATGGGGATAGATCAGGTTTCCCTCCACCTGCTGGAGCACCAAAAACAGCACGATGAACCCCAGGGCCTTCCAGGGGTCGGCGATGGCGATGAGCAGCGCGCCCACGCCGCAGCCGATGAACGCGCCCACGATGGGGATCAGCGCCGTCAGGGAGATCAGCACGCCCACCAGCAGTGCGTAAGGCATACGGAAAATGGTCATGGACACCACAAACAGCGTGCCCAAGATGCATGCCTCCAGACACTGGCCGGAGAGAAAGCTGGAAAAGGTCCGGGAGGACAGGCGCAGGATCTCCAGCGTCCGGTCCGCCCGTCGCTCGGGCAGCAGTGCATAGAGCACCTGGCGGCCCTGACGGCCCAGCTTTTCCTTTTGCAGCAGGATGTAGAAGGAGAAGATCAGGGCAATGACAAAGGTGCTCACGCCGCTGACCACGCCGCCGATGACCATACTGCCGGAGGAGAGGATCCCGCCGCCCCAGGCCTGCAGCAACTCCGCCGCCTTCTGGGTGATGTTCTTCCAGTCCTCCATGTTCCAGTCCGCCAGCAGGGATTCCAGCATGGGAAGGTACTGCTCCAGCCGGGAGATCTGTGCCCACAGCCGCTCCGCCGCCGCAGGCACCTGGGCTGCCAGAGAGCGCACCGCCTCTGCGATGCCGGGGCCGATGACGCTGGAGGCCAGCACCAGCACCCCGATGACCGCCAAGAGCGTAATGAGCAGGGCCATGGGGCGCCGCCCTTTGACCTGCTTTCCGGGACGCACGGGGAAGAGCCGCCGCTCAATGGCCCGCATGGGCACATTGAGGATGAACGCCATGGCGCCGCCCAGCAAAAACGGCCCCAGGATCCCCAGCACCCAGCCCACCGCCATTGCCACAGCAGGCAGGTTTTGCAGGAGACTGTAAAACGCGATGCCGCCGCAGACCACCAGCAGCAATCCCCGCAGATTCTCTTTTTTCCACTCCATTGTTCTTATCCTTGTGCGATCCTTTCCGCCCGGCCGCACGCCGGGACCTCATGCCCGATACCGCCGGGCCGCCTCCAGATATCCCTGCGCGGAAGCGCGGTTGCTCTCGATCTCCGCCTCCGTCAGCGGGCGCACCACCTTGGCGGGGCTGCCCAGGATCATCATGCCGTCGGGGGCGTCCATCTTGCCGGTGACCAGCGCGCCAGCGCCCACGATGCAGTTGCTGCCGATGCGGGCACCGTTGAGAATGATGGCCCCCATGCCCACCAGAGTGTTGTCTCCCACGGTGCAGCCGTGGACGATGGCGCCGTGGCCGATGGTACAGCCCCGGCCCACGGTGGTCTCCTCATGGAGCACGGCGCAGTCCTGGATGTTGGTGCCCTCGCCCACCACGATGGCACCGTCGTCACCCCGCAGCACAGCGTTATACCAGATGTTGACCTCGTGTCCCAGCGTCACGTCGCCGGACACCCGGGCGCCCTCCGCCAGCAGCACGCTCTCATCATACGTTTTCTTTTCGTAAGCCATGGGAACATTCCTCTCTTTCTTTTCTCAAATGTCCGGCGCAAAGTTGCCGTCCACAAAAATGGGGATCTCGCGGCCGTCCTGGGTGGTACCCACGATGGAAAGGTCCGGCGTGCCCACCATAAAGTCCACATGGGTGATGGAGTCGTTGAGGCCCCGGGCCTTCAGCTCCTCCTTGGTCATGTCCCGTCCGCCCTCGATACAGGGATATGCCTCGCCGAAGGCCAGATGGCAGGCGGCGTTCTCGTCGAAGAGGGTGTTGTAATACAGAATGTTCTGGTTGGAGATGGGGCTGTCGTAGGGCACCAGAGCCACCTCGCCGAAGTACCGGGCACCCTCGTCCAACGAGATGGCCGCCAGCAGGGAATCCTCTCCCTTTTCCGCGTGGGCCTCCACGATCTTTCCCTCTTTTACCACAAAGTGGAACTTGTCGATAATGTTGCCGTCGTTCACCAGGGGCATGGCGGAGTACACCACGCCGTCAATGCCGGTTTTCAGCGGGGCGGTATAGATCTCCTCCGTGGGGATGTTGGCGATGAAGGTCTGCCCCTTGGGCGTCACATCGTTGCCGGCCTCCCAAACGTGTCCTTCAGGCAGGCGGATGATCAGATCTGTACCCAGGCTGTTGGTATAGTGCAGGGATGCAAGGCGCAGGCTGTTGAGCTTTTCCACACGGCGGTGGAGGGTGTCCAGGTGGGCCTGCCATTTTTCCACGCACTTGCCGTCCCCGCTGATGCGCACGGCGGCAAAGATGGCGTCCCACAGCCGGTCCACCGCGTCCGGCGCGCCGGGGAACACCCGCCCGGCCCAGCTGGGGATGGGGATGGAGGCGATGCACCAGGGGAAGCCACTGGCCATCTGCAGCCGGTCAAAGTCCTTGAGGGCCTTGCCGGAGGCCTGCTGGGACTTGACGATCCGCTGGGGGTCCACACCCTTGAGGTTCTCCGGGTCCGTGGCGGAGATGGCAAGATACGCCGCGCCGGCCTTGGCATAGTCGTTGAAAAAACGCTCCCGCCAGACGGGCACCGTTTCAAACACGTCCTCCGCCGCCTGCAGGTACTTCATGCGGCTCATGGCGTCGTCATGCCAGTTCATGACCACCTCCCGGCAGCCGATTTCATAGGCCTCCGCGGCGCACAGCCGGGCAAAGTAGGCGCACTCCACCGGGCAGGAGATGATGAGGTCCTGTCCCTTCTGCACATTCAGTCCCACCCGCACCAGAAGCCGGGCGTATTCTTGGAGCTTTTCTTCCATCAAAGCAATTCATCCTTTCCAGGTCTTTTCCTTAATATGTGCTATTCTAGTGCATCTTACCAGCAAAGTAAAGGGGATTTGCGTTTTGACCGCCGCAGCGGTATAATAACCATCCATCAACGCAACAGAAAGGAAGGCCCCCCATGAAACGCACCCGCAAACGCTCCAACCCGCTCCTGCCCATTCTGGCCTTGTGCGCCGCGCTCGGCGTGGGAGTTTTTCGCTTTTACCTCTCTCCTGCATCTGACGCCCCCGCCGTTTCTCTGGAGGACGTGCCCGCCTACAGCGGCGCGCCCTATGTGGAGCTGGACGGCAACATCCCCGCTTTTACGGACGAGGAGCTGACCACCACCGCCTTTGAATCCTACAGCCCCCTGGACGCCCTGGGCCGCTGCTCCACTGCCTATGCCTGCGTGGGCACGGAGATCATGCCCACGGAGGACCGGGGCTCCATCGGACAGGTGAAGCCCTCCGGCTGGCAGACCGTCAAGTACGACTGCGTGGACGGCAAGTACCTCTACAACCGCTGCCACCTGATCGGCTATCAGCTCACCGGCGAGAACGCCAACGAGGAAAACCTCATCACCGGCACCCGCTACCTGAATGTAGACGGTATGCTGCCCTTTGAGGATATGGTGGCCGACTATGTGCAGGAGACCAGCAACCACGTGCTCTACCGGGTGACGCCCATCTTCCAGGGCGACGAGCTGGTAGCCCGGGGCGTGCAGATGGAGGCTCTTTCCGTGGAGGATAAGGGCCAGGGCGTGAGCTTCAACGTCTACGTTTACAATGTCCAGCCCGGTGTGGTCATTGACTACGCCACCGGCGAAAGCCAGCTGGGCGATCCCACCGCCGCACAGGACCAGCCCGCCGCCCAGACTCCCGACAAGGACGCTCAGCCCACCGAAGAGGAGACTCCCGCGGAGAGCGGCGACACCGTGTCCTTTACCTACACCCTCAACACCAAGACCAAGAAGTTCCACGACCCCGGCTGCTCCGGCGCTGCCTCCATCAGCCCGGACAACCGCGACTCCTTTACGGGAGACCGGCAGACGCTGCTGGACCAGGGCTACACCCCCTGCGGCCAGTGCCAGCCGTAAATACCGCGCAAAAAGCGGCCGCCTTGATGGCGGCCGCTTTTTTCAAAGCTGTCCCTTATCCTTGCGCAGGGAGATGATGGTCCCGTTGAGCTCCGCCCCCATGATGAGGGTAGCCGAACTCATATACAGCCAGATCATCAGCACGATCATGGTACCGATGGAGCCGTACAGCACGGAGTAGTGGGCAAAGTTATCCACATACACGGAGTACAAAAAGGAAAGCGCCAGCCAGGCAGCCAGGGAAAACAGTGTTCCCGGCCACAGATTGCTCCAGGGCTGGCGGCTGTCCTGGGCAAAGGCATAGAGGAAAAACAGGGCGAAAAAGCCGGTAGTGCCCGCCACGGGGAACCGAAGCCGGGTCCAGGCCTCCGCCGCCACCTGGGGCAGCGAGAAGTTTTCCACAGCGTAGGCCAACAGCCGGTCGCCCACGGTCATCATGGCCAGCGTCAGCGCGATGGCGATGATGAGCAGCACCGTATACAGAAGGCTTTTGAAGTAGTGGACCAGGGCATGGCGGGGCGGTCCCAGGTGATACGCCGTACGCACCGCCCGCATGAGGGAGTTGGCCGCCCGCATGGGGAAGTACACGGAAAAGGCCAGGCCGAACACCATCAGCTGGGGGCTGGGGTTTTCCCGCACGTAGGTGAGATACACCCCCACCAGATTCACCACTTCACGGGGCAAAAAATCCTCCAGCACCTGCAAAATGCCCGCCACATCCAGCTGCAGAAGGCCCAGCAGGGCGCTGACAAAGATCAAAAACGGGAAGATGGTAAACAGCAGATAAAAGGCCAGCGCCGCGCTCTGGATGCCCACACCATGGCGCAGATACCGGCGCAGCATCAGGTAGATGCACCGCAAGAAGGTGTTTTTCGGCATAGGGGGCTCCCACATGGTCACCGCCTCCTTTCTTCACCGTGCCTAGCATGTGCAGATTTTCCGATGCCACACATGCCCGGCCCGCTTATTCCCACTTGCTCCACACGTCCGGGCAGTAGCCCACCGTGGCCTCCCGCCCGTTGCGGACGATGGGCGTGCGGAAAAGCTCCGGGTGCTCCAGCAGCGTCTCCTCCTGGGCCTGGGGCGTGATATAGGCCATATACAGGGATTCGTAGGCCCGGCTGGAGATGTCCACCAATGCCTCGAAGCCCACTTTCTGCTTGACGGACTGGTACTCCCGGGGGGATAATCCCTTTGAGGGCACGTCGATGTACTGGAACGGGATGCGCCGCTCCTTGAACCACCGCTGAGCCTTCTTGGTATCAAAGGATTTGGACGAGCCAAAAATCTGGATGTTCATAAACTGCTCCTTTACATGCATATTGGATCGGAGGGATCTTCATGACGGAACAAATCAAAAAGCTCAAAGAGCTGGTAGACGGCTCCGACAACATCGTCTTTTTCGGCGGGGCCGGCGTTTCCACAGAGTCCGGCATCCCGGATTTCCGCAGCACCGACGGACTGTATCACCAGCAGTGGGACTACCCGCCTGAGGTGATTTTAAGCCATACCTTCTACGAAAGCAACCCCGAAGCGTTCTTCCGCTTCTACCGCGCCAAGATGCTCGCCCCCGACGCCCGGCCCAACGACGCCCACCGCAAGCTGGCCCAGTGGGAGCAGGAGGGAAAGCTCAAGGCCGTCATCACCCAGAACATCGACGGGCTGCACCAGGCCGCCGGCAGCAAAAACGTGCTGGAGCTCCACGGCAGCGTCCACCGCAACCACTGCCAGCGCTGCGGCAAGTTCTATCCCCTGGACGCCCTGCTCCACGGCGAGGGCGTGCCCAAGTGCACCTGCGGCGGCACCATCAAGCCGGACGTGGTGCTCTACGAGGAGAGCCTGGACCAGGACGTGCTGAACGCGGCCGTACACTTCATCTCCCAGGCGGACATGCTCATCATCGGCGGCACCTCATTGAACGTCTGGCCCGCCGCGGGGCTCATCAACTACTACCATGGCCACAAGCTGGTGCTCATCAACAAATCCCCTGTGGCCCGGGATCTGACTGCGGACCTGGTGATCACCGAGCCCATCGGTCAGACCCTGTCCTGCCTGTAAGTACCTATTTCCTATCATGGCGCCGCCGGCCCCGGCGGCGCTATTTTTTTGTTTATATGCAAGGTAATTTTTTATTCATGCAAAATTAACGCTATTTTTTTTAATTTTAGCTTGAAAATGAAAGTTTGTCGTGGTAGTATTGCAAAAAGGTCTTTAAGCAGAAAGGAGCGCCGCCCCATGATCTGGAGAGAAAACCGCGAAAACGCCTACTGTGAGATCACGCCCGCCATTTTGTCCCTGAAGGAGCAGTGGGAAAAGAAGAACTACATCGACCCGCAGCTTTACAAGGAGTACAACGTCAAGCGGGGACTGCGCAACGAGGACGGCCGGGGCGTTCTGACCGGACTGACCCGCGTGGCAGAGATCCAGTCCTACACGGTGGCGGCCGATGAGCACATCACCCCCGCCGACGGCGTTTTGTACTACCGCGGCATCGACGTGCGGGATATGGTGCGTGGCTCCGCCAAGCGGGGGCACTTTGCCTTTGAGGAGGCGGCCTATCTGCTGCTGTTCGGTGAGCTTCCCAACGAGGCCCAGCTGCAGGACTTCTGCGGCCAGCTGGCCTCCTACCGGACGCTGCCCACCAACTTCTTCCGGGATGTCATTATGAAAAATCCGCCCCGGGACCTGATGAATACCATGCAGCGGGGCATCCTGACCCTGTTCTGCTACGACGACAAGCCCAACGACATCGGCCTTGAAAACGTGCTGCGCCAGTGTTTGCAGCTGATGAGCAACATGCCGGTGCTGGCCATCTACGCCTATCAGGCGTGGCGGTACAGCCAGGGCGAGAGCCTCTTTATCCACGTGCCCAAGCCGGAGCTTTCCACAGCGGAGAACTTCCTGCGGATGCTGCGGGAGGATCGGAGCTACACGCCTCTGGAAGCCCGCACTCTGGACGTTGCCCTGGTGCTGCACGCCGACCACGGCGGCGGCAACAACTCCACCTTCACCAACCACGTGGTCACCTCCTCCGGCACGGACACCTATTCCGCCATCGCCGCCGCCATGGCCTCCCTGAAGGGCCCCCGTCACGGCGGCGCCAACAACAAGGTCATGGCCATGATGGACGATATCAAGGAAAACGTGGCCAATTGGGATGACGAGGGCTGCGTGGCGGACTACCTCACCCGTATGCTCAACAAGGAGGCCTTTGACCGCAGCGGCCTGATCTACGGCCTGGGCCACGCGGTCTACACCAAGACCGACCCCCGGTGCGAGGTGTTCCGGGACTATGTGCACCATCTGGCCGCCGAAAAGGGCCGGGAGGAGGAGCTGAAGCTCTACGCCAATGTGGAGCGCATCGGCAAGGAGCTTTTGATGCAGCGCCAGAACAAGAAGGTCCTCTCCACCAACATCGACTTCTACAGTGGCTTTGTCTATGAGATGCTGGGGCTGCCCATGGAGCTCTATACCCCCCTGTTCGCCGTGGCCCGGATCGCCGGCTGGAGCGCCCACCGCATGGAGGAGCTGTCCGCCGGCGGAAAGCTCATCCGTCCCCGGTACGAGTGCGTGGAAGAGCACCGTTCCTATACCCCCATGGAGTGTCGCTGACCCTCTCTTTCCCCCGTCGTTTTTCGGCGGGGGAAATTTTTTTAAGAAAAGCAAAAATTATGGTTGACATTGTCGCCGGTTCTGGCTATAATAATCAAGCAGTCTTTTCCAGGGAACATCCAATTTGCGGCTGTGCTGGAACTGGTAGACAGGCCAGCTTGAGGTGCTGGTGTCCGAATCGACGTGTGGGTTCAAATCCCGTCAGCCGCACCAGTTCGGTTTTCTGAAAAGATTGACCGCTCTATGCGCGAGTGGTGGAATTGGCAGACTCGCTAGATTCAGGTTCTAGTGTCCATTACGGACGTGCGGGTTCAAGTCCCGCCTCGCGCACCATCGACGGAGCAAAGTTCGCTTTGCTCCGTCGTTTTTTATGTCCGCATCGGAGATCTCCCCTGGCTCAATCCGGTTTGCGGCAGTCGCCTCATCCCCTCTCCCCCGTCGATCCGGGCTCCCGCTCCGCCATCTCGTCCGCAAAAATAAATTTTGCTGTCCCAGTCCTTGCCCGACTGTCGGAGCATCCGTTTTTTCTGAATATTTTTCCACGAAATCCCTCTGAAATCCGGTACACAGCCCGGAATCCCGCACCAAAAAAGCAGCCTGACATGTGGAAATATTCACCATGCAATCGTCAAAGTCCCCTTAAAAACTGAGCAGTTTCAATAAAATATGCGTAAAAATTCTGTGCGCTTTCACCGCTCCGAAAGGGGTGTGAATTACTTGACAAAAACCGATAAATCCGCTATTTTTTACATGACCCCACTCCACTGCTGCGGGCTTTGATTTTGTCTCCACTTTTGGAATCTAATTCCGTAATGCGGAATTGTGGTAAATGACCGCCACTTCCAAGCGAAGCAGCTTTCAATGCCCACTTCGGTGAGGGGATCACGGCGGCTTGAAGAGAGGCCGCCAAATTTAGGAAGGGAGAAAAAATCAATGTCTGCAATCGGTTTCCTGATTCTTCTGGTCCTCTCCATCGCACTGCTGATGGTGTTGATCATGAAGGTCAAGCTGCACCCCACATTCTCACTGTTCACCGCCGCTCTGGTCATGGGCCTGGTGATGGGCATCTTCGAGCCTGAGGGATTTTCCTTCACTGAGGTTCTGACGATGATCACCTCCGGCTTCGGCAGCACCCTGGGCAGCATGGGTATCCCCATCATGCTCGGTGCCATCCTGGCCATGGGCGTGCAGGACACCGGCGCCGCCAAGTCCATCGCCAACTTCTTCATCAAGCTGTTCCGCGGCAAGAACCTGGAGCTGGCCCCCGCTCTGACGGCCTATATCGTCTCCATCCCCGTCTTTGGTGACATCACCACCATCCTCACCTCCAACATCGCCAACGTCCTGTCCAAGAGAAAGCACATCTCCATGGGCAAGATGGCTGCTTTCACCCAGACCGGTCTGAACCTGACCCACGCCATGGTTCCCCCCACCCCCGGCATCCTGGCCGTCTCCGTTCTGCTGGGCGCCGACCTGGGCCTGGTCATCGGCTGGGGCATCCTGATCTCCATCATCGCCTTCATCCTCACCTGGCTGCTCCTGCGCAAGTGGACGGACAAGGAGTGGATCGAGCCCCTGCCCGAGGTGGTCGCTGAGATCGAGGAGACCTCTTCCAACGATGTGAAGGATATCCTGATCCCCGGCAAGGACATGCCCGGCACCTTCCCCGCTTTCCTGACCATCCTGATCCCCGTTGTCCTGATCGCCGGCAGCTCCTTCATCAACATGGCTGTTGCTGAGGACGCTCCCATCCGCGTCTGGACCGCCATCTTCGGCGACAAGGTCGTGGCTCTGAGCCTGGGCGTGATCTACACCATGTTCCTGGCCCTGTTCCACAAGTTCGCCGTGCGCAAGAGCAACGAGGACGTCACCGGCAAGGATCCCGCCAACTTCCGCGAGATCATTCTGGACAGCTGGATCGCCCGCGGCCTGAGCGTGGCTCTGCCCGCTCTGCTGATCACCGGCATGGGCGGCGCTTTTGCCACCGTGATCAAGGCTGCCCCCGCCATCAACGATCTGGCCGGCCTCATCGAAAACTCCGGCGTCCCCGGCCTGCTGATCCCCTTCCTGATCGGTGCGATCATGTTCACCGCTGTGGGCTCCATGACCACCGGCGGTATGACCGCTGCCGGCGTGGTGGGTCCCATGATGGGCATCCTGGGCCTGTCCCCCGTTTCCACCGTTCTGGCTATCGGTGCGGGCACCATGATCTTCAACCACGTGAACAACTCCGGCTTCTGGGTCATTTCCAAGTTCTTCAACCTGGACCTCAAGCAGGGTCTGAAGTACATCACCGTTCCCGATTTCGTTGCCGGCGTGATCTGCTTCATCATGATCTGCGCTGCCAGCGCCGTGGGTATTTTCTAAAAACTCCACACGCAGCGAGGACGCTGCGGCCCCTCGTTTTCTCTTAGCAGAAATATGGCCTGCTGCTTGCTGTTCCGGCAGGTGGCAGGCCGTTCTGCTTTTCAGCTTAAACATTTTGCGGTATTTTAAGGAGAAGTCTATGAATCAGAGAAGTGCAAAAGAGCGTCTGCTGTGGGCTCAGTTCGATGCCCTGGAAATGGGCACCGGCTGGGACGACCTGGACATCACCCGTCCCCAGATCATGGTGGAGAGCGTGTACGGTGACTCTCACCCCGGCAGCTTCCACCTCAACCAGGTGACCGAGCAGGCTGTTTACGGCGTGTATGAGCGGGGCGGCAAGCCTGCCAAGTACTACGCCACCGATATCTGCGACGGCTGCGCCCAGGGCCACGACGGCATGAACTTCGTGCTGGCATCCCGGGAGGCCATCGCCAACATGGTGGAGGTCCACGCCTCCGCAGTGCCCTGGGACGGCATGATCCTCTCCTCCAGCTGTGACAAGTCCATCCCCGCCCACCTGAAGGCTGCGGCCCGGATGGATATCCCCACCATTTTCATTCCCGGCGGCTCCATGCGCCCCGGCCCCAACCAGACCACTTCCCTGGTGGCCGGCGATATCTCCCTGCGCCAGAAGCGCAAGGACGCCATCACCGATCAGGAGGTCCGGGACTACAAGCTGACCGGCTGCCCCTCCGTGGGTGCCTGCACCTTCCTGGGCACCGCCTCCACCATGCAGTGCATGGCCGAGGCCCTGGGCATGACCCTGCCCGGCGCCGCCCTGGTGCCCGCCACCATGCGTGACCTCCTCCAGTACGCCCGCTACGCCGGCCGCAAGATCATGGAGCTGGCTGAAAAGGGCATCACCCCCTCTCAGATCATGACCCCCGCCGCGTTCCGCAACGCCATCATCGTCCACAGCGCCATCGGCGGCTCCACCAACGCCACCATCCACCTGCCTTCCATCGCCCGGGAGCTGGGCTATGACCTGCCCATCGAGCTGTTCGACGAGATCAACCATCAGGTGCCCCACCTGGGCAACATCAACCCCTCCGGCCAGCACCTGACCGAGTCCTTCTGGTTCGCCGGCGGCGTTCCCATGGTGCAGTGGATGCTGCGGGACATGCTGGATCTGGACGTGATGACCGTCACCGGCAAGACCCTGGGCGAGAACCTGGAAGCCCTCCACAAGGACAACTGGTTCGAGCGCAACCTGGGCTACCTGGCCAACTACGGCCTCACCCGCGACCAGGTGATCTTCCCCGTGGAGAAGGCCCCCGAAAAGGGCTCCGTGGCCATTCTGAAGGGCAACATCGCTCCCGAGGGCAGCGTACTGAAGTACTCCGCCTGCGCCATGGATCAGCGGGAAGTGGTCAACGCCGTGGCCCGCGTGTTCAACCATGAGGAGGACGCCCACAGCGCCGTGGTCAACAACCAGATCAATCCCGGCGAGGTAGTCATCATCCGCTATGAGGGCCCCCGCGGCTGCGGTATGCCCGAGATGCTGATGACCACTGAGGCCATCGTCTGCGACGAGCGCATCAACGGCTCTGTGGCCCTGATCACCGACGGCCGCTTCTCCGGCGCCACCCGCGGCGCCGCCATCGGCCACGTCAGCCCCGAGGCTGCCGCAGGCGGCCCCATCGCCTTCATCGAGGACGGCGACCTGATCTCCTACAGCGTGGAAAACCGCACCATCAACCTGACGGGTATCCACGGCGTGCCCTGCACGGTGGAGGAGGCCACCAAGGTCCTGGAGGAGCGCTCCAAGGCCGGCGTGCTGCCCCGCGAGCCTCGCAAGGGCTTCTACAAGCTGTACACCGATCACGCTCTGTCTGCCATGCAGGGCGGCGGTCTGGAATAAAAAACGCCCCCTCCGTGCCCCGGCATTTCCAAGGCACGGAGGGGCTTTTCCATGTTTATTCACACTACATTATATATAGGAGGATATGATGGATACGATGAAAATGCCGTCCATGGACGCAGTGGCCCGGTTCAAGGCCGCCATGGACTCCGACCAGGGTGCCCTGGGCCCCTTCATGATCACGTCTGATCCCGCTT
>OWID01000275.1_pt1 | contig 21055 bp, 20 predicted proteins | sample 1732661 | NCBI WGS metagenome assembly OWID01 (sample SAMN05065739, study PRJEB22554) | human gut metagenome | biome: ENVO:2100002; feature: ENVO:00000062; material: ENVO:00002003 | host: Homo sapiens | place: USA
ACTTTCCTCGTGAAAGGAAAGTAATCGCAGTGCAGGCTGCGTAAGCCTGCAAGGTAGTTTGCAAGAACTTTCCTGCAAGAAAAGCAGGACAACGCAGAAAGCAGAGGTGCGGTCTTTCCTCGTGAAAGGAAAGTAATCGCAGTGCGGGCTGCGTAGGCCCGCACTCGGACTTTCTGCAAAATCTAACTTTAGATGGTGCGGGCATGAGAATGAAACAAGTTTCATTCTCCGAACTTTTGCAAAAAGAGGTCCGCAGGGACTGCCCTGCAAGAATGATATTGAGACGCTGTCCCAAACCCTGCCAAAGGAGCTGCCTTTGGAAACCGCAAACTTTTGTGTACAAAAGTTTGACAAAAAACTTCTTTTTTTGCTTTATTTGTGCCTTTCTTTGCTCTGTAGGCGACCCCTTTTCTTTCTTGTTCCCTTTTCTTTTCGTAAAGAAAAGGGAACAAGGGGTTGCAAAGAGGTGAAACACTTGCTACAATGTTAAGAGAGGGAGGATGAAAGTGATGATACAATCTCAACTGATGCTCGATATCGGAGCGTTCGCACTGTCCGCAGTCATTGCCTATCTGCTGGGCAGCATCAACTTCGCCATCATCGTGTCAAAAATCTATGCCCATGATGATGTGCGCAAATATGGAAGCAAAAATGCAGGCATGACCAATATCCTGCGCACCTATGGCAAACTGCCCGCCTTCTTTACCTTGTTGGGCGACTTCTTCAAAGGGGTGTTGGCGGTGGTCATCGCCCGCACGATCTTTTCGGCGATGGGCGTCGATGCCTTTGATGCAGGCTATGCCGCCGGATTTTTTGCACTGCTGGGCCACCTTTATCCCGTTTTCTTCGGCTTCAAGGGCGGCAAAGGCGTGCTGACTTCGCTGGGTATTATCCTGGTGGTCAATCCGCTGGTCTTTTGTATCCTGCTCATTATCTTTTTGCCGGTGCTGTTTATCACCCGCATTGTGTCGCTGGTCTCGGTCACCGGCGCGGTGCTCTATCCGTTTTTGACGCTGATCGTCGACCTGTGCCTGCGACGTCCGGCACTGTTTGACTTTTTGTTTGCACTGCTGTTCTCGGTATTTGTCATCTATAAACATCGCGGCAATATCCAGCGCCTGTTAAATGGCACCGAGCGCCGCATCGGTGACAAAAAGCCCAGTGAGGTTCAAAAGGAAGAACGGCAATAGGGGGAGTTTTGAAATGCTTACGCTGCATACTCCGACGCTGGAGGAGCTTTCCTTTCGGCAGAGTCTGCTTTTGGACGAACAGACCATGTCCTATAATGCCCGTTGGGGAGGAACGATTTCCTTTTCCCGCGACCGCTGGGAAGGCTGGTACGACCGCTGGGTCGCGCATCCGCAGGGAAAGCGGTTTTACGCCTACCTGCACAGCGAGAAGGACGGTTTTGTTGGAGAGACCGGCTGCCACCTCGATGAGGATGGACGCTGGATCGTCGATATCATCGTGCACAGCCGGTTCCGAGGCAGAGGCTACGGCACACAGGGACTCGCGCTTTTGTGTGAGCAGTGCCGGAAGATGGGCTGCACCGTGATCTATGACGATATTGCAAAAGATAACCCCAGTCTGTCCCTCTTTTTAAAGCAGGGATTTTGTGCGGTTGAAACAACCGACGATGCTGTGATCGTCAGAAAATACTTATAAAAAACGTTAGAAAGAAGGGCAACGCATGGCAAAAGTGATGGTATTGGGCGCGGGGGGATTTGGAATCTCGCTTGCAATGATGTGCCACCGCTGTGGACACGAGGTGACCGTCTGGTCCCATCGGGAGGAGGAAGCCAAACGGCTGCAAACCGAACGTGAACAGAAAAAGCTGCTGCCAGGGGTTATCCTGCCGCAGGAGATTGTGTTCACCTCCTCGCTGGAAGCGGCGGCGCACAGCGACCTGATCATCATGGCGGTGCCTTCCTTTGCAGTGCGTGAAACGGCGCAGAAACTGCGGGACATCATCGGTGAAAAGACCATTGTGGTCTGCGTGGCAAAGGGACTGGAACAGGAAACCTTCTACGATTTTTCGACGGTGCTCTCGCAGGAGCTTCCGCATAACGACAATGTCATTTTGACCGGTCCTTCCCATGCCGAAGAGGTAGGCCGCGGCGAAGCGACCACAGTGGTTGTCGCTTCGCGCAGCCGCGACGCTGCCATGAAGGTGCAGGACTGGCTGATGAATCCGGATTTTCGCGTTTATGTCAATGACGACGTCATCGGCGTCGAGCTGGGCGGCGCGCTGAAGAACATCATTGCAGTGGCATCGGGTATCGCCGATGGTGTCGGTGTGGGTGACAACGCCAAGGCGGCGCTGATGACCCGCGGCATCACTGAGATTGCACGTCTGGGCGTAGCGATGGGCGGTCATCAGGAGACCTTTGCAGGGCTGTCCGGCATCGGCGATCTGATCGTCACCTGCACCAGTATGCATTCACGCAACCGCCGGTTTGGCATTCTGGTGGGACAGGGTGTGCCGGTACAGCAGGCGCTGGAGCAGGTAGGCATGGTGGTAGAGGGTTACTCCTGTACCAAGGTAGCCTATCAGCTGGCGCAGAAGATGGGAGTGGATATGCCCATCACCACCCAGACCTATCAGGTGCTGTATGAAGGAAAGAGCGTCACCGAGGCGGTACGCAATCTGATGGGACGTCCAAAGAAAAACGAGCGCGAGTGCACCTGGGTGGAAGGTTAATAGTGAGGCAAAATAAAAAAGAGGGGAATTTTCCCCTCTTTTTTATTTTGCCTCACTGTTCCGACATAAGTGTTGTGACTGCCACTTCGGGCAGCAGAGTGCCTTTGTTGAACGCACTTACCGCCGACACGCAGTCGGGGTTTCAAAAGGGGCTTGCCCCTTTTGAAACCCCACGCTACCAAGAAAGCTACTACAACGACGTAACTACTTGCTGCCCGAAGTAGTAGGTGCAATACCTGACATTTGCTTGCTAGTGGAGCAGACAGGGGGAGAGAACTTCGCAAGGCGAAGTTCCCGAGGGGATGTGCCCCTCCAGAGGTGTTTCCAAAGAGGATACTTCCTCTTTGGCACGCCTTTGATTCCTTTCCTCGTGAAAGGAAAGGAATCGCGGGTGCGGGCTGCGGAAGCCCGCATAGGTCTTGCAGGCTCTACCCTGCAACAAAAGGATGATTGCGCACAAGGAGCGAAGCCGGAGGCTGAGCGACCTGCGCGAGAGCGAGGCTTTCGATTTTCCACTCAACCGACAACGCGAACTGTTAGCAGACTGAGTATGCTAGCATACTCGGTTTGCTAACAGACGCTGTCCCAAAACTCTTTGGCGATGCAGTAGCGCTGATAGCGTGGGCTGTTCTGGGCAATGTCCTCCTCACTTGCACCCTGATATAGCAAAATGTCGCGTAGGATGCAGTTAAAATAGCGGTAGTCCTCGTCCGGTACCTCGGCGATGTCGTCGCTGGCCCATTCATACTGGGGCAGCACAAAGCCGGTGTTTTTCTCGATGGTGACATAAAAGACAGCCGGCGTGCCTGCGGGTGCAGTCTGTGCAAATCGGTACTGTACATACTGCGAGCATAGCTCGGCATCCAGATTTTCTACCGCTGCATCAAAGATGGCGGCGGTGATTTCGTCAGCATCGGGTGAGAAGCCGGTGCTTTCCACCAATTCCTCCACCTGCTGTGGATAAAACAGCTGAAGCATCTGGTGACGGGTGTTGTACAAAAGATAATCGACCGGCTCGATGGGCTGGGCAGTATACTGCTGCTGCAAAAACTGTTCGAGCTGTTCGACGGTTCGACAGGGAATCTGATTCATGGTTGGCTCCTTTGTGTTCACTTATTTGCTGGTCTCTACACTGAGGAAGGGCTTGAGTTTCATTGCGGTGGCTTCGGTGGTGATGGTCTGCAGCCAGACCTTGCCAGGACCTTCCAGCGTGGTCAAAAACAGTCCTTCGCCGCCGAACAGGATATTTTTAAATCCCTTGACCGTTTCGACAGCGTATTTGACGCTGCTTTCAAACAGAGCGACGTTGCCGGTGTCCACCTTCAGACGCTGTCCAGGTGCAAGGTCGATTTCACGGACGCTGCCGTCCAGCTCGACAAAAGCAAGACCTTCGCCGCTCAGCCGTTGGAGCACAAAGCCCTCGCCGCCGAACAGGCCGCCGGAGAAGCCCTTGACGATTTCAGCGGACAGCTCGACGCTCTGCTGGGCGCACAAGAAGGCGCTTTTCTGGCAGATATACTGTTGACCGCGGGAAATTTGCAGGGCAAGGATCTGCCCTGGGAAGGAGGAAGCGAGGGTAATTTCCTGGGCGGGTCTTGAGGCAGTATAGGTAGCCATGAACAGCGACTCACCGCTGAACATTCTGCCGAGGCCCTTAAACAGGCCGCCGCGGAGGTTGGTATCCATTTCGATGCTGTCGGTCATCCAGCTCATGCCGCCGGACTGAGTATAGATGCTTTCGCCCTGTTCCAGACGGATGGTGACAGCGGGCATAGGTTCTCCCCAAATTTGATAGTTCATAAAATGCTCCTTTCCTTTGCTCAAAAACACAGATCCCCTCAGAGCGATTATAGCATGGAGGGAGGAGAAAGAAAAGCCGCCGTCAAGGACAAACAAAAGTTTTTGTCCGATGATTGAAAACTTATTTTCAATCTAGCTTTCTTACAAAAAGCGTACAGCTGCCAAAGGCGGCGCCTTTGGCAAGGTTTGGGACAGTGTCCCAACATCATCTCTTTTTTACGAGCTTCAGCAGCCCACACCCGCGCTTATTTTTGCAGGGAAGCCCCTGCGGAACTCTTTTGCGGGTCTGCGTGCTTACACATACTGCGAAATGATCCTTTTATCGGCGCAGGCATGAGAAGGAGCGGCGCTCCTTCTCGGAACTTTCTGCAAAACCTTTTGCGGGCTTACTCAGCCCGCACCCGCGGAAACTTTCTTGTGTGGAGAAAGTTTCACAAAGAGCACACCAAAAACCACCTGGTTTTTGGAATTCAGAAGTTTGCAAAACTTCACGAAAGGGGCAAGCCCCTTTTGAAACCCCATGCTCCCAAGAAAGTGACTACAATGGCGTAACCACTTGCTGCCCGAAGTGGTAGGTGCAAAACTTGATATCCTCTCACTAACGAGGAAGCCAGGGGGCGGATTCCCCACTTTGTGGGGAACACGGGGGATATGCCCCCCAGAGGTGTTTCCAAAGAGGAAACTTCCTCTTTGGCGAATCTTTGGTTCCTTTCTTTTCGACAAGAAAGGAACCGCGGGCGTGGGCTGCGTAAGCCCGCAATCGACTTTGCAGGAAGTTTCCGCACCACAAAAAAGTAAGGTAACGCAGAAAGCAGAGGTGCAGGCCTTTCCTCGTGAAAGGAAAGTAATCGCGGTGCGGGCTGCGGAAGCCCGCAATCGACTTTGCAGAAAGTTTCCGCACCACAAAAAAATAAGGCAACGCAGAAAGCAGAGGTGCAGGTCTTTCCTCGTGAAAGGAAAGTAATCGCGGTGCAGGCTGCGTAAGCCTGCAATGGTTCGGAGAAGGAGCCTTGCTCCTTCTCACGTCCGCACAAAATAAAGTCTGGTTTTTCTGTAAGTTTGGGTGCGGACCTGCGTAGCCCCACAAAAAGAATTTCGCAGGGACCATCCTGCAAAAAATTTGGCAGAAAGTTGGAGCAGGGGCGCAGCCTCTGCTCAATCCTGCAACAATTTTATTATGGTAAACTTTCAAATTTATGGTATAATGGATTTAACAGCGGGGAAGACACCCCCGTATAAAATTGCAATGGAGGGATCAACATGGTTTCTAAGGAAATGGAATCCAGAATTGACAAATTTATCGAGGACAATCGCCAGAACGTCATCAATGATATTGCTGCTCTGGTCAACATCAAGAGCGTCAGCGTCCACAGCGATGACCCGCAGGCTCCGTTTGGCGAAGGCTGCCACAAGGTGCTGGATAAGGCACTCAGCATGTGCGAGAGCATGGGTTTTGCTACCAAAAACTATGACTACTACGCAGGTTCTGCTACCTACGGCAACAGCGAAAAGGAAATCGCTATCCTCGGACATCTGGACGTCGTTCCAGAAGGCGACGGCTGGAGCCATGATCCATACGATATGATCGAAAAGGACGGCTACATCTACGGCCGCGGCGTTGCTGACGATAAAGGTCCAACCGTTCTGGGTCTGTATGCACTCAAATGCATGAAAGAGCTGGGTATCCAGCCAAACTATACCTTCCGTCTGGTTATGGGATGCAGCGAGGAAACCGGTATGGGCGACCTGCCGCACTATCTGGAAGCAGAAAAAATGCCAAACTTTGCTTTCACTCCAGACGCAGATTTCCCTGTCTGCATCGGTGAAAAAGGTCAGCTGGGCGTCACCATCGAGATGGCAGTTGACGGCAAGGTGATCACCAATGTTACCGGTGGTACCGTCGGCAATGCAGTCTGCGCAAGTGCAACCGCAACCCTCAAGGGCATCTCTGAGGCAGATCTGGGCGACTATGATAAGAGCATCTACACCGTTAAAGCAGTAGAAGGCGGCATCGAGCTCAACGCTGTCGGCAAGACCGCCCATGCAGCAAAACCGGAAGGTTCGATCAACGCAACCAAACGCCTGTTCGAACTGGTTTCCACCCTGCCACAGCTCTCCGATGCAGAGAAGAAAGCAATGGCAGTTGCTGCCGAAGTGCTCAAAGACTGCCACGGCGCTGGTATCGGTGTTGAGGTTGCTGATGAGGTTTCCGGCAAGCTGACCCACATCAACGGCGTAGACTCGATGGAGGATGGCAAGATTCAGCTTCGTCTGGACATCCGTTATCCGGTTACCATGAAGGGTGAGGAGCTGTTTGCTTCCATCGAAAAACACATCGCAGAGGTTGGCGGCAAGGCAGTGCTGAGAAACAACTCGGTACCTTGCTACAAACCGGCAGATACACCGGAAATCAAGACCCTGCTGGAAGCTTATGACCATGTCACCGGCGAGAAGGGCGTTCCATATACCATCGGCGGCGGCACCTATGCAAGACGCTTTGACAATGCCGTTGCTTTTGGTCCACACTTCCACGGTATGCCAAACCCATGCGGCGAAGGCAGAGGCGAGGAGCACATGCCAGATGAGTGCAACAGCATCGAATACATGATGAAAGCACTGAAGATCTACGTTCTGTCGCTGATCGGCTTAAACGAACTGAGCCTGTAATCCACAGGATACAAAAACAGGAGGGGAATTTCCCCTCCTGTTTCTTTTTCTATGCAATAAAACAAAAAAACCACCGACCGATTGGTCGATGGCTTTTGGTGCGAGTGACGAGACTTGAACTCGTACGTCGAAGACACACGCCCCTCAAACGTGCCTGTCTGCCTATTCCAGCACACTCGCAAATATTGTCAGAATCACTGTCAGCGATTCAACGTCATTCATTATATCATCCACTAAAAGAAAAGTCAAGCATTTTTTTGCGGTTTTTTGCTAAAAATAATTGCATCGGTATTGTACACGCAAAAGTCCAAAAAGCTGCACCTACACCAGTAAAAGTTTTTTAAAATTTTTATGAAAATTAAAAGCGGGGGTTTGCTTTTAAAGGCAGGTGTAGTATACTAGGAAAGAAAGGAAGAAAGATTTTCCTGTACCTGGAAATGCAGACAACTTCCGGACGGGAAAAAGCGAGGAGGAGGAAGATTGTACGGCAGAACGAGCATTTATGCGCACCGTAGAAAGAATCGAAAAAAAGCGATTCTGTCGTTTTTTATCATTTTAATAGTAGCGGTGCTGGTGGCGCTTGGAATCTCTGTCTACTGGGAAAAATCTCAGCAGCAAAGGGAGGACGCCCTGACCGCAGAAACAGAAAATAATGCCGACGCCCCTAAGGAGGTGCCGACCGAACAGCCAGAGGGAGGCAACGGTCAGCCTGAAGGCGACGGTCAGTCCGAGCAGGAGGCAGCTGTGGTGGATACCGAAACCACCGAGCAGACCGAGGAGCAGGAATCCCAGAGCACCTCGACAGTGACCCAGACGCCGGTGGAAAACACCGATGTGGTGACCATGACCTCCCAGCGGATTCTGGATTCTCCGGCGCTGGTACCGAACAGCGGCTTCAGCGTGTCGGACGATTATTTTGATGATGCAGCCTTTGTGGGCGACTCGATCACCGAGGGCATCAAGCTTTACGAGGTGATGAGCAATGCCACGGTGATTGCAGCAAGAGGCATCAATCTGGACACGGTGTTCACCGATGACCAGATCCGCACTTCCGAAGGGTATACCACTGCACTGGGTGCCCTCGAACAAGCAAACCCTAAAAAGATCTATATCATGTTTGGTGCAAACGGTGTGGGATGGTTTACCGAGGAGCATTTCACCGAGGCATACACCTCCTTTGTACAGAGCGTCAAGGAGCAGCATCCCGACAGCCAGATCTTTTTGCAGTCGATCCTTCCGGTCACCCAGGAATTTGACGACGAGCGCGAGGATATCTCCAACGAAAAGATCAACCAGTATAATGAATTGATCGTCCAGATCGCCGAAAATGAGGATGTCTACTATCTGGATGTCGCTTCAGCCATCAAGGATGAAAACGGTTGTCTGCCGGAGGATTCCAATGGTGACGGCATGCACTTTGGGACAACCTACTACAACAAGTGGTTTGACTACCTCAAGACCCACACGGTCACCGAGGAAGAACAGCCATCGTAAAGGTACGGATATTTTTTCGAGGTTTCAGGCTTTTGCCTGTAAACCTCCCACTATTTTCAGAAAGGTTTGAAGGTAACATGAACATGAAACGATTTTTGACTTTGGCACTGGCAGCAATGATGATGGTACTGTGTCTGGCAGGATGCGGCGGCGAGGAAAAGTACGTCTCCTTTGACGACCTGTACAACTCCCTGACCACCCAGATCGACTTTTCTGCCAGCAAGATGCAGAAACAGAGCGAAGCTGCACTGGACAACTATTACTACATTGATCCGGCCACACTGGAAAGCTATGCCATCTATATGAGCGATTATTCCACCGGCAACGCCGATGAAATTGCGATGTTCCAGGTCAAGGAGTCCGATCAGGTGACCGCCGTTAAGACACTCATCAACGAGCGCATCAACGACCTGAAGGTCCGCTATGAGGACTACAAACCGGAAGAGATGAGCAAGCTGGAAAATGCAGTGGTCATCGAGGACGGCAACTATCTGTTCGTTGTTATCTCTCCAGACAACGACAAGGCAAGAGAGATCGTCGAAGCAGCAATCAAATAGTGGCAGAAAGCCGTGAAAAAAGGACAGCCCTTGTAAGCGGGCTGTCCTTTTTTATTGCAGACTGATGAAATAGAACGGTATAGATTAGCATAAGTGACAAATCTCTTCCCATAGGATACACAGGGGTGGGGAAACGGTGGTTTGTGTGTTATGATAATAGTAGAATGATATGCAGATAGAACAGGAGGAACAGCATGAGGGTACATACAATCGTGGACAGACAGGCGCTGCAGGAATTGAAAAAATATCTTCTTCGTCCCCGAGGAAGAAAGGGACTGCAAATTTTGATGGGAGTGCTGGCACTGGTAGCGGTGGGAGCCGTTCTCTACGGAGAATTTGCCACCACTACGATCTGTCTGTTTGGCGTGCTGGTGTTTGGCGTGGAGATCATCGCGCTGGAAAACCAGCAGGTTAAGCTGAGTCTGAAAAGGCTGCAGGAGCTGTACGGCGAGGATCGCGCCGAAGGAGAGCTGGTCTTTCTGCCGGAGGAGCTGCAGGTGATCAACACAAAGACGAGCGGCCATCTGGAGATGGAATACAGCACCGTCGAACGTTTGGTGGAAAGCACACACTATTATGCGATGTTTACCAAAGAATATCAGCTGATGGTGGTGGATAAAGCACAGTTTGACGAGCAGTCCGAGCGGGCGTTTTTACAGGAAATCGAGGGACACATGCCGTCGATTCGGAGAATCAATGCAGTAAAAAAAGCGGACAAAGCGGAAAAATGTAACAAATAGGAGCTAGACCCTTTGCCTGCTTTATGATAAAATGAAGGCAGAATCCGTTATTTTTGAAACAAGAGAAAAGAGGGAGTTTATCATGAAAGTAGTAGTAACCAAAGATTATACCGAGATGTGCAAACTGGCAAGCCGCATTTTTGCAGCAGAAATCACCCTGAAGCCTGACTGTGTACTGGGCCTTGCCACCGGCTCTACTCCTGTCGGCATGTACAAGGAACTGGTGCAGATGTACAACGAGCACCGCGTCGACTTCAGCCACGTTAAGACAGTCAACCTCGACGAGTATGCAGGTCTTTCGGGCGACAACGACCAGAGCTACCGTTACTTTATGAACCACAACCTGTTTGACCATATCAACATCGACAAGGCAAACACCAACGTTCCAAACGGAACCGCAGCAGACCTTCAGGCAGAGTGCGAGCGCTATGAGCAGGTTGTTGCCAGCATGGGCGGCGTGGACATCCAGCTGCTGGGCATCGGCAACAACGGACACATCGCATTCAACGAGCCATGCGAGGAGTTCCCGGAAAAGACCCATGTGGTTGATCTGACCCAGAACACCATCGAAGCCAACGCAAGATTCTTCTCCTCGATGGACGAGGTTCCGAAAAAGGCGCTGACCATGGGCATCGGCACCATCATGAAGGCAAAGAAGATCGTGCTGCTGGCAAACGGTCCAAAGAAAGCACAGACCATCTATGACACCGTCTATGGTCCGATCACTCCAAAGGTACCAGCAAGCATCCTGCGTCTGCATCCGGATGTCACCATCTTTGTCGATGAAGAAGCAGGCGCACTGCTCAAAAAGTAATGTCCAGTCCCTTTCCTTATTCTGATACCAACAAGCGGTATCATACCTTTACCTATGACCTCAAGCAGCGGTTTGGCTGTAAGGTCGCCAAAATCTCGCTGGATGCAGGGTTTACCTGTCCGAATATCGACGGTACCCGCGGTTTCGGCGGCTGCACCTACTGCTCCGCAAAGGGAAGCGGCGATTTTGCCGGCGACAAAAACCTTCCGCTGCGCCAGCAGTTTGACCAGGTGCGCGCCATGATGGGCAAAAAGTGGACGGGTACCAAGTACATTCCCTACTTTCAGGCACACACCAACACCTATGCACCGCTGCCGGTGCTGCGGGAAAAGTTTGAGGAAGCGCTCAGCTTCCCTGATGTGGTGGGACTGGCGATTGCCACCCGCGCCGACTGTCTGGACGACGATGTCGTCGACTACCTTGGACAGTTAAACCGGCGCACCTCGCTGGAGGTGGAACTGGGGCTGCAGTCGGTGCATGATGTCACCGGCGAGCGCATCAACCGCTGCCATACCTACGCCGAGTTTTTGCAGGGCTACCAGAAGCTGGTGGACCGCGATATTCCGGTGTGCGTCCATATCATCGACGGACTGCCTGGAGAGGATCGCGAGATGATGATGCAGACAGCGCGGGAGCTTGCCCGCTTAAAACTGCACAGCATCAAGATTCACCTTCTGCATGTGCTCAAAGGCACGGTGATGGCGCAGCAGCTTGCGGCAGGGGAGTTTTCGCTGCTTTCGCGGGAGGAGTATGTCCAGATCGTCTGCGACCAGCTGGAGGTGCTGCCTCCTGAGCTGGTGATCCAGCGGCTGACCGGCGACGGCGAGCGCGAATCGCTGGTGGGACCCGAGTGGAGTTTAAAAAAGCTCTGTGTGCTCAACGAGATCGACAAGGAGCTGGTCCGCAGGGACAGCTGGCAGGGAAAAAAGTATCTTCCGTAATTAGAACCGACGCTTCGATAAGAGGCGTCGGTTTTTTTGTGCTGTATTTTTTGCATTCTTTTGAAAATGCACTGGTTTCTGTTAAGATTTGTGCTATAATTGAGTCTGAAAAACTTTTCGCAACATCGACGCTACAATGTCAGTTCGGAGGGACGATATGGAAAAAACAGAGTATCAGCAGCGCTTTGAGGAGCTGTTTTGTACCTACATCAAGCGCGAGGGTGCCCAGCAGCTGTTGGAGTGGCTGAAAAAGACCGACTTTTTCACTGCACCTGCCAGCACCAAGTATCACTGTGCCTGCGAGCAGGGACTGGTGATGCACAGCCTGAGCGTCTTTGACACGATGGTCGGCAGCTATTTTGAGGAAGGCGACAGCATGGAGAGCTTTGCCATCTGCGGACTGCTGCACGACGTGTGCAAGGCGCAGTTTTACAAGGTCAGCTCCCGCAACGTCAAAAACCCTGAGACCGGCCGCTGGGAGCCGCAGCCTTACTATGCCATCGACGACCAGTTTCCCTATGGCCATGGGGAGAAGTCGGTCTTTCTGATCGAGCGTTTTCTGCGGCTCAAACCCTCGGAGGCGGTGGCCATCCGCTGGCACATGGGCGGTTTTGATGAAGCAGCGCGCGGCGGCAGCTATGCGATCAGCCACGCCTATGAGCGCTATCCGCTGGCGGTCAAGCTGCATCTGGCAGATTTGCAGTCGACCTATCTGAAGGAAAAGGGAACCTCGGTTGTCCGCTGAGGAGTGCTGAGTTGATTGCGGCATTGCCGCAAGTCTGGGACAGGAAAGGGTAGAAACTATGGAAAACTTGGAATTATCACAGATGATTATTTTGTTTGCGTGCATCTTTTTGGGTGGACTGGTCGATTCCATCGCAGGCGGCGGCGGTCTGATCACTCTGCCGGCCTACTATGCGGTGGGTCTGCCTCCGCACATGGCGCTGGGCACCAACAAGTTTGCATCGAGCATCGGCACCTTTACAGCGACGCTGCGCTTTATCAAAAACAAGCAGGTCAACTTTAAGGTAGGCGCTGTGGCGGCAGTAGCGGCGCTGATCGGTTCGCCTATCGGCGCAAAGCTGGCAATGGCAATCGACGAAAAGTATCTGCGCTATGTGCTGCTGATCGCAGTGCCGGTCATTGCAGTGATGATTCTGCGCAAAAAGGACTTTGGTGAGGAGACCGAACACGAGCCGCCGCTGGCGCGCTCGATTCTGCTGTCGATTGCCATTGGCTTTGGTCTGGGCATGTACGACGGCTTCTTTGGCCCTGGCATGGGCACCTTTTTGACGCTGCTGTTTAACTCGGTGCTGGGCCTTAGCATCCTGCGCTCCTGCGGCACCACCAAGGTGGTCAACCTCTCCTCCAATGTGGCGGCGCTGGTCACCTATGCGCTCAGCGGAAACGTGCTGTTTGGTATCGGCATCCGCTGCACCATCTTTGCCATTCTGGGCAACTGGGTCGGTTCGGGACTGGCACTGAAAAAAGGCGCCAAGATCGTCCGCCCGATTATGATCGTCGCAATGATACTGCTGCTGTTTAAAGTCGCAACCGAGATGTTTTAACGACTGGAAAGGAGGCCGCTATGCCGGCATTTGTTACCCACGAACTGTTTGGAACCCATGTCTTTTCGTCGCTGGAGGAACCCATCCAGGAGCTGCTGGAGCAAAATCCTGCTCCCTATTTCTGGGGACTGCAGGGACCGGATCTGATGTTTTTCCGCGACGCCATCCTGCGCAGAAGCATTCTGCCTCGGTATGCCAGCATCCTGCATCGGGCAAAGACGGATGAGCTGTTCACCGCACTCAGCTGCTATCTGACCATGCACAAGGGACGTCCGGCCTACGGAACGCTGGCGGCGTATGTGCTGGGATTTGTCGGCCATTACTGCCTGGACTGCGAGGCACATCCCTACATCTACTTTAAGCAGATGCAGAAGGAGCGCGCACTTGGCGCAGAGATGGCGATAGGTGTTCACAGCCGCATCGAAAGCGACATCGACACCGCATTTTATGAGCTGAAAAAAGGCAGAAACATCCGCGAATACCGTCCGGCAAAACGGCTGTATGGCACCGAGGAGGAGCATGAGCTGATCGCACGGATGTATGTCATGCTGCTGTGGGAGGTATATGGTCTGCGAGTGCGGGATACCGAGATCAAAAAGTGTTTTCGAGATGCTTCGATGATGATTCAGCTGTCGCTGGACCGCAAGGGCGCCCTTCTGCCGCTGGTGGGAGCGGCAGAGATGATGATGGGCAAGCCGAGCATGTACACCCAGCACTTCCGCCGCAAGGAGGTCAAGGAGGACATCCTGAATCTGGAGCATGAGCCATGGTTCTGCCTCCAGACACCGGACAAGGTGGACACCCGCAGCTTTCCACAGATTTTCTACTATGCGGGTTACAAGGCGGTGGACATGATGGAGAGCATCTACCATTGCAGCCAGCACGGCATTGTGTATGATCCGAAGAACCTCAAGTCATTTGACTACGGTTCTCCAGATGATGCGGGAAATGAATAGGACAAAACGGGGCGTATGCCCCGAAAGAAGGTTTGGAAAAAGATTTGGGGCAGGCAGGTCCTGCTCACAGCCAGCTGCTGGCTGAACAAAGAAAGGTCTTGAAATTATGCAGATTAACTGGACAGAAGAACGAAACTTAACCATGCTGACCGACTACTATGAATTTACCATGTCCAACGGTTATTTCCTCAACGGGATGAAGGACAAGATTGCGGTGTTCGATATGTTCTTCCGCAAGATTCCGGACGGCGGCGGTTTTGCTGTTTTTGCAGGACTGGAACAGCTGGTACATTATTTGCAGAACCTGCGTTTCACCGAGCAGGACATTGAGTACTTCCGCTCGAAGAAGATCTTCGACGAGCAGTTTTTGGACTATCTTGCAAACTTCCACTTTGAGTGCGACGTCTGGGCAATGGAGGAAGGAACTCCGATGTTCCCGAATGAGCCGATCGTCACCATCAAGGGACCTGTCATTCAGGCACAGCTGGTCGAGACCATGGTACTGCTGACCATCAACCATCAGTCGCTGGTTGCCACCAAGGCAAACCGTATGGTTCGTGCCGCCGGCGATAAACTGATTATGGAGTTTGGTTCCCGCCGTGCACAGGGCTACGACGCGGCGATTCTGGGCGCAAGAGCTACCTATATCGGCGGCTGCGGCGCCACTGCCTGCGCCATTACCGACCGTGACTACGGCGTTCCTGCGGTAGGCACCATGGCACACAGCTGGGTACAGATGTTCGACACCGAGTATGAGGCATTCCGTTCCTACGCTGAAATCTATCCAGACGACTGCACTCTGCTCATCGACACCTACAACGTGCTTAAATCGGGCATTCCAAACGCCATCAAGGTGTTTAACGAGGTTATCCTGCCCAAAGGCTTCCGTCCAAAGGGTGTGCGTATCGACAGCGGCGATATCGCCTACCTGTCCAAGAAGGCAAGAAAGATGCTGGATGCCGCCGGATTTTCGGATGTCAAGATCGTGGCGTCCAACTCGCTGGATGAGTACCTCATCCGCGATCTGCAGATTCAGGGTGCAAAGATCGACAGCTTCGGTATCGGCGAGCGCCTGATTACCAGCAAGTCCGATCCGGTCTTTGGCGGTGTATACAAGCTGGTAGCGGTCGAGAAGGACGGCGAATTTATTCCAAAGATCAAGATCAGCGAGAGTCTGGAGAAGATCACCAATCCGCATTTTAAGAAGCTGTACCGCTTCTTTGACGAGAACGGCATGGCAGTCGCTGACTATGTCTGCGTCCACGATGAAGAGCTGGATACCAAGAATCCAATCACCATCACCATCTTTGATCCGCTGGCAACCTGGAAGAAGTGCACACTGGAAAACGTGTACGCAAAGGAGATGCTCAAGCCGATCTTTGAAAAGGGCAAGCTGGTCTACGAGCTGCCAAAGATTCAGGACATTCGTGCGCATTGTTTGCAGCAGGTGGACACCCTGTGGGACGAGGTTAAGCGCTTCGAGAACCCGCACAACTACTATGTCGACCTGTCGGACAAGCTCTGGAACATCAAGCAAGAGCTGCTGGCAAACCTGCAGAAGTAAGCGCAGCGCTGATAAAGCCCCTCATCTCCGGCGGCAGAATTCTGCCATCGGGGATGAGGGGCTTTCTATTGCACCAAAGAAGGGAAGGGAAGGAGCGTCGCTCCTTCTCCGAACATTCTTCTAAACTTTTTGCGGGCTTCCGCAGCCCGCACCTGCGGAAACTTTCTTGTGTGAAGAAAGTTTCACAAAGAGCACACAAGGAACCTCCTGGTTCCTTGACCTCCAGCGAAGGGGGTCATTCTTGACCCCCTTTGAACCCCCATATATCGGCAGTCAGTGCGCTCGACAAAGGCACTCTACTGTCCGAAGTGGAACTCCAGTATTTGTCATCCTCCCGCTGCCGGAGCAGACAGGGGGAGAGAACTTCGCTGCGCGAAGTTCCCGAGGGGATGTGCCCCTTGGAGGAGAATCCAAAGAGGAAACTTCCTCTTTGGCGAATCTTTGGTTCCTTTCTTTTCGAGAAGAAAGGAACCTCGGGCGCGGGCTGAGTAAGCCCGCAACGTTCTTGTAGGGGCTATCCTGCAAAACAGCAACATTTTTCTACGCAAAAAAGGCGGCAATCTCTGCCGCCTTTTTTTGCATTAGAAGTTTATTCGACGTTGTCTGGATAAGCCTCGGTCCATGCCTTAAAGCCGCCCTCGAGGGTGTACACCTTGGACATGTCATAACCCAATGCCGACAGCACGTTGGTGGTCGCCTGTGCATAGGACTTACCGGTGTAGCAGATGACAACCAGGGTGTCGTCCAGGTCGCGGGTCGCTACCTGCATGGTCGAAACGCCTGCGTTAAAATCGCCGCTCTTGGCTGCGTCCATGTCTGCGCCGACGGCACCTGGGATGTGGGAGGTGTTATAGTCCTCGGCTTTGCGGACGTCCAGGAAGGTATAGCCTTCCTCGCCCAGATGGGTGGATGCATCCTCGACGCTCATGTACTGCATCTCTACATCCGATTCCGGTGCGGTAATCTCGGCGGATACCTCTACATTCTCCGGCTGTGCCTCAGTCCATGCCTTAAAGCCGCCCTCGAGGGTGTACACCTTGGACATGTCGTAACCCAATGCCGACAGCACGTTGGTGGTTGCCTGTGCATAGGACTTACCGGTGTAGCAGATGACAACCAGATTGTTGTCTACGTCCTTGGTTGCCTCCTGCATGGTGGCTACGCCGGCGTCGAAGTCGCCGTTTTTAGCAGCGTCCATATCTGCGCCGACGGCGCCTGGAACATGCGAGGTGTTATAGTCCTCGGCTTTGCGGACGTCCAGGAAGGTGTAGTCGTCGCTGTCCAGCACCTTGGTAGCATCCTCAACGCTGATGTACTGCATCTCGACGTCTTTTTCCGGTGCGGTGATTTCAGCGGAAGCTGTCTCTTCTTCTGCTTCCTCGGTGCTTTCCTCGGATGCAGCTTCGGTGGTCTCTTCTGTGGTGGTCGAGGTGGTTTCTGTCTCCTTCTGCGATGTGCAGCCAGCCATCATGCTGGCAACCATCATTGCACAGAGAAGCATTGCCAATACTTTTTTCATTGTCTTTTACCTCCAGGTATTTATTGATTGCAGAAGGCAAAGATTTCGCCCTGCAACATTATCATGTCTATCTCTTATCGGTGCAGCGGCGGGAAAATACCACCGCCGTCAGCACCACAAGGATTGCTGTCAGGCGCAGAACAAGCTGCACCTTTGCCGGCAGCGCGGTCTGATAGGGCGAGCAAAACAGTCCAAAACTAAGCGCACCGGCAAGCTCTGCCGCGGCAGTTGCTGCAAACCAGCGCCGCAAGCTCAGTCCACTGCCGCCGAGCAGATAGCCCGCAACGCCGCCCATTCCAGGCAGCCACAGCACCAGGACGATGCACAAAATACCGCCCCAGCGCTCTATCCGGCGCTGGACAGAGAGCGACAGCCAGCTTTTGACCAGCGGAGCGATCAGCCAGCGGGAGAGCGCAAAGCAGCACGCCGCCGCCAAAAGGTGGCTTGTCCAGGAAAGCAGGATGCCGGCAGCTTTGCCGTACACCATGGTGTCGGCGATGGTGACTAGCGGCGGAAGCCACGGCAGAACGGCTGTGCGAAACAGTGCAAGCCAGAAGGCGGTCCAGATGCCGCCGGAGCGCAGCGCACCGGCGAGCGTCTGCGGGCTTTTCTGGGTAAAGAGCATAACCTGTCCCAGAAAGGCTGCCCGCAGGCTGTCCGACAGGCAGACCGCCGCAGCGATCAGCAGCAGTGTCAGCCAGCCAAGCAGGCGTGCCCTACCTTTGATGTCCTCAGAGCGTCGCATCAGGAATTATTCCACTTCCTGAACAGCGCACCAACGATAGTAGGATTCGTCGTAGTTGAGGCTGTTTTCGAAGCCGCACATCTCCAGAACCATCTGCATGTAAGCCGAACGGATGCCGGCGGTGCAGTAGGTGACGATGGTGTCGTCGGTGGTAAGACCTGCTTCTTCAAACATGGCGGTAATTTCCTCGTTGGATTTGAGGACGTTGTCGTCGTTAAACAGGTCGGTGAAGCGGATATGGATGGCGCCTGGCAGGTGGCCGCCGGCTTTTTCGCCGTAGAGCACTTCACCGTTATATTCTTCGTCGGCGCGGACGTCGACTACCTTGACGGTGTCATAGGTTTCTACCAGGGCATCGGTGTTGATGACGTGGGTTTCGTCGAGGGCAGATACGGTGACTTCGGCAGGAGTGAACTCCTCTGCGCCCTTCTGGGTTGGAACGCCGGCTGCTTCCAGTGCGGAGAAGCCGCGGTCAGCGATCTTGACATTCTCAAAGCCGACAGCGATCAGCTCCCAGGCGATACGTCCATCGTCGCCCCAGCCGTCTTTGCCGTCCGAGAACAGGATGACTTCCTTGTCCGGTGTGATGCCCATCGAGCTGAGCGCTTCGCTGAGCTGGTCGAGCGGCAGGATGGTTCCCCACATCTCGTCGCCGGATTCACCCTCTGCACAGCGGGCTAACGGCTGCCATGCGGTTGCGATGGCGCCCTGTACGGTGCCTTTTTTGGCTGCATCTGCGCCGCGGGCATCAATAAAGATGACGTCCTCGCTGCCGATGCGCTCCTTGATGTACTCAGGGTCAGCGATGTACTTGCCGGTGAAGGCTGCTTCCTCGGTTTCGGCCTCGGTGGTGGTTTCCTCGGTCTGTTCGGTGGTGGTCTGCTCGGTGGTGGTCTGGGTCTGGCCACAGCCGGTCATCATGCCGGCGAGCATCATTGCACAGAGCAGCAGAGCAAGAATCTTTTTCATCAGAAATACATTCCTTTCTTTTTTGGTCCGTCGATGCGGACCTGTTTATTATTAGCGGAATTTTTCCGCCGGTTGACTTTTTTATTCCTGCGGGTAAAGCTGAAGCTGATGCGGGTCGATCTCGATGCCGCACCTGCTTCCCACGGCAGGCGGATGCTGTGACTGCACCAGCAGCGTTTCTCCGTCCAGCCGCAGATCAACAAGGCTCCATTCGCCCTGATAGCGCACCCGCGCGACCTCCCAGCTGCCCTGTTCGAGCAGGCGGAGCATCCCTGGCAGGATGCGCGCGGTATAGCGTCCGTCACTGCAATCGGGAGCGGCGGCAGTCAGCGCCGGATGGTAAAACACTCCGTCCCTGACCTCTCCGCCAAGGTAGCCGCAGCCGCCGAAATAATCCGACGCCTGACGGGTGGCAGGATGGTGGTAAATGTTCTGCGGGGTATCCACCTGCACCAGACGTCCGTCGATCATCAGTGCGATGCGGTCGGACATCGACAGCGCTTCGTTTTTGTCGTGGGTGACCATCACGATGGTGATGTCCGACTGCCGGTGCAGCTCCATCACAAAGCCGCGCATCTCCTCGCGCAGCTTCTCATCCAGACTGGAAAACGGCTCGTCGAGCAGCAACAGCCGCGGCTGGGCAGCCAGCGCTCTTGCCAGCGCCACCCGCTGCATCTGTCCGCCGGACAGCTGGCTGACTCTGCGCTTTTCCATCCCTGGCAGGCGCACAATTTCCAGCAGCCGGCGCACCCGCTCCTCCCGCTGAGGACGGGGCATCCGCTGCAATTTGAGCGAAAATTCGATATTGCCTGCGACGCTGAGGTTATCAAACAGCCGCAGGTCCTGAAATACGATGACGGCGCCGCGCTTTTCGGTGGGAAGTCCCAGCACCGACCTTTCGTCGATGCAGATATCTCCCGCCTGCGCTTCCAGCAGTCCCGCCACCGTCTTGAGCAGCGTGCTTTTTCCGCAGCCGGACGGTCCCAGCAGGGAGAGAAGCTCCCCTTGGTGGACGCTCAGGTCGATGCCGTGCAGAATCTCCTGCCCGTGCAGCGACACGCGCAGTCCCCTGGTTTCCAGCGCGGGTTTATGTTGTTGCAGCTCCAAACTCTCATCCTTCCTTCCCTGTTATCCCTGCCGCGTGCTGTCAGGATAGATTTTGCGGACGATGCCGCGAAACACCACAAACACCGCCGCCGTGACCAGCACAAACATCGCGGTATAGCCCGCCGCCAAGGTGCGGTCGCCGTTTTGCAGGTAGGGCACCATGATGACGGTGAAGGTTCTGACATTGCCGCCGCCGATGAGCAGCGTGAGAAAATACTGGCTGAACGAGGTGATATATGCCATCGCCAGCGCCGAACAGATCGCCGGTAGCAGCGCCGGAAAGCTGACGCTCCAAAAGGCGCGCAGACTGCCCGCTCCCAGCACCCGCGCCTGTTCCTCCAGCTTTTTGCCGACGGCACGGGTGCTGTCAGTCAGCAAGGTGACGGTATAGGGCAGCGCACAGATCACATGCACCAGAATCACCCCTGGGACGGTGTCGCTCAGTCCCAGGCGGATGAGCAGCAGATGGATGCCCATGCCAAAGACGGTGGTGGGTACAATGAGCGGCAGCATCGAGCAAAACAGCAGCAGCTCCCGTCCGCGAAACTCATAGAAGGTGATGGCGCGCGCCGTGAGGATGCTCACCGCCACCGACAGCACGGCGACCGCTGCCGACAGCATCACACTTGAGTGCAGGACACCCAGCGCCTGCGAGCTGAACACCTCCCGCAAGGAGCGCAGCGAAAACACCTGCGGCAGCAAATCCGGCCATGCCCAGCGCTCGGCAAAGCACCAGACTCCCAACACCACCAGCGGAATGAGGATGCAGACCAGTGCCAATGCTACAATCAAACGGGAGATGGGATGTCGGTCAGCGTTCATCGTCCTGTCCCCTCCTTAGCTTTTTCATCTGTTTTTGGAACAGGCTGTAATACAGCCACGCCATCCCAAGGCTGATGAGCAGCATCAAACT
>OWID01000276.1_pt1 | contig 20899 bp, 18 predicted proteins | sample 1732661 | NCBI WGS metagenome assembly OWID01 (sample SAMN05065739, study PRJEB22554) | human gut metagenome | biome: ENVO:2100002; feature: ENVO:00000062; material: ENVO:00002003 | host: Homo sapiens | place: USA
AAAAGCCGAAGCATATGATTTCCGTTAGGTGTCATACGAAACAACAGCAAAGGATCTGCTGTCATAATGAGGGAAACGTTAATCGTCATCCTAAGCGAATGTGAAGGATCTGCTGCCGTGGTGAGGAAGACGGTAAGATGTCATCAGTGTAATAGATTCTTCACTCCGTTTCACCGTTCCGTTTCCCGTCTTTCCCGAACAGCATTCTTGCCCCGTTCAGAATGACATTAAACAGACGGTACATCTGGGATTCTAACCACTTTCAGGCCTGCCGATAAAGTAGCACTCATGGTAAGGCGTCATTCTGAACGAACGTGAAGGATCTGTACCCGTGGTGAGGAAAGCGGTAAGAAGATAAAAGTTATCAGCTGTGAGCTGTCAGCTGCAAGCTAAATATTCTTTTACAGTTTGAGTCACTACGGCATGCGAGTATCCTCCATTACTGATGCGGGCAGCTGATTCACAATTGTCGGTTTTCAGGAGCCGGCAGCTCATGTCCGATTATGTTTTATCGGCGGCTGTCAGGTTTCGTTTTCTTTTTCCTGCTTTTTCAAGAAGTTCATGAAGGGTATTTTTATCTGCCCTGTCCAGTGCTGTTTTTATTTGAGAAAGGCTTTCTGTGAAACGGTCGATTTCAAGAAGCAGGTTTTCACGGTTGGCAAGGAATAAATCTGTCCAAAGGGGGCTGTTGATATCCGCTACTCTTGTTTCATCACGGAATGATCCGCCTGTAAAGTACTTTGTGTCTTCTTTCAGGGAAGGGCTGTTTATCAGCGCCGCCGCAAGGACGTGGGTCAGGTCGCTGGTGTAGGCGATGTGGCGGTCGTGTTCTTCCGGTGTGATTGACGGCACGTGGCGGCAGCCGAGAGCCAGTGCCATGTTTCGGAGCAGTTCCACATTCTCCGGGCGGTTTGTTTTATCGGGAAGGAGGATATAATTTGCCCCGCGGAAAATGTCCGGATCCGCCCGGGAAAGTCCTTCGCCTTCATGTCCGCACATAGGGTGGGATGAAATGAAATCCATGCCGGGCGGAAGTATTTGCCGGATATCATCGGCAAGGTTTCCTTTTACGCCGGCGATATCGGTCATAACTGCGTCGGAGCGGAAGTCCGGCAGGTGATCTTTCACAAAGGCGAGTGTCGCTTTGGCAGGTGTGCAGAATATAACAATGTCCGCGTGTTTCAGGTCACTGATATCGATGGAATCCACTATGCCCTGCCGAAGGGCGTCTTCTGCCGTTGATAATGTCCGATTGATGCCGATTACTGCCGTTCCGAGTTCCTTCAGTCTCATGGCAAAGGAACCGCCCATCAGACCCAGGCCGATAACGGCCGCTGTTATTTTGCTGAAATCCATTTTTATACTCCTGTTTCCGGTTTGAAATAGTATACCTTTCAGGCAGATCGTTTTATTGTCTGCATTATAGCATAGCGTCCCATGGGGAACAGGTTTTACAGGTTATGAGAAACATGGCGAAAAAAATACCGGAAGTTTATTTTTACTCCCGGTATTTCTTTCGAAGGTTTGCAATTATTCCATTTGTATATATTTCTTTAAGGTTTCAATTTCTCCCGTATAAATATATCCTTTTCCGATTTCCAGAACGAGGGGTGTTTCTATTTTTTCATCTTTTACATTTTTTCCATGTTCCAGAAGGGAGACAAGAATATCACGGGGGACGTCAAAATTGATGGGAAGACCGATAGACTGGAGGACGTACTTGATCCGTTCCGCTGTACCCCGCTTGGTGAGTCCCAGAATTTCAGAAGCGCTCGTGATCATGTACATGCCGGCCGCCGTTGCTTCCCCGTGGGTCAGGCGGAGATCATTGAAACGGTAGTATCTCTCTGCCGCACTGCCCAGTGTATGGCCGAAATCAAGGATACGGCGCTCACCTTTGTCTTCGGGATCGATTTCCACATAGTGTGCCTTGATGGTAATGCAGCGGCGGATGATTTCCGGAAGAACACGAAGGATATCCTGGTCAGAGGCGGCTTTTTCAAATATTTCAAAGAGGTCCTTGTCTGCCACGCAGCCGATTTTAATCGCTTCGCCGAGGCCGTTATGGAAGAAACGGGCAGGCAGCGTGCGGACCATGGCAGGATCTACATACACGGCTTTGGGCTGGTAGAATGTACCGATGAGATTTTTTCTTCCATTGATATCGATGGAGATTTTCCCTCCGATGGCGCTGCCGATCTGTGCCAGGAGAGAAGTGGGCACCTGCACGTAGGGAGTCCCTCTCCGGTAAGTTGCTGCAACAAAGCCTGTCACATCGCCGACGACACGTCCGCCAAGGCCGATGAGCAGATCTCCTGCACAGAACCCGAAGTCTGCCAGCGCCTCGCATACACGGCTCACGACAGAAAGGCTTCGGCTCTTTTCGCTCGAAGAAAGAACGATCTGCTGTACGTTCAGGTTCTCTTTTTCCAGCTGGCGTTTCAAATCCTGGCCATACAGTTCGTCAATGCCTTCTTCCGTGATAATGACTGCGCGCCCGTGACCCGACAGGGGGGCGGTTTCTTTTCCCAGGCGGCCGATGATGCCTGAGTCGATTATCACATCATAAGAATCATTTCCTAAATTGATATGTACCGTATCCATGATTTGTCTCCCTGTAAAAAAGTATTTATAAAGTATTTACCATATATATTATATCATTTTTTCTCTGAAAGACTCCACCGGCGGCGACATGGGGCGGAAAAGAGGATTTTACCCCGATAGGAAATACATTTTGAAGTCAAATAAAAAAGCCGCCTTTTGGCAGCTATGCATTCCTGGTGCGCCCAAAGGGATTTGAACCCCCGACACACGGTTTAGGAAACCGCTGCTCTATCCAGCTGAGCTATGGACGCGTGTACATGTCATATTTTAGCACAAAAAAGGCAGAAATGGGAGTTTGCAAATAAAATGGAATGAAAGCGGCAAAATGGGAAAATGATTTTCATTTCTGCCGATGTCGGAACGGAAGGAAATCATTTTTTCTTTTAGAAAGTTTTTATTTCTTATGTACACAGCAGGCGGACAAATAAAGGCGTGATTTGAAATGAATTCTTTTATTCGCTTTTTTTCTTTCTATTTTGCACGTATTCGTTGTCAAGAGGGGAAGAAAAATGGATGATTGGAAGAAAGGGGGACAGATGGAGAGAAAGTTATTCACATGCATATCGGGGGTATCCTGTGAGAGTGAAAGTGAGAAAGATATACGATAAATACGGAATGTTTTCCATTCTCATTTACAAAATGGCAAAACGGTTATGCACAGTTATGCACAGCTTGTGTGTCTTTTTGGGATGGACAGGCAGAAAAAAGCTTTGATTTATCGCGAAAAGAGAAAAAACAGATTGTTTTTATCCACATAATGTGAATAGTTGTGAATAAGTTTGTGAATAATGTGAATAAATGTAATTTTTATCGAAAGAAAAACGCAGCGAATGAAGTTTCGGGGAAATCATGTTCGCCGCGATGAAGCTTGATTTTATGGGAAATCGGAAAAAGCTAGATCTGCTGTTTCTGATAATATCGGTTTTCTCATTATCAAGAAAGAGGCTTAAATGAGAGTGGGAAAGAATTTCTTTATTTTTGTAAAAATTTTTGTTTACTGCTTTTGCGGCAGATTTATTTTCCTGCACCGGAAAAATGACGGAGTGGGTGTTTATCTGTCTTCTGATTTCAGCAGCATGCCGTGTTGTGGCTTATAAAGTCCGTTCCGGTTTTTGCCAAAAGGAATAAAAAAGGATAGAATATTTACAATATAGTTGTTATTTTTTAAGGAGATGTTCATCATAGACTTCAAACCGTTTACAATTGAAAAAAGAGAGTATATCGACAGCTTCTTCCATGTCCATCATTATGAGGGGATCGACTGTTCATTCAATACACTTTTTTTATGGCAGGAAGCGTACCATACGCAGTGGGCGGTAGAGGAGAATATCTTATTCGTCCGTGCGGGGGAAGGGGAGAATACGTTCTTTATGCCCCCTTTTGCCGGTGAAGGGGCGTCTTTCGGCCGCGGCATGGAGATTATCCATGAATGCCTGGAGCGCGAGGGAAAACCGTTTATCATTAAGGCTGCTTCACCCTGGGTGCTGGAACAGATCAAAGCCCATTGCCCGAACCGGTATGAGTTCACCGCGGATCGGGATAATTGGGAATATGTATACCGTACGGCAGACATGATCAATTTATCAGGAAAGAAGCTCCGGATGAAGAAAAATCATCTGAACGCTTTTCTCCGCCAGTACGGTGATTATACATACGAGTCCATCACGTCAGAAAACAGGGAAGACGCATGGCAGGGGATTGAAGACTGGTTTGAACGGCATGGAGACATTGCGGAAGAAAAAGAAGCGCTGCAGCGGTGTTTTGCCAATTGGGACGCTTTGAAATTGAAAGGCGCCATTATCCGCATTTATGGAAAGGTAGAGGCCTTTACGAACGGAGATTTGGTCAATCCCCGGGTGGCGCATATTTTCTTTGAAAAGGCAAATCCGAATATCCGCGGGCTGTATCAGGCAATCAACCGCGATTTCCTGATGCATGAATTTGCGGAAACAGAATTTGTAAATCGTGAAGAAGACATGGGGCTGCCTGGTCTGCGTCAGGCAAAAATGGAATACAATCCTGACCATTTCGCGGAAAAGTATGATGTCGTCGTAAAAGACGGCAGTTGTTTCTGAGGCGGTTATGAAAATACGTAAATGCAGTCGGACGGATGAAAAGGATATACGCGCGCTTTGGTCGTACTGTTTTGAAAGAGAAGACGACCCGTGGTTCCGCTGGTATTTCAGGGAGCTCTACCGCCCGGAAGATGTACTGGCGGGAGAAGAAGCAGAGAAAATAGCGTGCAGTCTTCACCGCCGCCCTTATGAAATATATGTCCGCGGCGCAAAGATGCCGGTGGATTACCTTGTCGGGGTAGCTACCCATCCTGCTGCAAGAGGGAAAGGGCTTGCGGGTGAACTGATCCGCGGCGCGTTCCATATGGCGCGGATGGAAAATAAAGGCGCTGTCATTCTCATGCCCTCGGCGGCATCGTATTACTATCCTATGGGATTTTCATTTTATGCGCACCAGTGGAAACGAAGCGCCGCGCCTGAGCATTTAAGTTTCTTGGGTAAACGGGCGCAGTCCGCAGGGAGTATTGCCTCGATAGATGAATGGAAAACTCTTGCCTCTGTCTATGACAGGTATGTGAAGGGGCGGAACGGCTGGGCTTTTCGTGATGAGGCGTCATGGAAGAAGCACATCGGCGCCCAGTTCTGTGACGGCGGTTACATCGCTGTCGTCAATGACCTGGACGGTGCGGCCGGATATATTTTCTACCATCTGGACGGAAGGAAACTCATCGTGTCGGAAATGGCGTACGTCTCCGATGCGGGACGGAAAGGGCTCTATGCTTACATGGCTGGACACCGCGGTTCCGTGGATGAATGCGTGTGGTATGAACCTTTTGATGACAGGGCATTTTTCTACTGGCAGAACGGCGCGGAGCATACCTATATACATAATGCCTCTTTCCCAACCATGATGGGACGCGTCACGGATCCGGTCATGGCATTTGACGGACTTCCCTGCAAAGAGATGAAAGGCTTTCTGTCTTTCCAGCTGGCGGACGAGTTCCTTCCCGAAAACAGCGGAATTTACGTCCTTTCCGCCAAGGAAGGAAGAATTTACGCTGTGAAATATGATGTATTTTACACACTGAAGCTTCATATTGAAGATATTTCCGGCGTGAAATTGGGAAATAAAATTCCCGAACCGGATTTCACCATGACCGCAGGCGCCCTCGCCCAGCTTTTCTTTGGAGCGCTGTCTTTGAGAGAGTTGTCGGATCTGGGGCGCATCGAATGGCTGGAAGGTGCGGAGCGTGAAAAAGTTCTTGAAACGGCGGAAAACATGCTTCCCTCTGAAAAAAATTGGATCAATGAATGGTACTGAGCCTCCGGCCGTCGGTTTTTCACCTGTCTGATACCGGTTTGTGTATTAGTACCATATAAGTGCAGCAAAGAGAAATGCAACATTTCCCTTGCTGTTCTTTTTATTAAAGGGGAGCAGCAATAGGACACAGAGTGAAGAATCTATTACGCTGGTGACATCTTACCGTTTTCCTCACCACGGTAATAGATCCTTCACATTCGTTCAGGATGACGTTTTATGGTCTTCTTCATCACGGCAGCGAGCCTTCGTCATCTCCGGGTGACACCTGACCGTCCGCCGTCATTCAGCACTTTTAGCTGACGGCTCACAGCTAACGGCTAACAGCTCACAGCTGATAGCTTTTATCTTCTTACCGTTTTTCTCACCATGGCAGTGAATAATCTGTTATCCGAATGATATGAAAAAATGTGGAAATAAGAAAGAAATGCTTTCTGAGCTGCTGTCAATGCAGCTGGCATTTCTTTTATTGTTTGTATACAATAGAGGGGTAATAAAACAGCAGTCTGGAGACGGGGACGGCGGCATGCGTGACCATGCGGAGACCATACACCTAAATGTAAACAGTTCGGTGCCCTTTTGCTGCCTGCGGCTAAGAGAAAGAGATGGAAAAGAAATATTTTACTTACATGGTGCGCTGCCAAGACGGCACACTCTATACAGGATTTACCGTGGATGATCCGGAAAAACGGGTGGCTGTCCATAACGCGGGGAAGGGCGCGAAGTATACGAAAGGCCGGCTGCCTGTCCGCCTTGTGTGGTACAGGGAATGGAACAACGGTCATGATGCCCGGTCCTGTGAATTCTATTTGAAACGGAAAACAAAGCAGGAGAAAGAAGCATTGGCGGCTTCTTTTGGAAAGGATACAGATTGAACGAATCAGTGAGAAAAACAAAATATTTGACAGAAGCGGCGGCAGCGGCGGCCATTGCGTCACTCCTGGTGCTGCTGAAACTTTTGGCGCCGTTTTTCGTGTTCGTCACTATGACCGCGTCCCCCATCCCGATTGCCGTCATTTGCGATTTCCACGGGATGAAGTGGGGATTCGGCACATCGGCGGGCGTGGTTATTCTCGTTACCATGATTGGAGGGCCTGAAATCGGACTGACGACAGCCTTTTATGCGGGTGCTCTCGGCATGGCCATGGGGTATGGATTTCTTCATAAACTGTCCTATGGGAAAACGCTTTGCCTTACGATTCTCGCATATATACTTGAAATGTCTTATAAAATCATATTTTCCATTTATGTTCTCGGCATTGCCGATGCCCTTACCGGAGCGATTGACCGCTTCACCACATTCCTGCGCTGGATATGGACACCCTTGTCATCGGTCTTCGGCTTTGATCCGGATCCGGGTAAAGCGATGCTTACCACATCAGGCATGGTGATGCTTGGAATTGTCTTCATTTTAAATGCATACTGCTATGCGTACCTGAATATGGAAATCGGCGGCAATGTGCTGAAACGCTTAAAAGGCGGAATAAGGGGATAAAACCTATGGGATATGCTCCGTTGGTGTCGGTCATCGTGCCGGTATATAAAACTGAAAAATTTATACATAGATGTATTGACAGCGTGCTGAACCAGACGTATTTCAATTGGGAAATGATCCTGGTTGATGACGGCTCGCCTGATGCATGCGGGCAGATATGTGACTCCTATGCGGAAAAAGATGGCAGGATTCATGTCATCCATCAGGAAAATCAGGGACTTAGCGCTGCCCGAAATGCAGGTATAAAAATCTGTAAAGGTGAGTGGATATATTTTCTTGATTCTGATGATTTTATCGTGGAAGATGCTTTAGAGAAAATGATATTTTTTTCAAAATCAGGGACTTATGATATCATCATGGCGGGTTTCAGTATTATCTATGCTGATGGAAGCGAGGATTGCAGGTCTTCCGGATGGAAAGAGACGGATAATTTATCGGAAATCCGGAGAGGGATCCTTCTTGATGAATTGCCGAATTTTGCCCATGGGAAATTATATAAGCGTTATCTATGGAATGATTTGATATTTCCGGCAGGGCGGCTGGTGGAAGATATGTATGTGAGTGCTACCGTTTTTTTTAAGGCGGGAAGTGCTTATCTGACTCCGGTATCTTTATATCGTTACAGTTATGAAAATGAAAACAGCCTTATGAGGGGGAAAAATATAAAGGATTTTATACAATTGAAATATGGAAGGTTTCTGGCGTGGCGTGAACATGAACGGATTGCGGATTTACATGCATTGTCGGATAAGAAGGTTTGCTGCATTCAGGCACTGAAGTGCGCTGTAAAGACTTTTGTGGCGGATTTCAATACGCGGGAATTGCCGGATTTGGATTACAGAGAGTTGGAATCATATATCTTTATGCATAGAGATGTATCGTTGCCGTTTCTTTTTTCTTTTCAGCGGTATCTGATTGTAAGTGAATGTACGATTTTGTTGCAGCTTTGCGGATATGTCCGTAAAATGGCAGTTTCATTACAATATAAAATGCGGCAGTGGAAATTTATGGCTGCCCGATAAAAACTATTAGGAGCGGGATTCATGAAATTTTTGAATATAAATCGGGGCAGTCGGTTGGCAGCGGCTGTTGTCGTATGGGGGGCTACGGCTTACCATTATATTAATACGGGAATGTCTATCAGTATGATCGCATTTACTCTGTTTGTAATTGCTTATGCACTGAAAAATCATGCGATTCCCAAGGTTACACTTCATAAAAATATTCTATGGGCGTTCGCTGTATTTTATGCCTGCCTGTTTATTTCCACGCTGTTTCATTTGGACAATACTGGAAATATGTATGGCGGATCATATAGTTTTCTGTCTTATGTTATGATTCCGCTGCCTTTATTTATGATTTTATACATCGGCTGGGAGCATGATATCAGAAAAACTGTATGCTATACATTTGTTACGATTGGGTATGCAATATGCGGATATGGGATATATGAGTATGCTGCCAAACACATGGAGCGCCTGGACAGCTTTTATACATCACCGCCCCACGTGGGTATTATGATGGATGTCTTTATTCCACTCACTATTGCTTTTATCTGCTATTATCGTGATAATATTTTTCATCTGGCTGTAATGTCGGTACTTTTAGTGCTGGAGGCAGTTACATTGGTCCTGACGCAAACAAGAGGTGCCATGGGAGCTTTATCCATAGCGATTTTTATTACTGTGCTGATTTTCCTGTTTAGAAATCAAATTGCAATGGGGAAAACCAGGCGGCTCTTAGGGATGGGGGCAGGTCTGCTGGTCGTACTTGCTTTGCTGTGTTCCCTCCGGTTTGGGATACATGATCCATATCGGATGCAAGGGGCAGACCGACCGTTTATATGGAAGAGCAGTTACCATATGTGGGAGGACCATAAATTGGCCGGAGTGGGACTGAATGGATGGAAGAATGCTTATGACCATAAATATCAACTGGAGGGAAGCAGGGAGTTTAAAAAAAATGTGCATGCCCATAATACGTGGCTGATTTTTTTATCAACCGGAGGGATTCTTGCTTTTCTGGGTTATAATGCATATCTGATTCTTATGGGGATGTATTTCTGGAAAAGGATACGTATATATGCTTTGAATCCATTCAGCTGGTGCATGCTGGCAGTTTTTCTTGCTTTTGTTCTTAACGGGCTTTTGGATGAAACATTTTCTTCCACATCGTTTGGCAGATTGTATTATCTTGCATTTGGCATTACACTGCTTTTTGAAAGATGGGATACGCTGCACTCGGAGGAGAAAAGAGTGTGAATTTGTTGTAAAAAACCGTTACAGCTCCTTTTGGAGAAACTGTAACGGTTTTTGTCATGCCTGGATTACTTACTTGTAATCCGGATCATCAAGGATGGTCCATTCTCCATACTTCGTTCTTGCATCTGCCGGTTTTAGATCATATGTGTCACTGCTTAAATCAAAATTCGGTTCATAGTCTGTATTCGGCAGGTGCAGGATTCCGCTGATGGTGTCATACATCAGGTCATTGGTGAATACTTTGTGTTCATTTTGACGCAAGGCTTGTGCCGTATCCGGGTAGAGCTGTGTGTAAGCGGGAGAAAGATAAATGAAGAAGGGAATCCGAACCATATCATAAGTCATGTTTTTGCTGGCGACATGGCTTCGTTCCATGTTTTCTCCGTGGTCGGAGCAGTACATCATGACCTGCAGATTCAAATGATCTTTGGCATACGTATAGATATCACGGAGGAGATGATCCGTATAGAGCAGCGTGGTGTCATACTGGTTGGTCCGCTTATCGTGCTTCGGGTTGTCGATTCCTTTAAAATCCGGCGGGGTGCGGTCGCTGTACCTGATATGGCTGCCCATAAGATGGATAATGACAAAGTTATTTTCGTTTTTGGGAAGCTGCTTTACAAAATCGAGCAGCTGATAATCGTCGCCCAGCGGAAACGGTGTCCGTTGTTCCGTATCACAGTTTTGCGCGACGAAATCGATGGGACTGTCTTCACCGCTCATTTTGCCCTGGTTGCTCATCCACCATGTTTTATAGCCGGAAAGGTGTGCCACATCTATGATATTGGCTACGTCATCTATATTCCGGTGGTCATATTGGTTTCGCCCGTAAAGGAACATGGAAAGCGCGGGAACAGTGACGGGAAAGCAGGAATATGTTTTATCCATGAGGTAAAAATAAGGTGTTTCTTTCATTTCTGAGAGCCATGGGGTTGTTTCAGACGGATAAGACGGGGTAAAGGCTTTCATCCGGTCACGGGTGGCGCTTTCTCCGATGACGACAATGACGGTACCCGGTAATTTTTGCGGCATGGCTTCGCTGACGGGGGTATATATACGGAACCGGCTTATATTTTGTTCATGTTTTTGGCTGATCCGCCGCATTTCATGTATATAGTGGAAAGCGCCATAAGTTTGTGAAATAGGAAAAAGAGACGGGATATATTTATGGATGCTGATGATGGACAGAATGCAAATCATGCCTATCCATAGGATACGCATTTTACTGTAACGATCCCGGCCGACGGAAATGGCTTTATGGCAGCAGAAGAAAGAGGCCGGTAAGAGCAGCACAAAAAAGATAAGGGAAGAAAACAGGACGGGCAGTCCGATGCGGTCTGAAATAAATTCAAACGCTTCTTTTTTATTGGTCTGCAGGATGGGCAGCATATTTTCCGCGCGTATCGTGTCATTGTATAGGAGGTAGTATCCCAGATATATAGCAGCAAACAGAAGGCTTGCCGCGACGATAATTCCATAAAGGACAGAAATGGAAAAGCGCCATTTCCCTGGACGGTTTTGTGAGAAGGCAAAGAAGCATGCCGTGAGGGCTGATTCGTAAACGAAAAGCAGGAAATAGGGGTGGATCAAGTCGTAATCAATCGTCCAGGACATATTGGCATGAATGAGTACATAGGCGTAAATTACAAGCTGCGTTAGATAAGGAAACAGGGATAAACACCACAAGGGGGAATACAATTTTTCTCTCAGTGCATATGTAATGAGGCTGAAGACGGCAAAACCTGTGGCCGCATCACGGAGACTCTTATTCCATTCGAAAACACGTTCAAATCCGGAAATATGGAAAAGTAAAAAGATGACGCTTATGAAAATAAAAGAAGACAAAAGATAAGACGGGAGCGTTTTTATAGAATGGCTATCCGTGAAATACCGTGAGAACATATCAATATCCTTTCCTGATACAAACCGGAAATATACAAAGTTACAGGGAAGAGTTTTCTTCTATCAGATCCTGTGCATTTTTCCAAATATTTTCAGCGCTGAAATCTCCGCCGCGGGCAATCAGGCGGTGGCGGTAGAATGTCTTCGGTCCCCAGGCGGCGAGATTGGATTCATCATTCAGGTAAAAAACATCTACCACGGGAACGTCTAAGGCGAGAGCAAAGTGGGCAGTACCGGTGTCGGCGCTGATGAGGACGGCACAGCTTTTCAGCAGGGCGCCCAGTTGGGGAATGGTGGTTTTATTTACCAGATTCAGCAGCACCTGTCTGCCAGCAGGCGGAAGATTTTCATAATATGATTCACAATCTTTTCCCGCACCGATCATGGCGGGAATCATCCCTGCGTCTTTTATTTTTTTTGCCAGTGTAAGGAGTGTGTCCGGTTTCAAATCTTTTTCTTTTCGCTTGGTGACCGGATTCAGTGCAATGATCGGTTTGCTGATTCCCTTTAAAAGCCGTGCATTGATATATGCAAAAGCTTCATCAGGGACATGGTACCTGATTTTCATGCTTTCCATGGGTTTTCCCGCATACAGTTCCGCCAGATAGGCATGCCGATCCTGCACATGGATCCATTTTCCGTAATTAATTTTTCCGTTGGAGAGGAGCAGGCGGACAATCGCATGCCGATTGTCTGCGTATATTTTTTTTGCGCCTAAAAATTTGGATAATAAAATGCCCCGCTCATTGCCGTAAATGACAAAAGCGGCATCAAAAACATATTGGTTTTTATGTTCTTTATAAAATTTATACCATCCGGCAAATCCCTTATGGACGCCCCATTTGTCATAAGTCCAGACTTCATCGACACCGTCCATGTATCGGGAAATGTCGGTGAACGGTTTATTCGATACGAAAACCAGACGGCTTTCCGGATACAGCCGTTTCAGATTCCTGCACAGTGCGTCTGTCAGGATAGTGTCTCCGAAATAAGAGGTATTATAAACTAAAAATGTTTTCATGAAATCCTCTGATCAGGAAAAATATATGTGATACAATGATTAGAATAAATTAAGGAGTTTATTTATGTTATACGTTTCTATTATAATCTTTTCTGCTTTATTGTACACATATTACCATTTCCGTGATCGGGTACCTATTTTAATGTACCACCGCATTGCTTCTGTCCCGGGGGATCGGAACGCGCTGCCGGAGGAAAAGTTTGAAGAGCAGATGAGATACTTGGAAGAAAACGGATTTCACAGCATCACGGTGGATGAGCTGCAGGCGCATTTTCTCCATGGAAAGCGGCTGCCGAAGAAACCGGTGGTCCTTACTTTTGATGACGGTTATGAAGATAATTTTTCCGCGGCCTTACCGATTTTGAAAAAATACCGCCATGTGGGAAATGTATTTCCCATTGCCAATTGGATCGGCAGGGAGAACAAATGGGAAAATTTCGGGAAAGCGCCGACGCGGACAATGGATGAACGTGAATTGGCCCTGTGGCAGAATGAAGGGCATTATGTCGGTTCCCATACCATGGATCACCCGTTTCTGAGCCGCTGCGGTACGGATCGTCTTCATGATGAGCTGTCAGAGAGCAAACGCTTTTTTGAAAAACTTAATGGGAAGCCGGTGGAATGTCTTTGCTACCCTTACGGAGATTTCGACAGAAAGGTCATGCAGGAGGCGGAGAAGTGCGGGTATAAACTGGGGCTGGCGATTTTCTATGATGTCCCGTTGTGGACACAGGATCTGCTTGCCCTGCCCCGCATTCCGATTCCTGCCAGGCAGCCGATGTGGGAATTTAAATTAAAGGTGAGCCGTATCCATCTGATTTTTATCTGGCTCCGCCAGTTGGAACGGCGTTTCAAAAAGACCTTCAGGAAATAATTAAGGTGACAACTCGTGATAGATGACTTCCAGGTCATCGACCATCCGGTGGTTGGTGAACTGGGAGCGTATCCATCGGGAGCCGTTTTCTGAAAATTGTTTAAGAAGAGATCGGTCGCTGTCGAGCTGTTTGATTCGTTCATACAGCTCTTTTTCATTGTCTTTTTCCACGAGAAATCCTGTTTCCCCATCTTTCACGATTTCCGGCGTGCCGCCTACGGAAAAAGCGATGGCCGGTTTTCCCATCGCCATGCCTTCCGCCAGAACAAGACCGAACGTTTCAAAGTGGGAAGGGAGGACGGTCAGATCCGCGGCGTTCAGCAGGTGTTCCACATCTGTCCGGTGTCCGAGGCAGAGAACTTTATCGGATAAGTGCATGGCGCGTATCTTCGTTTTCAGCAGGGGGAGCCCGTTCCCTTTTCCGATGACAAGGAGCTTCCAGTTTTCTTTGCGTCCATACTTGTCCAGCATGGAGAGAAGATGTCCGTGGCCTTTATGTTCCAGATTTTTTATGCGGGATACCATGGCAAGAACGAGGGTGTCTTTATCGAAACCGAATTCTTTTCGCAGCCGGATCTGCTCCTCTTCATTTGCGGTGAAACGTTCCGTGTCGATGCCGCTGTAACGGACAAGGAGATGATCCTCATGAAATCCGCGTGCTATGGAATCCTGCCTGACGTATTCACTGACGCAGATGATTTGATCCAATTGGTCAATGACATATTCTTTTTCCATATTTCCCAGAATGCCGTGTGCCGTGTATACCACGGGGACAGACGTATTCCTTTTTACTCTTGCTGCGATGATGCCCGCGGCTCCCGAGTTGGCATGAATGATGTCTATATGGTATTTCTTCACGATGGATGAAACGCGCCAGACGGATAAGAACCTGCTCTGCCGGACCGGAACGAAAAATGTCCTGACGCCTGCCGCTTTCAGTTTATCTGCCAGACGTCCGCCGCCGGAAGCGAGAAAAACTTCATAGCCCCGGGCACGGAGTTCTTTTGCCGCGGTATATACATAGGTTTCCGCACCGCCGATGTTCATGCGGGGAACCAGAAATAAAATCCTTTTCACAAGTTCGTCCTTTCTTAGCGTTATGATTCTATATTTTATCTTTATATAAGGAAATATGCAAAGAGGAGACGATGAAGTGTGCCGATGAAGTTTCCCTGGGAAACCGCTTTTGGGAGGGAAAATATGTGCAACGTACTTGTAGCCTGATTGGCGCTTGGATATAATGATTTTGAAGAGTAAGCAAAGAGAAAAGAATTGTCATGGCAAAAGGAAATATGACACTGCGAATTGAACCTGAGCTTAAAGTACAGGTAACAGTTTATAGAGGAGGCAATTATGATTTTTGAGGAAAGTTATACGCTGCATAATGGCGCAGCCATTCCGAAACTGGCGCTGGGTACCTGGTTTATTGATGACGACAAGGCGGCGGAGGCTGTGCGGGCGGCGGTGAATATCGGATACCGCCATATTGATACGGCACAGGCGTACGGCAATGAACGTGGTGTCGGAGAAGGAATCCGCACCTGCGGCATTGACAGGAAAGATATCTTTGTCACATCCAAAGTAGCGGCTGAAAATAAAAGCTATGCGTCCGCCATGGAATCCATCGAAAAGACACTGGAAACGATGGGACTTGCTTATCTGGATATGATGATTATTCATTCGCCCCAGCCCTGGGTGGAGGTAAACCAGTCGAAGGACCGCTACTATAAAGAAAACAGGGAAGTATGGCGTGCTCTTGAAGATGCTTTGGAAGCCGGGAAACTGCGGGCAATCGGTGTTTCCAATTTCCTTGAGGGAGATCTTGAAAACATCTTTGCCGCTTGCCGTGTGAAACCCATGGTGAACCAGATTCTCTGCCATGTGGGAAACAGTCCGCTGGATTTGATTGATTACTGCCGGAAGAGGGATATCGTAGTGGAAGCCTACTCTCCCGTGGCGCACGGTGAAGCGCTGAAAGATGGATGCCTTGCGGAAATGGCAGAGAAATACGGGGTCACGATTCCTCAGCTCTGCATCCGTTATGACTGGCAGCTGGGGACGGTGGTGCTGCCGAAAACGGCGGATCCGGAGCATATGAAAGAAAATGGGGATATTGATTTTGTGATTTCCGATGCCGATATGGAACTGCTGAAAAATGCGGAGCCTGTAAAGGATTACGGTGAATTCAGTTTCTTTCCGGTCTATGGCGGCAAGCTGAAAAAGTATCGTGTGGAAATTAAGAGGTAAACACAGAAAAAATCTGCCGCAGGGAAGAAAGCGGTAAGACGTCATCAGGGTAATAGATTCTTCGCTCAGTGGCACTATCCTGTTTCCCGTTTTTCTCACAAAGCATTCTTGCCCCCGCTCTGAATGACAGGATACGGTAAGGCATCATAATGACGGAGGGACGTTAAGGCGTCATCAGGGTAATAGATTCTTCGCTCCGTGTCACTATCCCGTTTTCTGTTTTTCTCACACAGCATTCTTGCCCCCGCTCTGAATGACGGAATACAGTAAGGCATCATAATGACGGAGGGACGCTAAACATCATAATGACAGAGAACATTAAACGTCATTCTGAGCGGCAGCGAAGAATCTGTTACTGTGGTGAGGAAAACGGTAAGAAGATAAAAGCTATCAGCTATCAGCTGTGAGCTGTTAGCCGTCAGCTGTGAGCTGTCAGCTACAAGCTAACTATTCTTTTACGATTTAAATCATTACGACAAGCGAGTATCCTCAATCGCACTACGTGCGCCACAGCTCCTTCTGACGGCCGACTCCATGATCCTTGCATAAGACGTTAAGGCGTCATCCTGAGCGGCAGCGAAGGATCTATTACCGTGGTGAGGAAGACGGTAAGGCGTCATTCAAAGCGTGAGCAAAGGATTTGCTGCTGTGTTGAGGAAAGGGATTCTAAAGGGAAGAATAGGGATTGGGTAAGCCTCCTTGTTTATAAGGAGGTGGCCGGCGAAGCCGGACGGAGGATACTGGCTTGAGGGAGTGACGCGAAAGGTCAGAATGACAATTGGGGGAAAGCACGTCACTCTAACAATGGGGAACGGAAAATGTCATAATGCGGGAAACGTTAATCGTCATCCGAAAGCGAACGTGAAGGATCTGTACCTGTGGTGAGGAAACCGCAAAATATACTTGACCGAGACCTCTTTATATAAAAGCGCAAAAAAGCTTCTCACGTTCAGGATATACTCCATGTTCTGTGAGAAGCTTTTTACATTTCATTCATTCCCCTGTCAGGCACTTCCGACCGGCTGCGCCGGACAGCAGAGAGAAATCAAAAACATGAGCCGCAATCTGTTATCGGTTCATCCGATATTGGAAATTATTTCTTTTTCCCGCCGAGATAGGCCGCCATGACGTCGGGGTTCCCCGCCACTTCCGCAGCCGGTCCTTCCATAACGATTTTTCCCGTTTCCATGACATAAGCATAGTCAGCAATCTGCAGTGCTTTTCGTGCATTCTGTTCTACAAGAAGAACCGTTGTCCCCATTTTATTGATATCCTTGATGACATCAAAAATCTGCTGGACGACAAGAGGCGCCAGCCCCATGGATGGTTCATCAAGGAGCATGAGCCTCGGTCTTGCCATCATAGCGCGGGCAATGGCGAGCATCTGCTGTTCTCCCCCGGAAAGGGTGCCGCCGAATTGGTTTTCCCTTTCCAGCAGCCGGGGAAAACGCTGGAACACTTTCACCATATCTTCCCTGATTTCCGCCTTATCCTTTCTCTGGTATGCACCGAGTTCCAGATTTTCACGGACAGTCATGTTCTGAAGGATCTGCCGCCCTTCCGGCACAAGGACTACACCGGCATTTACGATATGGAACGACTTTTGTCCCGTGATGGATTTATCTTTGAAACGGATCTCCCCTTCCGAGGGTTTCATAAGTCCCATGATGGTTTTCATCGTGGTGGACTTTCCCGCGCCGTTTGCTCCGATAAGGGTCACGATTTTCCCTTCGGGAACAGAGAGGCTGATGCCTTTCAGCGCCGTGATATTTCCATAGCCGGCGACAATATTCTTAAGCGTAAGCAGCATTATTCATCCTCCTTTCCGAGATAAGCCTCAATAACGGCAGGATCATTCTGTACTTCTTCGGGAACACCTTCCGCCAGTTTTTCACCGAAGTTGACGACAATCAGGCGGTCGCAGAGAGTCATCACAAGGTGCATATCATGCTCAATCAAAATAATGGTCGTTTTATAGGTTTCACGAATTCCACGGATGAGTTCCGTAAGAGCTGCTGTTTCGCTGTCATTCATGCCTGCTGCCGGTTCATCCAGGAGGATAAGTTTCGGATGGGCAGCAAGAGCACGCGCGATTTCCAGCTTTCTCTGCTTGCCGTAGGGCAGTTCCGTGGCAGGGCGGTCCGCATCCTGTTCCAACCCCACAAAGCGGAGCAGTTCCATCGCTTCCTTCCGCGCTTCTTTTTCTTCTTTCTTCTGTGCACCTGTGTGGAGGATACTGGCAAGAAAGCCTGCTTTTAAATGGTCATGCTGTCCGACAAGAATATTCTCCAGCACTGTCATCCCCGTGAAAAGGCGGATATTCTGGAACGTACGGGCGATACCCCCATTGATAATCTGATAGGGTTTCTTCCCGCTGATCGACTGTCCGTCAAAAAGGATATCCCCTTCAGAAACCGGATACACGCCTGTGATCAGGTTGAAAATCGTTGTTTTACCGGCGCCGTTTGGTCCGATGACACCGAATATTTCCCCTTTCTCCACATGGAAGGACATATTCGATACCGCCGTAAGACCGCCGAAACGCTTCACCACATTCTGCATTTCAAGAAGCATCACTTTTCTCCTCCTTCCACGGGAACGGCTTTCTTTTTGCTGAAAAGCGAACCGATCCACTTCACCGCGTCATAAGAAAGAATACCGTCCGGACGGAAAGCCATGAGTGCCACAAGCATCACGCCGTAGATGATATCCCTGTATTCCGCCAGGGAACGGAGCGATTCGGGAACGATAGTAAGCACTGCCGCGCCGAGGACAGGCCCCCACATGACATTGCTGCCGCCGAAAACTGTGTAGAGAAGCATATCCACCACACGGTGCCACGAGAAATCCGTCGGACTGATAAAGAATGTGACATGAGCGTACAAAGCGCCCGCTACTCCCGCAAAAAACGCGCTGAAGAGAAATCCCATCATTTTGTAATACACTACATTGATTCCCGACAGAGAAGCAGCGTACTCATCGGCCTTCACGGCTGCCATGGCGCGGCCGATGCGGGAATGTTCCAGCCGGTACCAGAAGGAAATAATCAGAACCGTCAAAACCAGCAGCACCAGACACACAAGAAGCTGTCCGCCCGTCTGTGAATCTATTTCCAAAGCATCCAGGAGCCCCCAGTCGCTTGCATAATCGGAAAGTACACTTCCCATGGATGGAATCCCCGAATAGCCAAGTGCGCCGTGAGTAATTTCCAGATTCAAGGCGATGACTCGGACCACTTCACCGAACCCCAGCGTGGCAATCGCCAGATACAGCCCCCGGAGACGGATCGTCGGCAGTCCGATAACCAGAGCCACAAGAACCGCCATGACACCGCCAAGGAAAATCCCTACGGGCATAGGTACGTGGTACTGCGCTGTCAGAATGGCGGACGTATACGCACCGAAACTCATCAGCCCGGCATTCCCCAAAGAAAGGATGCCCGTGCAGAGCGTCATGTAAATCGTCATGGCAAGAATAATATTGATGCAGACAAAGGTGAGAACCTGCAGAAAATATCCATTCAGCAAATCTTCCATTACGGCCTTCCTCCCTTCCCCGCTTTCGCAAAAAGTCCTTCCGGACGAATGAACAGGATCAAAATGATAAGGCCGAAGGCCACCGCGTCACGATAAGAAGAAGTACCGTAAGCCACGCTGAATACTTCGGCGATGCCGAGAATGAAACCGCCTGCCATGGCGCCTTCCACATTGCCGAGACCGCCCATGATGAGCACCGCCAGCCCTTTCAGCCCCATTGATGTCCCCATCGTCGGTTCAATCGCATTGAAAGAAAGTCCGATCAGTACGCCTGCCGCTGCACCGAGGGCAGAAGCCAGCATCACCGTCAACGTAATGATACGGCCCGTATTGATTCCAAGAAGACCGGCCGTCTCCGCATTTTCCGAAGTCGCCCGGATCGCCTTGCCCACCTTCGTCCGGTTCAGCATGACTGTGAGAAGAACCATGAGCACCACTGCCGTCCCCAAGCTGATAATCTGGATACTGGAAATTTTAAAGACTCCCATATCCATCAGTTCATTGCCGAACGCAGACGGGAACGAACGGGTCTGCGGCCCCCAGACCATAAGCGCCACACTTTCAAGAAATGTGGATACGCCGATCGTACTGATAAGCGGCGCCAGATGCGTCGCCTTATGCTTACGAAGCGGACGGAGCGCCAGCAGCTCCAGCCCGTACCCCAGAACCGCGCCCCCGATCATGGCGCCGGCCAATGCAGGGAAAATATTCATTCCCGCTTCCGTTACCAGAAGCAGGCCAATATAAGCGCCTATCATAAAAATTCCGCCATGCGCCATATTCACGATATTCAATACCCCGAAGACCAGAGTATATCCGATAGCAATAACCGCATAAGCGCTTCCCAGCGTCAGACCGTTGACAAGCTGTTGAAAAAACACGATAACTTTCCCCCTTCTTGAGAAATATTTCTTTGCCCAAACCTCAGACAAAACTTTGCAAAAACCATAAAAGGACTAAAAACCGCCCCTGCCGCACGGCAGGACACCGATGCAGCAGGGGCGGAAATCTCCGCGGTACCACCCTGTATTTATCACTCTAAGGAAAAAGAGGCAGAACTTCCCGATAACAGAAAAGCCCCCACCTTCATTGCTGAAGATAGGGGCGAACAGTCGCGGTACCACCCTACATTATACTCTTAATCCTTCCTCCGTAACGTGGATAAACGCCATTTTTTACTTATTTCAAAAATGGAGCTCTCAGGCGATAAAAAATAACGGAATGTACCGGCTTGCACCCTCCGCCGGCTCTCTGTGCCATGGACCGCCATCTTTCCTGTCCTGATCATTGCCTGTATCCCCTTAACGCGGGTAACGCCGATGATTACTTCATTCATCCTCGGAACTCCCGGGCGAGCAGGCATCTGCTTTCGTATCGGTTCCCACCACTCCCGACTCTCTATGACGAACCTGTCAGATACGTTTCCCGTTCACAGTCCTTGGTTTTTGTTTGTGATGTCAATTATATGATGAAATATTTTCACTGTCAAGGGAAATACTAAAACACTTTTATTGATTGATATTATCCATGAAAATCAAGCTGATGGAAACAAGCAATCAGATATGGATTTTCAATTAACCTGTCTCTTATACACATCTCCGAGCCCACGAGACCGGAGCCTATCTC
>OWID01000279.1_pt1 | contig 20744 bp, 19 predicted proteins | sample 1732661 | NCBI WGS metagenome assembly OWID01 (sample SAMN05065739, study PRJEB22554) | human gut metagenome | biome: ENVO:2100002; feature: ENVO:00000062; material: ENVO:00002003 | host: Homo sapiens | place: USA
GGCAACGGAACGGTTCCCGACTCCGCCGACGTGAAGGGCCAGGAGCCGGTGAAGCGGGCCCTGGAGATCGCCGCCGCCGGCGGCCACAACATCGCCATGATCGGCCCGCCGGGGTCGGGCAAGTCCATGCTGGCCAGAAGGCTCCCCTCCATCCTCCCCGACCTCACTGAGCGGGAGGCCCTGGAGTGCACCCAGATCCACTCCGTGCTGGGGCTCACCACCAAGGAGGAGCCTCTCCTCACCCGGCGGCCCTTCCGTGCCCCCCACCACACCGCCTCGGCCGCCGCCCTCACCGGCGGAGGCGCGCTGCTGCGGCCCGGGGAGATGTCCCTGGCCCACAACGGCGTGCTGTTTCTCGACGAGCTGCCGGAGTTCCGCCGGGACGTGCTGGAGGCCATGCGCCAGCCTCTGGAGGAGGGTGATGTCACCGTGGCAAGAGCCGCGGGCACGCTCCATCTGCCCGCCCGGTTCCAGCTGGTGGCCGCCATGAACCCCTGCCGCTGCGGCTGGCGGGGCCACCCCTCCGGCAGGTGCACCTGCTCTGCCCGGGAGGTGGAGCGGTATGTGGAGAAAATCTCCGGGCCGCTTTTGGACCGCATCGACCTGCACGTGAACGTGCCCTCCGTGGAGTACGAGGCCATCCGCCGCCGGACGCCTGCGGAGTCCTCCGCGGCGGTGAAAGCCCGGGTGGAGGCCGCCCGGTCCATCCAGAAAAAGCGCTTTGCCGGCACCACTATCACCTGCAACGCCGCCATGACGCCGGAGATGGTGGGCCGGTTCTGTCCCCTGGACGAAGCGGGCGAGGCCCTGATGAAAAGCGCCTTTTCCCGCATGGGGCTCACCGCCCGCTCCCACGACCGCATTTTGCGCCTGGCCCGCACCATCGCCGACCTGGAGGGTGCGGCCCACATCGGCCCGGCCCATCTGGCGGAGGCCATCCAGTACCGCAACACGGATATCCTACGGGGATAAAACAAGCCGGACGGCAATGCCGTCCGGCTTGTTCTTCTTTTTATGACTCCGACTTTTCCACAGAGACGATGGTGCCGTCCAGGCCGTCCACCACGGAAAGGGTTCCCGTGTAGGTGACGGTCACGGTGTCGCCCACGGCCACGTCGTCCAGGCCCTGGGGCTTGTCGCCGTCCTTCAGGGAGAACACATAGGCCTCGCCGGCATCGTCCGTGACGGTGAACATAAAGTCCTTCACCTCATCCAGCTTACCGTTGAGGGTGGAGGTCTCCGCCCCGTCCGCTTCGCCGGCGGCCTTCTTGTCTTTGCTGCCGCAGCCGGCAGCCAGGCACAGCGTCAGTGCCAGGACCAGGGCCACAAGCCCCAGCCGCTTCATCTGTTCACGTCTCACTTCGCAAGGCCCTCATACACAGAAGCGGGAATGGTGAACTCCGGCATACCCATGTAGCCGGCAGCGATGGTGTACTCGTCGAACACCAGCACCAGCTGGCCGTCCGCGTCAAAGTAGAAGTTCTGGTCGGGGTCGATGGCAGTGAACTGGTCCACAAAGTAGGCCTGACTCTCGTCGGCGGCCATCCGCTCTTCCATCTGAGCCCGCACGGAATCGGACAGGGCCGTCACATAGTCCGCGTCCTCCCGGAACAGGTCCGCCAGGGTCACCACCTGGCCGGTGGTCTTGTCGATGTGGTAGAAGCGGCTGAACTGGGCGCCGCTGGCCTGGGTCTTGACCGCGTCGATGCGCAGGGTGAACCAGCTGTCGGTATCGGTCACCACAGAGCTGGTCACGTCCAGACCCTGATAGCCCTCGCCGGTGGCGGCACAGTCCGCCTCAAACTGGGCGATCAGCTGATCGGTGTATTCCTGCACCTGGTCGCTGACCTCCTCGGCGGCAGCGCTGCCGCCAAGTTCGGGCGTCTGCACGTCGGCGAAGTTGTGGCCGTCGTCATAGGTGTAGGTCCGGAAAGTCACCAGCTCCACGATGGCGCCCAGCACCGGGATGTCCGCCATGGCGGCTGCGGCGGTGGGGGACGCGTTGGGCACTGCCACAAACAGCGCCAGGGCGGCGGCGATCCAGCCGCCGTAGCGGGCGGCACGCTTGGTTTTTGATTTGTTGCTCATGCTCATGTCTGTCTCCTCCAGCGCAGCGCAGGTGCGGAACACCCTGCCGGCATAGTCCTCCGGCAGAGGGAAGGGTTCTTTTTTTGCTCGCGCTCTCAATTCCTCGTCAAATCGATCCATTTGATCCATGTTGCACCTCACTCTTCTCTCAGCAGCACACGCAGCCGCGCCCGCCCCCGGGACAAGCGGGTCTTGACCGCTGCTTCGCTGATGCCCAGGACGCCGCTGATCTCCCGGATGGACAAGCCATCGTAGTAGAACAGCGTGACCGGGGCCCGGAGATCGTCTCCCAGCGTCATGACCGCCTGCCAGAGCGTCAGCCGCTCCGCGGCGTCCGTCTCCGGCGCCCGCAGGCACTCCTCCACCTCGGAAAGGTCCACGGAGGGTCTGCGTTTGCGGCAGGCGTCATAGCACTTGTTGGCCAGGATGCGCAAAAGCCAGGGACGAAACTTATCCGCGTCCCGCAGGGACTGACGCCGCTCAAAGGCGGCGCAGATGGCCTCCTGCACCGCGTCCTCGGCGTCCTCGTCGTTGCGGAGGATGGCCTTGGCGGTACGGAAGAGCGCCTCCTGGTTCTCAATGACCCGGGCACAGAATATTTCCTTGTCCAGCGCGGCTTGCATCATGGCTTTGGGGCTTTCTCCTTCTCTGGTTTCGGGACCGGTCATCTATTAAGATGCTTTGACGGAAAAAAAGGTGACAGACTCTTAAAAATTTTTAACGAATGAAATTGGTCATGGTTCGGTGGGCAGTGGCGGGGGGCGGCACCGTCTCCTTGGCGGCTGCCAGGGCCTTCACCGCCCAGGCCATGTTGCGGCCCAGCTTGCAGGCCACCTCCATGCCCTCCGTATCCTCCAGGCACTCGCCCGGGTCCGCCCCGTGGACGGCGCCCCAGTAGTCGGAGGTGACGATGAGCATCTCCATGGCGTCCATGGTGCCCAGCAGCTGCTGGTAAGTCTCCATACCGCCGCTGCGGCGCAGGGTGCAAAGGGCGCCGCCCACCTTGTGGTGGAGCTGGTTGTCCCCGCAGCCGGCGGCAAGCATCAGCCGGTCCAGCACGCACTTCATATTGCCGGCGATGCCGCCGTGGTACACGGGGCTTGCCAGCAGGATGCCGTCGGCCTCGATGCAGGCGGCGATGATGTCGTTGACCATGTCGTCCTTCTGCACGCAGCGCAGCGATCCGGTATTCAGGCAGTGGTAGCAGGCCATGCAGGGGTGGACCCGGTGGCCGGGCTGGAACACCTCAAATTCCACGCCGGCGGCGCGTACCTCCTTGCCCACGGCTTCCAGCAGCCGGGCGGTGTTTCCGTTTTTGCGGGGGCTTCCGTTGATGGCTACGATCTTCATGGCATTTCCCTCCTGTAAAATTTGGGTCTTACAGGCCGATGATAGCAGATTTCCCCCGGCGGCGCAACGGATGGCGGCAAAAAAGGAGACGCCCCGCCGGGCGTCCCCTTTCCGCTTCGCATGTCTTAGTCGTCGTAATCGCTCTCCCACTGGAGGATGGCGCCGGTCTTGGCGTCGATGTCGCACTCATACTCCATGCGGCCGTTGCGCAGCTCCAGCTCATAGACCTGGCGGCCGTCGTCCCAGTCCAGCTGGCACTTGACCACCGTGGCACCATTGCCGGCCTTGTTCCGGGCGATCTGCTGGGCCTTCTCGCTGCTGATCACGCTGGCGGAGGAGGTGTTGTTGTCGTCATCGTCGTCATCGTACCAGTCATCCCAGTCGGGGGCGTCATAGCCGTCCACGTCACGGTCGGAGTCGATGATCTTGCCGGTCTTGGCGTTGATCTCGTAGTCGTACTCCACGCCCTTGCTGTAGAACTCCACGTCATAGTGGGCCACGCCGTCATCCCAGTCCAGCTCGGCCTTCAGGAAAACCGCGTTGGATGCCTTGACGCCCGCGTCGTCCAGGGCGATCTCCTTGGCCTCGGCGCGGGTGATATAGTCATCGGCGTCGGGGTCCTCGCTGAGGTTCCAGTCCGGGGTGGTCAGCTCCACGGTGCGGGTCTTGGAATCAAAGGACACGTCCATGCCCGCCGCCTCACACACGGCCCGCACGGGCACGTAGGTGGTGCCGTCATACAGGAACACCGGCACCTTCTTACCGTCGGCGTCCCGGGGAGTGAATTTCGCGTCATTGATGGTGATCTTGATGCCGTCTTCCACTTCGATGGTGCGCTTGGAGGCCGCCGTGGCCGTGACGCCCAGAGCCGTCACCAGACCCACCAGCACCAGCGCAGAGGTAAAGCCCTTCCAGTAACCGGTCTTTTTCATGATACATTCTCCTTTTCTTTCATCAGATTTTATGATGCGGTTTTGTGGGAGAGTAGCCTCTCCGCTCTTTCTGCCTGTTAAACGCACGGGGGGCGCGGTTTATTGCACGGCTTCAAAAAATTTTTTAAAAAATTTTTCCAGAAAAAATCGGGGCTTTTTCTTCCACCGCAAATGCGGTATAATGCAGCTTGACAAAAAGGCCCCGGCGTTCCCCGCCCCGGGCCGGAATCGGTTCGATTCCCTACTATATTTATTATTGGAGGTCATCCCTATGAACAACAATGAGATCCTCCTTCTGAAGCTGGGCGAGGTGGTCTTGAAGGGCCTCAACCGCAAAGCCTTCGAGGACAAGCTCATGAACAACGTCCGCCGCCGCATCCGCCGCTTCGGCGATTTCCGGGTGCTGGTGCGCCAGAGCACCATCTACGTGGAGCCGCAGAATGACCAGTGCGACATGGAGAGCGCCTTTACCGCCTGCTGCCAGGTGTTCGGCGTGGCCGCCGTGGCCCGGGCCGTCCCCTGCGAAAAGACCGTGGAGGCCATCGTGGACACCGCCGTGGCCTACCTCTCCGACGACTTTGCCGCCGCCCGCAGCTTCAAGGTGGAGAGCAAGCGGGCCGACAAGCTCTTCCCCATGACCTCCATCCAGCTCAGCCAGGCCGTGGGCGGGGAGCTTGCCGAGCGCTTCCCCCATGTGACGGTGGACGTGCACCATCCCGACCTGACCGTGTATGTGGAGATCCGGGAGAAGTACGCCTACGTCCACGCCCCCTCCGTGCCCGGCGCGGGCGGACTGCCCGTGGGCATGGGCGGCACCGCCGTGAGCCTGCTCTCCGGCGGACTGGACAGTCCCGTCTCCTCCTGGATGATGGCCCGCCGGGGCGTGCAGCTGGAGATGGTGCACTTCGTCTCCCCGCCGTATACCTCCCAGCAGGCTCTGGACAAGGTGCTGGAGCTGGCCCGGGAGCTGACCGCCTACTGCGGGCGCATGGTGGTGCACGTGATCCCCTTCACCAAGATCCAGGAGGAGATCCGCAAAAACTGCCCGGAGGAGTACTTTACCCTCATCATGCGCCGCTTCATGATGCGCATTTCCGAGGCCGTGGCCAAGCGGGCCGGGGCCGGCGCCCTGGTCACCGGCGAGTCTCTGGGCCAGGTGGCAAGCCAGACCATGCTGGCCCTGGGCACCACGGAGGACGTGACCACGCTACCGGTGCTGCGGCCCCTGATCGGCATGGACAAGGTGGAGATCATCCGCATGGCCCGGCAGATCGGCACCTACGATACCTCCATCCTCCCCTATGAGGACTGCTGCACCGTCTTTACCCCCCGCCACCCCTGCACCCGTCCCAAGGTGGAGGACGTGCGGGAGGCCGAGGCCGCCCTGGATGTGGACGCCCTGGTGGCCGAGGCCCTGGCCGGGGACCAGTGGGTGCGGGTGAAACCCACCGACGAGCCCCGGATCTGATTTTCCACAGGGCCGCTGAGCCCGTCTTTCAGAAAGAAGGAATCCCATGTCACATACCGCCGAGATCATCGCCGTGGGCACCGAGCTGCTGCTGGGCAACATCGCCAATACCAACGCCCAGGAGCTTTCCCAGGCTCTTTCTTCTGTGGGCATCAACGTCTACTGGCACACCGTGGTGGGCGACAATCCCACGCGCCTTGCCGAAGCCGTGGACATCGCCCGCCGCCGTGCCGACGTGATCCTCACCACCGGGGGCCTTGGTCCCACCTACGACGATCTGACCAAGCAGACCGTGTGCGCCGCGTTCGGTCTGCCCCTGGTGTTCCACCCGGAGATCCTGGAGGGCATCCGGGCCTACTTTGAAAAAAACGTCCATCTGACCATGCCGGAGAACAACCGCCCCCAGGCGGAGTTCCCGGACGGGGCCGTCATCTTCCCCAACAGCGTGGGCACCGCCCCGGGCTGCGCTTTCCAGTGTGACGGCGTCCATGTGGTGATGCTGCCGGGGCCGCCCTTTGAGATGCGCACCATGCTGCGCGATCACGCCCTGCCCTATCTGCGCACCCTCTCCAAAGAGGTCATCGTCTCCCACGACATCATGACATTCGGCCTGGGGGAAAGCCCCATGGAGGAACTTCTCCGGGAGCGGATGACCCATATGGAAAACCCGTCTCTTGCCACCTACGCCAAGCCCAGTGAGGTACGCCTGCGGGCCACGGCCAAAGCCCCCACCGCCGAAGCGGCGGAGGATATGCTGCGGCCCGTGGTGGACGAGGTGTGCGCCCTGCTGGGAGACGTAGTCTACGGCGTGGACGTGGCCAGCCTGGAGAGTGCCTGCTCCGCCCTTTTGCGCGAAAGGGGCATGACCCTCTCCAGCGCCGAAAGCTGTACCGGCGGGCAGATCGCCCAGCGGATGACCGCCCTGGCGGGAGCCTCCCAGGTCTACCGGGGCGGTGTGGTCAGCTACTGGACGGACATGAAAGCGGATGTACTGAGCGTTTCCCGGGAAATTCTGGACCAATACGGCGCCGTGTCGGAGCAGACCGCCCGGGCCATGGCCCAGGGCGCCCGCCGCATCACCGGGGCGGACGTGGCCGTGTCCGTCACCGGCGTGGCAGGCCCTGACCCGGACGAGCGGGGCAACGGCGTTGGGCTGGTGTTCATCGGCCTGGACACACCGGAGGGCACCTTCTGCCGCCGCTGTGACTTCGGGCAGCGGCGCCGGGACCGCATCCAGGAACTGGCCGCCAACCACGCTTTCGACCTGCTGCGCCGCTATCTCTCCGGCGCGCCCCTGACCCGGTGACCCACGTCCCCCTGGCGGCATATACTGGACTATCCCCACGATGGAAAGGAGTCCAGAACCTATGTGCCAATGCCATGACAGCTGCTGCTGTATCCCCGACGTGACGGTGGGGTCCACCGTCACCACCGCGCCCGGAACGGACGCCCGCGTGTGCGCCCATCCCACCCCCTGCGGCGTGGAGCTGTCATTTTATATTCCCCGGGGGGCGGACGGCGCCCCCGGCGCGGATGGTGCGCCCGGTACCCCAGGCGCCGATGGTGCGCCCGGAGCGCCCGGTGCAGACGGAGCCCCAGGTGCGCCCGGTTTGCCCGGTATGAGCGCCGCCGCGTCCTTTGTCACCTTCATGCAGCAATTCCAAAACGGGACACCCATGACCCTTCTTCCCGCGGTGAGCGATCCCACCGGGCAGATCACCGCCCTCTCCGACACCCGGATCCAGCTCTCACCGGGGACGTATTTCGTCTCCTATCACGTTTCCGCCGTGCTGGACACCGCCGGATATCTCCAGGTGACCCCGTCCTTCAGTGACCGGCCGTTTCTGGAATACGGCGTCTACGGCCGCACGGGCATCGACAGCGTCAGCATGTCCGGGTCCAGCGCCTTTCTGGCGGTGATCCCGGAAGAGACGGTGTTCACCCTCAACATCAATACCAGCTCGGCCACCCGGGAGGGCGAAGCCACGCTGGTATTTTTAAAGCTCAATCTCCCCACCTGAGGAAAGGCCCCGGCCAAATGGCCGGGGCCTTTTTTGCCGCCTTATCCCAGCGACACGTCCAGCACCATCATCACCAGAAACCCCGTGATGAAGCCGCAGGTGCCGGAGCGTCCCTGGGCCTGGGGCACCAGCTCCTCCACCACCACATACACCATGGCCCCGGCCGCAAAGCTCAAAAGCCACGGCATCAGGGGATGTACCGCTCCCGCCGCCAGCACCACCGCCACGCCGAACAGCGGCTCCACCGCCCCCGACGCCGCGCCGCCCAGAAAAGCCCTGAGCCGGGACGCTCCCGCCTGGCGCAGCGGCAATGAGATGGCCGCTCCCTCCGGGAAGTTCTGGATGCCGATGCCAAGGGCCAGCGCCGCGGCCCCTGCCGTCTCTCCGGCCCCCGCCAAGGCGAAGGCCAGGCCCACCGCCATGCCCTCGGGAATATTGTGGAGGGTGATAGCCGTCATCAAAAGGGCACTCTGGTGACGGGATTCCTCCCCCTCCGACCGGCGCAGAAACGGCACGCACGCGTCCAGCGCCGCCAGAAACACCACCCCCAGCACCATGCCTCCCGCCGCCGGAACCCAGCCGGGCAATCCGCCGCTCTCTTCCGCCTGCTCGATAGCGGGCAACAGCAAACTCCACACGGAGGCCGCCGTCATCACGCCGCCGGCAAAGCCCAGCATGGCCTTCTGGTTTCCGGGTTTGGGCTCCCCGGACACGAAAAACACCGCCGCCGCGCCCAGGACGGTCATCAAGAAGGTGAACCCCGTCCCCGCGGCCGCGCGGCAAAGCGCATACCACATCGCTCTCGCCTCATTTCAGATTCGGGCGGAGGACCGCCCGTATGCCAGTATAGCCGCCGCCGGGGGCAAAGGTGCCACTTGCTTTTCCAGATGGCGTGTGCTATGGTGTAAATAACGGCATACAACTGAAAAGGACTCATATAATTTCGCTTGTACATGGCGCGAAAGTTTCTACGGAGCCGCCAAAGGCTTCTCTATGGGTGTCTGGCCGGAGGATACGCTCCTCCGGTCGGGCGCTCCTTTTTTTGTGCCGCGTACAAACGGGCTCAGGCCCGGAAAAAGCGCCCATGGCGCGGGAGGTTATTATGGCTCTTACGATTCTGCACGGCACCATCATCTCGTCCCCGGCACCGGGAAAGCTGGACATCACCCCCGGCGGGTACCTGATCGCCCAGGACGGCCGCATCCGCGGCGTTTACGCCGCGCTGCCGGAATGCTATGCCGGCGCGCCGGTAGAGGAATACGGCGAGGCCCTCATTCTGCCCGCTTTCTGCGATCTCCACCTGCACGCCCCCCAGTACCCCATGCTGGGCACCGGCATGGACCTGCCCCTGCTGGACTGGCTCAACACCTACACCTTCCCGGCGGAGGCCCGCTTCGCAGACCCGGACTATGCCCGGGACGTCTACCGCAAGCTGGCCGCCGAGCTCATTGAAAACGGCACCACCCGGGTGTGCATGTTCTCCTCCCTCCACACAGAAGCCACCTGGATTTTGATGGAGGAGCTGGAGCGGGCCGGTGTCACCGGCTATGTGGGCAAGGTGAACATGGACCGCAACGGTCTGCCCGGCGTACTGCAGGAGGAGACGGCCGAGTCCATCCATGAGACGGAGCGCTGGCTGGAGCGGTGCAGCGACTTTACCCGCATCCATCCCATCCTCACCCCCCGGTTCACCCCCTCCTGCACGGATGAACTGATGGCGTGGCTGGGCCGCAAGGCCGCCGAGACGGGCCTGCCCATCCAGTCCCACCTGTCGGAAAATGACCGGGAGGTGGCCTGGGTCCGGGAGCTCCACCCGGACTGCGATCAGTACTGGGAGAGCTACCGGAAGTTCGGCCTCTGGAACGACCGCACCCTCATGGCCCACTGCGTCTGGTCCGATGAGCGGGAGCGCGACGCCATGCGCAAGGCGGGCGTGACGGTGGTCCACTGCCCGGACTCCAACGTGAACGTATGCTCCGGCACGGCGCCGGTACGGGCCATGCTTCAGGAGGGGCTGAAAGTGGCCCTGGGCACGGACATTGCCGGCGGCGACCACATCTCCATGTTCGACGCGGTCACCGCCGCCATCCGGGCCTCCAAGGTGCGGCAGATGACCGACCCGGCCCGGCCGGACTTCCTCACCGTGGCGGAGGCGTGGTATCTGGGCACCTCCGCCGGAGCGGCCTTTTTCGGTGATGCGCCGGGCTTTGCGCCGGGCAACGCCCTCCACGCCATCGTCCTTTCCGACAGCGACCTGCCCCAGTCCCATCCCCTCTCCCCTGCCGAGCGGCTGGAGCGGTGCATGTACCGGCGGCAGCGCGATGCCATCCGGGCCGTGTGGAGCGACGGCCGGAAGGTCTACACCGGCCGGTAAACCGCGCAAAAAAAGAGAGCCTTCCGGCTCTCTTTTTTTCTTACTCCAGATTCAGATGGCGCTTGAGGAAATACGCGGTGACCGCGTAGAAAATGGCGCCGTAGATCACCACGCCGACGATCATGATTCCCATGCCGATGTGGATGCCCAGCATGGGCGTGATGTGGATATCCACATTCATCAGAAGATGGTGCAGGGGCGACTCGTCCAGGGCCAGGAGCAAAAACGTGCCCAGGATCTGCATGGCGAACTGGAACAGGAAGAAAAACGCCACCGACCAGGCCATTTTGTGGTTGGGGCGGCTGTAGCCCACCGCCATGGCGGCGTAGAACTGCAGGGCAAAGGCCACGCACCCCAAAAAGCACAGGGCCGCGAACTCCAGCACGATGGCCGTACCGTTGAGGGCGTAATAAGCGGTCATGGCATCGAATACATACCCGATCTCCTGGATGAACGCCGGCAGGAACGTGCCGTCCACGCTCATGACCAGCATGGAAACCATCACCGCCGCGCCCGTGGCCAAAAACCACACAGTGGAGACGATGAGCTTGCTCCAGATGTGCTGGTGGACGGACACCGGCAGGGTGAACATCAGATAGCCCTCATCGGTGAGAAGGCTGCGGTAAAACCGCTGGATCATGAGGCCAAAGGCGGCAAAGCACACGCCCAGGATGGCCACCACATAGGCCATGGCCAGTACGCCCCCCAGCATCCGCAGCAGGCGGCTGTCCGCATGATTCAAAACCTGGATGGACACGCGCATACCCAGTGACGTGGCCAGCAGCACCAGGTACAGCGGGCCCATGATGCGCCCGGTGGCACGGAACTCGTGCTTCAAGAGTTTACTCAGCATTTGAACACCTCCCGGAACAGCGCGTCCACGCTCATGCCCTTTTCCTCCCGGATCTCATCCACCGTGGAGTGGAGCACCAGGCGGCCCTGGTTGATGAAAATGACCTCGTCCAGCACTTTTTCCACATCGGCGATCAGATGGGTGGAGATCACCACCGCCGCCTCGGGGTTGTAGTTGCCGATGATGGTGGATAGGATGTAGTCCCGGGTGGCCGGGTCCACGCCGCCGATGGGCTCATCCAGAAGATAGAGCTTGGCCGCCCGGCTCATGACCATGATGAGCTGCACCTTTTCCCGGGTGCCCTTGCTCATCTGCTTGATGCGCTGGCCCGGCCGGATACCCAGGTGCTCCAGCATCTCCCGGGCCACCTGGGGCCGGAAGTCTGCGTAGAAGTCGGCGTAAAACTCTATCAGCTGCTCCACGGACATCCAGGTGGGGATGGCCGTGCGCTCGCTGAGGTAGCTCACCAGGGAATGGCTCTCCTTGCCCGGCGTCATGCCGCAGATGGTCACCTCCCCCTCCGTGGGGGTCAAAAGGCCGTTGGCCAGCTTGATGAGCGTGGTCTTGCCGCTGCCGTTGGGGCCCAGCAGTCCCACGATGTGGCCCGGCTCGATCTGCAGATCCACGCACTCCAGCGCCTGAACATGGCCGTAGCGCTTACTTAAATTCTTACATTCCAGAACCGACATGTTCTGTTCCCTCCTTGTCCGTCTCCTGCCGCAGAAGCGACACGATCTCCTCTTCCCGATAACCCAGGCGGCCCATGGTCTCCACAAAAGTGCAGATATGCCGCCGGGCCAGCTCCCGTTTCGCGTTTTCGATCATCTTGTGGTCCTCTGTTACAAATCTGCCCGCCGTGCGCTGGCTGTACACCAGTCCCTGCCGCTCCAGCTCCGCCAGTGCCCGCTGCATGGTGTTTGGGTTCACCCCGGCCTCCGTGGCCAGGTCCCGCACCGACGGCAGCCGTTCTCCCGGCGCGAACACGCCGGAGGCGATGCCCACCTGGATCTGCTCGATCAGCTGGGCGTACACCGGCGCGTCATTGGAGATCTGCCATTTCATCGCGTGCCTCCTCTCGCGTTTGTATTGTTGTATTAAGTGATTAATACAATAGCACAGTTTCAGGATTTGTCAAGGGGTCGGCCCAAAATTTTTGCGGCAAAAAACGCCCCCGGAGGAAGGTTCCTCCGGGGGGCGTTTTCCACTTCGTATGTGCAGAGCCGGCTCAGCGGTACTTCTGCTCCAGACGGGCCACCACGTCCGCCAGGGCGTCGTGGTCACAGTCGGCCACCACGGTGGCGCCGCTCTGCCGCACGGCCTCCACGCAGTTGGCCGGGGCAAAGCCCTCCGCGGCAATGGCCAGCATGCTCAGGTCGTTGGCCTCGTCTCCCACGCAGTACACATGGGCCGCTTCGATGCCCAGCCGCTGGGCCAAGCGGGCCACCATGCCGCCCTTATTGGCGCCCCGGGCCGTCATCTCCAGCAGGGTACGGTCGGAGAAGAACACCTCGTAGCCGCCGATCCAGGGCTGGGAGAGCAGAAACGCCCGGATGTCCAACAGCGTCTCGTGGCAGTCCTCGAACATGAGCTTGGTCATGGGCCGGGGGATGTCCATAATGGAAGCGTCCTCGTGGACGGCCACATGGGTCACATGCTCATGCTGGCGAGTATAGAGGTTGGGCCGCACAGCGTGGATGACGTTTTCCAGCGGGTAGGCCTCCACTGCCGTGGTGGGGAAGCGCTCCAGCACCTCCTGGCACCGCTGGCTCACCACCTCGTCCAGCATGATGATGTCCAGATACTCCCGGGCCTGGAAGTCGTACAGCGCCGCACCGTTGCAGATGACGGCGGGGCTGTTGGTGGGGATGTCGTCCACCAGCTTTTCGATGGCCGCCAGGGCCCGGCCGGTGGCCAGGGCAAAGCGGCCGCCCTGGGCCATGAAGTACTCCAGGGCCGCCCGGTTCCCCTCCGACAGCCGGGGCACCGGCGCGCCGGTGCGGCGGGGGACCTCCGTATTCAAAAGGGTGTTGTCAAAATCGCTGGCCAGCAGCACGCCGTCAAAGATTCCCATAGGTCAGCTCCTCCGTATGGATGTAAAGATCAGGCCGCCCGGCACATGGCACCGACAACGGCAAAATCCCGCCGCCCGCGTTTGCGGACGGCGGGAACGTATGGCTTACTCGCCCTGGGGCGCGGGGGCTCCGCCCTCGCCGCCGCCCTTGCCTCTGCGGCGGCCGCCCCGGTGATGGGGCCGGCGGCGGCGCTTGGCCTCACCGCCGTCACCGCCCTCGGCGCTGCGGGGCGCGGCGTCCTTGGGCTGCTGGGCAGGCTGCTTGGGTCCCTGCTTGGGGGGACGGGGCTTCTGGCCGCCCTTTTTCTCCTGCTGGCCGCCCTTGCCGCCCTGGTCCTTGCCGCCGGATTCCTTGGCAGGCTGCTTTGCCTCCTTGGGCTGCTCAGGCCGGGCGGGCTGACCCTCGCCGGCGGGCTTGCCGCGGCGGCGGGAGCGGCTGCGGCGGCGGGAACGGCTGCCGTCCTCGGTGCCGATCTTCTCCCGCATGGGGGCGTCCTCCAGCTTGGCATCCATATAGAACGGCGTGGTCAGCACCGGCGCCGTAAACTCCTCTTCTTCCTTCTCCTCCACATACCGGGCAGGCCGCTCGGGGATGGCGATGCCGTCCCGGCTGCCCTTGCCGTTGCGCAGCACGCACACCTCGCAGCTGCGGTAGGTCTTGAGAGGCTCGTTGGGGCCCGCGCTGTCCAGGTTGACTTTCATGGTCTCCCGCAGCAGGTCCACGCTCTTGACGTTGCCGGGGCCGTCCGGCGTCTGGACGAAAGACTCCACCTTGGGCATACGCTTGGCGGCGTCCTCATAGGCGTTCTGCTCATACTTGAGGCAGCACATGAGCCGCCCGCAGGTGCCGGAGATCTTCGTGGGGTTCAGGCTCAGGTTCTGAGTCTTGGCCATCTTGATGGAGACGGGCAAAAACCCGTCCAAAAACTGGGAGCAGCAGAAGGGGCGGCCGCAGATGCCAAGGCCGCCGATCATCTTGGCCTCGTCCCGCACGCCGATCTGCCGCAGCTCGATCCGGGCCCGGAACACGCTGGCCAGGTCCCGCACCAGCTCCCGGAAGTCCACCCGGCCGTCGGCGGTGAAGTAGAAGATGATCTTGTTGCCGTCAAAACTGGCGGACACGTTCACCAGCTTCATCTCCAGCCCATGCTCGGCGATCTTGCGCTCGCAGATGTCAAAGGCTTCGCTCTCTTTTTTCCGGTTGTACTCCACCGTGCGGCGGTCGCTGTCCGTGGCCATGCGGAGCATGGCGCACAGGGGCCGGACGATGGCGGAGTCCTCCACCTCGTGGTTGCCCTGGGTGCAGGTGGCAAACTCCGGGCCCGCGGCGGTCTCCACGATCACCTGGTCCCCCATTTTCACCTGGACGCCCTTGGGGTCAAAATAATAATTCTTGCATCCGCCCCGAAAGCGGACGCTGATCACTTCCGTCAAAGGATACCCTCCAATTCTACGGCGAGGGCGCCCAGCACATGGCTGGGCCCAACGTTATACACGCACTCCCCGCGATACTTCTCTAACAGCTCTATTGTGCCCATGATCTGGCGTTTTGTCAAGTTTTTCGCAACGGCAGACGCCAATTGGCCGCCGCTTCCGTCCCCCTGACAGCCGTAGGCCCGCAGCAGCGCCTCGGCACACACGGCCCGGCCCCGCTCCAGCATGGCGGAGAGCTCCTCCCGGGTCATGCGCCGCTTTTCCAGCCGGGCGGCCCACTCCGCCGCCGCCCCCCGCCGGAACGAGGCCAGCAGGCGGATGAGCTCATCCCCCGCGTCGGAGGTCTCCTGGGCCTCCGGCGCCCCGTCCGGGTGGAGCTTGAGCTCCACGCACCGAGAGCGCAGGGTCTGCAGCACCACCGCCGCGTTTTCCGCGCAGAAGAGGAACGCCGCGTAGGGCGGGCCCTCCTCCACGATCTTCAAAAGCACGTTCTGGTCCTGAGGCGTCAAAAGGGCGCAGTCGGGAAAGAGATACACTTTCCGCTGCCCCTGATTGGGCCGGATATAGGCGTCCTGCCGGATCTGGCGCACCACGTCCACGGCGATGGACTTGTGCTGGTCGTCCCGGACGGTGATCACATCCGGGTGGATGCCCTCCATGACCCGGCGGCAGCTCTCGCACCGCAGGCAGGGGCGCTCTCCCTCACTGCTGCACTCCATGGCCGCGGCGGCATAGCGGGCCAGCGTCTCCCGCTGCCCCGCGCCGGTGAACAGCAGCGCGTGGGTCAGAGTGCCCCGTGTGGCCGCCTCCCGGATACGGGCAGCGGCGGGATCTTGTTGGATGCTGCCAAATGGCGTCATAGTCGTTCCTCTTTCCTTCGTTCTTCGCCTTATCCTACCACAGTTCCGGGAAAAATGGAAGAAGCGGCCGCCCATCCGGACGTACCTGGAAAGTTGGACAGATTGTCATGGCATTGGCAATTTGCTTGAATTTTAATGCCGTTTCTTATGCTATTCATGCATTGTTTTCCGAAATGCATCCTATTATAATAATATAGTCAATTTAGCTAATCGTTTAACCATCTGGTTGATGATTTTTCTGTTTGGCAGCGACAAAATAACGGAGGAATGAAAATGAGCAAAAAGTATTGTTACCTGTTCACTGAGGGCAATGCCAACATGCGCGAGCTCCTGGGCGGCAAGGGCGCCAACCTGGCCGAGATGACCAACATCGGTCTGCCCGTGCCTCAGGGCTTCACCATCACCACCGAGGCTTGCACCCAGTACTATGAGGACGGCCGCAAGATCAGCGATGAGATCCAGGCCGAGATCATGGAATACATCGACAAGATGGAGAGCATCACCGGCAAGAAGTTCGGCGATGAGGAGAACCCCCTGCTGGTCTCCGTCCGTTCCGGCGCCCGCGCCTCCATGCCCGGCATGATGGACACCATCCTGAACCTGGGCCTCAACGAGACCGTGGTGGAAGTCCTGGCCAAGAAGTCCGGCAACCCCCGCTGGGCCTGGGACTGCTATCGCCGCTTCATCCAGATGTACTCCGACGTGGTCATGGAAGTGGGCAAGAAGTACTTTGAGCAGCTCATCGACGAGATGAAGGAGCGCAAGGGCGTCACCCAGGACGTGGAGCTGACCGCCGAGGACCTCAAGGAGCTGGCCGAGGCTTTCAAGGCCGAGTACAAGTCCAAGATCGGCCAGGACTTCCCCTCCGACCCCAAGGAGCAGCTCATGGGCGCCGTGCAGGCCGTGTTCCGTTCCTGGGACAACCCCCGCGCCAACGTGTATCGCCGTGACAACGACATCCCCTACTCCTGGGGCACTGCCGTCAACGTTCAGTCCATGGCCTTCGGCAACATGGGTGACGACTGCGGCACCGGCGTTGCGTTCACCCGTAACCCCGCTACCGGCGAGAAGAAGCTCTTCGGTGAGTTCCTGACCAACGCCCAGGGCGAGGACGTGGTCGCCGGCGTGCGCACTCCCATGCCCATCAGCCAGATGGCCGAGAAGTTCCCCGAGGCTTTCGCCCAGTTCGAGGGCGTGTGCAAGATCCTGGAGGATCACTATCACGACATGCAGGACATGGAGTTCACCGTTGAGAACGGCAAGCTCTACATGCTGCAGACCCGTAACGGCAAGCGTACCCCCGCCGCCGCTCTGAAGATCGCCTGCGACCTGGTGGACGAGGGCATGATCGACGAGAAGCAGGCCGTGGCCATGATCGAGCCCCGCTCTCTGGACACCCTGCTGCATCCCCAGTTCGACGCCGTGGCTCTGAAGAAGAGCGAGGCCATCGGCAAGGCTCTGGGTGCCTCCCCGGGCGCTGCCTCCGGCAAGGTCGTCTTCACCGCTGAGGACGCCAAGGAGTGGGCCGCCCGCGGTGAGAAGGTGGTTCTGGTCCGTCTGGAGACCTCTCCCGAGGACATCGAGGGCATGAAGGCCGCACAGGGCATCCTGACCGTCCGCGGCGGCATGACCTCTCACGCTGCCGTCGTGGCCCGCGGCATGGGCAAGTGCTGCGTCTCCGGCTGCGGCGACATCAAGATGGACGAGGAGAACAAGAAGTTCGAGCTGGCCGGCAAGACCTACGGCGAGGGCGACTGGATCTCCCTGGACGGCTCCACCGGCAACATCTATGACGGCGCCATCCCCACCGTGGACGCTTCCATCGGCGGTGAGTTCGGCCGCGTCATGGGCTGGGCTGACAAGTATCGCCGCCTGCAGGTGCGCACCAACGCCGATACTCCCCACGATGCCGCCCAGGCTCGTAAGTTCGGCGCTCAGGGCATCGGCCTGACCCGTACCGAGCACATGTTCTTCGACGAGGATCGTATCCCCGCCATCCGTGAGATGATCTGCTCCGACACCGTCGAGCAGCGCGAGAAGGCTCTGGCCAAGCTGGAGCCCATGCAGCAGGGCGACTTCGAGGGCATCTATGAGGCCATGGAGGGCTGCCCCGTCACCATCCGCTTCCTGGATCCCCCCCTGCACGAGTTCGTGCCCACCGAGGAGGCCGACATTGAGAAGCTGGCCGAGGACATGGGCAAGACCGTGACCGAGATCAAGAACATCATCTCCGCTCTCCACGAGTTTAACCCCATGATGGGTCACCGTGGCTGCCGTCTGGCTGTGACCTATCCCGAGATCGCTGCCATGCAGACCCGCGCCGTCATCAAGGCCGCTCTGGCCGTCCAGGCCCGTCATCCCGAGTGGACCATGGTGCCTGAGATCATGATCCCCCTGGTGGGCGAGGTCAAGGAGCTGGCCTACGTGAAGAAGATCGTGGTGGAGACCGCTGACGAGCTCATCAAGGCCGCCGGCTCCAACATGAAGTACCTGGTGGGCACTATGATCGAGATCCCCCGCGCGGCCCTGACCGCCGACGAGATCGCCAAGGAGGCCGACTTCTTCTCCTTCGGCACCAACGACCTGACCCAGATGACCTTCGGCTTCTCCCGTGACGACGCCGGCAAGTTCCTGGACGCCTACTACGACAAGAAGATCTACGAGAACGATCCCTTCGCCAAGCTGGACCAGAAGGGCGTGGGCAAGCTGGTTGACATGGCCTGCAAGCTGGGCCGCAGCGTGAACCCCGACCTGCACCTGGGCATCTGCGGCGAGCACGGCGGCGATCCCTCCTCCGTGGAGTTCTGCCACCGCACCGGCCTGGACTACGTGTCCTGCTCTCCCTTCCGCGTGCCCATCGCACGTCTGGCTGCCGCTCAGGCTGCCATCAAGGAAGGCAAGTAAGATCCTTCCGGCAATGGTCTGATGAGACCGTTGCGGTCTGTGGCTGAATATAAATCCCCCGCGCATTCCCGTTTGGGAAATGCGCGGGGGATTTTTTTGAGTTTCAGTCTGTATTGAGGGCCGGTTTTGCTGATGTCTTTCCCGACAGGGAGCTGCTTCAGGCCGGCTGCTCCGTCTCCGGCGCAGGCAGAAACCGCACGGCCACCAGGGAATGAAAAACTGCCGCGAAAACCAAGCCGAAGGTCACACCCAGGAGGGTATCCGCCATCCGCAGGACCACCGCGCCCCGGACTCCGTATATTCCGGCGCCCAGCATCAGCGCGCCAAGGCAGTTCATGGCCGTCTTATACCGGTAATCCGTGCAGAAGCCCAGGCACAGCCCTCCTAAGGGCCCCAGCAGCGGACGCAGGGATTCCGGCAGGAGCAGATACAGGACCCAGAATGCGCCGCACCCGGCAGCGGCTCCTGCGATTCGCTGCCAAAACCGGGTGAATGTATTGCCCGGATACGGGTAGGCCGACAGCAACGACGCACAGGCAAAGCCCATCCACATGAACCGCTCCACGTCAAAGATCTGCCCGGCCGTCAATACAAGGCTCACGCCCAGCGCCATGCGCAGCTGCCACATGCACACGGGTCTCGTCAGATCAAACTTCCGCACCACATGATGGAAGCGGACCTCCTTGTGCTGGTGGCGGTGTTTGAAAAACAGAATGGCCCCGCAGAGCAAGTAGCCTGTCAGCGCCAGAAGTCCCCGGCGGAACAGGGCCTCTCCCGCCACGGGATTGCCCGTGAGATAGATGTAAGCAAAGCTGTACAAGCCGCCGTTTCCCATCTCCGGATGCTGCGTGGTGATCCAAAGGAGCAGAAGAAAGCCGCCAAAGTGCAGCGGGATCAAACAAAACGGCGGGACCACGGCCGCCGCGCTGGGCGCCAGCACCAATATCGCCAGTGCCGCCGCCAGCGTCAAAAGCGAGTCTTTGACGCAGTACCCGAAATTCACAAAGCGGATGCCCAGCAGGATGCAGAACAGCGCCACAGCCAGTGGAGTATTGTCCGCACCGAACACGCCGGACAAAAAGCTGATGAAGCCCACGGCAAACGCCACGATCAGGGCGGAGCGTACGGCCATGGCCGCCCAGTAGTATGCCTTTTCCCCCGTTGTGCTGCAAGCGGCGATCCTGCGCTTGAGAATGGCAGGGTCCAGCTGCAATGCGTCATAAAATCTCATGGTCTGCATTCTCCGATCCTTTCTCCAGATGCGCGGCCAGCCGGTCCGCATCATGCAGGAATTTCTCAAAATCCTCGCCGGCACTTCTCCACAGGTTATAAAACGGCTGCAGGATACTCTCATACCCCTTCTTCAATTCCGCAAGCCCTGTCTCGGTGATGAAAAGCCGGTAGCTCCGCTCGTCTGCCGCGTCCCGCTGTTTGCAGATGCACCCTTTTTCATAGAGCGCTTTCAGGCAGCGGCTCACCGCCTCCTTTTTCATTCCGCTTCCCTGGCTCAAAAGAACCGGCGTATTCTGCGCAGGCTGCAGATACAAATGCGCCAGCAGCTCGCACTCGCTGGCCGTCAGCGCGGATCTGCGCTCCGGCAGCAGCGCCCGCATGACCTTCTGCACCTGCTGCTGATAGTGAATCATATCGGTCCACTCCATATTGCTTTCCTCCAATATATAATTAACATTGTTAATTATATGCATGTACCGGATTTTGTCAATAGCCGGACGCCTGTCCCCTTTCTTGAAAAGGCGAAAAAAAAGCGCCCCGTCAGGGCGCTTTTTTGAATCTATTCGGTTTTCAGTCCGTATCCCAGGAGCGGTCCTCCCAGTAGTAGCTGATGCGGCTGTCGATATTCCACAGGGCCTCCAGCCACCGCTCCACTTTATGTCGGGGGAAGTACTTGTTGATGAACAGTGCCACCACAACGCCCACACCCGTATCAAAAATACGGTTGAGGGCGTAGCTGATGTAGGTATCCACCGGCGTGTTGAACAGCAATATACAAAGCACCACGCCGCCAGGCTGTACGCCGCCCACCCAGAACATCTGGCACAGCACGATCAGCAAAATCGTGCCGATGAACACCAGGGCCACCAGCAGCAGCGAGCGGCCGCCCTCCGGATGGAAGAACAGATAGATGCGGAACAGCACCATGCCCAGCACGCCGCCGATGGCCGTGCCGAACAGACGGTTGCCGCCGTTGAGCTTGGAGTGCTCCATGCTGGTGCCCAGTCCGAAGATGGCTCCGATGCAGGCAAAGGCGGGGCTGCGGTCCAGAAAGTAGTAGATGAGTGCGCAGATGGCCGCCGCCGTGGCGGTCTTGATGGTGCGCATGCTGTCTCTTATACACATCTCCGAGCCCACGAGACCGGAGCCTATCTCG
>OWID01000280.1_pt1 | contig 20742 bp, 18 predicted proteins | sample 1732661 | NCBI WGS metagenome assembly OWID01 (sample SAMN05065739, study PRJEB22554) | human gut metagenome | biome: ENVO:2100002; feature: ENVO:00000062; material: ENVO:00002003 | host: Homo sapiens | place: USA
CGCAGGCCGCGATGGCGTCGAGCTCGTAGTTGAAGCCGGTGTTGGCGGTGTTGGAAGCCACGCGGGCGCCCTCGATGAAGCCGGTGACGGCGTACATGGCGCCGGCCAGGGCAAAGACCATGATGTTGGTGGCGAACACGTTGACGCCGGAAACGCGGGCAGCCTCTTCATTGGCGCCCAGGGCGAACATGTTCTTGCCGAAGGTGGTCTTATTCCAGATGAACCACATGACGGCGGTGCAGATCAGGGCGATCCACACATAGTTGGGGATGGGGGTACCGCTGATCTTCAGCACGGAACCGGTGATGAAGTTGGAGTAGGACTTGTCAAGACCGGAGATGGCCATACCGTTGTTGTTGCCGGCCTTCACATACAGCAGCAGCAGGGTATAGACGATCAGCTGGCTGGCCAGGGTGACGATGAAGGGATGCAGCTTGAACTTGGCCACGAAGAAGCCGTTGAACGCGCCGATGGCTCCGCCGATGACCATGGCCAGCAGCAGCACCAGGATGACGGGAGGCGGGGTCAGGTCAGCCCACATCTTGCTGGCGGCATCCACAGCCTGCAGCAAGGAAGCGGAGATACAGGCGGTCAGACCCACGATACGGCCGGCGCTCAGGTCGGTACCGGTCAGCACGATGCAGCCGCCCACGCCCAGAGCCACAGGCAGGTAAGCGCAGGTCTGGGCCAGGATGTTGATGATGGAGGAGGCTTTGAGGAAGTTGGGATTGACGATGGCGATGTAGATGACCGCCATGACCATGATGATGATCAGGGCGTTATTGAGGATCATGTCCCCCACGCGCCGGGCCGTCAGGGGCTGCTTGGCGCTCTTTTTTTCCAGCGTTTTGGATTCGTTACTCATAGGTGTTGTCCCCCTCTATTACACATATTTGGCGGCCAGGGTCAGGATCTCTTCCTGGCTGGTGTTCTTGGCGTCCACTTCGCCGGCCAGGATGCCGCCGGACATGACCAGAATACGGTCGCACACGCCCAGCAGTTCGGGCATTTCGGACGAGACCATGATGACGCCCTTGCCCTCCTTGGCAAGATCGATGATGAGCTGATAGATCTCATACTTGGCGCCCACGTCGATGCCGCGGGTGGGCTCGTCCAGCAGCAGCACCTCCGGCTTGGTCAGAAGCCAGCGGCCGATGATGACCTTCTGCTGGTTGCCGCCGGAGAGGGAGCGGATCTGGGTCTTCTGGCTGGGCGTCTTGATGCGCATGGCCTGGATGGCCCAGTCGGTGTCCTCCCGCATCTTCTTGTCGGAAAGGCAGATGCCGCCGATCAGATAGCTCTTGAGGTTGGAGATGACCGTATTGTCCAGAATGTCCCGGATGCCGAAGATGCCGGTGGCGCGGCGCTCCTCCGTCAGGAGGGCGAAGCCGTTTTTGATGGACTCACGGGGATTGCGGTTCTTGATCTCCTTGCCGTGGAGGCGGATGGTGCCGCTGCCCTTGGTCATGGAGCCGAACAGGTTCTCCAGCACCTCCGTACGGCCGGAGCCGTCGAGGCCCGCGATGCCCAGGATCTCACCCTTGCGCAGCTGGAAGCTGGCCTCCTTGAGGCGGGTGTACTTGCCGGAGAGGTGCTCCACTTCCAAAATGGCCTCGCCGGGGACGTTGTCCTTGGGGGGGAAGCGGTTGGTCAGCTCGCGGCCCACCATCAGCCGGATGATCTCGTTCATGGTCAGCTCGCTGGCGGGGCGGGTGGCGACCCACTGGCCGTCGCGCATGATGGTGACGTCGTCGCTGATGCGGAGGATCTCCTCCATCTTGTGGGATATGTAGATGATGCCGCAGCCCTTGTCCCGCAGCATGTTGATAATGCGGAACAGGTGCTCCACCTCGGTCTCCGTCAGGGAGGAGGTGGGCTCGTCAAAGACGATGATCTTGGCGTTGTAGCTGACGGCCTTGGCGATCTCCACCATCTGCCGCTGAGAAACGGGCAGGGTGGACATGATGGCCTTGGGGTCCACGTGGACCTCCAGCTGGTCGAAGATCTCCTTGGTGCGCTTGCGCATGGTGCTCTCGCTGACCATGATGCCGCCCACCTTGGGATAGCGGCCCAGCCACAGGTTATCGGTAACGGTGCGGGTCAGTGCCTGGTTGAGCTCCTGGTGCACCATGGCCACGCCGTTTTCCATGGCCTCCTTGGAGCTTTTGAAGTTGACCTCCCGGCCATCCAGGGTAATGGTGCCGCTGTCTTTGGAATAAATGCCGAACAGGCATTTCATCAGCGTGGACTTGCCAGCGCCGTTTTCTCCCATCAGCGCGTGGACAGTGCCGGGGCGGACGGTCAGGGACACGCCGTCCAGGGCCTTGACGCCGGGGAATTCCTTGGTGATCCCCCGCATTTCAAGCAATGCCGGCTGATCCATAGTTTTCTCCTCCTTTTGCCTTTGTTTCGATCCGGGGCTCCTGCCTCAGCCTTGCCCGGCGGGCACGGCTCAGGCAGAAGCTCCCATGGAAGGGAGCGGGGCTGTCGCGCTCGACAGCCCCGCTCGTCTGTTGCTCAGCGTTGGGGCGACCCTTGAGGTCAGCCGGTGACCTTGGCGTAAGGCACACGGATCTTGGCCACGCCCTCGTCCACGTTGTAGCTATCGGTATTGGCCATCAGCTCAGCGGCGGAGTTCACGTTCTCGACCAGAGTCATGATGGTGGAGGCCATGCCGGCGGCGTCCTGCTTGACGGTACCGGTCATCTGGCCGTTCTCGATCTTCTGGACAGCAGAGTCCATGGCGTCGACGCCGTAGACGGGGATGGTCTTGGAGCCTTCCTCGCCGGTGTTGTAGCCGGCAGCCTGCAGAGCAGCGATGGCGCCCTCGGCCATGCCGTCGTTGTTGGCGATGACCAGCTCGATCATGTTGTTGTTGGCCTCAGAGTAGGAAGCCAGGATGGTGGTCATGTAGTCGGTGGCAGCCTGAGCAGACCAAGCGCCGGTGGTGTCCACCAGGTACTTGGAGGTGTTGGCGGGATCATAGAAAGCCAGCTCGTTCTTGCCAGCCTCGGTCAGCTTGGCATTGGCGTCCTCCACGGAGAACTGGGTGCGGTACTCAGCCTCAGCGTTGCCCTCCTGGCCCTTGAACAGAACGTAGGAGATGGTGCCGTCGCCGTTGAGATCCACGGTGTCGTAGTTCTCCAGCAGGAAGTCACCGATCATCTCGCCCTGCATGTGGCCGGCCTCGGCAGCGTCGGTGCCGACGAAGGCGCACTGCTCGTAGCTGTTGACCACGTCGTCAGAGACCTCGCGGTTGAAGAAGATGATGGGGATGCCGGCGTTCTTGGCGGCATCGCAAGCCTGCTGGGCAGCGTCGGGAGAAGAGGTCTCCACGATATTGACGATCAGGAGGTTGGCGCCGTTGGTGATGGCGGTGTTGATCTGGTCCAGCTGCTGGGCCTGGTTGTTCTGGCCGTCGAAGTTGTTGAAGGTGATGCCGGCCTCGGTCAGCTTGGCGTCCATCTCGTTGCGGACGGTGGTGATGTACGCATCGGCGAAGTTGTAGTAGAAGACGCCGACGTTCAGCTCACTGGTAGCAGCGGGGGTCTCCTCGCCGCCCTCAGCGGGGGTCTCTTCCTTGCTGCCGCAGCCGGACAGCAGACCCAGCACCATGATGGCGGAAAGGGCAAGTGCAAAAAGCTTCTTCATTCTGGTTCCTCCTATAAATTTTGAATTCCGACGGTCCGAAAGGGCCGTCCATTCGGAGATAGTCACATTATAGCGGCGTGCCATGGAAAAAACGATAGAAAATTCTTTGAAGTTCTAGGAAAAAACTTCGCTTGCCCTTAGAAAAATGAAGAGGATTTTCACGGATTTTGTCGAGTGGGGGACAAATTTGTCCTATCGTGTCCGGGCAGCAGAGATTTTCACAAAAAAAAAGCCCCCGCCAAAGGGCGGGGGCAGGGGTGGAGGAGCTTACTCCTCCACCTCCTTGAGCCGATCCAGATGAGGGCTGGTGACGCAGCTCATCTCCGGTGCGGCGTTCTTGAATTTTTCCACGTTGACCACGCTCTCCCGCACGGGGGTGATGGTGCCGGCGCCGGCCACGCAGCCACCGGGGCAGGCCATGCCCTCCAGCAGGTAGCCGTCGCGCTTGCCGGCCTTGGCCATCATGAGCATCTTGCGGCACTCACGCAGGCCGTCGCCGTACTCGATCTTGACCTCCCGGTCGGGATCGATGTGGCTGATGGCCTCCACCACGGCAGCGGCCACGCCGCCGCCCACGGCGAAGCCCCGGCCCATGCCGGTACCCTCGTCCATGTTGTCGTCGGGGCCGGGTTCAATGGTGGCAAAGTCGATGTCCTTGGCATCGAACATGCCCTGGAGCTCCTCAAAGGTCAGCACGAAGTCCACGTCGGAGCGGACGGACTTGCGGTTGGCCTCCAGCTTCTTGGCGGCGCAGGGTCCGATGAAGCAGATGCGGGCCTTGGGATGGTCCTTTTTCACCATGCGGGCGGTGATGACCATGGGGGTCAGGGCCATGGAGATATAGTCCTTGAACTGGGGGAAGAGCTTCTTGGCCATGACGGACCAGGCGGGGCAGCAGGAGGTGCCCATGAAGGGCTGCTTGGCCGGAACGTTCTCCAGGAAGTCGTGAGCCTCCTCCACGGTGCAAAGGTCGGCGCCGATGGCAACTTCCACCACGTCCTTGAAGCCCAGCACGCGCATGGCGGCCTTGATCTTGGAAGGCGTAGCCTCCTTGCCGAACTGGCCCACAAAGGCGGGAGCCACGCAGGCGATGACCTCTTCGCCCCGCTTGATGGCGTTGATGATCTGGAAGATCTGGCTCTTGTCGGCGATGGCGGCGAAGGGGCAGTTCACCAGGCACATGCCGCAGGAGACGCACTTTTCATAGTCGATCTTGGCCCGGCCCAGCTCGTCGGAGCCGATGGCGTCCATGCCGCAGGCGGCGGCGCAGGGGCGCTCGATCTTGCTGATGGCCCGGTAGGGGCACTGGTTGAAGCACTTGCCGCACTTGATGCACTTATCCTGGTCGATGTGGCAGTGCTTCTGCTCGTCCAGGTAAATGGCGTCCTTGGGGCAGACGTTCATGCAGGGGTGGGAGATGCAGCCCTGGCAGCTGTCCGTGATGCGGATCTGCTTGGGAGGGCAGGCGTTGCAGGCGAAGGGGATGATATTGACCAGGGGTTCTTCAAAGTACTTGTCGTCGGCATCCACCACTTCCTGGATGTGGGCGCTGACAGGGGCCTTGGCACCGGCGGGCTCCAGGTTCATGCCCAGGGCCAGACGCACCCGCTCTTCCACGATGGCACGCTCCAGGAACACGTCGTGACGGTGGTGGGCCACCTCACCCTGGATCATCTTGTAGGGGATCATGTCCACACGGCTCATGTCCCCGCCCTCGTAGGCCAGGCGGGCAACCTCGGTAAATACGTTGCGGCGAATATCGTCTACCGCGCTGTGAACTCCTCTCACGTTCATTTCCTCCATTTTTGCCGGGCGGTCGCATTCCGGCCCGGGTAGTGTGAATTGGTCTAATCATTATATAGAAAGGTGTCCTTTATTGCAAGGAAAATTCCATGGTTTTTCCAGGAAAACAGCAAATATTTGCAACTTCTTCTCAGAACGCGGGCCCGCAGGGGACTTTCAGGTGGATTTCAGCTTCTTTTTTATAATGACTACTATCCCAAGGCCGCCTGTTGGTGGTATAATAGCTACAAAATGCGGTATTATGCCATTTCGGCTCTGTCCTATGGTATAATGTTCCCAATCACGGTCCCGGCCCTGCCGGCAGGCCGACTTTTACGATCGGAGGAATTTCCCCTTATGGAGATGGACTGGAGACAGCGGCGCATGAACGGCGCCCTCTTCTCGATTTTGATGATCCTGGTGATTTTGGTGCTGGTGGTGGGCGGCGTGCGCTATCATCAGTACCGCCAGGCCCAGCAGGCCCCGGCGGACGAGACGGTGGCCCTGCGCCCGGACTCTGCCCACAGCTATGCCGCCCTTTCCTACAGCGACGGCTCCGCCACCCTCTCTTTTGCCGTGGACAGTGAGACGGACCAGTGGATCTGGACGGACGATCCCACCTTCCCCCTCAGCGACACCACGGTGGAGGAAATCTGCACCATGCTGACCAATCTGAAGGCCCAGCAGACCATCACGCCGGACAAGCCCATGGAGGACTACGGCCTGGACAACTCCGCCGTGTACATCTCCGCCCAGCGGTCCGACGGGTCCTTGCTGCGGCTGGACTTCGGCAAGTCCACCACCGACGGCAAGAGCTACTACGCCCTCATGGACAGCGACCCGGCTCAGGTATACATCTTTGACGGCGCCCTGGTGGAAAAGCTCTCCGTGGCCATCTATGACATGGCGGAGCTGCCCGTGCTGCCGGCCCTGACGGAAAAGACCGTGCTCTCCTGCACCGTCACCGGCGCCTCGGAGACCACCATCACCGCCGGTGCCGACGGCACCTGGCTCTCCGGCGGCAAGGACGTGACCGCCAACGAGTCCGTGACGGGGCTTTTGCAGCAGCTGGAGCTTCTGACCTTTACCAAGTGCGTGGATTACCGCCCCTCTGACGAGGCCGCGTCCATCTGCGGGTTCGACGCCCCCGCCGCGGTGGTGGAGGTGACGTACCAGTCCGACACCGGCGCCGAGCAGACCATGACCCTCTCCATCGGCGCCAAGTCCGTGGACGGAACGGGCCGCTATGTGCGGCTGGGCGGCGAGGACGCCATTTACCAGCTCTCCGCCGAGGCCGCCGCGCCCATGCTGACGCTGGCGCAGAGCGGGCTGGGCGCATAAGCGCAAATCAACCATAGGCAAGGAGGCGTTTTGAACCATGCGCGTTTTGATCGTGGAGGATGAGGTGCGGCTGGCCGCCACCTTGCAGGACCTGATGGAGCTGGACGGCTATGCCGCCGACGTGTGCCACGACGGGGAGTCCGGCCTGGACAATGCCCTGAGCGGCATTTACGACGTGGTGATCCTGGATGTGATGCTGCCGAAAATGGACGGATTTTCCGTGCTGCGGCAGCTGCGCGCCTCCGGCAGCGCCGTGCCGGTTTTGATGCTCACGGCCCGCAGCGAGCTTTCCGACCGGGTGTCCGGCCTGGACCAGGGAGCGGACTACTACCTGACCAAGCCCTTTGAGCCCAAGGAGCTCATGGCCTGCGTGCGGGCCCTGGGCCGCCGCCAGCCGGAGCTGCGCAACACCGATCAGATCCAGTGCGCCGACCTGACGCTGGAAAAGAGCGCGTTTACCCTCTCGTGCGGCGAGCGCAGCGTGCGGCTGAGCCGCCGGGAGTTCGACATGATGGAGCTTTTGATGCTCAACCAGAAGCAGGTCATCACCAAGGAATCCCTGCTTTTGAAGATCTGGGGCTATGAATCCGACGCCGAGGACAACAATGTGGAGGTATATATCTCCTTTTTACGCAAAAAACTGGATCATCTGCACTCCCAGGTACGCATCAAAACCATCCGCATGGTGGGTTATTGCCTGGAATTTCCAAAGGATTGACCCTTTCTCCACTTTTTCAACAGAATTATCCACTTTTTCCACAAGCTTTTCCACAAAGGGGGGTGCCAGCCGTTGATCCGCAGGCTCCGACTGAAATTTGTGGCGCTGAGCATGTCGCTGGTCTCGATGGTGCTTTTGTGCATCTTCCTGGCAGTGAACTACTCCGTGCAGCGCAGCATCGAGGCCATCAGCCGCCAGGTGCTCTATCAGGTGATCCAGGACGAGGGCGTTGGCTATTTTTCCGACGCCGAGCGGCCGGACATTGCCATTTTCCGGGGACAGGAGCGGGTGCTGCTGCCCTACTTCACCGTCAATGTGTGGCCCCAGAACGGCATCGCCTACGTCACCGGCGGTACCTACTCCAATCTGGAGGACACGGAGGTGCTCCAGGACATCCTCTCCGCGTGCCTGCGCCAGGAGGAGGACGAGGGCACCATCGCAAGCTACGGCCTGCGGTATCTGCGCCAGAACAACGGCGCCTATGAGAAGATCGCCTTTGTGGACATGTCCATGGAGCAGGCCATGCTGCGCAGGACGCTGCTTTCCTATCTTCCCATCGCTCTGGGGGCCTTTTTGCTGCTGCTGGCAGCGTCGGTGCTGCTCTCCCGCTGGGCCACAGTACCGGTGGAGCGGGCCTGGAAAGCCCAGCGCCAGTTCCTCTCCGACGCCTCCCACGAGCTGAAAACGCCTCTGACCGTCATCCTCTCCAACGCGGAGCTGCTGGAGAGCGCATCGCTGGACGGACGCAGCGCCCGCTGGGCGGACAACATCCACTCCGAGGCCCGGCAGATGAAGTCCCTGGTGGAGCAGATGCTCACCCTGGCCCGGGCGGACAACATGTCCACAGCGCCGGTTTTTTCCCAGGTGTCCCTCTCGGACACGGCGGAGGACTGCGTGCTGGCCTTTGAGCCGGTGGCCTACGAGGCGGGCAAGCCCCTGGTCTACGACATCGCCCCCGACGTGCTGGTCCAGGGAGACGGGGACCGGCTGCGCCAGCTGGTGAGCATCCTGCTGGACAACGCCATCAAATACGGCGCCGACGGCGGCACCATCACCCTCTCCGTGCAGAAGCTGGACCGGCAGGCCCGGCTGACGGTGTCCAACCCCGGCGAGCCCATCCCGCCGGAAAAGCTCTCCCACCTCTTTGAGCGGTTCTACCGGGCGGACGACTCCCGGGGAGAGAAGAGCGGCTTCGGCCTGGGCCTGGCCATCGCCGAGAACATTGCCTCCATCCACAAGGGTACCCTGCGGGCCGAGAGCGACGCCGTCTCCACCCGCTTCATCTTTACCATGCCCCTGCGCAAGTGAACCGGGGGCGGACGGCAGCCCGTCAAATAAACAAAAAAGAGCCTCCTGCAAAAGCGGGAGGCTCTTTTTTTTGTTTTTACAGAATCATCTGGGCCAGGGCCACCAGGGCCGGCACCGTCACGATGGAGACCACGGTGCTCAGACACACGGTCACCACGCTGAGCTTGTAGTCGCAGCCGTACTGCTGGGCGAACACGCAGATGTTGGCGCCCACCGGCGTCACCGCCGCCAAGAAGGCCGCCATGGCAACATCCGTGCTGCCGCTGCCCAGGGGCAGCAGCCAGAACACCAGCAAGATCACGGCGGGGATCACCGTAAGGCGCATGGCCACGCATCCGTAGGCCCGCTTGTCCAGCATCTCCCGCCAGGAGAGCTTGGCAAGGTAAGTGCCCATGAGGATCATGGCCACCGGCGTATTCATGCCGGCGATATACCCCAGGGTGGAGGTGACGATCTCCGGCACCGGCAGTGAGCTGAAAAACAGCGCCACGCCGATGACAATGCCGATGACCACCGGGTTTTTCACCACGTTCCGGGCGGAGATGGCGTCCCGCCGGTCGGCCATGATGTACACGCCGTAGGTCCACTGGAACAGATTCAGCAGGGCCACGGAGGCCGCCACGTAGAAAACGCCCTCCTCCCCGATGGCCGCCTGGGCCAGGGGGATACCGATGAAGCCCGCGTTGCAGAAGGCCGCGGCGAAGTTCTCCATGCGCCGGCGCTTGCCGAATACCGCATAGGCCACCACCATGGCCACCACGAAGCCCAGCAGGGCAAGCCCGGCCGAAAGGGCCAGGGCCTGCGCCCGCTCGGGGGTGTAGGGCACGATGTAGGACTTGATGATGACGCAGGGGATGATGAGGCGCAGCAAAATGGCGCCCAGATCCTTCGTACCCTGCTCCGATAGGTAGCCCTTGCGGCTGAGCACCACGCCCACCGCGATCAGCAGCGCCATGGTGGCGATCTGCCGGAGCAAAATGGCGATCATATGGCTCTCAGATCCTTACAGCATATTGGCCAGCACGCTGGCAATGAGCACGGAGAGGATGGTAACGGAGGTGAAGCCGGAGATGACGTAGGCCGTCTGGATCTTGGAGGAAACGGCGTCCCGCTCCTCGGGGGTCTGGGCCACGGCGTTGGTGATCTCGGTGGCGATCAGCTCCGTGCCGGGATAGCCGATCATCTGGCACATGGCAATACCGATGGACAGGTTCTTGCTGCCCACGATCTTCCAGGCGGGAGTCAGATAGAACACGATGAAGGTGAACACCAGCACGGCCACGAAGATGACCACGGTGGCAAAACCGATGGTGGGCAGCATGCTCAGGTCCACCTTGGCCAGGGAGGGGATGATGGTGCACAGGGACAGGAAGGAGAAGAAGCCGTTGGCCTTGGCATAGTCACGCAGCAGGTTGGAGGGCACCAGGCCGGTGTTGCGGACAATGATGCCGAACACCATGCACCAGATGGACATGTTCACCCAGCCCTGGCACAGGTCGCCCAGGATGTTGGAGATCCACAGGAACAAAGCAGCGATGGCCAGGCAGATGAAGGTGGTGTAGTACTTCTTCTTGTTCTCCCAGAAGTAGGTCTTCTTCTCACCGCCCACAGAGGCAGCCTGCTCGGCATACCAGCTGTAGTTGGGGTCGGCGGCGTGCTTGGCGCGCAGGTCGGCCACCAGGGCATTGGCCACGCCCAGGCCGCAGTTGGAAGCGGGCAGAGTGCCCACGAACTTCTGCACAGCATAGATGAAGGTGGCCAGGGCAGCGGCAGTATCCAGGCCCAGGTTATTGCACGCAGTCACCATGGTGGTGGTAGCCACGATGCCGCCGTTGACCACGGGGGCGGCAGCCAGGGCGAAGTCCTTGCCGATCAGGGGGATCACCACGGCGCAGCCCAGGATGGCGGCAGCCATGCCCACCACGGCGCACAGCACGGTCCGCCACTCCTTTTTCAGCGTGGCGATGTCCACGGACGTACCCATGTTGAAGAGCAGGAAGTACTGGCCCAGCGCCGCAACGCCGGCAAAGCCGGACACTTCCATGATGTTGGCGGGATAGATGCCGGTGAGGAACAGGACCAGGAATCCCATCATGATGACGAACATGGAAGAGATCTTCGCCTTTGTGATGGCGCCTACGAAGTCGCCCACGAAGAAGATGAGCAGTACGGCAAATACTGCCTGATAGGTTGTCATTTCCATTTTCTTGCCTCCTTAGGTTTTATACACACACATTTATTTCGACGCGCAGCTTTCCGCGAACGTCTCGATGAGGGTCTGGCACAGCTCGCCGGAGCGGAAGAAGTCCTCCAGCACCAGCTGCTCGGCCTTGGTATGGTTCTTGGTGTAGCCGGTGGCCACGCCCACGGTGGCCATGCCCTGGGCATTGTAGATGTTGGCGTCCATACCGCCGCCGCCGACTTCTACCCGGTAGTCCAGGCCCAGCTTCTCGCTGGCGGCCTTGGCCACCTGCAGCACCTGGTCGTCCTCGGGGATCAGGAAGGGCAGGAAGTTCTGGATCTTCTCCAGCTGGATGCCCACATGGTGCTTTTCGGCCACGGCGTTGCAGTGGGCCTCAAAGTAGGCCACATAGTCCTCCAGCTTCTTCAGGTCCCGGCTGCGGGCCTCGCCCTTGAAGGAGGCCAGGTCACACACCACGTTGCGGGAGGTGGAGCCGGTGGAGAGGATGGGGAAGTTGGCGGTGGACTGGGGGTCCAGACGACCCTGCTTCAAAGTGGCCAGCATGTCGCACATGGCGTTGCCCGCGTCGATGCCCTTTTCCGGCTCGTTGCCCGCGTGGGCGGGACGGCCCGTGAGGGTCACGTTCAGGTGGTACATGCCCGGCGCGCCGTTGACGAACCGGCCCAGGCCGCCGGGGGAATCGAAGATATAGCCGATGCGGGACTTCAGGGTGGAAACGTCGATGGCCTTGGCGCCGAAGAGGCCCGTCTCCTCGCCCACGGAGAAGATGATCTCGATCCGGGGCAGGGGCTTGCCGGAGGCCTTGGCCCGGCGCACGCCCTCCAGGATGGCGCACACACCGGAGATGTCGTCCGCCGCCAGGATGGTGGTGCCGTCGGAGTAGAGGACGCCGTCCTTTTCCACAGGCTGGATGCCGTAGCCGTTGGGCACCCGGTCCATATGAGAGCTGAGCATCACGGAACCGTCCAGCTCGCCCTCCAGAATACCGATCAGGTTGCCGCACTCGCCGCCGAAGGTCTCACCGGCGTTGTCCCGGGTGACCGTGCAGCCCAGCTCTTTGAGCTTGATCTCCAGCTTGTCCGCAATGGCGGACTCCTTTCCGGAAGCGGAATCTGTGGTCAGCAGATCCAGAAGCTCCCGGTACATGGCTTCGTTTTTCATGATGCTCCCTCCCGATGGATCGTTTGCGTTGGTAGTTTATTTGTTTAAAGTAGCACTTGACTGATGTCTTTAATAGGCGTAAAATGATGTCCAAAATTAGTTTTTGCGTCTTTAATCGTCGAAAGGGAGAATTATTCCGATGAAAATTGGCGTGATTGGTCCGTCTATCACGGTCAACATTATTAAAAATGTGGCTCAGCGGGAGCTGCCGGACGTGCAGTTCGTCTACCACTGCTCGGAATTTTACGAGCAGGCGGGGGAGATGGCCGCCGCCTTTCAGGCCCAGCGGGAGGTGGACGCCATCCTCTTCACCGGCCCCACCAACTTCGCCTACGCCCGCAAGCGGGTCTCGCCCACCATTCCCTGGAGCTATCTGCCCCACAGCCGCACCGCCGCCCTCCAGGCCCTGCTGGAGGCCATGGCCGTCCACGGCAGCGACCTCAAGTCCATCAGCGTGGACCGCTACGAACCGGAGCTCATGCGCCAGGTGCTGGAGGGGGCAGGCATCCAGGGCACCAAGATCATCCGGGCTCCCTGCGACTTTGAAGAGCCGGGCTATGAGAAAAAGCTCCAGGAGTTCCACCGGGGCTGCTACCTCCGGGGGGAGGTGAGCGCCTGCTTTACCAGCATGGAGCACATCATGGAGCCGCTGGTGGCTGAGGGCATCCCCTGCGTGCGGATCTACCCGGCGGAGGAGATCGTCCAGGAGCAGGTCTACCACCTGCAGATCCTGGACCTGTCCGCCCGGGAGAACCAGGGCAAGCTGGCGGTCATCGCCATCCACTTTGACTACACCTTCGACAGTGAGCAGGATCTGTTTATCCGGGAGTGGGAGAAGATGCAGTACCAGAACGAGTTCCGCGAGCAGGTCTATGCTGCCGCCCAGCGGATGGAGGCGGCCGTGTTCGGCGACGGGCTGGACCACTTCTTCATCCTCACCACCCGCAGCATGCTCATGAACGCCTTTTTGAAAAACAAGGAACACTGGAAGCTGCTGCGCTTCGGCCAGCGGTCGCCGGAATTCAAGGTCTGGATGGGCATCGGCATCGGCAGCGCCATGCTGGTGGCCAAGTCCCGGGCCACCATGGCCCTCAACCATGCGGTAAAGGAGCACTCGGGCACGTCGTTCCTGGCCGAAAGCGAGGACCGGGCTCTCACGCCCCTGGATACCGGCGCCGTGCCCGCGCCGGACCAGGCCGCCGCCTTCTTCGCCCGCAAGATCCAGGTGAGCACGGACACCCTGGACAAGATCCGCCGGTGCCTGCGGTCCCAGGGGGACACCCTCACCGCCGACCAGCTGGCCCAGGGTATGGGCATCACCATCCGCAGCGTCAACCGCATCGTCTCCCGGCTGGAGGAGGCCGGCTGCGTCACCGTGGTGGGCAGGCACTCCACCGGCAAGGGCCGCCCCGCCCGGGTCATGAAGATCGCCCTGCCGGAGAGCCTGCGGTGGGACGAGATGGAAAACCCCTTTTCCCGGGGAGAATAAGAAAAGCCCTCCTGCAAGGAGTTCCGCTGTCCGCAGACAGCGGAATAAAATCCAAATCCGTCATTTTCGGCGACATGTGCGTCGGAAATGACACTTCTCACCCAAGGCAGACCGATTTTTCCGCAAGGAATCGAGGGCTGCCTTGCGTGCGATCCCGCTCGAAAAAGTGGCGAGGCCACTTTTTCGACAGCCAAAAGCGCCCGGCTTTCGCCGGGCGCTTCTTTTTTACTTTTGGGCCACCTTGGAATCCATGAGCGCTTTGTCCACGCAGAAGAAGGTGAACTCGCCGGTGGCGATGAGCTTACCGCCCTCGCCGGTGATGTCCACTGCCGTCAGCACCGTGGACTTGCCCCGGTGGCGCACCGTGGCAGAGGCCCGCACCGTGCCCTCGGACTGGTTTCTGAGGAAGTGCAGGGCGCTGGTCTGGGTCACATAGTAGCGGCCGTCCGTGTGAGCGGCGGTGCCGGTGGCGTTGTCCGCCAGGGTGTAGATGGCGCCGCCGTGGACCATGCCGTAGGGGTTCTTGCTCTCGGGCCGGATATCCAGCCGGAACACCGCGTGGTCCTTTTCCACCAGCTCCATCTCGATATAGTTGTGGTTCATGAAGCCGTTCTTGGCCTCCCGGCGGGCGATCTCCTGTTCCAATTCGTTCATACTTTTCTCCTTTTTATATTCTTTTTCCTGACTAGTGTACCACGTTTGTCCGCTTTTTTCCACTCTTTTTCACAAGGGGGTTGACAAATGGCTTTCTCTTGCTATACTGAACATATGAACAATCATTCATATGAAAGGAGGGTCCACATGGAGGACCGCTACAATGTAGAGTGCTGCGACCTGATCCACACCCACGAAGAGGTGGTGGAGCGGCTGCGGGGCGCCATGCCGGGGGAGGACACCCTCTACGACCTGACCGAGCTGTTCCGCATTTTCGCCGATTCCACCCGGGTGCGCATCCTGTACGTGCTGGAGGTATCGGAGATGTGCGTGTGCGACCTGGCGGTGGTGCTGGGCATGACCCAGTCCGCCATCTCCCACCAGCTGCGGGCACTGAAAAACGCCCGGCTGGTAAAAGCCCGCCGGGACGGCAAGACCGTGTTTTACTCCCTGGCCGACCAGCATGTCAAAACCATTCTGGATCAGGGCCTGGAGCACATCAGCGAATAAGTTTTCCACAATTCATTCTATTTTGAGGAGGAATGTTCCATGAAAAAGCGCTTTGCCCTGGAGAACCTGGACTGTGCCAACTGCGCGGCCAAAATGGAGGCCGCCATCCGCAAGATCGACGGTGTCCACGCCGCCACGGTCAGCTTTATGACCCAGAAGCTCACCCTGGAGGCCGACGACGACCGCTTTGACGAGATCGTGGCCCTGGCGGACCAGGCCTGCCGCAAGGTGGACCCGGACTGCCATGTGGTGCGCTGAGCGGGGCAAAGGAGGTCTTTCCCATGCATAAGCTCACCCGTTCCCAGCGGCGCACCCTCTGGCGCATCCTCCTTGCCGCGGCGCTGCTGGTGGGCATCAAGCTGCTGCCCACCATATACCTTTCCGGTCCGCTGCCCCTGCTCACCGGCCCGGAGACGGCAGCAGGGTACCGGCTTCTTCTGTGGCCTGTCTATCTGATCCCCTATGCCATCATCGGCCTGGACGTACTGGGCGAGGCGGTGGGCGGCATCTGCCGGGGCCAGGTGTTTGACGAGAACTTCCTGATGGCCCTTGCCACCGTGGGCGCCTTTTTCACCGGCGAATACGCCGAGGCCGTGTTCGTCATGCTCTTTTACCAGGTGGGCGAGCTGTTCCAGGACTACGCCGTCACCCGCTCCCGCCAGTCCATCGCCGCCCTCATGGACATCCGGCCCGACACGGCCCTGGTGGAAGGCCCCGACGGCACCGTCACCGAGCAGGACCCGGAGGACGTGGCCGTGGGTGATGTGATCGTGGTGCGGCCCGGACAGCGGGTGGCCCTGGACGGCGTGGTGCTCTCCGGCACCTCCACCCTGGATACAGCCGCCCTCACCGGCGAGTCCGTGCCCCGGAACGCGGGGGAGGGGGACGAGGTCCTCAGCGGCTTTGTCAACCAGAGCGGCACGTTGCGTCTGCGGGTCACCAAGCCCTGCAGCGAGTCCACCGTCTCCCGCATTCTGGAGCTGGTGGAGGAGGCCAGCGAGAAAAAGGCCGCCAGCGAGGCTTTTATCACCCGCTTCGCCCGGTACTATACTCCCTGCGTGGTGGGCTTTGCGGCGGCACTGTTCCTGCTGCCCACCCTGGCCCTCTCTCTGCTGCCCATGGAGGCTCTGCCCGCGTTCCTCTCCGGTACCAACTGGGCGGACTGGCTGCACCGGGCCCTTATTTTCCTGGTGGTCTCCTGCCCCTGTGCCCTGGTCATCTCCGTGCCGTTGAGCTTTTTCGGCGGCATCGGCGGCGCCAGCCGCCTGGGCATCCTGGTCAAGGGCGGCAACTACCTGGAGGCCCTGGCCCGGACAGAGACGGTGGTCTTTGACAAGACCGGCACCCTGACCCGGGGCGTCTTTACGGTGACAGACGTGCGCCCGGCGCCGGGCTTTACGAAGGAAACTTTGCTGGAACTGGCCGCCCTGGCGGAGCAGGACTCCAGCCACCCCATCGCGGCGTCGCTGCGGCGGGCCTGGGGCAAGCCGGCTGACCCAGTGCGCGTCACTGCCTGCCGGGAACTGGCGGGCCTTGGCCTGGAGGCCCAGGTGGACGGACACACAGTCCTTGCCGGCAGCCGCCGTCTCATGACCCAATCCGGCATCGTCCCCACGGAGGAAGCGCCCGGCGGCACCGTGGTATACGCGGCGGTGGACGGCGTGTACGCCGGGTCCATCGTCATCTCCGACCTCCCCAAGGAAGAGGCCGCCGACGCCATCGCCCAGCTCAAGGCCGCCGGCGTGAAGAGGGTGGTCATGCTCACCGGCGACGCCGAGGCCGCCGCCCGGGCCGCGGCAGAGCAGCTGGGCGTGGATGAATTCCACGCAGGGCTCCTGCCCGGCGACAAGGTAGCCAAGGTGGAGGAACTGCTCGCCCGCCGCACCGGCAACGGCAAGCTGGCCTTTGTGGGCGACGGCATCAACGACGCCCCCGTCCTCAGCCGGGCAGACATCGGCATCGCCATGGGCGCCATGGGGTCCGACGCCGCCATCGAGGCCGCGGACGTGGTGCTCATGGACGACCAGCTCACCAAGCTCCCCATGGCCATCCGCATCGCCCGCCGGACCGTGGGCATCGTCCGGCAGAACATCGTGCTGGCCCTGGCGGTCAAGGGCGCGGTGCTGCTGCTGGGCGCCGTGGGCCACGCCACCATGTGGGAGGCGGTGTTCGCCGACGTGGGCGTGGCGTTCCTGGCCATCCTCAACGCCATGCGCTGCCTGCACCTGGAAAAGCCCCGTCCCAAACCCTGATGAAAAAGCCGCCCTCCGGGCGGCTTTTTTCTTGCTCCCATGGAGTCCGGGCGGTATACTGGCCTTAGAAACGAGAGGAGGGAGCCCCATGCAGCAGCAAAGCATCCCCTGGGAGAGCTGGCCCCGCAAGTCCATCTTTGACTTTTTCTCCCCCATGTCCCATCCCTTTTACGCCGTCACCTTCACCGTGGACGTAACGGAGCTGGTGAACTGGTGCCGCCGCACCGGGTGCTCCTTTTATTGTGCCATGGTGTACTTTTCCACAAAGGCTCTGAACTCCGTGGAGGCCTTCCGCTACTATACGGCAGGAGGGGACCTCTTTTTGCTGGATCGGCGCATCCCCAGCTTCACGGACCTGCATCCGGGGTCTGATCTTTTCCACATTGTGACCTTAGATTGTGGAGACGACCCCGTGGACTTCTGCCGCCGGGCCAAGGCGAAAAGCGCCGCCCAGACTACATTTTTAGACCAGGCTTCGGAGACACAGGACCTCATTTATTTCACCTGCCTTCCCTGGGTGGAGCTGACGGCCATGACCAACGAGCGGGACCTGGACGTAGACGACGCCGTGCCCCGGATCGGCTGGGGCAAGTACGTTCCCCGGGAGGGGCGGCTGGTGCTGCACCTCTCCCTGGAGGTGAACCACCGGTTCGTGGACGGCGTCCACATCGGTCAGTTCGCCCGCGCTCTGGAGACGGCGATCACCGCCCTGGCCGACGCATAACAGCAAAAACACCGCCGGAGGCGCAAGGCCTCCGGCGGTGTTTCTTGTTCAGTATCCGTACTTCTTACGGCCCCACAGGAGAAATCCCGCGGACACCCCAAGGCCCAGCAGCTCCGCCGTGGGCACCGCCAGCCAGATGCCCACCGGACCCAGCAGCTCCGGCAGCACCAGCAGCGCCCCCACCAGGAACAAAAACGTCCGGGCAAAGGAGATGACAGCGGACACCACGCCGTTGGAAAAGGCGGTGAACAGGGAGGAGGCGTAAATGCTCACGCCCATGAAGAGGAAGCTCACCGCAAAGATGGGAAATCCCTCCAGGGTGATGGCCGCCACCGGGCCGTCCAGATCTGTAAAGAGCACCAGCAGCGTGCCGATGGCAAGGCGGCTCAGCACGTACATGGCAACGGAGCTTAAAACGATGAACCCCAGGCACACCCGATGCACCCGCCTGAGCTGTTCCGTGTCTCCGGCGCCGAACTTATAGCTCACCACCGGCGCCACGCCCATGGAAAAGCCCAGGTCCACGGCGCTGAACACGAACTGGAAGTACATGACGATGGTGATGGCCGCCACGCCGTCCTCGCCCCAATAGCGCAGGAACAGCACGTTGAATAAAAACGTAGTCACGGCCACGGCGATGTTGCTGACCATCTCGGAAGAGCCGTTGCCGCAGGCGCCCGCCAGCATCCGCCACCGGGCCGCAAGCCGGGTAAAGCGCAGGGGGCTTTTCTTTTCCAGGGAAAAATAGATAAGGCCCGTTACCGCCGGCACGCAGTAGCCGATGCCGGTGGCCACGGCGGCGCCGGTGATGCCCCAGCCCATAGGGCCCATGAACAGGGCGTCCAGCACCAGATTGGCGACGCCGCCCACAGCCGTGGACGCAAGGCCCAGGCCGGGCCGTCCCGCCGTGACGAACAGCACCTGAAAGACCGTCTGCAAAAACATGCCCGGGGCGAACCACAGCAAAATCCGGGTATAAGGCAGGCAGTAGGGCATCTGGGCATCGCTGGTGCCCAGCAGCTCCAAAAGCCACGGCAGCACGGCGTTGCCCGCCAGGGCACACACAATGCCCACCGCCGCGGCCGCCGCCACCACAAAGGTGAAGTCCTGCCGGGCCTGGTCCGTCTTGCCCTCGCCCAGCTCCCGGGCGATGACGGCACTGCCGCCGGTGCCCAGCATGATGCCCATGGCCAGCTGCAAGGAGGTAAGGGGATAGGACATGTTCACGGCGGACAGCGCCAGGGTGCCCACGTACCGGGAGATGAACATGCCGTCCACAATGGTGTAAAGGGACAAGAACACCATCATCACGATGTTGGGCAGGGCAAAGCGCAGCAGCGAGGCGGCGGTGAACTGCCGCTCCAGTGCGTTACGTTCCACGGTGCACCTCCCGCTCAAAGGCGGCGGTAAATGCCAGCTGGCCCGTCACCACCGCCTGGGCCGCCTGGGCGCCGATGGCCTCCAGGGCCCGGTCCTCCACCTCGAAGAGGGGACCCAGCCGCTCCTGGGCGTAGGCAAGACCGCTGTCCGTGAAGAAGATGCGCTTTTCCTTCTGGTCCTTTCCGGCCTCCAGGCGCACGTACCCCTGCCGCTGCAGCTCCTTGACCACGGTGTTCACCGTCTGCTTGGGGAGAAGCCACCCCTGGGTGATGGCCTTTTGGGTGATGCCCGGCTCCAGGTGCAGGGCGTACAGGGTCATCATGGTGTTATAGCTCATGCCGCAGCGCTTGGCCCACTCGCAGTAAAGCTCCGTCTGGCGGCAGATACAGGTGCAGATCAGCTCGTTTTGCTCTCTGAGATTCATGTCGTCCTCCTTGAAAAGTCTGATTTCGGACTATCGAGCGCAGAGAGGAGTATAGTACGAAATCAGACCATTGTCAAGAGGGGGAACAAACACGCCCGGAACACAAAAACCCCCGCCCGGGAATGACCCGGACGGGGGTACTTTTTTATGCCGCAAGGCCCTAACAGGGCGACTGGCGGTGCGTAAGCTCTTCTCACAGCGTCTCCAGTTCCGCCATCCACAGCGCGGCCGACGCATCACTAGGCATCCGCCAGTCGCCGCGGGGGGAGAGGGCCACGGAGCCCACCTTGGGCCCGTCGGGCAGACAAGAGCGCTTGAACTGCTGGGAGAAGAAGCGGCCATAGAACCGCTTGAGCCACTTCAAAATAACCTCGCGCTCGTATTTTCCCGCAAAGGCCCGCTCGGCAAGCCGCAGAATCTTGCCCGGACCGAAGCCCCAGCGGACGGCGTAATAGAGGAAGAAGTCATGGAGCTCATAGGGACCCACCAGGTCCTCCGTCTTCTGGGCGATCTCTCCCTGGACGGCAGGCAGCAGCTCCGGGGAGACGGGGGTATCCAGAATGTCCTCCAGCACGGTGGAGAGCTTGGGGTCCTCAGCCTCCTTGTCGTCAGAGATGAAGCTCACCAGATGCCGCACCAGCGTCTTGGGGATGCCGGCGTTGACGGCGTAGTTGCTCATATGGTCGCCATTGTAGGTGCACCAGCCCAGGGCCAGCTCACTGAGGTCGCCGGTACCGATGACCAGACCCCCGGTGGAGTTGGCGATGTCCATAAGCACCTGGGTGCGCTCCCGGGCCTGGCCGTTTTCAAAGGTGACGGAGTGGTCGTTCATATCGTGGCCGATGTCCTTGAAATGGCTGCGGACACTGCCCGAGATGTCCACCGTCCGCAGCGTGCAGCCCAGCCGCTCCGCCAGCAGCACCGCATTGGACTTGGTGCGGTCCGTGGTGCCGAAGCACGGCATGGTGACGGCGATGATGTCCTCCGCCGGACGGGAGAGCATCTGCATGGCAAGAGCCGTGATGAGCACGGCCAGGGTGGAGTCCAGTCCGCCGGACAGGCCCACCACCGCGGTCTTGGCGCCGGTGTGCTCCTGTCTCTTATACACATCTGACGCTGCCGACGACTAGTCGAGTGGAGATCTC
>OWID01000289.1_pt1 | contig 20333 bp, 23 predicted proteins | sample 1732661 | NCBI WGS metagenome assembly OWID01 (sample SAMN05065739, study PRJEB22554) | human gut metagenome | biome: ENVO:2100002; feature: ENVO:00000062; material: ENVO:00002003 | host: Homo sapiens | place: USA
ATGGTGAGACCGTTACCGCCGAGGCTCTGCTGGAGAAGGGCATCCTCTCCAAGTGCGAGTACGGCTTTAAGGTTCTGGGCAACGGTAAGGTGTCCAAGAAGGTTACCGTCAAGGCTTCTGCTTTCTCCGCTTCTGCCAAGGAGGCTATCGAGGCAGCTGGCGGAAAGGCCGAGGTGATGTAACGTGATCCAGACGATTCGCAAGGCGTGGGGTATCCCCGAGCTGCGGAAGAAGATCATCTTTACACTCCTCATCCTTCTGATTTTTCGCATCGGCAACGCTATCACGGTTCCTTATGTGAACACGGACCTGCTGGCCACCTATCTCGATCAGATGGGTGCCACCATCCTGGGCCTGTATAACGTGATGAGCGGCGGCGCTTTCGCCAACGCCACGGTGTTTGCCCTGAGCATCCAGCCCTATATCAACAGCTCCATCATCATCCAGCTGCTGACTGTGGCCATCCCCTCCCTGGAGCGGCTGGCCCGGGACGGCGGCGAGGAAGGCCGCAAGAAGATTCAGTCCATCACCCGGTACACCACCGTGGCGATCGCGATCCTGCAGTCTGTCGGCTACTATTTCATGATGCGCAACGCCAACCTGCTCCAGACCGGAGCAGACGGCATCTGGCCCGCTCTGGTCATCATCGTGACCTTCATCGCCGGTTCCTCCTTCGTGATGTGGATGGGCGAGCAGGTCACCGAGTTCGGTGTGGGCAACGGTATCTCCATCATCCTGTTTGCCGGTATCCTCTCCCGGGTGCCCGTCATGGTCTCCCAGGGAATCGCATTCGGCAGCCAGGCAGCCATCAACTGGCTGTGGGTGGCGGTGCTGGTGGTGGCTATGCTGGCTCTGGTGGTGTTCATTGTGTTCATCAATGACGCCGAGCGCCGCATCCCCGTCCAGTATGCCAAGCGTCAGGTTGGCCGTAAGATGTACGGCGGCCAGAGCACGCACCTGCCCATGAAGGTGAATATGTCCGGCGTTCTGCCTGTCATCTTCGCCCAGAGCATCGCCTCTCTGCCCATCACCGTGTGGACCTTCATCGGGATCCCCACCAAGGAAGAGAGCCCCGTGGCCTATGCCATCTACAATGCCATTGATACCAAGTCCATCATCTACATGGTGGTGTACTTCATCATGATCATTGGCTTCAGCTATTTCTATTCCAGCATCCAGTTCAACCCCGTGGAGATCGCCAACAACCTGAAGAAGCAGGGCGGCTTCATCCCCGGCTTCCGGCCCGGCAAGCCCACGGTGGACTTCATCCGTAAGGTTTTGAACAAGATCACCTTGTTCGGCGCCATCTATCTGGGCATTGTTGCTATCTGCCCCCTGATCGTGGGCAAGATCGTGGGCAATGACCACCTGGCCATCGGCGGTACTTCCGTCATCATCGTGGTCGGCGTGGCGCTGGAGACCGTGAAGGCTCTGGAATCCCAGATGCTGATGCGTCAGTACAAGGGCTTCCTGGAATAAGCGAGGTTTTCTTCATGAAACTGATTCTGCTGGGCGCCCCCGGCGCCGGCAAAGGCACACAGGCAGAGATCCTGTGCAAAGAGCTGAATATCCCCACCATCTCCACCGGCAACATCCTGCGGGCGGCCATCAAAGAAGGCACGCCCACAGGATTGGAGGCCGAGCGGTACATGAAAGCCGGCAAGCTGGTGCCCGACGATGTGATCATCGAGATCATCACCGAGCGGGTGGCTGCCGACGACTGTGCCAACGGCTACATCCTGGACGGTGTGCCCCGCACCATCGCCCAGGCTGAGGCCCTGGAGAAGGCCGGAATCGTGTTTGACGACGTGATCTCCATCGAGATCTCCGACGAGACCATCATGGAGCGCATGACCGGCCGGCGCGTGTGCGAGCACTGCGGCGCCACCTATCATCTGGTGGCCGTACCTCCCAAGACGCCGGGCGTGTGCGACAAGTGCGGCGGCAAGCTGATTCAGCGTCACGATGATGAACCCGAGACCGTCAAGGCACGGCTCGAGGTCTATCATAAGGAGACTGAGCCTCTGAAGGACTTCTACGCAGAGCGCGGCCTCCTGAAGTCTGTGGAAAACCAGCCCACCGTGGCTGAGACCTCCCAGGCTATCCTCCACGTACTGGGGAGATGAGCGTATGATTACCCTCAAATCCTCCCACGAGATCGAACTCATGCGCCGGGCCGGAAAAATTACCGCGGCTGCCCGTGCTTTGGCAGGGGAAATGGTAAGACCCGGCGTGACAACCCAGGAGATCGACCGTGAAGTGGAACATTTCATCCGCAAGCAAGGTGCGGTCCCGTCCTTCCTCCATTACAACGGCTATCCGGCCAGCGTGTGCATCAGCGTCAACGATGAGGTCATCCACGGCATCCCCGGCAAACGGGTCCTGCAGGACGGCGACATTGTCAGCGTGGATGTGGGCGCCTATATCGGAGGATTCCACGGCGACTGCGCGGCCACCTTCCCCTGCGGCACCATTTCCCCCGAAGCGCAGGATCTGATCGATGTGACCAGAGAGAGCTTCTTCCAGGGAATCTGCCAGGCCAGGGAAGGCAAGCGGCTGCTGGATATCTCCGCAGCCATTCAGCAATATGTGGAAAGCCACGGCTACTCCGTTGTGCGGGAGTTTGTGGGACACGGGATCGGCACGGCCATGCATGAAGCGCCGGAGGTCCCCAACTACGGACACCCCGGCCGGGGGCCCAGGCTCCTCCGCGGCATGACACTTGCAATCGAACCCATGGTGAACGCCGGCAGCGCCGCCATCCAGCAGCTCAGTGACGGCTGGACGGTGAAGACGCTGGACGGGAAGTGGGCAGCCCATTACGAAAACACGATCCTCATCACCGACGGCGAGCCTGAGATCCTCACGGCTCCCGCTATCTGAGGCAGCGCGACGTATGGAAATTGCAAGATCAAATATCGTTCGATCCGACGCCGGCAGGGACAAGGGAAAGCTCTTCGTGGTATTGGCCACGGAGGGGGAGTACCTTCTGCTGGCGGACGGAAAGTCCAGGAAAGTGGAGTCTCCCAAGCGCAAAAAGCGCAAGCATGTGCTCTTTGTGGCAGAGGATGAGACCCGGCTTTCCGGCAAGATCAAAGGCGAAGAAAAAATAACAAACAGTGAGCTTCGCAGAACCCTCGCCTATTACCGCGAGGAGGTTCATCCGGACCAGGAGGGATAACGTTTGGCAAAATCCGACATGATTGAAGTGGAAGGCGTAGTGGTGGAATCCCTGCCGAACACGACGTTCCAGGTAGACATTGGAAATGGACACACGATTTTGGCACATATTTCCGGAAAACTCAGAATGAATTTCATCAGGATTCTGCCCGGCGACAAGGTTACGGTGGAAATGTCCCCCTACGACCTGACCCGCGGCCGGATCACCTGGCGCAGCAAGTAAGCTGCAGCCGGTTGAGCTAATGACACAAAACGCTGAAAGGAATGGTTAGAGACTATGAAAGTAAGACCGTCCGTGAAGCCCATGTGCGAAAAGTGCAAGGTCATTCGCCGCAAAGGCCGTGTCATGGTCATTTGCGAGAACCCCAAGCATAAGCAGAGACAGGGCTAACATTTAATTGGAGGTGCTTTAAGAGTATGGCACGTATTGCCGGTATTGACCTGCCGAAGGATAAGCGCATTGAGATCGGCCTCACCTATATCTACGGCATTGGCAGAAAGAGCGCCAAGGACATCCTGGCGCAGACGGGCATCAACCCCGACACCCGCGTCAAGGACCTGACCGATGCTGAGGAGCAGCAGCTCCGTGACGCCATCGACGCTTATACCGTCGAAGGCGACCTGCGCCGCCAGACCGCCCTGGACATCAAGCGCCTGAATGAGATCGGCTGCTATCGCGGCCTGCGTCATCGCAAGGGCCTGCCTGTCCGTGGCCAGCGCAGCAAGACCAACGCCAGAACCCGCAAGGGTCCCAAGAAGACCATCGCCAACAAGAAGAAGTAAGGAGGGAGAACGAAAATGGCAACTGCGAAAGCTACCGGCGGCAAGAAGGTCATCCGCCGCCGCCGCGAAAAGAAGAACATCGAGCGTGGCCAGGTCCATATCCGTTCTTCTTTCAACAACACTATGGTAACTGTCACCGATACGCAGGGCAACGCCCTGTCCTGGGCCTCCTCCGGCGGCCTGGGCTTCCGTGGCAGCAAGAAGTCCACTCCCTTCGCCGCCCAGACCGCCGCTGAGACGGCTGCCCGTGCCGCGATGGAGCATGGCCTGAAGACCGTCGAGGTCTTCGTCAAGGGCCCCGGCCAGGGCCGTGAGGCCGCCATCCGCGCGCTGCAGGCTGTGGGCCTGGAAGTGACCATGATCAAGGACGTCACTCCCATCCCCCACAACGGCTGCCGTCCCCCGAAGCGTCGTCGCGTGTAATCGAAAGAGGAGGTAACAAGCAATATGGCAAGATATACCGGTGCAGTCTGCCGCCTTTGCCGCAGAGAAGGCCAGAAGCTCTTCCTGAAGGGCGACCGCTGCTATACGGACAAGTGCTCCATCGAGCGTCGTGGTTACGCTCCCGGAATGCATGGCAACGCGAGAAACAAGAAGCTCAGCGAGTATGGCCTGCAGCTGCGTGAGAAGCAGAAGGCCAAGCGCTACTACGGCGTGCTGGAGAGCCAGTTCCACGATTACTATGAGATGGCCAACAAGAAGGCCGGCGTGACCGGTACCAACCTGCTGTCCATCCTGGAGACCCGTCTGGACAACGTGGTCTATCGTCTGGGCTTCGCCATGAGCCGCGCTGAGGCTCGTCAGCTGGTGCTGCATGGCCACTTCACCGTCAACGGCAAGAAGGTCAACATTCCTTCCTACCTGGTGAAGACCGGCGATGTGATCGAGCTGAAGGAAGGCTCCCGCAGCAAGGACAAGTTCAAGGGCTCCCTGGAGGCCAACGCTTCCCGCGTGGTCCCCAAGTGGCTGGAAATGGATAAGAACAACGTGGCTAAGGTCATCGCAGAACCCGCCCGCGAGGACATCGATCTTCCCATCGAGGAACACCTCATCGTCGAGTTGTACTCCAAGTAATTGGAGGATACCCTCGAGGATGATACGATTTGCCGGCGGCATGCTTAGCATGGCCGCAATGAGAAGATGAAGGAGGGTAACTGCATGATCGAAATTGAAAAGCCCCAGATTGAGTGCACCGAGACTCCGGGCGACGCTACTTACGGCAAGTATGTGGTGGAACCCCTGGAGCGCGGCTACGGCACGACTCTGGGCAATGCGCTCCGCCGTATTATGCTTTCTTCTCTGCCCGGTACCGCGCCGACGACCATCAAGATCGCCGGTGTTCAGCATGAGTTTTCCACCGTCCCCGGCGTGAAGGAAGATGTGACGGAGATCGTCTTAAATGTGAAGGGCCTCCTGACCAAGCTGCACTGCGAGACCGTGAAAACGGTCTACATCGAGGCGGTTGGACCCTGCGAAGTCACTGCCGGCGACATCAAGGCCGACGGAGAGGTCGAGGTGCTCAACCCCGATCTGCACATTGCCACGCTGGACAACGGCGCTACGCTGAACATGGAGATCACTCTGTCCCATGGCCGCGGCTATGTGCCCGCAGACCGCAACAAGCCCCAGCAGAACGTCATCGGCACCATCGCGGTGGACTCCATCTATACCCCCGTGTATAAGGTGAACTACACCGTGGAGCCCACCCGCGTGGGCGCTTCCAGCGACTTCGACAAGCTGACGCTGGAAGTTTGGACGGACGGCACTATCTCCGCCCGGGACGCCGTGTCCCTGGGCGCCAAGATCCTGTGCGATCACTTTACCCTCTTTACCGACCTTTCTGAGAACGTGGGCAGCAAGCCCACTGTGGTGGAGAAGGCAGAGGCGCAGCGTGATAAGGTGCTGGAGCTGACCATCGAGGAGCTGGATCTTTCCGTTCGGAGCTTCAACTGCCTCAAGCGCGCCAATATCAACACCGTCGAGGATCTGATCTCCAAGACCGAGGACGAGATGATGAAGGTGCGCAACCTGGGCCGCAAGTCCCTGGAGGAAGTCATCAACAAGCTGGCGATGATGGGCCTCCACCTGGCCGACGAAGAAAACAACTGATTCCACGCCGGCGGGACTGCCCCCGGCTGACCAAAATCCTTACAAGGAGGAAACCGAAATGCCCGGAACTCGTAAGCTTGGCAAGACCACTGACCAGCGCATGGCGATGCTGCGTCAGCAGGTCACCGATTTCCTGGACAACGGGAAGATGGAAACCACCGTCACCCGTGCCAAGGAGATCAAGCCCCTGGCTGAGAAGATGATCACCCTCGGCAAGAAGAGCGATCTGGCTGCCTATCGGCAGGCCATGAGCTTCATCACCCGTGAGGATGTGTGCAAGAAGCTCTTCAAGGAGATCGCCCCCAGCTACGCTGAGCGCAACGGCGGCTACACCCGCATCGTGCGTACCGGCGTGCGCCGCGGCGACGCTGCTGAGACTGCCATCATTGAGCTGGTGAAGTAAGCAAGCTAAAGAAAAGGCCCTGTCTGCCTGGCAGACAGGGCCTTTTTTCTATGATATCCCAATACTATGTGGAAAATTTTTTCTTCATTATACGATTTGTAGCGAAAAATAGGGCGCTTTCTGATTCCAAACTGTGCGCTGCCCGGCTTGCCGGTGATTTCCATCGTTTTTTTCCACGGAGCTGTGCAAACTAGCTCCATGAATGGGAGGCGACGAAAATGGGGAAGCGTTGGCTGGCGCTGGCGTGGGTCTGCCTGCTGGCGCTGCTGGGCGGCATACACAGCAGGGAGGACTCCACACAGGCCAGCGCCTGGGAAGAGGGTTTGCCGGAGCAGAATCGATATGTGGCCCTGACATTCGACGACGGCCCGCAGCCGGAGACAACAGCGCGGCTTCTGGACGGCCTGCGGCAGCGGGGAGCCAGCGCCACCTTTTTTCTGGTGGGGGAACGGGCTGCCGCCTATCCGGAGCTGGTGCGGCGCATGAAGGCAGAGGGCCACCAGGTGGGCAGCCATACCTGGAGCCATGTGCGGCTGCAGGGAGCGGGCGCGCAGACGATTCTGGAGGAGACTGGGCGGGCACAGCGACTGCTCACCCAGATCCTGGGGGAGGGGCGCTATTGGCTCCGTCCGCCCTACGGGCTGCTGGACGAGCAGGAGCGGGCCCTGGTGACGGTACCGCTCATCAAATGGTCGGTGGACCCCAGGGACTGGGAGAGCCGCAATACAGCCAAGGTAGTGGAGGCAGTCATGGGCGCGGTAAAAGAAAACTCCATCGTCCTGCTCCACGACATTTACCCCACCTCTGTGGAGGCTGCGCTGCAGATCGTGGATGCACTGACACCGCAAGGCTATCGCTTTGTGACGGTGGAGGAGCTGCTGGCCCTCAACGGCGTGGAGCCGCAGCCAGGCGTCCTGTACCGCACAGGAACGGGATAAAAAAATCGCCTGCCATATGGCAGGCGATTTTTTTATTTGCTTACTGCAGCACCAGCAGGATGAAGGTCAGGATCAGGAAGACCGCACCCACCCACTTGGTAGCACGAGCCAGCTTGGCATCCATGGTCTTGGCCTTGTTCTTGGCCAGGAAGGAGTCCGCCACGCCGCCGATGGAGCCGGACAGACCAGCGCTCTTGCCGGACTGGAACAGAACCACCAGGATGATCGCAAGGCCGCACAGCAGCTGCAGAATCGTGATTACCAGAGTCAAAGCGTCCATAGGAAAACCTCCAACATGTTCATGCAGACGGCATGAATCGTCATTTCACAGAACATAATGATACCATAGGCTCCAATCTATTTCAAGGGTTTTAGGTAAAAAAGCAAGGAAAAATCCAGCAAAAGCAGAGTCTCCTTGGAGAAAATTTTCATTTTTTTCGGAAAGATATTGGAACATATGTTGCATTTAAACGCTTGATATGATACACTTATGTCAACATAATTTGAAACAGAGGAAGGAGACGCCTATGGCCGAGCTTTCCAAAATGCAGCAAAAGATCTATGCCTACATTGCCGAGTGTATCCGCCAGCAGGGCTATCCCCCCTCTGTCCGGGAGATCGGCGAGGCAGTGGGGCTGAAGTCCCCCTCCACGGTCCACTTCCACCTCAAGCATCTGGAGGAGGCCGGCGTGATCGAGAAGGGCGCGGGCAAGGGCCGGGCCATTACGCTGACTTCCCCGCCTGTGGAGGACCGGGTCCCCATTGTGGGCAATGTGGCTGCCGGCAGTCCCATTTTGGCGGAAGAGTGCATTGAAGATTACCTGACCTTTGATACCGGCGGGCGGACCGGCGAGTATTTCGCGCTGCGGGTGCGGGGCGAGTCCATGCTGGGGGCCGGCATCCTGCCGGGAGACCTGGTGGTGGTGCGCCGCCAGCCTACCGCCAACAACGGGGAGATCGTGGTGGCACTGCTGGAGGATGAGGCCACCGTCAAACGGCTTTCCCTCAAAAACGGCCGGGTGTGGCTGCTGCCGGAAAATGAGGCGTACAGCCCCATCGACGGCACTTACGCCCAGATCCTGGGAAAAGTAGCTGCGGTGGTACGCAGATATTGAGACCAACAGAGCGCGGAGAGAACATTAGCCGCGCTCTTTTCTTTTCAGACGAGATCCGCAGAGAAAGAGGGACAGCCATGGGACTTCGCATGTACAATGTGGAATTTGGCGATGGTTTTTTGCTTTTGGGCCAGGTGGAGCATCTGCTGGTGGACCTGGGCAGCATCGATCATACGGTGGATTTTGACCCTATCCGGGATGATATCCGCTCCCTTTGTGGTCCGGCACAGCTCTCCCTGGTGCTGACCCATTTTCACAAGGACCACTGGTCCGGCCTCAGGGATCAGCCGGCGGCCCATCGTCTTCCGGCCATGCGCCGGGTCTATCTGCCGGATCTGTTCGGCCTGCGGGTGCCGGGCAGACAGGATGCAGTGGCGGGCAGCCTGCTGGGAGAGCTACTGGAGGCGGTGGTGCTGGACCAGAAGCCGGAGTTTACCCTGGCGCAGCTTTTGCGGCAGGTGCTGCCAGGCACCGGCGGCCGCGTGGTGCTTTTGCGGCGGGGAGAGCGGTTCACAGTGGACGGCACGGAGTATGAGGTGCTGTGGCCCCGGCTGAAGTCCAAGGACATCACCCGGCGCAGAAGAGCGGCCTTTCGCCGCTTTCTGGACCGCCTGGAGCGCGGTGTGGAGGCACCGGAGGGGGAAGGGGTATGGCGCACGGTCAGCGACCTTGCAGACGTGCTCCTGCGGGATTTTGCGGAGGAAATGGACCTTCCCCGGCAGCTGGATCTCTTTCCACCGCAGCTGCCCGGCTATCAGCCGATGATGGAGAGGGTGAGCCGCCTTGCACAGCGGATGCGCGTGGTCTATACCTTGGGAGGCGGTCCGTTCCAGGAGCAGATGCACTACTATGCAAAAGCCCTCCAGGAGGACTGGAACAGGGTGAGTCTGGTGTTCCAAGGCTGTCCGCCGGGCGGCGGTATCCTGATGACGGGAGACGCGCCCAAAGGGGTGCTGAAGGAGCAGGCCAAGGGCGCCTACGGCCCTCCGTACTTTCTGGACGGATACCAGATCATCAAGGCGCCCCACCATGGAACGGGCTCTCACTTTTGTGACAGTCTCCCTCCCTGTGAGTTCCTCTGCATCAGCAACGGTACAGGGAACCAGCACTACCAGAAGATCTCCCAAAGCTACGAGACGACGTACGGCGTGCTGGGACGGCGTACCGCTCTGCGCTGCACCAACGACCGCTGTGAGTTTTCCGCCGTGGGAGGGCATTGCCCCGGGGCGGGACAGTGCGGCGGAGCCTGGATCGATATCTGAAAGAAGAAACCCCGGATGCCGAAAGGCATCCGGGGTTTTTAAATAAGGGGAGATTTACTTGGAAGCAGCCTGCTTCTTGGCAAATTCCTTCTCCTCGGGCGTGCGCAGCAGACCAAACTGGATGGTGATGCAGGTGAAGATGATCAGTGCGAACATGTAGAAGGAGTAGGGCAGGATGTCCAGAGGCGTGCAGCCGGCAAGTTCGGTGACGATCAGGATACCGCCGTCGTGGGGCATCAGAGCCAGGAAAGCGCAGGCGAAGATATCCACCAGGCTGGCCAGGCGCTTGGGAGCGATGCCGTACTTGCCGCCGATCTCCTTGGCGATGGGGCAGGTGACGATGATACCGATGGTGTTGTTGACCAGTGCGGCAGAGAGAACGCCGGACAGCAGGCCGATGCCATACTCGGCGCCGCGGCGGCTGCCGATCTTGGAAGTGATGGCAGAGACCAGCCACTCCACACCGCCGTAGTAGCGGACCAGGCCGATGATGCCGGAGATGAGCACAGCCACGATGCTGATGGAGAACATGTCGCTCATGCCGCCGCCGATGCCCTGGACCCACTCAAAGAAGCCAACAGTGCCCTGGGCCATGCCGATGATGCCGGTCATGAGGATGCCGATGAACAGAACCACAGCCACATTGATGCCCATGAGAGCGGTGACGAGAACCACGATGTAGGGCAGGACCTGAATGACGCTGTAAGCGCCGGCTTCGATGCTGCCGGAGCCCTGGCCGCCCAGAATGGCATAGAGCACGATGGCGATGATGGCAGCAGGCAGAGCCATGAAGAAGTTCATGCGGAACTTGTCGCGCATTTCAGAGCCGCAGCCCTGGGCGGCGGAAATGGTGGTGTCGGAGATCATGGACAGGTTGTCGCCGAAGTAAGAGCCACCGATGACCGCAGCGCCCACGATAGCGGGGTTCAGACCGGCGCCCTGAGCCACACCGATGGCAACAGGGGCCATGGCAGCGATGGTGCCCATGGAGGTACCGATGGCGGTGGAGATGAAGCAGCACATCAAAAACACGCCGGGGATCAGCAGGGAAACGGGGATGAAGTGCAGAGCCATGTTGATGACGGAGTCCTTACCGCCCATGGTGGCGGCAGCGCCCTGGAAGCCGCCGGCCATCAGGTAGATCAGGACGATCATCATAACGCCGGAGTTGCCCATGCTCTGGCAGAACACATCCAGCTTCTCACTGACCTTAACCTTGGGGGCCAGCAGCAGTGCCACGGCCACACCGGCCAGCAGTGCTACATGGCGGGGGAACTGGCCGAAGGGATCTTCCACACCGGTCAGCGTAAAGGTGATACCGCATCCTACATACAGAGCCAGGAAGACGATCAGGGGCAAAAACGCGGCGGCTCCAAGCTTTTTCTGGTTTTCCATCTTGTTTTCTCCTCTCTTTATACGCTTCTTTTGTATCTGGATCAGCGGCTGCGGACCGCCTGTTCCATCTGGGTCAGGGCTTTCTCGATGACGCTGCGGGGGCAGGCTGCGTTCAGACGCAGGAAACCGGAACCGCCGATGCCGAAGTCAGTGCCCTCGCCGAAGGCCACGCCGGCCTTTTCCACGCAGAACTTCTTCAGCTCGGCGTCGTCCATGCCCAGGGCCCGGGCGTCCACCCAGTTGAGGTAAGTGGCCTCGGGAGTGCTGGGCTTGAGCTCCGGCAGACGCTCGGCGCAGAAGCTGCGGATAAAGCGCATGTTGTCTCCCAGGTAGACCAGCAGCTCATCCAGCCACTGCTCGCCGTGGGCGTAGGCCTCCATGGTGGCAACCAGGGAGAAGCAGTTGTTGCGGGCGATGTCCATGCGCTTGAGCTCTGCCACATAGGCGTCCTTCTTGGCCTCGTCGTTGAAGACGATGGTGGAGGACTGCAGACCTGCCAGGTTGAAGGTCTTGCTGGGGGCGATGCAGGTGGTGGTGATGGCGGCGATCTCCGGGGAGACGGAGGCCATGCAGGTGTGCTTGTGGCCGTCCAGCATCAGGTCGGAGTGGATCTCGTCGGAGATGATCTCCACGCCGTACTTCACGCAGATGTCGCCCACCTGCTTGAGCTCCTCACGGGTCCAGCAGCGGCCCACGGGGTTGTGGGGGTTGCAGAGGATGAAGTACTTGGCGCCGTCCTTAGCCTTGGCTTCAAAGTCCTCCAGATCCATGGTGTAATAGCCGTTTTCGTCCCGCTTCAGGGGGCTGACCACCAGCTGCCGGCCGGTGTTATTCACCACGTCGGCAAAAGGATGGTAGACAGGCTGCTGGATGAGCACCTTGTCGCCGGGCTGGGTGAACATGGTCAGTACCATGCGCATACCGGGCACCACGCCGGGGGCAAAGGCCATCTTGGCAATATCGGGCAGCCAGCCGTTGCGCTTCTGCTGCCAGGCGGCGATGGCCTCAAAGTACTTGGGGGTACGCCAGGTGTAGCCGAAGATCCCCTGGTCAGCCCGTGCCTTGATGGCTTCCACGATGCAGGGCGCCGTACGGAAGTCCATATCCGCGATCCACAGAGGGATCACGTTGTTGGTGCCGTAGTGCAGCTCCGCTTCCTGGAACTTGGCCGCGTAGTTATTAGAGCGATCCACGATTTCATCAAAATTATAAGCCATGCTGTAATCCTCCTCATCGTATGACGCCGTGGTTTTGCCCAATATTTAAAGCAAATATCATGCCAAAACGTGAGGGCGTTCATAATTTGTTAAAGCTGGCAGATTTCCAAAAGCTAAAATTAACAGCTTGCACAAGAAATGTTGGATAGAGAGGGGGTGATTCAGGGGAAAACCGAAAAAATAATTGGGTAAAGACTATTAACTTTACCCAATTATTTAACCTATTTATTTCGAAGGGGCAGAGAGCTGATGGCAGAGCTGCTGTCCGGAGCGGGTCAGGCGGCTGCCGCCCCGGCCCCGGGATACGGATACCAGGCCCAGGCCGTGGAGGGCGTGGAGCATATCCCGGATCTCCTGTTCCGTTAAAGGGAGCCCCTCTTCACGGGCAAGACGCAAAAGGGTGCCGCGGCCCATGCCTTGCTCGGAACGGCCCAGGGCGCACACAAGAAAGGTAAACGCCTCCTCCCGTCCCTGAGCCAGCCGCTGGAAGTCCGGCGGGCCGCCGGAGGGGACGGGTGCTGCGGCAGGCCGGGCGGATTCCCGCAGATAGATGGGCAGGTCCTCAGCCTCCACCTGATCCTTACCCAGCATGGAAAGATACTCCACCAGATTGGCAAGCTCCCGTACATTGCCCTCCCAGGGATAAGTACGCAGTACGGCCTGGGCCTGGAGGGAGAAGGTGAAGCAAACGCCGTTTTTTTCCATCAGGTGGCGGGCAATCAGAAAAAGGTCCTCTCCCCGGTCCCGCAGGGGCGGAATGGCAATGGGCAGGGTGTTGAGGCGGTAGTAGAGGTCCTTTCGGAAGGCCCCCTGGTGCACCAGCTCCAGAATGTCCTCGTTGGAGGCGGCGATGATGCGCACATCTGTGGGGATGATGCGGTTGCCGCCTACCCGCATGAATTCCTTTTCCTGCAATACCCGCAGGAGCTTTACTTGCAGGGTCTGGCTCATACCCTCAATCTCGTCCAGGAACAGGGTGCCTCGGTGGGCGTATTCAAAAAGGCCCAGCTTGCCGCCCTTTTTGGCGCCGGTGAACGCGCCCTCGTCATAGCCGAACAGCTCGCTTTCCAGCAGAGACTCGGACAAGGCGGCGCAGTTGATAGCCACAAAGGGCATGTCGCGGCGGCGGGAGGCATTGTGGATGGAGTGGGCAAAGAGTTCCTTGCCGGTGCCGCTTTCGCCTGTGAGCAGGATGGCCGACTCCGTGCGGGCCATGCGGGCGGCAATCTGTTTGGTGCGCTGCATGATGTCGCTTTGGCCGATGATGTCATCAAAGACATATTTGGACTGATAGCCCCGGTGATAGAGCTGCAGCCGGAATTGGTGCTGGCGGTTTTCCTCCTCGGTGAACCGCTGCAGCAGCACAAAGCAGCCGATCCACTCGCCCTGCCAGTCCACCGGGGCGGTGGCCAGGTTGAGATAGGTGTCCCCCAGCTGGATGAGGCGGGAGGTCTTCTGGCGGCGGTCGGTCTCGGTCAGCTGCCGGGCAAGGTCCCGGCATACAAAGGTCAGCGACTGGCCGATGGCATCCTCACGGCGCAGCCCCAGCATGGTCTCCGCCACGGAGTTGAGGGCGAAGATCCGCCCGTCCCGATCTACGCCCAGAATGCCGGTCTCCAGCGCGCCCATGAGAATATCCAGATAGGTCTCTGTTTTCAGATTGGTGCTCCAGAGGGAGGCGAGGCTCTGGCCGGGGTCAGCCAGGGAGGCAGCGTAGGTGCGGAACTCCTGGCTTTTGGGGAACCAGGTGAAGCCCAGCGCCAGGGCGATCTCCATGAGCGTGTTTGCGGAAAAGACCCGGGGGCCCAGATCCAGCACCCGCAGCACCGTGGGCGGGACATAGCATGCCTCGCCGGGGGTGATGGCCAGTTCCACGTCCGGCGGATAGCTGGACCCGGGATAGACGGGCGTGAACTCAATCTGGGTGATGCCCAGGCGGTTGAGCTCGGCGATGGACTCAATGGCCATCTCCACGCTCAGATTCACCAGCATGGCGCGGGTGCCTTTGGGCAGCTGGCGCAGGGCATCGATCTCCTTTTTGAAAAAGGTAATGGTGGGGGAGACCACTTTCCGCTCCGGGGGGATGGTCTCCATGACCTGACTGAATGCGTCAGTGGACGTGGCTGCCACGATGTACAGATCCGCGTCCTTGCTCATGGCGGGAAAGTCATTTGCCTCCACGCTGAACGCCTCCAGCGTGATGTTGGAGCCGAAAAACTGAAATAGCCATTGGGCGTAGGTTGGGCAGGTAGAGGCTGCCTGGGTGACCAAAACCAGCTTTTTCACCATGAAAAGGCTCCTTCCGATATAATATGATTGATCATATTATAGCAGTTTTTGAAAAAGGACGCAACAAAGGACAAAAGCACGGCGCCTGGTAAAGCAGGCGCCGTGCGGCTTAGTTGACGGTATTGATGGGGCTGCCGGAGAGGAATGCGCGCAGGTTTTCTGCGGTGCAGTCCATGATCCGCTGCCGGCTCTCCCGGGAGCCCCAGGCGATATGGGGCGTGATGATGCAGTTTTTGGCCTGGAGCAGGGGATTGTCGCTGCGGATGGGCTCGGAGGAGACACTGTCCACACCGGCTGCCGCCACCTTTCCGCTGTTGAGCGCGTCGGCCAGATCCTGTTCCACGATAAGCCCGCCCCGGGCGGTGTTGAGCAGGATGACGCCATCTTTCATGCGGGCGATGGTGTCGCGGTTGATCATTCCTGCCGTCTCCGGGAACAGGGGGCAGTGCAGGGCAATCACGTCGGAGGAGGACAGCAGGGTGTCAAGATCCGTATACCGGGCGATGGAGCGCCCCTCCTCTGTGGGACGAGAGCCGGTGGCCAGCACCTCCATGCCCAGGGCACGGGCGATGCGGCCGGTGGCCTGACCGATGCGGCCGAAGCCGATGATGCCCATGGTTTTTCCGTCCAGTTCCATGAGCGGATAATCCCAGTAGCAAAAATCCGGGCAGCTGGCCCATTTGCCGGCAAACACAGTCTCGCTGTGGTGGGCCACATGGTGGCAGATCTCCAGCAGCAGCGCGATGGTAAACTGCCCCACGGCAGCAGTGCCGTAGGAGGGGACGTTGGAAACGGGAATGCCCTTTTCCCGGGCGTATGCCACGTCCACCACATTGTAGCCGGTGGCCAGCACGGCGATATAGCGCATGGCGGGGCAGGCGTCGATTACTGCCTTGGAGATGGGGGTCTTGTTGGTGATGACGATCTCCGCGTCACCGATGCGGGAGATGATCTCGTCCGTATCCGTGCGGGAGGTGCGGTCATAAATGGTCAGTTCACCGAACGCACCCAGGTCGTCCCAGCTCAGATCTCCGGGGTTTTCCGTATATCCGTCTAAAATTACGATCTTCATGAAAGAGGTCTCCTTTGTAAAGTGCGGCAGCCGTATGCCACGGCTATTTATCAGAATATCATGGGAGTGACCGATTGGCAAGTTCAGGATTTTTTCTGGGACGGCGCCGGATGATGCACCGGGGTGGACGTCTCCTCCATCAGTGCATGGAGCTTTTCCAGCGCCCGCTTTTCAATGCGGGATACATAGCTGCGGGAGATGCCGAAGGAGGCGGCTACCTCTCGCTGGGTCAGGGGAATGGTGCCGCCCAGCCCGTAGCGCAGACGGATGATCTCCGCCTCCCGGGCGGTGAGACACTCCGCCACCAGCCGGTGCAGCTGCCGGGCGCTGTCCCGGTCGTGGAGATCGTCCAGCATGGTATCATCCACTCCCACGACGTCCAGCAGCTGCAGCGCGTTTCCGTCCTGGTCGGACTCGATGGAGTCGGACAGCGATACCTCGCTTTGCAGCTTTTTCTGGCTGCGGAAGTACATGAGGATCTCGTTTTCGATGCATCTTGCGGCGTACGTGGCCAGGCGGGCGCCCTTTTCCGGGTTGAAGCTGGAGATCCCCTTGATGAGGCCGATGGTGCCGATGGAGATCAGATCCTCCTGGTCGCCGCTTTGGGTGTAATATTTCTTGATGATGTGCGCCACCAGGCGCAGATTCCGCTCAATCAGGATATCCCGTGCCTCCTGATCGCCCTTGGCATATCGCTGAAGATATTCCTGCTCCTCCGCTGCGGAAAGGGGCTTGGGAAAGGAACCGGTCCCCGAAAGGCGCAGGGAGAACAGCAGTGTATTGGCAAACAGCAGCAGCGCGGCAGTAAACATTGGCATCCCTCCGCCTATACCCTATGCATGGCAGGGAAGTCCCCATGCGGAAAAAAGGCGCAGTCCGGGGCGCGGATGTGGTATACTGGTAAAAAAGGAGTGGATGGCTTGGACTATGCTGTATATATCCTGCTCTGCGCGGACGGAACTTTATATACCGGAAGTACCAACGATGTGGAAAAACGGCTGCGGGCTCATCAGAGCGGGCGGGGCGCCAAGTATACCCGCAGCCGTCTGCCGGTGCGCCTGGTATATCAGGAGGCGGCCCCGGACAAAAGCGCAGCACTGCGGCGGGAAGCGGCTATCAAAAAGCTCAGCCGGGAGCAGAAGCTGGCGCTGATCGAAAACGCCCAAGAAAAAAAGACACCCTAGGGTGTCTTTTTTCATGCCTGGAGATGGACAGTACAGGAGGAGAAATCGTAAAAGGGGTTGGCCATGGTGGGCTGAAGCCCCTCCACCACGCCGTCCTGCACCAGCACGGAAGTGGACTTGAAGCAGATGGGGATGATGGGACATTCCGCCTGGAGGTGGGCGCAGAGGGTGTGCATGGAGGCGGCGCGGTCCGGGGCGGCGGCATAGGAGGCCAGCAGCGCATCGGTCTGCGGATCGGCCCACTTGCTGTAATTTGCCCCGCCGCCGGTACCCACCAGAGCGGTGAGATCCCAGTCTGCCGTGAGCTTGATCTCTCCGTAATAGAGGTCAAACTGCCCCGCGGCCAGCGCGGCGGTGTACTCCGCCCAGGGCAGGGCCTTTACCTCGATGTTCAGATCAAAGGCGGACAACTCCTGGGCGATGGCAGTGGCAGCGGAGACCTTAAAGCTGTTTTCGCTGTTGACCAGCAAGGTGGCGCTGCGGGCATGGCCGGAGGCAAAGCCCGCCTGGGACATGGCCTGGGCAAAGGCGTCGTAGGAATAGTCCTGCTCCAGATCCTTTGGATAAAGGGAGGTCAGCGGGGAGACGGGGGACTGGGCGGCCACACCGTGTCCCGACAAGAAAGCACTGATGATGGAGGCGCGGTTGATGCCCAGAGACAGGGCACTGCGCAGAGCCTGGTTGTCAAAGGGCGCCTTTTGGGTATTGAAGCCGATATAGTGGAGAATGGTGGTGTCCGCGTCCTGGAAATGGATGCTGCCGGTGACGCTGACGGGTTCGGTGCCGGTGAGGTCGGCGGTGATGAGCTGCACCTCATGGGAGGTGAACTGGTAGAGCATGGTGTCCCGGTCTGCGGCAGCGGAGAGGGAAATGGTGTCCACCGGCAGCGCGGAGCCCTTCCACCAGTGCGTATTGCGTTCCAGCCGGGCGCTCCCTCCGTCCTGCACGAGGGCGTAGGGGCCGGTCCCTACGGGGACCGCAGCAGAGGCGGTGGAGGCTTTGACGATGGGGATGTCCAGCAGGGCAGGGAAACCAGTGTTGGCCCGGCTGAGCACCACGGTGACGCTTTCCTGTCCTGCGGAGATGGAGCTGACCTGCGAGAGGCGGGCGCCGTAGCGGGAGGAGGATTTGGCCCGCTGGAGCGTTTGGACCACGTCCTGGGCAGTCAGGGGGCTGCCGTCGGAAAAGAGAACGCCGGAGCGGAGGGTGAACACATAGGTGAGGGTTTCCGGATCATAGGTATAGCCGGAGCAGAGGACCTCCTGGGGCTCCAGCGAGGGGGAGAGCTGAAACAGTCCTTCGTACAAAAGCCCCCCGACCACCTGCTGCATCCCGTCGGAACAGGTGATGGGGTCCAGAGTCTGATCGGCCGCATAGGGCAGGGAGAAGCTGGCGGGCAGGGCCACCGGTTCTTCCTGGGCGCTGGGGTCTTCCAGTGCGTCGATGAGCAGCTGCCCCGCGTCCGGCTCATCCAGCTCGTCCTGCCAGCAGCCGCTGAGACTCAGCGCCAGCGCCAGGGCACTGCAAAGGGCCAAAAACCGTCTTTTCATACTTACCTCGTTCTTTCGCTTATGGTTCCAGGGCAATCATGGCACACTGGAGGCCCCGTGCCTGCCCCATTTTCCGATGGGACCAAAATAGCTCCGGATGGCAGATGGTGCAAAGACTGCACACGTCGATGTGTTCGGGGCGCACGCCGGCGCGCAGCAGCCACTGGCGGTTGAGCCCGGCCAGGTCCACGTGCCACTTCGCTCCCCGCTGTTCCAGATACGGTGCGGCCTCTGCGCCCAGGGCCGCCTCCATGGCGGCGGGAACATCGGCGTCGGTCTCGAAGCAGCACCGGCCGATACATGGACCGATGGCAACTTGGAGGTCCTCCGGCCGGGAGCCGAAGTGGGACTCCATGGCGTGCACGGTCTTTTCCACGATGCCGCCGGCGCAGCCCCGCCAGCCTGCGTGCAGGGCGCCCACGGCGTGGTGCACGGGATCGTGGAGCAGCAAAATGCCGCAGTCGGCGGAAAAGACCGTCAGGGCAAGGCCGGGCTCCCGGGTGATGAGGGCGTCGGCAGTGTAGTCCCGCTCACGCAGCAGTCCCTTGCCTGCATCTTCGGCGGTGCAGAGGCGTACGGTGGTCTCATGCACCTGCTGGCTCAGCACGGTGCGCTCCGGCTCCGTGCCGATGGCCGTGCAGAAGCGGCGGTAATTTTCCATGAGACACGCCGGGCCGTCTCCCCGGCCGGGGCCCAGGTTCAGACTGTCCCAGGGGGCGGGGGAGACGCCGCCACGCCGGGTGGAAAAGCCGTGGCGGACGCCGGTGAGCAAAGGAGAAGTCAGGAAAACAAGGCTTCCTTGTGTATGAGTCTGGAATGACATGAATACCTCCCGGGGTTCCGACAGAAATAGCAGCCCCCCTGCCCTCCGGCAGGAGAACAGGGGGTGCGCATCAGATTAAAATGCGATCAGTTATCGTGGTATTCCTTGCAGGTGCTGCGCAGCCGTTGGCAGCTGTGCTGCCTTACGGATGCGGCGTACCCCTTGCGGGTACACTTCTTCCACTTGAGGCCGCCGACAAGTGCAAGGCAAGACCATCAGTTATCGTGGTATTCCTTGCAGGTGCACTTCTTCCACTTGAGGCCGCTGCCGCAGGGGCACAGATCGTTGCGGCCGATCTTCACGACTTTCTTGGGCTGCTTCTTGGGGGCAGTGCCGTCGCCGCCCACGTTTTCCACAGTGGTCTTGGCCACGCGCTCCCGCTTGACCTCCTCGTCCTTCTTCAGGCGGACGGAGTACAGCCGGCGGACGGTCTCGCTCTGGATGGCGGAGATCATCTCCTCAAACATGGTGAGGGACTCCTGCTTGTAGGCCACCACGGGATCGGTGTTGCCGTAGGCCCGCAGGCGGATGCCCTGCTTGAGGTCGTCCATGGCGTCGATGTGGTCCATCCAGTACTCGTCCACCACGCGCAGCATGATGACACGCTCCAGCTCCCGCATGATGGGCGGCGTGATCTCGGCCTCCTTGGCCTCATAGGTGGCCTCGGCAGCCTTGGTGAACAGCTCCGTAAAGTCCTCCTGGGTCTTTGCGGCGATCTCCTCGGCAGTGAAATTGAAGGCGCCGGGGGCAAAGTAGGTGCCCTCCAGGTCACGCAGCATCTCCCGGTAGCCCGCCTCGTCCAGGTGAGAGGCCTGGCCGAAGGCCAAGGCCACATGGTCGGCAATGGAGGTCTCCATCATGTGCAGGATGGTCTCCTTGATGTCCTTGCCGTCCAGGACCTGGCGGCGCTGGGCATAGATGATCTCGCGCTGCTTGTTCATGACGTCGTCGTATTCCAGCACGGACCTGTCTCTTATACACATCTCCGAGCCCACGAGACCGGAGCCTATCTC
>OWID01000293.1_pt1 | contig 20139 bp, 13 predicted proteins | sample 1732661 | NCBI WGS metagenome assembly OWID01 (sample SAMN05065739, study PRJEB22554) | human gut metagenome | biome: ENVO:2100002; feature: ENVO:00000062; material: ENVO:00002003 | host: Homo sapiens | place: USA
GCATACGAGAGAGGCTCCGGTCTCGTGGGCTCGGAGATGTGTATAAGAGACAGACACAGGGCTGTCTCACAACTTATCATATCATCATCCACAATCACCACATGCTCGTCAACTTCTCACTCAGACAACAAAATATCTTTAGAAAAGATGTAGATTTTCATCAGCGAATGGCGTCTAGATTGGAGTCGAATCAGTTGCTGCCATAATCTCATTCTACTTATGTTCTTTTTAAAGTATTTGTAATTACTATATTATTATTCAGTCTAAAAAACTGTCATCTTATTGACTAAACTCTTAATCAATTTCTGATTTCAAATTTAATGCAAGTGTTCTCTTTCTTTTTCTCTCCTCTCACCATCTCCCATCTTCAAAATTTGATCCACATTCTTCTTTGCATCCCGATAGTTTTGTATTTCCTTTTTTAGCTTTGCAAATTCTTCTCCAAGCTCCTGCTTTTCATTTAAAAGTTTCCTGTATTCACTTTGAAGTTCTGAAACAGTAGGAAGTTTTTCTCCGTGAAAAGCATCAAATGCCTTCTTTGCCGCTTCGTGCTGCGTGATTTCTTCCGCGTGCTCCAGATAAAATGCTGCCTTATCTTTTGCCTGTCGATACTTTCGATAAGTCTCGCGGGTTTTGCTGTAACGAATGATGTGATACTTTAAGTCAGCAACCTCTGCCATCCGCCTTTCCAAGCGCTTTATTTTTCCCGAGATTTCCTGAAAACGAGCACTTACCTCTGCTTCCCTTTGTTCCAGCTGGACATAATCCGAAATCCCAGCTTCGGTCAGGAAATTTAATGTGCGGGCTGCTTCCTTGAGATTAAAAACCTTTGCCCAATACTCATAACCCTTCCCCTTTCCTGCAGCCAGCTTACTTTGAATATCGATGAGAATATTTACCTTTTTCCTGTCTGGTACTGGGACTTTTGTCTTGCCATAAATCTTCTCCCTGAGCGATTCTTCAGAATACTCTGCACCCAAGGTTCTGGAACGGGTAAAGCGTTCCTGTCCGGCAGCCCGGAATTTAAGCAGTCCATGTGCGCTGACTTCGTACCCTTCGCTGAGCATCTTCGAAAGAAACTCCTCAAAGCTTCGGCTTTCTAAAATCACGCAGTCAATCGTTTGACGAAGATTTGCTTTGTAACTACTTCCCTTTTTCTCCTCCTTCCACTGAGCATAATGCGCACCCTTGCCTTTTGGAGCGGCAATCACTGACAACCCATGTTCCTGAAACAGCCGATCTGAAATCTTCTGCAACAACAAATAGGAGTTTTTTACGTTGCGAAACTTTCCTGTACATTCAAGATTGGTGCTGTTAAACTCAATATGGGTATGGATATGCTCCCGATCAATATGGGTTGAGACCACAAACGCATGATTCCCTCCGGTAAATTCCAGTGCCAGCTGATATCCCATCTGATGCGCTTGCTCCGGTGTGATCTCCCCGGGCCGAAAGGATTGCAGCAGAAAATAGGACAGCACATCCCGTTCTTTTGGCTGACTTCTTCCGGTCAAGTTTGCATAGAGTCTCTTACTGATTGCAAATTCCTCCGCGGCAGTTTCGGGAGAACATTGGTAGGTGGAAACCAGGCGTCCCCCGTCTGTCTTATCCGGATTTTTACCATAATCGATTCGGTCTGCCAAATACTGTCGGATACTTTTTCCATCGCTTATCTTTCTGGGCTTTAATTTTGAGATTGCCATCCTCTCCACCTCCAAAATAAAATTTATACCTCCAGTTTGTCCATCAGCTTTCCAATCTGTTTCCAGACAGCAAGATATCCCTGTCGGATATCTTCCACATCTTCTGCATAGAGATTTCTGGTTTCATTGGCTCGACGGGCGATCTGATTTACATTGTTGGAAACATTCCGCAAAAGTCGGATCAACTCCCGCACATCGCTCATATCAAGATGAATCACATACCCATCCAGCGCCATTTTTCTTAAATATGCGCGCTGGTTTTTTGTACCCAAAAGTGCCATCTTCTTTGCAATCAATTCCTTTTCTTCCGGTGACACCTTGGTATAAATCCCAATTGTCCGCCCTTCCTTTCGCTTCATCGTACCACCTCCTTGTTCGGTTTTTCCCATGTTGATATTGGCGACGTTTCAAATTGTTTGAGTGCCTTGAGGATGGAAGCCCTTTCCTCTTTCTCTTCCTGTGGCGCTTTATCCGTCTGTTTTTCATCCAGGTCAAGCTCCTTATTTAGCTGTATCAGCCGCTCAGATTTCTGCATGAGTTCCTCTTCCTTCGGGAAGGGGCGTTTGACCTCCTCTTTTGCCTGTTCCAGCTCCGACTGCAAAGCCAACAGTCGTTCCTTCTGTATCTTCAACTGATCCGGTATCTTTTCCAGCACATGATTGATGCGGGTAATATTACCTGACGGGTCATTTGCAATTTCTGCAGTATAGCTCAGATTCTGCTTTAATGAAACCTGAAAGGTCTGTCCATTCAAAGATAAGGTCATTGGAAAGCCGCGGTATTCTCCCAGATTGATCTTCTGATTCGGGTCGGTCATCGTTTTACATGCTGCAATCATGGCTTCTCCGGCGGCTTTTCGCTCGGTATAAAGCTGTCCCGACACCAACATGGAAAAAGAATCGTCCTTGATAGGATGTTCCATCAAGACTGGAAGATCTTTTTGGAGCGCTTCGATATAAAGCTCTGTCTGTGCCATCTTCTGCGGATAGTACAGGGAAATCTTATCCTCCAGCTCGTAAATCTGTGCTGTATGGCTGGATTTGAGCATCCTTAACTTGGAAACTTCGACATCCAGCTCCATTTTCTCTCGAATACGGTCATCACCAGTAGCCAGTGCTTTTACCTCTGCATAGGACAGTGCCGTTGCATCCACATCCTCTGCAGAACGCGCCGGGGATTTGCTGGTCATGATCTGACCGATAAACTTTTGCTTATTCTCCACCAACCCCCAGTTATAGGCATCGAAGGTTCCCTTGGTCACATACTGATAGATTTTTACCTCCGGATTTTCGTTGCCCTGGCGCAGAATTCGTCCTTCCCGCTGTTCGATATCGGACGGTCTCCACGGACAGTCCAGATGATGCAGTGCAATCAGCTTGGTCTGTACATTGGTTCCTGCTCCCATTTTCTGTGTACTGCCCAAAAGGACACGTACCTGTCCCTTGCGCACCTTTGCAAACAGCTCCGCCTTTTGCAGCTCGGTGTTGGCATCGTGGATATAGGCGATCTCCTCCGGCGGAATCCCTTTTTCTATCAGCTTGTTTTTCATATCGTCATAGACATTGAACGTGCCGTCATAATGCGGGGTGGAAAGGTCACAAAACACTAGCTGTGTTCCTTTGGTATCCATGCTATCTTTCCAAACCGAACAGATATTCTCTACACATGCATTTACCTTGCTGTCAGGGTCATCGGGCAGCAGCTCATTCTGTAACCGCTGATCAAGTGCCAGTTTTCTGCCATCACTGGTGATTTTGAGCAGATTATCGACGCTGGGATCTACCGTTCGATTCCGCACCTGATCGGCGCGTTCTGCCAGATTCGCAACCATCTCCTGCTGGTGCTCACTGGGTTCGGTGGTGACCGTGATATACTCTGCCTTTGGAACAGGAAGGTTTAACATATCCGCCGTCTGAATATCTGCCGACTCTTTCCAAAGATTCATCAGCTCCGGCAGATTATAGAACTTTGCAAACCTTGTCTTGGAGCGAAATCCTGTTCCCTCTGGTGATAATTCGATTGCCGTAACCTTCTCTCCAAAGTCTGCTGCCCAGCTGTCAAAGTGTCCCAAACCGCGCTCCTGTAACGCATCAAACTGAAGATAGCGCATCATGGTATACAGCTCCACCATACTGTTGCTCACCGGTGTTCCGGTTGCAAAGGTAACCCCGCGCCCGCCAGTAATTTCGTCCAGGTACCGACACTTTGCAAACAGATCGGAGGATTTCTGTGCTTCGGTCTGCGCAATTCCCGCTACATTGCGCATCTTTGTGTGATAAAACAAATTCTTATAAAAGTGTGCCTCATCCACAAACAATCGGTCCACACCAAGTTCCTCAAAGGTGACTACATTGTCCTTTTTGCTTTCGTTATTGAGTTTTTCCAATCGCACAGACAGGCTTTTTCTTGTCTTCTCCATCTGTTTGATGGTGTATCGTTCCCCGTCATTTTCCTTGGCTTCCCGAATTGCGTCGGTGATCTCATCAATCTGATCCTGAATAACCGCTTTCTGTCGCGCCGGGGAAAGCGGTATTTTTTCAAACTGCGTGTGTCCAATGATAACGGCATCAAAATCGCCGGTGGCAATTCGTGCACAGAACTTCTTTCGATTTGCCGGTTCAAAGTCTTTCTTGGTCGCAACCAGAATGTTCGCACCCGGATACAGCCGCAGAAAGTCACCGCCCCATTGTTCGGTCAGGTGGTTTGGAACAACAAACAAGCTCTTTTGGCAAAGTCCCAGACGCTTTGCTTCCATTGCGGCGGCAATCATTGTAAAGGTTTTCCCAGCTCCCACACAATGGGCAAGGAGAGTATTCTTCCCGTAAAGCTGATGTGCCACTGCATCCGATTGGTGTTTTCGCAGAGAAATTTCCGGATTCATCCCGGTAAAACGGATATGGCTTCCATTAAACTCCCGGGGTCGGGTGGAATTAAACAGGGTATTATATGTTTGACATAAGGTCGTGCGGCGTTCCTGATCTTTAAAAATCCATTCCCGAAACGCCTCCCCCATCGCTTCCTGCTTTTGCTGTGCAAGGGCTGTTTCTTTAGCATTGAGGACTCGTTTTTCCTTTCCATCTGCATCGGTAACCGTATCAAAAATGCGAACATCCCGCTGATTGAGGCTATCCTCAAAAATCGCATAAGCACTTCGCCGTTTGGTTCCATAACGGTTATATGCAAGAGCGTTGTTTTTACTGTCCTGTCCCTTCCCTTTGACATTCCATTCACCGCTGACCGGAGAATACAACACATCTACACTTGTCTGCTGCAAATAATAGGGTGTTTTAAGCAGTTCAAAAAGAAACTGCCGGTAATATTCCGGTGCAATCCAGGATGCACCGATCCGCACATCAATTTCGGCTGCACTTAAATCTTTGGGCTGCACCTGCTGCAGTGCCCTTACATTGACGGAAAATTCCGGATATGATTGTGCCGCTTCTTGTGCAGTTTGAAGTTTCTGACGCACGTTGCCGGACAGATATTCGTCCGCTGTCTGCCATCCTTGTGCCCAGCTTTCCTGCTCCATGTCAAAAACTCCGCTGGACGGATCTTTGAAGATCACCCCTTCCAGTTCCCGAACCATCTGCGGAATCTCTTTTTTGTTTCCGAGCAGCGATGCCATATATTCCAAATCGACACAGGCTTTTTCCCCGATGGAGACAGCCAACGCTTCGGCAGCGGTATCGACACTGGTGACCGGCTGATGGCGCTGGATGGTTTTCTTAAAAAACATATCCGCCTTGCGTTCCAGTTTCCCCTCCTCGTTCAATATCTCCAACGAACAGAGCAGCGGATAGGCAGTATCATCCTGAAAGGCCTGCTTGTTTGCCAAAGAGTTAAGCAATCCATAATTTTTTGTATAATCATCATAGAGGGAATTTAAGTTTGCCTGCTCTTGGTGTACAGCTTCATTAGACGCCCCTTCCAACTGCAAGGAAATCAACGTCCTTGCAGAATCCCGAATGTTCAGCAGTCCTCGAATCCTTGCTTCCTGCGTTTTGGAGACAGTGACCGGGTGCATCACCGAATTTTCCCGGTAATACAGCTGACCATCGTGCAATGTATAGGAAAAGTTCCTCACCTGCGGATCAGCTGGCAAAGTGGAACGCTCTGCGAAAAGATCTGTTTGAGGAGCTACGGAATAGAGCAGCTCTTTATCCGGAGCGTTCAGATGAGAAATTGCATTATCAAGCTGTGCTTTCAGCTCCACTCCTTCCAGCGGCTCGCAGACAATCTCCTCCCCAAACCTGCCCGAAATCTGCTTTATTTTTCCTAAAACCATCTGGGGGTGGTCGGCAAAATATCGATTGATCGGGATTCCATCCTTTGTTTTGGACAAGGAAACCCAATCCGGCTCTCGTTCTGGGGCATGATCTCGCTTTTGGAAAAAGAGAATATCGGTGGTGACTCCGGTTCCGGCATTTGCTTGAAAGGTACTGTTTGGCAGTCGGACTGCACCCAGCAAATCTGCCCGTTTGGCAAGATACTGTCTTGCTGACGGATTCTTTTTATCCATGGTGTACATGGAGGTTACGACTGCCATGATACCGCCGGGACGCAGCTGGTCGATGGATTTTGCCAGAAAGTAATCGTGGATAGGAAATCCCAATCGGTCATACTCTTTGTCTGCCACCCGATACTCGCCAAACGGGACATTTCCTATCACCAGGTCATAAAAATCCCTGCGGCTGGTCTTTTCAAATCCCGAAATGGTGATCTCTGCTTGCGGATAGAGCTGACGAGCAATCCGTCCCGTCAGGTCATCCAGCTCTACGCCGTAAAGCTTCGATTGCTGCAAACTCTCTGGCAGCAGTCCAAAGAAATTTCCGGTTCCGCAGGCTGGTTCCAGAATATTGCCGGGTACAACTCCCATATTTTCCACTGCATTGTAGATAGCCCGAATCATAGTGGGACTTGTAAAGTGCGCATTGAGCACACTCCCTCTGGCAGACTCATATTCTTCCGGGGTCAGCAGTTCTTTTAGCTGTGCATATTCTTTTTTCCAGTTTTCTTTCCTGTCGTCAAATGCGTCGACAAGTCCGCCCCATCCCACATATTGAGAGAGGATTTCCTGTTCCTCCTGTGTCGCGGTTCGGTTTTCTGCCTCGATCTGTTTTAACGTTTGGATTGCCTGTACATTGCGCTGGTACTTCTGCTTTGGCCCGCCTTCTCCAAGGTGTTCATCAGTAATTCGAAAGTTTTGTGCTTTTGTCGCCTGTCCTATTTCCTGAACTACATCCGGACTGTCATTTTCTTCTAATCTGGGCATAGCAAAAAAGGCGGTGGAGAAATCCACCGCCTTTTGCTCTGTTTCCTGTTCTGATTGTTCCTCTGCTGCTTCCAACAAGGTGATCTGGTCGATCTCCTTTAAGAGTAGATGATCTCGCTTTTCACCATCTCCTCGGTTCTTTGCCGGATGCTGTTCATCCTGCGAATCCACTCCATCTGATCTGTTGCTTTGAGCTCCTCGCTCAAGCCCTCCTTGCTTACCATCTGGCTGATGAGCAGTTCCATCTGTTCGGTCGCTCTCTGATCGATCTCCCTGAGGTACTCGTCCAGTTCCCCCATCAGCAGAAGCTCGGTATAAATCCCGCTGTGCTCCTGCTTCAGGTACTGTTCCCGCATCCGCCCGAATCTCCCCAGTCTGCTCGACTTGGGCAGTTCTAGTTCGGGAATCTGATAATTCCCCATCATTTGATATGTGATTTCTGGCATTGTCGATACTCCCTTCTTCTTTTTCCAGTGCTTCCTGCTGCATCTGAGCCGTTCGGACTGCATTTCGGATGGTGCGGCTGATGGTCTGCAACACTTCTTTTCCTGTCTGACTGACCGCATTTCCCAGATGATAAAACATTCTGGGCGTATTAAAGTTTGTGATTGCGCGAAAATCATCCTCATTCAGATAACCGGATGGGTTCAGTCCACAACGGGACAGCACCATATACTGAACGCTCGCTGTCAGGAGATTGCGGAAGGTTACCTCGGTGCTTTGGTCATCGAGCTCCTCTAAAAAGCTGTTTGTCTTGCGGTATTGCATATCCGAAAGATACTCTTTACAATGTTCTGCCGCGGCACGGGCAGCATACTCCATCAGCTGGGAAGGAATGTCCTCCAGCGCAACCGTTCCATACTGCTCTGCAAATGCTTGTAATACAACCGCTTCATACTCCGGGGAAAACTGCCACATCCACGGCTGTTTTGCTCCCTTTACCGGGTGCGTATCTGCGATATCGAACAGATAACCGAGTCTTCTCTCCCCATTTTGGCTTCGGATGACTGCAATTCCGGTAGAGCCTGCGTTGACCCAGCGATGCATCTTCTCATTCCACTGCTCCATGTAGGCGCAGGCAGTGGCATTTGGTCGCTGTGCGTAGATTAACAGCTGATCGGCAAAGGGATATTGATACAAACGGCCCGCAGTTTGCAGGCAGTCCATCCACTTCTGCGGGCTGCGGTTCAGTTCCTTGGCGGTCTGATGTGCTAGTTGTGAGATAGTTTTGATGTTTCTTGCCATAAACACCCTCCTTTTTCTTATGATTTTTGGGTTCCTTTCTTTGGAAATTCCAGCTTAAACTGCACAAACTTTTCTCCGGTATCCTGCATGACTACCACTGCATCATAGTAGATGCCCTTCTTTTCGGAGTAAAGCCGACTCATTTTCACCCGTCCAGTCTTTAAAAACTCGGTGGCAAGTTTACGGTCAAACACCTTCTGTTTTTCGAGAAAAAAGCGATTATTCTTCCAAAGGACAAAGCTGCAGGGAGGGCTTTGCTGATAACCGGAACAATAGAAGCTTTTCTTTCCCTCATATACTGGTCTGCCGCAGCGAGGACATTTCCCAACCTCCTGCATCAGTGCAGAGGCAACACGGACCCCCTGATAAGCGGCAACCAATTCCTGTAACATTGCCTGAATGTTTGCAAGGAAATCTTCCGGCGACAGTCTGTCCTGTTCGATTTTCTTTAACTCTGCTTCCCAGTCTGCTGTCAATTTTGCTGATTTAATGCGCTCTGGCAAAATCGAAATCAGTTCACTTCCCTTTTCCGCTGGGAGAAGCTGTTTGCCCTTTCGTTCTATCAACCCACTCCGCACAAGCTTTTCGATGATTCCGGCGCGAGTAGCCGGTGTTCCCAATCCTTTTCATTCAGCATCCTCCGGAATCTCCTCCAAACCGGCAGTTTCCATAGCAGAAAGCAGCGTATCCTCGGTAAAATGTTTTGGCGGGGAGCTTTCTCCCTCCTTGATCTCTGCCTGCACTCCTGCCCATCGTTGTCCTTCTTCCATTGATGGAAGGGGTTGCATGGTGTCTTTCTCTTCCGGCTTATTTCGAAGCAACTTCAGGCAATCAGACCAGATTTTCTTCCAGCCTTCCTGCAAAATGGCCCGTCCCTTTGCGTGAAAGGAAGCACCCTCACAAAGCAGGGTGCACTCCGTTTCCTTTATCCGTTCGGGACTGCTCACGGCACAAAACAACCGCGCAACAACAAGGATGAGGATTTTTCTCTCTCCGGTAGGAAGTGCTTCCAGGTCGGTATCCGATGCTGATTTGGTCGTCAAGATGGCGTGGTGGTCGCTAACCTTGCTGCTGTCGATTACCGCAGAAAGATTGTTTCTATCCGTCACCTCGGAAATCGGTAAAACCCCGGAAAGACTTTGGAGCAGTGCTGGAAGGCTGCTTTCCATTTCCTCAGTCAGAAAATTACTGTCGGTTCTGGGATAGGTCAGCAGCTTCTTTTCATACAGAGCCTGTGCATAATCCAGAGTCTGCTGGGCGGTATATCCCAACAGTCGATTTGCCTCCCGCTGCAACGAGGTCAGGTCAAAGAGTTTTGGCGGCTTTTCTTTTCTCTCTTTGTGCGTTACCGATTGCACGATTGCGGTCTTTCCCAAAACCTTTTCTCGTAGCCTCTGCACGTCCGTTTTTCTTGGAAACCGCTCGCTTTCTGCGGTGATACCGTCAAAGGCAATCGTCACAGTATAAAAGGGCTCCTTTTGAAAGACGGCAATCTCCGCTTCCCGCTTCACAATCATCCCGAGAGTCGGCGTCATTACCCGACCAACATTCAGTGTTTTGTGATACAGGCAGGAAAAAAGCCGGGTGGCATTGATGCCAACCAGCCAATCTGCCTTACTGCGGCACAGCGCCGCCTGATACAAGTTGTCGTAATTTTCTCCATCCAAGAGATGCTCCCATCCTTTTCGGATTGCCTCATCCTCCATGGAGGAAATCCAGAGCCGTTTGACCGGTTTCTTACAGCTGGATTGTTCATACACCAAACGAAAAATCAGCTCTCCTTCCCGTCCGGCATCGCAGGCATTGACGATACATTCCACATCCTCTCGATGCATGAGTTTCTGCAAAACAGTAAACTGCTTTTTGGTATCCGGGGCTATGGTATACTGCCAGACTGCAGGAAGAATCGGAAGATCTTCCTGTTCCCACTTTGAATAGCGCGGATCATAGCTGTCCGCACTGGCAAGCTCCACCAGATGCCCGACACACCAGCTAACCAGTTCGTTTTTTCCTTCCCAAAAGCCATCTTTTTTCTTACCAACACCCAGCACTTTTGCCAGAGAAGCGGAAACACTGGGCTTTTCTACAATGACAAGTCGAACCATTCTTTTACCTTTCCAGAAAAGTTCCCATAATCGGAATCTTTTCTTCAATCATAATATTTTTATTTAAAAGTGCGAGCAAACATACAATTCGCTCTTTCGTCTTGTATCGTAAGAAAATCCCGAAGAGCCTGTACAACTCTTCGGGATTTGTTTTGATTTCTTACTCGCAACTCTACTATTCCTCCAGAGGTTCTTCGTCGGGATAGTCGTCGTAGTATGCGACATCCTCTGTTGTTTCTTCTGGTTGATTTTCTTCTTCGTCCTCGTTGATGGTTTCTGTGCCAAATTCCTCGGACTCCTCTTCCTCGCCGTCATCGTCTTCGACAAACTCCTGCTTTGGACGGTAAATCTTAAAATACCAGCCCACTGCGCCGCCGACTGCAAGTGTCAGCACAACAAACAAAATCAGCCCTGCATTGCTTTCTTTCTGTTCCGGTTCCAATTCTTCCGGCACTTCTCCAACACAGGCTTTTCTGTTTTCCTTGCATACCGGGCAAAGTGTATTCACATCTCCTGCTTCACACTTTTGAGTACAGTTACAGGTTGGCTCTTCCTCAGGTTCAAGAATCAGCTCCGGCTGCTCATCTGCCTGCGCCATGGAGAGCAAATCTGTTTCGGTCACTGCGTTGAGGAAGTAGACATTTTCCTCTTCCCGCTGACGGTCGACAATTAAGTAAAAGACATTGTTGTTCGCGGTAGTGATGGTGAAAAACTCCTTGCTGTCCGCCCCGGTTGCATGATCAAGCACCGTTGCCTGTCCGTTTGGAGTGAGTGGAATCTCTTCCCTTTGCTCTGTCTGTTTTGGAACAGTAGCAGATACAGTATAATCCTTTTGATTTGATGCATTGCTTACCGTCGTATCCGATGATACAGAAGGTTTTGTTTCGGAAACTTCGGGTTGCTCTGGACACGGTTCTTTCTCTGTTTGTGTTTGAGGGACGCACTCTTCCTTTTTCTGTTCCTCTTTTTCCTCAGGCTGCTCCTTTTTGGGTTCCTGATCGTTTGGATTCTTTACCAGTACCAGTCTGGACTGATTTCCGGCTCTGTCCACCGCCTGAACTGCAAACTCCTCAACGTCACTGTTTAATTCCTGAAGCCCGATATCCAAGGTTTCATTCACAAGGTCGGTGAACTTTTCTCCGTCAACATAGATTGCCGCTACCCCGGACAGGTCATCCTCTGCCTGCACGCGCAGAAGCTTTCCCGCAATCCCCGCTCTGACGGTTGGAGCAGTGCGGTCAAAACATTCGATATACCGCGATTTCTCGTGCACCTTTTCGTCCTTGCCGGTAACACTGACATAAATTGTACTGTTTTCCGCAATCTCCACTTGACCAAAATACTCATTTCCCTTTTGAATCAAGCTGCCTGTCATGTCCTGCCAGTTTCCGTTTTTCTCTATCTTAACCTCCACTTTATCAAATCCAGCACCGGTTTGATCGGCCAGAACAAATTCCACCACAGTTTCCTTTGTCTTCCAACCTGTGGGATGTACAATACCAATCGAAAATTCTGACTGCAATGGTGGCACTCCTTTGCAGTTGGTGTAGTCTTTCCTACATACCGGGCAGTCGGGATTGACCTGTTCTTCTGTGCAAAGATTCGTGCAGATACAGGACGGCTCTTGTTCCTTTCCGATGCACCCGGAGACATCCATGGCACAGATTGGGCAGTCCATATTGGGCGTTGTTTTGGTACATTTGATGTCGCAAAAACACTTCGGCGCTTCCAGTTCTTTTCCCGTACAATTTGATACATCTAGGGCACAGGCCAGACAATCCAGATTGGGTGTTGTCTCACTGCACTTCATGTCACAGGTGCAGATGGTTTCTCCTCCCGACTCTCCTACAACCAGCTCGTCCGCTGTCCCCATCAGCGGCAGTACCGTCAAAAGGAGCAAAGAAAAAGACAGCACAACGGCTGTCAAACGCTTTACCATCTTCTTATTCATCTTTAGGTTCCTCCTTCATTTGAGATTCTGCTGTTTCAAGCCTTTTTACTGAACGAATCTGTTCCAGAATCTGCTGGATTTCTTCTGGTGTTGCCGCCACCTCATGCACTGTTTGCAGGATTTCCATATTCTCCACCTCTGTTCGTTTCTTTTGCAGTTCCTGCAGGCGTACCTGATATTCTGCTATTTTCTCCTGAAACCATCTGATTTTCAGGTCGATCTTTTCGAGACTTCTCATTCGTTTGTTTCCTCCTTTGTTTCATATCCGTTATCCACAAAATAGAAGGGATTAAGCCTCTGCCCCTGATAGCTCACTTCCAGATGCAGGTGTGGACCAGTGCTGTTTCCTGTACTTCCCACCGCTGCAATCTCTTCCCCTTTCTTAATCTCCTGACCGGCGGTCACCGAAAGACTTTGGCAGTGCGCATATCTGCTTTGATATCCGCGCTCATCCTCAATCACCACGCATAAGCCGTAATCTCCGGCATCGCCTGCCGAAACCACCTTCCCGTCATGGACAGCATGAATCGGTGTTCCGGCAGAGACAGCGATATCGATTCCGGTGTGTAGCTCTTTCTCCCCAGTAAAGGGATTCAGACGGTAACCGTATGGGCTGGACACATAGGAAAGCCAGCAAAACGAAAAGGGATTGCCGTAATTTTGCCGGTTTCCATAGGTCTGCTGATACACATCGTACTTGTACTTTGTATCTGCGGCAGTCATCTCCGGTATGGTGATTTGCTCCATCGGGGTCACAGTCAGAATCACATTCAGGACACGCCATTCATGCTCGTTCCCATCACTGTCCTCCCGAATTTCTGTCTGCTCGATAAGCTGCAGGTCATATTGCTTTTGAAACAGTGCATCCAGAACAGGTGTTATTTCTGCAAAGGTGAAGAAATCATACATAGCAGAAAGATAGGCCATCAGCTCGTAGGCGTCGTGTCCAATTTCCCCAAGTTCATAGCGATATTCCTGAAATCCGGGGTATTCCTCTTCGATATGATTGATTTTGTATTGCAGGTCGGTTTCCTTTTCGGTGTAGTACAGCTGAGCACTGTTGATATCCTGGTCATCCGCCGTATAGCTTGCCGCAAAGGTGGAGGTTCCCGCACCGGAGAAAAACGCGGCGCAGGAACCAAGCAGCGAAGCCATCATGACAAACAGTGCACATTCGACCGCAACCGTCCCCAGCACGACCTTGTGTGCACCGCAAAAATGAGCGATGGCACGGATAACCTGGACAAACACTTGCTTTGCATTTTGCACGGTCTGAACGGTATTTTCTGCCTTTCTCGCTGCTTTTGCGTACTCTTTCTTAATACGCTGTTTTTGTATCCATTTAGCAAAGGGCTTTTGCTCCAGTTCCGGATGTTCCAACAACGCCCGCTGATAGGCAACATCGCAGTTTGCTTTTTGGACTTTGCGCTCCAGTTTCCTTACCATGCGATATGGCTGATGCTTTTTTTGATATTGATGCTGGTGATAGCTAAGCGCCCCCAGCTGCTCTGCTCGCTCCTCCATCTTGTGCGCTGATTCTACCCCCACGTTGTCCTCTTCCACCTGATGGATTTTCTGATGACCCTTCTGCCACAACGATGAAACAGGTGCAGAAATTAAGGTTGTTGCGACCACCTTTTTCAGAGAGGTTTGGGCTTCGGGCTTTTCCTCTGTTTTTAAGCTGAGCCTTCGTTTTGCTTTTCCATGCTCTGCGTCAAACTCCCGCTCAAAAGTAAGGCGGGTGCGCTTTGGCAGATTTTCTTTTGCGTTATCCAGCTTTTGGGCTGCTTTTTCTGCCTTTTCCTCTGCCTTGCAAACTTTCTGTTTCTGACGAGAATCTGCCGTACTCTCGGAATGAGCCGCTGTTCTTTCCTCCTTTGTCTGCTCCTTCCGTTCAAACTGGAATCTGCGGTGAGCTTTCCGCTCCTTTGCTTTTTCCGCTTTAGAAGGACAATGCTCTGTTGTTCCGCGGTTTTCTTTTTCCTTCGTCCTGTTAGAGGATTGCTTCTCCTCCCGAAAAGAAAATCGTCCAGTATCAGCACTGGAACGGCGAAAAGATGTTGATTTTCTGGCTGCATTTTCTTTTTGGTTGGACTGCCTGAATGTCTCCCCTTGCTGTGCTGCTTCCTCCTCAGCAGCTGCCGCAACTTCCTGTTCGAGTGCTTCATACGGGCTGATCGTTTCTTTATGAAGATTCCCGGAGAAATCCCGCTGTTTCTGCGTTTTCCCTTTGGGAGATTTGACTTTTGAATCTTGCGTTTTTGGATGGGGTTTCTTTTTATCCAGAGAAAAATCCACTGTGCGACTGCTGATTCTGCGCTCTTCTTTACTTAGAGCGCCCGTTTCCACCAGTCCGTCGCGGGTCATCTTGTGCGTCTTTTTCTCCCTTGCTAAAAACTTTCCTTCCCTCATCGTGTTTCCTCCGCCTGCTCCGCCAAATCTTCCGGACGTGTGGTCATGATGCGGTAAAGTTCGGTATCTTTCGGGAAGTGGTCAACAAAGGGAATGATGACGTTGCCATAGAAAATTAACCCCTCCCCTGCGTTGGAGTTTGTCACGTAGGAGAGCTGGTGCGGGGAAATGTTCAGCTGCTTTGCCAGAATCTGTCGGTCACCATTTGCCTGATTGAGCATATAAATAAAGTCGCTGTTCTCAAAAATATTCTCAATCTCCCTTGAGGCAAGCAGATCCTTGATATTCTGCGTCAGTCCGGTCGGGATGCCGCCCCACTTTCGAAAACGTTTCCAAATCTCCACGGTATAAGCGGCTGTCTGTTCTTCCTTGAGCAGCAGATGCATCTCGTCGATGTAAAAGCGGGTGGACTTGTGCTCAGCACGGTTCTTGGTCACCCTTCCCCACACCTGATCCTGCACAATCAGCATTCCAATCTTTTTCAGCTGCTTGCCCAGTTCCTTGATGTCATAGCAGACCAAACGGCTTTTGACGTCAACGTTTGTGCGGTGATTAAAGACATTGAGCGAACCATTGACATAGATTTCCAGCGCAGTGGCAAGGTGCTGGGCTTCCGGTTCCTCCTGTCTGCGGAGCTGTTCATACAGGTCACCTAAAATCGGCATTGGGGTATTTTCCGGGTCGATAAGATATTCCTGGTACACTCTTCGGACACAGCGGTCGATGATGGTCTTTTCTACCGGCTGCAATCCTTCCTTTCCCCCGACAATCAGTTCGCAGAGCGAAAGGATGAAATCAGACTTTAGGGTTAAAGGATTGTCGTCCTCGGAGTAGTTTAAGTTTAAATCCATGGGGTTGATGTAGTCGGTGCTGGTCGGCGCAATCTTCACGACCTGACCGCCCAGCCGGGAAACCAATGGAAAGTACTCCGCTTCCGGGTCGATGATGGCGATATCATCACCGGTCAACAAGAAAGCATTGGTGATTTCCCTCTTTGCGCTGAATGACTTACCGGAACCGGGTGTTCCCAAAATCAGTCCATTCGGGTTTTTGAGAAGCTTTCTGTCCGCCATAATCAGATTGTTGGACAGAGCATTGAGACCATAGTAGAGTGCTTCCCCATGCTGGTACAATTCCTGCGTGGTAAACGGCACAAAGATCGCGGTACTGGAGGTGGTGAGTCCCCGCTGAATCTCGATCTGATTGAGCCCCAGCGGCAGCGAGGAAACAAGTCCCTGCTCCTGCTGGTAGTCGAGCGGGCGAATTTGGCAATTATACTTTTGCGCCACACCTGACACCTGAAAGATGTCGTTCACAAGCTTGGACTTTGATTTTGCGGTATTCATCACGAGAACGGTCACCAGAAACATTCTTTCGTTTCTGGACTGCAAATCTTCGAGCAGGGATTTTGCCTCATTGCCATAGGTTACAATGTCCGGCGGCAACACTTCCATATCATAACCTGCACGCACCGCCTTTTTCTGTTCCTCGATTCGCATTTTGTCAAGGTCAGACAGTTTGTGCTTGATATTCTTGATTGCGGTACTCTGGTCAATGGACTGAATATGCAAATTGACCACCATGCTGCTGTCCAAATCCAGAAACTCGGCGAGCATCCGGTCGGTAAGCTCCGGTGCTGTAATCTGCAAAAATGATACTGCCCCACAGGTCTTGCCCATCTGAAAACGATTTTTGTTCTGGAAAGAAAAGCTGTCCGGCGCGATAAAATCCTTTGTGCTCATGCCGGTTTTTGCGATCTCCTTCCAGTCAAAATGAAACTTTCGCTTATCATAACCATTCATCATCTGATGCAGAAGCGCAAGCCGCTCTTTTCCATTGAGCGGACAGGCCTTGACTCCCAGCACCTTAAAGTTTGACAGCACATCCGCCTCAATCCGCTCCAGTCGGAGCTTTGCCGCTTTCAGAGAATCCGCTTGGATACCGAAGGTAATGTATTTTCGCTTCACCAGACCGTTATTCCCTTTGGCAAGCTGGTTTTTGAGCATGGCAACATACTCCCTGCGGATGCTGTTAAAGGCATCCTTCTGCTCCGGGATATCGATTGCCTTTTGGTATTCCTCCACATCGACCATTTGATTTACAAAGGAAAGCTGCACCCGAATGGAGGAATCGAAGTAGTTGAGGAAGTCGCAGTAGTTTTCAAAAATCAGCGTCTTGTCCTCATTTTGTGCCAGTTGATAGTTGATATCGAAAAACTCCAGCGTCTTGGTGAAGAAGTGTTCGTCCACCCGGCAGATTCCATCCGGATAGATTTCCTGATATGGAATGGTTTGCTGTGCGGTGGTCGGGACCTCCTTTCTGGAAAAGAACTTTCCTGTTCGTGCAAAGAAGGACGTGTTACCGTCCTTCCTTTTTTCTGAAGATAGCTTGTCTGACTTTTTGTTTCTTCTTTGCTGCTGGATGCTTTTTTGTAGTTTTTCTGCCTGTCTTTTTTGCTGTTTGTTTTGCATGATGCACCTCCATTTCATTAAAAAAGGCATACAAATTCTGGGTTTGATAAGGACGAACCTTTGGGCGCAAAAATCTGGCGCGCAGGATGTTGCGTATGATTTTCTCGAGTGTCTGCCCGTCCCGTTCATACATCGCCAAAAAGAAAAACGGCAGCATCAGCCCAACCATGAGCAGAACTGCCGCTTCATTCCCAATATGGGAGCGGGTAAACAGGTAAGATGGCACGCCAATGAATCCCGCAACAGAAAAGCAAATGAGCTGTCGCCGCGTCAGATTAAATGCCACCTTGGTTTTTACCTTACTTAAATCTTTTGGAACCGATACAAAGGGCATTTCCTTCCCTCCTTATCAGCTTCTTGCTCTGGGTCGAACGATTCTTTTTCTGCGGCATGGGTTCAGCCGTATCTTCCAGAGGAGAAAATCCCTATCTTTGTTTCCTATCTGCTTTCTTTCATTTTTCTTGCGATACATAACATCTTCCTTTCCTAGTGGGCATTAAAGATAGATTTACTGATATTTCCGGTTTTAAAAAGGGAGTAACACAGCAGCACGGTATATCCGGCACAACTCCAGATAGCAAGATGCAGGTTTTGTGCGCTGGCAATTCCCTGAATCAAAACGGTATAAACTGCGACGCAGACTAAAATAAAAAAGCCTTGCAGCCCCAATGCTACAAGACCTCTCAAATAGTTATTGCCCATGCTCCCCCATTCCCGATTGACCATCGTCGCAAAGGGAATCGGGCCAATGGAGCAATAGATATAAATTTCGATCATCCTCCCCACCAGCACCAACATCACACAGATGGAAAGGGCATTCATGGTAAGTCCGATCAGGGAGGTTTCAATCAGGAGCAGAAAAAGCCCTCCAATTTCCATTGCTTCCAATTCCCCCATCAATCCACCCATGACCGCTTCAAAATTAAGAGCGGTATCACTCCCAATCAGTGCAGCACTCTGATGGACAACATTCTGTCCTAACTCAAAAACTGCCACTACAATATCAAAGGTATGGGTTACCAAATACACTGCCACAAACGTCTTGAAAATCCACTTAAAGAGCATAAATGTTTCAAAGTCGCCGTGAAGATTGTTCTTTTCGATGATCATACTAATCAGTTCATAGCAGAGGACGAAGGTCAGTATCAAACCTGCAATGGGAATCACTACATTTTCAGCAAGATTCTGGATGATGGAAAAAACACCGGAGTTCCAGTCCCCCGGTGTTTTACCCACCTCATTTGCGATTTCTCCCACCTTTTGATTGACACTATCAAACATCCCGCTGAGATTGCCGGTGATACAATCAATGAGAAAGGTTTTAATCCATTCCTCTATTTGTTCCAGGATGTCCTGCATAAATCGCTACTCCTCCTTATCCGAATAAGTTTGCAAGCAGAGGAATCAAGTTCATTCCGATGAGCACAACACCACCGCCCGCCATGAGCTGTTTGATTCCCTGTGATTTTGCACCCGGGTTATCGGCACCATAGCCCTCGAGAAGATTGATGATCCCCCAAACACCAAGGCCAGCTCCCAGTGCAATAACCAGCACTTTCAATGTTTCGATTGCCTGTCCAAAAAATTCCATACGGACCTCTCTTTCTACCGCACTCTGCGGCTCACTATGGGTTTATTTTCTTTCTATATATAAAAAAACCGCTGTCCGAAAACATAAATTTTCAGACAACGGTTTGTTGCGGTTGGGATTAAGCCTATTTAACGATATCTCACTTCAGATTTAACTACTTCATCTACCTTTCCTTTGTAAATAAGATAGGGAATTATTCTATTTGCCTGCGTAACTTTAGAACCCGAAATAACCCTTTCATATTTTAAAGGCTTCTGAACCTCAACATACAATTGGGGGACAATCCAAGCATTACTATCTAGTAATGGAGTTTCAGAATACTTAATCAGGCGAAGTTCATGTTCGTGAGAATAAACACTGCAACACAATTATTGAAAGTCCTTATATCTACACTTTCCAAATATCATCTTTATCAAGAAGAAATCCATATAAAATTTTAATTTCTGCCTCACTTGCTTTTTTTTGTACAATTTTTCTCTTAATTGGAGGTATTATTGCATCTTTATGAGCAATAAAATATCTCATATATTTTTCGTGCCGTGCAAAATTCTCCCACATATAATCAGAAAAATCAACCTGACTATAATCAAAATTTTCTTGATCCAACAAAAACTGCAGATGAGGTCTATTCTCGGATAGCTTTGTTAAAATACTAATATCATTTATGATATCATTAATATACATTAGGTAGATACACTCAAGATTTGTTTCAACTGGATCTGGATATGAATATACCCCATTAACTCTTGACTCATTGATTGATAATGTTTTTTGTAAAAATGTTTCTGCCACTTCTGGAGTTGGAGTTAGCCATCCCGAAAAAATAAAGTCGTATATTTCATATGTAGAAAGTTGCAAAAAACTCTGTGATAAAAAGGATTGATAAGTTTTTTGATCTACCTCATCTGTTATGTTTTTATAGAACAAACGTAATAATACAATTTTCTCTCGAATATTGCCTGCAGTATCTATCATATTTTTAATTTCATGTAAAACATCTTCATCTTTATCCCCCAAAAAACTATCAATAACACATCTTAAACTATTAAAATCTACATTATTCGCATAATCCCAAAAATCTTTTCTGTTTATTATACAACGAACAACATCGATGTTAGAATTAAATTTTAAAGATCTGCATAGCTGAGAAAGATTCTGTAGAGTTTCTCTGAAATCAGGCCAATTAATTGAAAATAGAACCTTTGCAATATTTTGATTTTCAAGTAATTGCTCAATTGATGTTTTGATTGCTATTTTCTCATCATCAATTAGAGGTACTACATTAAGCAATACAATAATATTCGATAACGTTCTAAAATGTTCTCGCATAAATCCATATTGCTGTCTCTTATACACATCTGACGCTGCCGACGACTAGTCGAGTGTAGA
>OWID01000296.1_pt1 | contig 19977 bp, 16 predicted proteins | sample 1732661 | NCBI WGS metagenome assembly OWID01 (sample SAMN05065739, study PRJEB22554) | human gut metagenome | biome: ENVO:2100002; feature: ENVO:00000062; material: ENVO:00002003 | host: Homo sapiens | place: USA
TACCACATCTCGTGGTCGCTGTCAAGTACTTTTTTCATTTCCTCTCTGCCGCAGTGCTCACCGCGGCGACAGCTTGGTTAGAATACCATGCCTCCCTCCATTTGTCAACACCTTTTTTCCTCTTTTTTCGTGTTTTTCAAAAAAGAGGCAGACAACCCAGTTGCCCGCCTCTTTCTTATATATAATGTATCTTGACCTTCTCTTTTACATGGCCTTGACTTCATCATAAATGTCCTGAATCTTCTGATCCGGTTCTCCCGTCAGAAGGCTCACCACTACAATGGCCACAGATGCCATGATAAACGCAGGCAGCAGTTCATAGATTCCGAACACGCCGCCCAGCCGCGGTGCTACGCCGTACTTCCATACAAAGACCATAACACCGCCGGTGATCATTCCCGCCAATGCGCCCCACTTGTTGGAACGCTTCCAGAACAGGGCAAACAACACCACCGGGCCAAAGGCTGCGCCGAAACCGGCCCAGGCAAAAGAGACTACCCGGAACACAGAGCTGGAGGGATCTCTTGCAAGGAACGCAGCAATCAGGGAAATGACGACCATGGTTCCCCGGGCAACGACCATTCCCTGCTTTCCGGTAAACTTCACGCCGAAGAACTCGGTAAACAGATTCTGAGACACGGAGGAAGATGCCGCCAGCAGCTGAGAATCCGCCGTGGACATGGTAGCAGCCAGAATACCTGCCAGGATGATACCTGCCAGCAGCGCAGCCAGTACACCGTGGTGGCTGATCAGGCTGGCGATCTGCACGATGATCGTCTCCGAGTCTGCCAGCTGCTCCATTGCGCCAGCCTTGGTCATGGCATTGCCCACCACGCCGATGAAGATGGCAACGCCCATGGAGATCACCACCCAGGTAGTGGCTACACGGCGGCTGAGAGCCAACTTTTTCTCTTCTCCAATGGCCATAAAGCGAAGAAGAATGTGAGGCATGCCGAAATAGCCCAGGCCCCAGGCCAGCAGCGAGCAAATGGTCAGCAGTCCGTAAGGGCTGGCTCCGCCGGTGGCCGGGTCATGGATATTGGACATGGAAAGATAACCCGCAAGATTCTGTGCGTTGCTCATAACGGCATCCATGCCGCCGGCGCTAGTCACACCGAAACCCAGGACCACGACCAGCGCCACCGTCATGATGATGGACTGGACAAGATCCGTAAAGGAAGCTGCCAGGAAGCCGCCCATGACCGTATAGATGACGATCACCGCGGCAGAGATCAGCATGGCCGCCACATAGTCCATGCCGAACAGAGTGGAAAACAGCTTTCCGCAAGCGGAAAAGCCGGAGGCCGTATACGGAATGAAGAATATGATGATCACCACTGCTGCAATGGCGGAGAGCAGGTTGCGCTCATCCCCCCACCTCTTGGAGAAAAACTGGGGCACCGTAATGGCATCAAGCCGGGTGGAGTAGCGGCGGATCCGGCGCGCCACGATGAGCCAGTTCAGATACGTACCCACCGCAAGGCCGATGGCCGTCCATCCAGCCTCCGCCAGGCCGGACAGATACGCCACGCCCGGCAGGCCCATCAAAAGCCAGCTGCTCATATCCGAGGCCTCGGCGCTCATGGCCGTAACAAAGGGGCCCAGCTTGCGTCCGCCCAGATAGAAGTCGTCTACAGAGTTGTTCTTTTTCGCAAACCATACGCCGACACCCAGCATGGCAGCCAGGTACACGACAATGGCCAGCATGATGCAAATTTGTGCGCTCGTCATTGTGATTCTCTCTCCTTATTCGCTAATAGCAGGTATCTTACCACACTTTTTACCAGAACAAAATACAGAACGGAGTATAGAATAGATTCTATACTCCGTTTGAATATTTTTTGAATTTTTCCTTTTATTTCAATGGATAAATCGCTGTACGTTTATTCAGAATCTATTGAAATCTTTTTCAAATATTTTTTTGAGCACGGTAGCTTTCCAGAAACTGCGGCGTCACACTGTCTGTATAGGACACCAGCGAATACTCTCCGCCGGACAGACACCAGTCATATAAAAGTGCCCGCTCCCACAGGGCATAGGCCTTGACGATCTCATTGGCCGTCCTGTCCCTGCGCAGCGTGCCTGCCTCCTGCCCCTGACTGACGATCTGCCGCAGCAATTTAAAATAGTAGCGGTTCCGATCCAGCAGGTGCTTTTCGCCCCGGGCCAGCAGTTGTGTGGACAGCAGCCGTGCCAGCAGATCCATGGAGATGCCGCCGTCGATCATGGCAAACAGCTCATGGTTGAGATAGATCAGCCGGTCCATGGCGTCCATATCCGGCGGCATGACCTGCATCAGCTGCTCATATTTTTCATCAAAGACATAGGCCAGCGTCCCCAGCAGCGCGTCCTTTCCATCGAAATAATGATAAAAAGACCCTTTGGAGGTGCCGGACTCAAACACGATATCCTCTACCGTGGTATCCTCGTATCCCTGCTCATAAAATAGTTTCCAGGCGGCGGATATGATCCGTCCCCGGGTATTTCTCCCGTTTTTTCTTGGCATGTCTCCCACCTCACCATTAAAATACCATATCCCGCCCCCGGATGCAATCGCACTCCACCGGGACATTCGCAGGATTTGCATGTTTTTTAGCACGTTTTCTATTTTACAGGCTCATTGAGTGCTGTTATAATGGCATCAGAATCCAGCAAGGAAGGTGTTGTATTGAAATTTTGGAAAATGAACGGCGCCGGAAACGACTTCTTGATTGTGAACAATCTGGAAGAACATCTGCCGGTCAGCTGTTTTCCCCAGATGGCCCGGACCCTCTGCCAGCGGCACCTTTCCATTGGTGCTGACGGCCTGATGGTGGTGGAGGCCCCTACCGCGGGCGGCGACTACAAAATGCTGTTTTACAATTCCGACGGCAGTGTCGGCGAAATGTGCGGCAACGGTGCCCGATGCATCTGCCGCTACGGCTATGAAAATGGTCTGGCGGGAGATACGCAGACCGTGGAGACCACAGCCGGCATCGTGACGGGACAGCGCATCGATAGCCGTCTCTACCGCATTCGCCTGAACGATCCCACCACCGTGGTGCTGGATCATCCCGTGGAGGTAGACGGTGTGCGTTACGCCTGCTCTTATGTGGAGCTGGGTGACCCTGGTCTTCCCCATGCTGTGGTCCCTTACCACGATCTGAAAAACGCCGACGAAAACGAGCTGCGGGAGCTGGGACGCAAGATCCGGCATCACGCCAGCTTCCCCAAGGGTGCCAACGTCAACTTCTACGAGATCACCGGCGAAGACGAGATCTACGAGCGCACCTTTGAGCGGGGCGTGGAGGATTTTACGTATGCCTGCGGCACCGGTACCGGAAGCGTAGTAACGGTCCTTACCCTGACCGGGAAAGTCTCCGGCCAGAAGGTGCGGGCAAACATGCAGGGCGGTCAGCTGATGATCGATGCCGAGCGGGTCTACTCTCACATCGCCAGTCTCTATCTGACCGGCCCCACCAACATCGTTTGTAAAGGAGAGGTCACGGACGAGGACCTTTCTTGTGCAATCAATACCCCAAGTGTGTGAAATACCGAGGAGGAACTGTATTATGGAAAAGAAGTCCGTAGCCAAAAATTATGCATTTTTGGCGATCATGCTGGGATCCATGATCCTGGGCGCCATCGTCGGCTGGATCTTCCCCGTTGTGAAAGACGCCGACGGCAACACCCTCAGCGCCGGCGCCACGGTGCTCAAGCCTCTGGGCACGCTGTTCATCAACATGATGTTCTGCATCGTGGTGCCCATGGTGTTCGCCTCCATCGCCGGTGCCGTGGCCAATATGGAGAGCCGCAAGCGCGCCGGTAAGATCATGGGCGTGACCATCGGCACCTTCGTGGTGACCGGCGCCATCGCCGCCGTCATCATGTACGTGCTGATGCAGGTGTTCCCCCCTGTTCTGGTCCCCTGGACCGAGATCCCCTCTGAGGCCATCGGCGAGCACGCAGACATGGCCACCATGATCGTCAACTTCTTCACCGCTGAGGACTTCGTGGGTCTGCTCAGCCGCAAGGCTATGCTGCCTCTGATCGTGTTCTCCCTGCTGTTCGGCTTTGCCGTGAACCTCAACGGCGGCAAGAACACTCCGGTGGGTCAGTTTCTGGATGACCTGTCCAACGTGATGATGCGCTTTGTGAAGATCATCACCTACTATGCCCCCATCGCCTTCTTCGGCTTCTTTGCCGACCTGGTGGCCACCTATGGTCCCCAGATCACCGAGAGCTACGGCCGGGCGCTGCTGGTGTACTATCCCCTCTGCTTCGTCTATATCTTCACCGCCTGGCCTCTGTTCGCCTGGTTCGGCGGCGGCAAGGGCGCCATCAAGACCATGTTCCAGCACATCACCAAGCCCGCTGTGGTGTCTCTTGGCACCTGCTCCTCCGTTGCTACCATTCCCACCAACATGGAAGAGGCGCAGGATACCGGCGTGTCCAAGGACGTGTCTGATATGGTGCTGCCTCTGGGCGCTACCATGCACATGGACGGCTCCTGCTTCTCCTGCGTTCTGAAGATTGCTTTCGTGTTCGGCGTGTTTGGCGTGGACTTCGGCGGCATCGATATGCTCATCAAGGTGGTCCTGGTCGCTGTTTTGTCCTCCGTGGGCATGAGCGGCGTCCCCGGCGGCGGCTATATCGGCGAGTATATCATGTGCTCCATCTTCTTCCCCGACCAGATGGAACTGGCCTTCCCCATCCTGGTGACGCTGGGCAACCTGGTCGATCCTCCCGCCACCATGATCAACTCTGCCGGCGACTATGTGGTCTCCTTCATCGTCTCCCGCTTCGTGGACGGAAAGGATTGGCTGCAGAAGGCACTGGCTGCCAAGAACTGAATCACTCCCGTGGCTTTTCACAGGAGGCGCGCTGCGGCGCGCCTCCTGTTTTCGTCTTCTGCTCGCGCTTGCCAGAAAGACATACTCACGGTATAATATGGAAAACAAAGTCTGTAAGGGAGCGAACCGCGTGAAGCAGCCTAAAAGATATGTCCAGCGTTTTTTGATCCAGAGCACCGTTTTGCTGCTGCTGATGAGCATTACTGCTTTTTTGGGCGTGTACGCCTCCGGCAGAGCCGCATACCGCTCCGCCAATGAACTGGGCGCCATGACCGCCGATTACCTGAATCTTCAGGTAGACTCCTTTTTGAGAGAATACGCCCAGATCCTGGGGGACGCGGCCCATACAGTGGAGGCCATGCTGAACCAGGGCATGTCCACCAGCCAGGTAGAGCAGTGGCTGACGGAGTTTTCCGACCAATACGCCGCCCAGATGTGCTATGACGAAAGCGGTCTTTACGGCTCCATCCGCGGCCAGGCGGTATACAGCAGCGGCTGGGTCCCCCCTCCCGGTTATGATATGGCCAGCCGTCCCTGGTACCTCAAAGCCGTGGAAGGCGGCGGCGCGTGCGTCCGCTCGGAGGTCTATCAGGATTACCAGTACGGGACGGCCATTCTCAGCCTCTCCATGCTCCTCTCCGACGGAGTCAGTGTGCTGGCGCTGGACATCCGGGCAGGCGATATCCAGGTGGACTGGCAGAAAAGCGGAGACCTCTTCCCCGGCACTGCCACCGTCATCGACCAAAACGGCAATCTGGTCCTGCACCAGCAGATCCGGCAGGACGAGCATGCCCGCTGTGAGCTGGATCAGTTTACCCAGCAGGACTTCCAGCAGTGGATGGACGAATACTTCGTGGATGACCGGGGCTACTTCGTCTGGCACGGGCAGGAGGATTCCTACCAGAACTACTATATCGTCGACGAGGAGGGCTGGACCTGCATCGTCACCATTCCCCGTTCCGCCATCACCAAGGACGCCACCGCGCTCTTCTATTTCCAGCTGGGTCTGGAGTGCCTTTTCCTGCTGGTGATCCTCTACCTCAGCGCGCAGAACTATCTGCACATCCGGCGCAACCGAAAAACCTTCAACTGCTTTGAGGCGCTGGGACAGACCTATTACTGCGTGGTCCTGGTGGACACCAGCGGCAGCACCTGCGAGATCTCCAAGTACGAGGGCCGCGACCGGGCAGCCTGGGAAGCCATCACGGATTACCACCTGTTCCTGGCCAAAGTCAGCGATTATATTTCCAACGAAGAGGATCGTGCCCGCTTCCTGGAACGATTCTCCGCAGAAAACCTGGAGCATCTGCGAACGGCATCGGACCGCTGCTACATGGAATACCAGATCCAAACCAGCAGCGGCCCCCGCTGGGCCTCCGCCGAGGGGTTCTGGGTACCGGATCTCTCCGCGGATTCCCATGTGATCCTGGCGTTCCGCGCCATCCACACCGAAAAGACCAAGTCTCTGGAACAGACACAGATGCTGCGGACGTCCCTGGAACACGCCCGTCTGGCATCCCAGGCCAAAAACGACTTCCTCTCCCGCATGAGCCACGATATGCGCACTCCTATGAATGCGGTCATGGGCTTCACGGACATGGCCCGGAACAACCTGGACCAGCCCGAACGCGCCCGGGAATGCCTGGACAAGGTCTCCGCCGCGTCCGCCCAGCTGCTGCATCTGATCAACGAGGTCCTGGACACGGCCAAGATCGAGCAGGGAAAAATGGAGCTGCACCTCGCCCCGGTGGACCTGCGCCGTCATCTGGAGGAAACGGCTGCCATGTTCCAGATGCAGGCCCAGGCCAATCATCAGGAATTTTCCATGGAGCTGTCCCTGCCTGCATCCACCATGATCCTCACAGACGGGAACCGGCTCAACCAGATCCTGAATAACCTCCTGACCAACGCCATCAAATATACCCCCGCCGGAGGACGGATCAAGCTGCAGGCAGAGGAGCTGCCCGGCAGCGCCCCGGACGAGCGGTTCTATCGATTCACGGTCAGTGACAACGGCATCGGCATGGCCCCCGAGTTTCTGGAGCGGATCTTCCTGCCCTTTGAACGAGAGGATACCTCCATGACCAACCAGACCAGCGGCGTGGGCCTGGGCATGGCCATCACCCACAGCATCGTGGAAATGATGGGCGGCCGGATCGACGTACAGAGCGAACGCGGAAAGGGTTCCACCTTTACAGTCCTCCTGCCGTGCCACCTGGCCCAGCAAGCCCCCGCATCCCAGCCGTCCGCCGACGCCGGTACTTTCTCCCTGGAGGGCCGCCGCTTCCTCTTGGCGGAGGACAACTTCCTGAACATGGAGATCGCTACAGAGCTATTGACCATGGAAGGCGCCGCCATCACACCGGTACAAAATGGTCAGGAGGCGGTGGACGCCTTTGCCTCCAGCGCTCCCGGCACATTCGACGCCATCATTCTGGATATCCAGATGCCCGTTCTGGACGGCTACGGGGCAGCCCGGGCCATCCGTGCTCTCCCCCGCCCGGATGCACAGACCATTCCCATCCTGGCTATGACCGCCAACGCCTTCACCGACGACATTGCCGCCGCACGGGAAGCTGGCATGAACGGCCATATCGCAAAGCCGGTGGATATGAACCGCATCAAGGCCGTGCTGGCCTCGGTGCTGCCGCCCCAGTAAAACAAAAAGCAGTCCGTACAAATTATACGGACTGCTTTTTTATTTGATTATCAGAACTCGCCCCGCTGCATCCGCTCTTTCACAGCAAGGCCCGCCGGCGTCACAGCGAGGCCGCCCAGGGCGGTCTCCCGGAACTCCACCGGCATACGGCGGCCTACCTCGCCCATGCAGTCAATGACCTGATCCACGGGGATGCGGCTCTCCACGCCGGCCAGCGCCATATCGGCGCAGCTGATGGCGTTGACGGCACCCACCACATTGCGCTTGACGCAGGGCACCTCCACAAGGCCCGCTACCGGGTCGCACACAAGGCCCATCAGGTTCTTCAGTGCCATGGCAACCGCATGGCCGATCTGGGCGTTGTCTCCGCCGCGGATAGCCGTCAGCGCGCCTGCGGCCATGGCGGAAGCAGAGCCGATCTCCGCCTGGCAGCCGCCGGCAGCACCGGCGATACAGGCCCGGTACGCGATCACGGCGCCGATGCCGGAAGCCACATACAGTGCCCGCAGGATGGTCTCCTCATCCGCTGCGCCCTGCTTGTAAAGGGGCACCAGCACTGCCGGGAGCACGCCGCAGGCGCCCGCTGTGGGCGCGGCCACGATCTTGCACATGCAGGCATTGGACTCACCCACGCTCAGTGCCGTTGCGATGACCTCCTGCAGATAGGGACCGCTGAGAGACTCGCTCTCTTTGGCATACTGACGCATACGCTCGCCGTCACCGCCCACAAGGCCGCTCACCGAGCGCCGCTGGGGCTGATAATGGTCCACCGAGTCCAGCATGGCCTGCCAGGTGGTGCGCATACGCTCCATGGACTCTGCGGCAGTGACCTCCCGCTCGTCCATATCCGTATCCAGCACTACCTGCCAAAACTCCTTGTCGCTGCTGCTGGCACGGTCAAAGATCTCCTGCATTGATTCCAGCGCCATATCACGCATCCTCCTTTTCATAGTACGTCACATCGTGGACGGCGTAAAGCGAACGGATGCGCTTCACCATGCTGGGTTCCAGCTTCTGGTCCATCTCAATGATCGTCAGCACATCGCCGCCCTTGCGGGAACGGCAAAGGCTCATGTTGGCGATATTCACGCCGCCCACCGCCAGCTCGTTGGTGATGCGGGACAACTCCCCCGCCACGTCCTGATGGTGCACCACCAGAGTATTGTAGGCGCCGGTGAAATTCACGTCCACGCCGTTGATCTTGTCCACCCGGATGCGTCCGCCGCCGATGGATACGCCCTGAACCGTCAGCTTCTTCCCGTCGGCATCCTCCACAGTCAGAATCGCCGTATTGGGGTGGGCATCCCGCAGCTGAACGGGATGGATATGGAACTCCAGTCCCCGCTCCTCAGCGATCTCAAAGCTCTGGGGGATCTCCAGATCATCGGGCCGCATGCCCAGAAGCCCTGCCACCAGTGCCTTGTCCGTGCCGTGTCCTTGTCCCGTCTCCGCAAAGGAGCCGTGCAGCGCGATGTCCGCCTTGACGGGCTGGCCGCCCAGCAGCGCACGCGCCATGTTCCCGATCCGTACCGCTCCCGCCGTATGGGAGCTGGAAGGCCCGACCATCACAGGCCCCAGAATATCAAAAATATCCAGCATCTTCTCAGATCCTTTCCTCGCCTGTCCGCTCACGGCAGACATTTCAGCTATAATTAGACCATACCACACCTGCCGCGATTTCGCAAGGCGTTTGTCGGCAAACTAACCAAAAAAAGGCAAAAATCCGCCTCACGCATGTGCGTTTACTCCAAGGACAAACAAACGCCTCCGGCACACAATCTGCCGGAGGCGTTCGTGATACCAGGTTACACGGAATGGGCAGGCTCAATGCCGGCGTTGGCGATCTCCATCATGATGGCGCACTCCATCCGCTTGCGGAACAGATCGCAGCCGTACTCATAGACGCCCTTGATGCTGCCGGTAGCGTGGTAGGCATTGGCCGCGCAGCCGCCGGAGCAGTACATCCGCGCCCAGCAGTCCTTGCAGCCGGGACGGGCATAGGCGTTGCAAAGCTTGAACTCATCCCGCAGAGCCGTGTTGGTGACGCCGTGCCACACATCGCCCATGGAGTACTTGGGATCACCCACGAACTGGTGGCAGGGGAACAGCTCGCCCCAAGGCGTCACAGCCAGATACTCCGTGCCGCTGCCGCAGCCGGAGATACGCTTATACACGCAGGGGCCGCCCTTGAGATCGATCATATAGTGGTAGAAGGTGAAGCCATTGCCCGCCTTCTTCCGGCGGATCATCTCCTTGGCCAGCAACTCGTACTGCTCGAAGAGCACGCTCTTGTCCTCTTCTGTCAGGGCGTACGGCTCGTCCGGCGCGCAGACCACCGGCTCCATGGAAAGCTCCGTGAATCCAAGATCCGCCATGTGCAGCAGATCCTTGGTAAACTCCACGTTGTCGTGGGTAAAGGTGCCGCGGACATAGTAGCCCTTGCCGCCCCGGCTCTCCACCAGCTTCTGGAACTTGGGCACGATGATGTCATAGCTGCCCTTGCCGCTGGGGGTCTTGCGCAGACGATCATGGATCTCCTTGCGGCCGTCCAGGCTCAGCACCACGTTGTGCATCTCCCGGTTGGCAAAGTCGATCACGTCGTCGTCGATGAGCATGCCGTTGGTGGTCAGAGTGAAGCGGAAGTTCTTGTTGTGGATCTTCTCCTGCTCGCGGCCGTAAGCCACCAGCTGCTTCACCACGTCCCAGTTCATGAGGGGCTCGCCGCCGAAGAAGTCCACCTCCAGGTTCCGGCGGGAACCGGAGGAGGCAATGAGGAAGTCCAGCGCCTGCTTGCCCACCTCGAAGCTCATGAGCGCCCGCTCGCCCTGGTACTTGCCCTGGCTTGCAAAGCAGTAGTCACAGGTGAGGTTGCAGGTGTGGGCCACATGGAGGCACAGGGCCTTGATGACGGTGTTGCGCTTTTTAAAGTCGAATGCCAGATGCTCATACTGGTCGGGCGCAAAGAGCTTGCCCTTGGCCTTGAGCTCCTCCACGCTTTCGATGACCTCCCGGATCTCCTGCTCCGTGATCTCCGGCCGGTCGGCGTACTTTTCCAGCATGGCGGCAACGATCTCGTCCGCCGTGTGGTCCTCATACAGACCGATCACGTCATAGGCCAGATCGTCCACCACATGGACGGAGCCGCTGTATATATCCAGGACAATATTGTACCCATTCAGTTGGTAACGATGGATCATGTTCTCACTCTTTCTATGTACGATGTAATCATCTGTGAAATCTCAAAAAAATCGCCACTCGGCCTGCTGAGCAGCCGGGCAGCGACTTTTTTGTCCATGCAGCTTACGCTTCCTCGCCGCACTTCTCGCACTGCTGGTTGGCAACACCGCAAGAAGTCTTGCAAGCGGACTGGCAGGAAGTCTGGCACTCGCCGCAGCCGCCGTCGCGGACGCTGCCGGCCAGGTCACGGGTCTCCAGAGTCTGGATGTGATTCATACTACAAGCCTCCCTTGTCACAGATGTGGCGCGGGCGAAGGGCCGCCCGCTCTCATCTATTAGACCATAAAACCATAGGGTTTGTCAACTAGCCCTCCGTGTTTTTCACCGCCCACAGCGTCCGGGGCGGGCAGCTCCGCTCGGCGTGGAGGGCGACCCCCCGCTCCGCCATGGCCCGCAGTGCCTCCAGGACCTGCGCCGTGATCTCCTCGCCCGGCGCCAGAAGCGGGATGCCCGGCGGGTAGGCCCACACCATCTCACCGCAGACCCTCCCGACCGTCTGCTCCGCCGGGAGAAGACCGCACTCTGCCGCCCGGGCAGCGAAGATGGACATTCTTGGCCGGGGCAGCGGGCACTGGGGTACGGAATGTCGTTCCGGCTCCGCGCGGAGGGTGCCGTCGATCTCCAGCAGTGCGTCCGCCAGCCGGCCCAGCGTCTGGGGCGTGTCGCACAGGCTGGTCATGGCCAGGGCATAGTCCGCCTGGGCCATTTCCAGCTCAATATGGAACCTTTGCCGCAGCAGGTCCATCAGTTCCGGGCCGGTCAGGTCGGTGCCGCGGGTGCTGATGACGATCTTGCCCGGGTCAAAGGCGAAAAAGTCCTGGTGACTGGCCGCCGTATCTCCGCCGTGGCACAAAAGCCGCAGATGCCGCAGCACTGCCGTCCGGCGGTCGAACGCCTCCAGGTTTTTTCGGTATGCCTCCCACAGCGCCGCTCCCTGCTCTTCCAGCAGGGCATAGCAGTGGTCCAGGGACCCCATCAGGAGATAGGACGGGCTGCTGGTCTCGAAAATAGACAGCTGCCGGGCAAACTCCTCCGCCGGCACCAGATCGGAGTTCCAGTGAGCCAGCGCCGTCTGGGTGAGGCTTGGCAGCGTCTTGTGGGCGCTCTGGATCACCAGATCCGCCCCCGCCGCCACAGCCCCGGCAGGCAACCAGGGCGCAAGACCCAGGTGCGCGCCGTGGGCCTCGTCCACCAGCACCGGCACCCCCGCCTGGTGGGCCAGCGCCGTAATGGCCGCCACATCGCTGACCACGCCCTCATAGGTGGGGCTGGTGACGATCACCAGCTTTGCCTCCGGGTGGGCCTCCAGCGCCGCCGCTACTGTCTCCGGCCGCAGGCTCCCCGACACGCCGAACCCATCGTCCACGGGCACCGGCAGATAGACCGGCTTCAAATCCCGCAGCTCCAGGGCGTGATAAACAGACTTATGGCACCCCCGGGGCAGCAGCACCGTGTCCCCCGGCCGGGCAGCCGCGCAGATTCCAGCAAGGATGCCGCAGGTACTGCCGCCCACCAGGAAAAAGGCCCGTTTTGAGCCGTACAGCCGGGCCGCCCGGTCCATGCCGTCTTTCAGAACGCCCTGCGCATCGTGGAGATTATCAAAGCCGTCGATCTCCGTAATGTCCAGTTGCCAGGGCAGTCCTCCACCCATGTCCCGGCGCTTATGGCCGGGCATGTGCATGGGGCACGCATCTGTGGCGGCGTAATGTTCCAGTTTTTCCAACAGCTCCATGGATATGTACTCCTCAGCGGATGCAGATGGGCACACCGTTGACCTCCACGCTTTCCTCGGCACGGATGAGGATGTAACGGGCACCGTCGATGATGCGGGTCTCCACCAGGTCTCCCCGCTCCGGGTTCACCTGGATGCGCACATCCGGCGTTTTCAGCTCCGTCTGTCCGACAGAGACGATGTTGCGGGGGCTCAGTTCCGCCTCCTCGCCGAACTGGCGGTCAAACTCCCGGGAAAACTCCTCCACCCGCTCCTGGGGAACCCCCTGATCCTGCAGCACCCGCTCCACGGTGGACTTGGAAACCGTCAGGGGCGCCTCATCCTTATTTTCCTTGTTGGCCTGCACCATGCCGCACAGCTGGTCATGCACCGCCTGCACCACCTGATAGTCGCACGCATCCTCCAGAGCACCCGCCAGAACGGACTGGAACGTCTCTTTCTGGGTATCCGCCGCCATGGGCGCGGTCTGGCGGAACAGGGCCTCCACCAGCTCCGGGTGGATCTCGGCGCTGTTTTTCGTATAGTACAGTGCCCCATAGAGATTCGTGGCCCGATCATCAAAGGCCGGGAACAGGAAGCCCGCCTCCGGCGGCGCCACCACCCAGTCCGCCGGGACGGCACAGAAGCGGTTTTCATTGACATAAAAGCTCAGCGCGTCCTTGGTGAGCTTCACCGGGCAGATGCTGCAAAGCACATAAGTAAACACCTGGTCGGAGGCATCCTCCTGCCGCATGCCGTCGCCGCCCCGATAGGGCACATCGTACGCGTCACAGGCCAGCAGGATCAGGTAGTTTCCTTCCACAGGCCCGCTCTGGATGATCTTATCAAACAGCGCACGGACCGCGCCAGTGTCCTCCAGCCGGGAGTCCCGCAGGGCCATGAGCAGATGGTGCTCCTCCCCCTCCGCTACCTGGTGGGTATCAAACTCAATGTCCAGCAGATTCTTCTGGGGCGTTCCCGACAATGTCTTGCGCAGCACCGTCAGGATCTTCTCCGCCTCCTCCTGCCGGGAAAGGGTCAGCGACTGGTCAAATTCCGAGATGATCTCCCGGTTTTCATTGACATAGCACCCACGCACATGGGAGATGTTGCTCTTATCCGCCTTGAAGCGGCGCCGCAGCTCCGCGATCTCTTTTTCCGTCATGCCGTACCTCACTTTTCTCGTCCAGCGGCGCCGCAGCTCCGCACTTTTCTCCGTCCGCTCAGCCCCGGAAGTGTCCGGGGCAAAGCTGCCGGGATATTATAGCACACGGCACTGTCCCTTTCCAGCGGTTTCTGTCCTGCGCCGCAAAGGGATTTTTTTTGACGAAGCCTCTTGCATTGTGTTTCTTTTTTGTTAAGATATTCAGGATTGGAAATCTGTCCCACGACCCACAGGAAGGAGCCCTCCCCAATGACCATGCAGCAAATGAGCGCCGCCATGCGCTCCGGCGCATCCATTTCCCGCAAAAACCAGATCCGTCTGGTCACCGCACTGTCTCTGCCCGCTATTTTGGAGCAGCTGGTGGCGACCTTGATGAGCTATATCGACACCACCATGGTGGGCACTCTGGGCTATGAAGCCACTGCCGCCATCGGCGTAGTGGCCAGTACGGTATGGCTGTTCAACGGCATCGTCAATGCGGCAGCCGTCGGCTTTTCCGTGCAGGTGGCGCAGTATCTGGGCGCCGGACGGGACCGGGACAGCCGGGGCGTTTTGTGCCAGGCCATCCTGTTCAACGGCTTGTTCGGGCTGCTGCTTGCCGTGATCGCAGTCATTCTGGGGCAGTTCCTCCCCACTATGCTGGGCGCTGATCCGTCCGTCCGGGCCGACGCAGGAGCCTACTTCTGCATCGTAGGCGCGTTCCTCCCCTTTACGCTGGCCTCCGCCCTCTATTCCAGCATCCTGCGGTGCAGCGGCAGCGTCCGCCTGCCCAGCTTTTTGAACGTGGGCATGTGCGCGCTGGATGTCTTTTTCAATTTCTTTTTGATCTACCCCACCCGGCAGATCGGCCGCTTCACGGTCTGGGGCGCAGGTCTGGGCGTGCGGGGCGCAGCGTTGGGGACCGGCCTTGCCATGGCCTGCATCGGCCTTTTGATGCTCTTCCTCCTGGTCCGCCGCAAAGGCCCTCTGCAGCTGCGGGGCGACGCCGCCTGGAGCTTCAACGGTGTCTGCCTGCGCAACGCCTACCGCCTGGCTACCCCGGCGGCACTGGAGCGCATCACGCTGAGCCTTGCCCAGATCGTGCTGACCTCCGTGGTCACCTCCATGGGCGCTGTTGCCGTGGCCGCCAACTATGTGGCCGTTCAGGCTGAAAGCATCTGCTACCTGCCCGCCTTCGGCGTGGCGGCAGCCGCCACCGCCCTGGTGGGCCAGAGCATCGGCGCCGGCCGGCCGGACATGGCCCGCCAGTTCGCCAATCTCACTACCATCCTGGGCTTTTGCCTGGTGACCGTCACCGGCTCTGTCTTGTTTTTCGGCGCGCCGCTCCTGGCCGGGACGCTGACACCGGAGCCGGAGGTCATCGCCCTGAGCAGCCGGGTGCTGCGGGTGGTGGCATTTTCCGAGCCTCTCTTCGCCGTGAGCATCGTGGTCATCGGCGCGCTCCGTGGTGCCGGAGACAGCCGCGGTCCCTTCCTTTTGAACCTTTGCAGCATGTGGGGTGTGCGGGTGGTCACCATTCTCCTCTTCACCCGCTCCTACGGTCTCATGGGCGTCTGGGGCACCATGACCGCAGAGCTGGTGTTCCGCGGGATCATCTTCCTGATCCGCCTGCTCCGTGGCAAATGGGTCAACGCGACAGCGCTTTCATGAATATAGCAAAAGCACGGTCTGGAACATTCCAGACCGTGCTTTGATTTTATGGCTCTCAGCGGGCTTTGGCGGTGCCCCTGCCGGGTTCCCCGCACTCCATGGCACTATTCATGAGCAAAAGCAGCTCCAGCACGCTGCGGAAGCTCTCCTCCCGCCGGCCCTCTGTCCAGGCGACAGACCCCTGCCAGCTGGCATTCTGCCGGAAGAGGATGCGCAGCTGGAATGTAGCAACATCTCCGCTGGGTGCCTTTGCGCCAAAGGGGATATCTCCCGGAGCAGGTACGGAAAAGGTGCGCTTGGCCCCAAAGGACTGCTGCGTCTTTTCCCGGCCCAGCAGTGCCTCGATCTGCAAAAGCAGCTGCACCGCGCTGCAGAATCCCTGCCCGTCCTGCCAGTCCGGATGGTAAAGCCGCCCGGAAAAATCTCCATCCCCGCACCGATCCACGCAAACCAGGATCAGGCGAGCTCCGTTTTCACCGACTCTTCCGCCCATCAGCGCCCTCCTCTCCAGTTTATGGAGGTATCTTATCACCGGGGCGTTACAAATGCCGTTACATTTCTCTGAAAGTTTTTCAAAGCCAACGGATTTTTCAAAATTTTCAGCAAAAATTCACTTCAGCGAACTGCTTTCTCAATCCCAGCTGATCACACCGTCTGCGCCGACGTGCAGGCTCCGGCCAAAGTAATAGGTCATGATCCGGGCCAGAGACTCCGTATCTGCCGCGCCGGACACCTCATAGGCCGCGTGCATGGCCAGCTGGGCAAGGCCGATGTCCACACTGGGCACAGAGAAGTGGGCCGTGGAGATGTTGCCCAGGGTGGAACCGCCGGGCAGGTCTGCCCGGTTGCTGTACCGCTGCACACGGACTCCCGCCTCCCGGCACATCTCCAGGAAGACCGCGCCGGACACTGCATCCGTGGTGTATTTCTGATTGGCGTTGTATTTGACCACCACACCGCCGTTGACCACCGGGTATTCGTTCTTGTCCGCATATTCCGGATGCGCCGGATGCAGGGCATGGGCATTGTCCGCGGAAACCAGGAAGCTGTTCGCCGTCAGCCGCGGCAGCTCCCAGCCCATTCTCTCGCAGATACGTCCCGTCACATCCTGCAAAAAGGTGGAGTCGGCTCCCTGGCGGCTGCCGCTGCCCACCTCCTCATGGTCAAAGAGGCAAAACAGCGGCACGGAGGCGCTCTCCTCCGCCTGCAAGAATCCCTCGAAGCAGCCGAAAGCGCACTGCAGATCGTCCAGCCGGGCACCGCCCACCAGCTCTTCCTCCGCCCCCAGCAGCGACGCAGTCGTCCTGGGATAGAGGAACAGGTCTGTTGCCACCACGTTTTCCGCGGAAATTCCAAGGGAACCGGCCACGATTTCTGTAAAGTCTTTCGACTTTTCACCTCCTAAAATTGGAAGAAGATCTGTATTCGCTTTCAGTGCGGTCCCCTTGTTTACCTCCCGGTCCAGGTGGATAGCCACGCTGGGGATCACCAGCAGGTCCCGGTCCACATTCACAAGGCGCACCACCAGCCCGTCCTCCGTGCGGACCACCACCCGTCCCGCCACCGAGAGGGGCCGGTCCAGCCAGGAACGGGAGATCATGCCGCCGTACGGCTCCACAGAAAGCCGCTTCAGTCCGCCGGCGGGCGCCGCCTCTGCCTGCTGGCGGACCTTGAACGTGGGAGAATCCCCGTGGGCCGCCGCAGCCATAAAGCCCACCGCCCTCTGACGGGGCAGCCGGAACGCCGCCAAGGCGGCGTCTCCCCGCAGCACGAAGTATCGCCCGCCGGGTGTCAGATCCCAGGGTTCATGCTCCCACAGGCGCGTATAGCCCTGCTCTGTCAGCCGCCGGGCCAGGTTGTCCGCCGCATGGTAGCAGGTGGGGCTGCTATTCAAAAAGTCCAGCAGTCTCCGGGAGAGTGCTCCATCCATAAAAGGTACCTCCGGTTTGAAATGATGGTGGTATTATACCACCTCTCATGCTAAAATGACAATGAGGAGGCGATGTTATGAAAATTCGGTGCATTGCGCTGGATCTGGACCAGACCACGCTGGACGGCGAGGGACGGCTCTCTCCGGCAAACCGGGCCGCTCTGGAGCGCGCCATTTCCCAGGGCGTCCATATCGTGATCGCCAGCGGGCGCCCCTACGCCGCCCTTCCGGAAGATGTCTTATCCGTCCCCGGCATTGAATACGCCATCACCTCCAACGGTGCCGCCGTCTATTATCTGCCGGACGACACCTGCCTGCATCGCTGCACGCTCACGCCTGATTCCGTGGAGAAGGTGCTTGCCCGCACCGCCGGGCTGTCCCTGGCCTATGAGGTGTTCGTGGACGGCCGCGGCTATGCCCAGGCGGACTATGTGCGCACGCCGGAGCGATACGGTGCCTGCGGCCGGGCAGCCGATTACGTCCGCCGGACCCGCCAGCCCGTGGAGGATATCACCGCCTTTATCCGCGCAAACCGGGACAAGCTGGACAGTCTGGACCTCGTTACCGACGATCAGAGCCTGCGGCAGCGTCTGCGAGAGGAGATTTTATGTGATGTGGATGACCTTTACATCACAACATCCATGCGCTATTTGCTGGAACTCTCCAACCGGCAATGCGGAAAGCACGCCGGCGTGCGGTTTGTTGCCGACCGGCTGGGCCTTTCCCCCGAACAGATAGCCGCTTTTGGCGACGGAGACAACGACGCCGACATGCTGGCCTTTGTGGGACAGGGCATCGCCATGGCCAACGCCTCTCCCCTCTGCCTTGCCGCCGCCCGCCATGTCACCCTGGACCACCGGCACGACGGCGTAGCCCACGGCATCCGCACCATCTTAGACATCTGACCTCGTTATACCAGCCATCACCAAAAACGGGATTGACAATCCGCCCGGGTGTCTTTATACTAAAAACAGACAATCACATACGACGGACTTATATAGGCCCATAATTGGATGGGCGTCTCTACCAGCTGCCGGAACAGCTGCGCTATAAGGACTGCCCCGTTCAGGGGTAGGCTTGCAGCGTCTCATCCGGCAGTCTTTTTGTTCACTGCGGCCGGGCCGGCCGGCCGTAAAAATATGGGAAACAGAAAGAGAGGGTTTTAGCTATGGGTACACTGGATCGAGTATTTCACCTAAGCGAGAACAAAACAGACGTCAAAACTGAGGTCATGGCAGGTATCACCACGTTCATGACCATGGCCTACATCCTGGCCGTCAACCCGGACATCCTCAGCGCTTCGGGCATGGACAAGGGTGCCGTATTCACCGCAACCTGTCTTGCCTCCCTGATTGCAACCGTCCTGATGGCTCTGCTGTCCAACTATCCCTTCGTCCTTTCCGCCGGCATGGGACTGAACGCCTACTTTGCTTATACCGTGGTAGGCAGCATGGGCTATTCCTGGCAGATGGCGCTGGCCGCCGTGTTTGTGGAGGGCCTCATCTTCATCGCGCTCTCCCTGACCAATGTGCGGGAAGCCATCTTCAACTCCATCCCCATGCCTCTCAAGCGCGCCGTTTCCGCCGGCATCGGATTGTTCATCGCCTTCATCGGCCTGCAGAACTGCAAGCTGGTAGTGGACTCCTCCACTTTGGTGACCGTTTACAGCTTCAGCAAAAACGCCGAGACCTTCCGCACCGAAGGCATCACCGTTCTGCTGGCGATCATCGGTGTGCTGATCACCGCGATCCTGATGGTGAAGAAGGTCAAGGGCGGCATCCTCTGGGGCATCCTCATCACCTGGCTGCTGGGCATTGCCTGCGAGCTGACCGGCCTGTATGTCCCCAACGCGGAAATGGGCTTTTACAGCGTGATGCCGGACTTCTCCTCCGGAATCTCCATTCCCAGCATCATGCCCACTCTGGGCCAGATGGACTTTTCCGCCGTGTTCTCCCTGGACTTCTTTGTGGTGATCTTTGCCTTCCTGTTCGTGGATATGTTTGATACCCTGGGCACGCTGATCGGCGTGGCCTCCAAGGCAGACATGCTGGATGAGCAGGGCCGCCTGCCCAGAATCCGCGGCGCTCTGCTGGCGGACGCCGTCGGTACCTCCGCCGGTGCTGCGCTGGGTACCTCCACCATCACCACCTTCGTGGAAAGCGCCTCCGGCGTGGCCGAGGGCGGCCGCACCGGCCTGACCGCCGTGGTCATTGCCGGGCTGTTCTTCCTCTCGCTGTTCTTCGCGCCCCTGGTGGCCCTGGTACCGTCTTTCGCCACCGCGCCCGTGCTGATCATCGTGGGCGCGCTGATGATGCAGGAAGTGGGGCGCATCCGCTTCGCGGACTTCACCGTGGCCCTGCCCGCCTTTCTGACCATCGTGAGCATGCCCCTGACCTTCAACATCGCCACGGGCTTTGGTTTCGGCTTTGTGAGCTGGGTGGGCATCAAGCTGCTGTCGGGCCGCTTCAAGGACGTCAATCTGATCATGTGCCTGATTGCGCTGTGCTTCGGGATTAACTTTGCCCTGCGCCTGCATTAGGAAACGCTGAGTACTGGTCTTTTTGCCCTCTGCCCGCGTCAGGATCGCCCCGTGCGAAGGTCGGGTTTGCATATACTCCCGCCGCTCGGGACTCGCCTTCCCCGGCAGAGAACGAAAATCCTAATGGAAACAGTCCCCAGCGTATTTGAATGTTGAAATACTCTGGCATAAACAAGCGCGCCGGTTTTCCCGGCCTATGTCCGGATCCGCATGACACAAGACATACGCTGTCTCTTATACACATCTCCGAGCCC
>OWID01000297.1_pt1 | contig 19933 bp, 32 predicted proteins | sample 1732661 | NCBI WGS metagenome assembly OWID01 (sample SAMN05065739, study PRJEB22554) | human gut metagenome | biome: ENVO:2100002; feature: ENVO:00000062; material: ENVO:00002003 | host: Homo sapiens | place: USA
AGACAGCCCCCCACCGCGTCCAGCTCCAGCACCTCCACCCGCTCCCGCAGGTCGCTCGCTCCATGCCGCATTAAGAGCCCTCCGTCCCGTCTGTCGCAGACTGCGCCGGCTCGCTCCACTTGAGCTGATTAATCAACCGCCGGAAAGCCGGGTTTTCATTGACGATGGTACCAGTTATGGTCTCATCCCGGAGGTCATAGGCGTCCAGCACCATGTAGTTGACACACAGGTCGTACTGAGCCCGCCGTGGCGTGCCCTTCGCGGGCGCCGCCACCCCGGCGGTAGTCATGTACGCCGCTGCGCTTTCGTACAGCCCGACCAGCAGTTCCAGCTCCGCATCCGTTGGAGCGTCAATCCGGCAGTAGGCCGCCAGCTGGGTCAGACGTTCTGCGCTCAGCGCCATGGGATCACGTCCTTTCCGGGCCCGTCACGCCAGCAGGGTCCAGCCCTGTGCCGGCGTATACATGCCGCGGCAGTTGCACACGGCGGAGCACATCACAGCGGAGGCGGAATCATGCTGGAATTTGACGCAGTAATAGGGGGCGTCCACTTCGGCGGAGACCACGGCGGCCACCTTGCTCATGGTCTCCGCGGCGGTAAAGCTGGTCTCAGCCACCTTTTCGGCGTTGGCGCCGGCGCTGTCATCGGCGGAATACAGGGCCACGGTCAGCTTCTTCCCGCTGGCCAGACTGGCCAGCAGGATGTGAAAGTCAATGGACGAGATTCCTTTGGCGGAAACATAGTCGGTTGAGGTCTCCGTGCCAGCGGCCACCGAGGCGGGCGCCAGGCAGCAGACGGTGGAAATGCGCTCAAAAATTCGATTCATCTCAAATTCTCCTTTCTATCAGGCCCGGGCCGCCAGCGTGACAAAGGGGCTGCGGGTCTTGGAGCTGTTTTTGATGGTCATGGGGCTGTTGATCTTGGGCGCGCCGTTGCACCGGAAGACAAAGCGGAAGCACTGCTGGTCGGTGAGGAACTCCACGTGGATGGACCAGTCCTGCTTGGCCGTGCCCTTGCGCAGCAGCATATACTCCTTGGGGTCGATCAGCAGGACATCGCCTGCGGAGCCCAGGGCGCTGCAGCTGTCCTCAAACAGCACGGGCTTGTTGAGCACCCTCTGCGTGTCAAAGTTGCCCAGGCCGCCTTCCGGATTCCAGAGAAACTTGGTCTCGCCGCCGCTGGTGATGGACAGATAGGGGAGCTGTTCCTCCAGATCGGGGTGCATGACCCACACCAGCCGGTCCCGGTTCCGGGGCATGGACCGCGCCAGCATCTTGATGGCGTTATCGCCGGTGAAGGTGCCCGCAGCCTGGGCGCTGGTCTTGGCCACGGTGATGAGCGCTCCGGACTTGAGGATTCCGGTCATCTTCCCCGCACCGTCGCCGGAGATCACTCCTTCGGTCATCAGCCGGTCGGCCGCCAGGGAGAATGCGTTCCCGAAGAATCCGGTCATAAAGGGAGCGTCCTGGAGCAGTTCGTCGGTGGCGTAGGCCAGGCCCATCATCTTCTCCAGATCCATGCGTACCTCCCGGAATTTGGGCTTGCTGGATGCGACGGTGTGGGCCTCGCTGACCCAGTACATCTGGATGCCGCCGAACACCGACTTGGACACGTCTGTCTCATCCACCTGTAGCCAGCGGGCGGAGTTGGAGGCCGCGCCTACCGTATAGCTGTCCAGCCGCTGGAGCAGGGGGCTGTTCTGCACGGCGCTCTCCAGGATCTGCCCGGCAAAGTCCTCCTGCACGGCAAAGCCGCCGTCGGAGCCTACGCCCTCGCTGGCGCCCCTGGCTGCGTCCTGCACGATGGACAGCCGCTTGTCCTGAACACCCTTGCTCTGCTGGTTATAGATGGCCTGGAGCTGCTCGCCCAGGCTGGCAAAGGGGCAGGGGGCCTTTTTCTCATCCTTGGGGGTGACGCCCGTTTCATCCTTGTGGTCAGAGGGGTCGATGGGGTCCGCATTTCTGCGGCTTTCCTCCGCCAGGGCCTCGTAGCTGGCGATGGAGGCGTTGATGCCCTTCATCTGGTCGCTGATCTTGTTGATCTCCTCCGTATTGCCCTCCTGGGCAAAGGTCTCGGCTCTGGCCAGCAGGTCCGCCTTCTGGGCCCGCAGGTCGTTGATCTTCTGGATAAAGTCCATGGTTCTCGGCTCCTTTCATATTTCTGCAAGCACCCGGGCCAGCGCCTGGGCGCATACTGCCTTGTTTTGTTCGGCGGCCCGAAGCGCCGCCACGTGCTCCCGGTACTGCTGTCGCATGGAGGCGGTCAGGCGGATCTGCCGCCCGGCGGCGGCCAGCATAGTCCCCGGCCCCGGCGGCTCCTCCCCCTCCAGGGGCACGATCCCATCGATCAATCCATACTCCAGCGCCTGGGTGGGGCTGATCCAGATGTTTTTGTCCATCAGCTCCATCAGATCCTCACGGGGCTTGCAGCCTTTTCGGGCCGTATATATCTCCAGTACGCAGTCCCTGGCGTTTTTAAGGCCCTCGGCCGCAAGCTCCATGTCCTGGTAGTCCCCGCCCTGCTCCCCGCTCGGGTTGTGGTAGCACAGCAGGGCGCCCGGCTCACTCTGGATCTCGCCGCATCCGGCTGCGGCCAGGGTGGCCGCCGATGCGCCGTAGCCCTGGAACAGGGCTCGGGTTCTGCCGGGATACCGGCGCAGCATGGAGCGGATCTCGTTGCCAACTGCCATCGATCCGCCCGGGCTGTTAATGAGCAGCGTGATCTCTCCTCCGTCGGCCTGTTCCAGCGCCTGCGCCACGTCCATGGGGGCGGTAATGTCCCGCCACCCCCACCAGCGCAGGATGTCGGCGCTGTCGTTGTCCCACAGTTCGCCTCTGAGTGGGATATCCATAAGCATCTCTCCTTTCTGATCTGGTGCTGCCCGCGGCTGGCCGCGGGGAAAATCGCGGGCGGGTTCGCCCGGAGGTGGAAGCGGACGCGCCTTTGCACGCCGCGGACAGCCTTACGGCTTGACTGGGTCCTCTGCTGTGCCGTTCACCACGGCTTCCAGGGAGGCCAGGTTCTTGGTTGCCAGGAACTTCTGACCCAGCCCGCCGGGGATTGGGTCCTTCTCCTCAAAAGCCCGGCAGTCATCCGGGCAGTACACAGAGTTTTGGATCATCTTTTCATAAAAGCGGCTTCGACTCTCATTGTCGCCCCGCAGCAGCACCCCCACGTTAGCCCGCAGATACCAGCCCTGCTCCTGACGACGCCAGCCAATCAACTTGTAGCTCATTTCCTGCTCCCAGGCCGTCACATGGGGCAGCAGGGTGTTTTCGACAAAGTCCAGCTGCTGCTGCTCGTTGGATTGGTAGCTCTGCTTTCCCGTCTGGAGCATATAGGCCGGGATACCGGTAAAGCGGGATACCTCTTCAACGGAAAATCCCCGGCTCTCGATATACTGGCTATCCTTCTGGTTAAGCCCAATTGGGCTATATTTATAACCCCGGGTGAGCACCGCCACCTTGAAGGCGTCCTCCGCCCCGGCCGCATACCTGGAAAATTCATTCTTGATCGCCTCCCGGCCGTCTTTTCCGAGGTCGGCGTCCACCTCCACGATGCCGCTCATTCGGGCCCCGTTTTGATAGAACTTACGGCCGTACATCTGAGCCGATCCGTCAGCCTTGATGGTCTCCCGGGCCAGGTCCAGCACGCCCCGGCCGTGGACTCCGTCGTAGGTATCGAAAAACACGATCACGAGCTGGGACGGCGCCAGGGTAATGGAGAGTTCGTCCGCCGTGAAGTCATACCAGTAGTGCCTCGCCTCCCCGTCCCATCGGATGCTGCAGGTGGAGGCGTCCAGCGGGATGAGGTCCGTGATGCGTCCCAGCCCGTCCCGGACGATCCAGCCGTACCCGGTCCCATGCCAGAAAGCGTTGGATGCGATGATCTTCTTGCACAGAGCCGGGCTCATGCGTTCGTTGGCCCGGACCTTCAACAGGTAGTCCAGCGCCTGGTCCGACTGCGGAATGCGGGCGTCTCCGTTCTTTTGGTACAGGCTATACGGCAGCACGCTCATGGCCCCCGTATAGATGCGGTGTGCCGCCGCGATGGGAGACAGCCGCTCTGCTCCCGTCCGGCTGTCCGGGTACTCCTCGCCGGAGAAGAACACCGTGCGGAACCATGCCTGCACGTCGTCCCAGGAGATCTCCTGGTAGGATGCGCTGGCCTTGGGCCTCGCTCGGATGCTGTTGGACAAAAGCATGGCTTACTCCTTTCTCCCCCGGGCGACGATCCGGGCATAAGCGCCCAGACAGACGCCAGCCACGCCGAAGGCTGCGGCGGCGCCCACGGCCAGTGCGGCCGCTATGATCAGGCACACCCCGGCGGCTACGGCCAGCAGATCGTCCAGGTAGGTCCCCAGCACGCGCACCGCCTTTTCTCTTGCCCGCCTCCGCGCCTCACGGCGGGCGGTCCTTTCCAAGTCATACGGTTTTTCGGTCATAGGCTCCAATCCTCCCCCAGCTTGGTGGTGTCAAAGCCCGGGCCTCTGGCCAGCTTGATCAGTGCGGTCGCCATGGCGATGATCCAGGCAACCGTGATATCGATCCGCCCCGGGCTTCGGTTTTTCATGGGCTTTATGTTTTCATTGCCGTCGGTGGCACAGCGCACATTGCCAAAGCACCAGCGGGCGCAGGTATTGTGCTCGTGGAGCATCTCATGCTTGCGCAGCAGCCGCTCCACCTCCTTCATGCCCGGCGACATGCCCATCATGGTCTGGGCGATCTCGACGACCTCCAGAGGCCGCTTTCCTTTGCCGGCCTGCATCAGCCGCTGCGACAGCGTCCAGGACAGCGCCGCGTCAAGGCCCAGCGTCTCAAGGCGGTAATCCCGGGCGGCCTGCCGGATGGTCTCTTCCACCCGGTCGTAGTCGATGATATCGCCGGGGCATCCGGTCAAGAATTGCGCCCGTATCCAATCCCCATAGGGCACTCCGTCCCGCTGTTCCCGCCCCTCCAGATCGTCCAGAGGGACCCAGGCCCAAAAAAGCGTCACCCAGGTCTCCAGGTCCTTCTGGGGTGGGAAAAGCAGCACGAAGGCCGTCAGGTCGGTGCTCTTGGACAGGTCCAGCCCGCCAAAGCACCGCTTGCCCCGCAGCAGCTGCCGGACTGCCGTCCGCCGCTCCAGCACAGACAGTCCCTGCCATTCCGGCCGGTTCCACTGTGTTTTGTCATAGATGGTCAGCGGCACCCAGCCTACCACCTTGGCAGAGATCCACTGATTGAGCCGCAGCCATCGGAAAAGGCGCTCCTTAACCTCGCTTTTTTGGGCCGCCCGGGCCTCAGCCCGGAAGTCCCGGAGCTTCAGGTTGTGGCCCAGGCCAGGGTTGCACAGGTACCAGAGCTGTTCATCGTAGATATCAAGCTCGGCGATCCGGTCCGGGTCGTCGCCGGTGAGGACCGATAGTCCGTACATGATGGGGCACCAGGCTGGGTCGTCTTCGTCCAGCTCCCGCTCGGGCCGGCCGGCGCGCCAAGCCATGATGCGCCGGCACTGCTCGTGGATCTCCCAGCCGATGCTGGTCCGGTCCGGGTCGTCGCCGGCGGTGGTCAGCACGATCACCGCCTGCTGCCTCCGGGCGGCGTTGGAGCCGGAAATCAGCACGTCCCACAGCCTCCGGTTGGGCTGGGCGTGCAGCTCGTCGATGATGATGCAGCTAAAGGAATATCCATGCTTGGTCTCGGCGTCGGAGGAGTAGATCTTCATAACGCCGCCGTATTTGGTATGGATCTCCTTCCGGGAGTCCACCGCCCAGGCAATGGGATCATGCTCCGGCTGTCCCAGGCAGGTGTGCTCCACCATGTACTTGGCCGCCTCGTAGATCTGCGTGGCGTTCTCCTTATCTGAGGAGAAGACGCCCACCCTGGGTCTGGCCTCCCCATCCCAGAGCAGATGATACAGGCCGAGGCCGGCGGCAAACTCGGTTTTCCCGTTTTTCTTGGGCAACTCGTCGTAGAGGAAGCGGCGGTAGCGGACCCAGGAGCCGTCCTCGTCCTGGGTCTGCACCCCGTAAAACTGGGTAATGGCGTCCATCTCCCAGGGCTGAAGCTCGAAAGGCTTGCCCGCCCACTCGTTTTGTCCGAAGCACAGCAGGCTGAAAAAGTCCACCGTATCCTGCGCGGCCTCTGCGCTGTAGCGCAGCACCGCTCCGTCGTCCGGAACGGGCACTTCTACGCCCGGGGCCAGGGTAAGCATTTCAGGCACGGTGCATCCGCTCCCGCATCATCCGCTCAAACGGGTTTTCCTCCGGCGCCTTTCCGCCCGCGCCCGGCGGCAGCACCAAACGGCACCGGCTGGTGACGGTCAGGCCCATATCGTTGGCCGCGCCCCGGCACTGCTTGAAGAATCGGTCCTGAACGCGGGTCGCCACGTCCAGGGCTTCCATATCGATCACCCGCTTCCCGGCCTCCATCCGTCCCCGCTGGATTTCCAGCACCTTCTGTGTGGCGGCCAGATAACTCTGCTTGGCCAGCAGGTACCGGGCCAGGGTGTCATAATCCAGAACAGTCAGGAGCCCGGCCTCCTTCAGCTTACCGCCCAGGGCCCGAAATTCCTTCTTCAATGCCTCCGGCAGATACTCCGGCGGCCGAATCTGCTTCGGGACCTCGGCCCGAACCTCGGCGGCCGCCCGCTCGGCCTTTTCTTTTTTGGTCAGGTGCTTTTTCCCGTTACCCTCCAGCACCTCCAGCGTCTGTCGTGTTCCGGCCATGATATTGCCTCCCTCCAGGCCCGTCGGATACTATTTTGCGTTAAACTCATACCCGCACTGCGGGCAGGTATAGCGCTTGCGGAGCTTTGTAGATTCCGAATCCCCGGTCTCCTCCGTCGCCTCGCCCTCGCCGATCTGGATGTCTTCCGGGGTGAAGCCCGTGAGCGCCAGATCAAAACCGAGTTGCTCCAGCTCCTCCAGCTCCAGACCGGCCATGGCCTCGTCCCAGGCCGCCAGCTCGGCCAGCTTATTGTCAGCCAGAATGTAGGCCCGGCGCTGTGCATCGGTAAGCCCCTCCACCAGATTGCAGGGCACCTCCGTCATGCCCTCAGCCTTGGCGGCCTCCAGGGTCCCGTGACCGGCGAGCAGATTGCCCTGGGCGTCGATGAGGAGGGGGCGGACGAAGCCGAACTCCCGCAGACTGGCCCGTAACCGGGCAATTTGCTCCTCGCTGTGGATCTTGGCATTACGGGCGTAGGGGACAATCTCCTCCACCCGCTTCATCACGTCGCCACGGCAGGCAACGCGCACCGCTGGTATTTTCTTTCCTCTGGCCATCCTGGCCGCCCCCTGTCCTGATCGCCGGCTAAACGGATCGCCGGCTAAAGTCTCCCAGCCGCAGCCCGAATAATTACCCGTGGGGAAAAAATCTTGCAAAGAGGACCGCCTGTGGTTATGCCGCCTCCCGTTGAAACTTTCTCGGGGTGGGGCAGGGTATCCGACGCCTACGGCGTCGTGGATACTAAGCGCGGGCATGACCCGGACACATGCGCATGCGCCCAAGCCTGGTCCACTTTTGCTGGGTCGAGGCGCTTACTTTTGGCGCTTTCTGCGCTGTCTTGCGGCCATCTCCAGAGCCGTTTTTTGGTTGTGATGCCGCTCACATAGGCTCTGGAGATTTCGGCGGTCCGTGAATAGCGCCCAGTCTCCACGGTGCGGAATCTTGTGGTCCACCCGCGTGGCCCTGACTCGCTGTCCCTGTTTAGCGCACTCGCGGCAGAACGGCTCCCGCAGGAGCTGTGTGGGCCGAAGATCATCCCGCCATGCTGGCGTATAATACATCCAGTGCCACGCAGCACTCTCCCCGCGCTCTGCCCGCTTTGGCTTATGCTTTGCGCAGTATCCCTCGCGGGTGAGCTCCGGGCACCCAGGATGTCGGCATGGCCGGAGCGGTTTTTGCGCCATGGGCTATCACCTCCAGGCAAAACAAAAAGCGCCCAAGCCACGACACCCATCACGGGTTGTCATTGGCTCAGGCGCTGGTCTCTGTGGACACTGGCTCAGGCGCTCCGATATTCACGATGCTCTCTTGTCCGCACCTCCGGCAGTAGACCGGCAGTGCACGGGCGGTAGTCTCGGCCTCTATACGCAGAACTTTCATCCGGCCGCACTTGGGACACATCAACCATCCGTCCTTGATGATCAGTTTATCAGTTTTTTTCTCAGCTTGCAAGGCTTTTTCTCCTTTTCTACACACCCTGACGAATTATTAAGACTGGTTTCAAGCGGGAAAATTATTAAGCGGCCCTTGCCGCCGTCCTATATTATAGGTATAGCGTTCCGGCTCCCGCTCAGGAAAAAGGAGATACCGGGCCCCCACACAGTCCGCAAAGCCGTATGGGTTTTTCTCACTGAAGCTCTCATAATCCACGGCTCCCATCGGCGGAGCAAGGGTAACGCTGTCGCTCGGGATCTCAATGTACTCCACCTGGTATTTTTTGAGATTTCTAGACCCCCGCCAAGTCCTCTCTCCCGGCTTGGCCCGCCCAAACTCCCGGGCCTCCTTCGTCATGTACTTGGCAAGTTCCCGATAATAATGGACGTCCAAAGGCTCCGCCCGAACATAACCTCCCCCCTGCCACAGGCTCCGGACCTCCTCCAAATCCTCCAGCGACACGCAATTGAGCACCACATGGTGGTGGAGCCGCCTGTCCTCCAACTCTCCATCCTCGTTAAAGTGATCGTAATATCGACGTTCGTGAAAGCCCTCCGTGTTGTATATATATTGGAGCTCTTCACCCCGTTTTCGGCGGGCTGCTCGATATCGCCGGACAAACCTCTGGAAGCAAGCATCAGCACTCTTCTTGTTGTCCGGGAGGTGAGCATCGTCGTATGTAAAGACCAGCACCCAGTCTCGGGCGCCGAAGTTAGTCGCCAGAGTCAGCTCCAACTCTCTCCAGGAGCACTTCAGATTGTAGAACTGTTGACCTGGCGAAGTGGGTACCTGTCGTCTGCCACGTTGGCGCTGTCCGCTTGAGTCCGGGACTTTTCCCAGGATCTCCAGGTGCAAAAGGCCCGCCGTGATGGATTTGATGCACTTCGCCATCTCAATTCTCCGGTTCCAAGCGGTCCAAGACCAAACCGATGGCACGCCATGTGTCTATTGGCAACTTGCGCCCCAGCAGCGCGTCTCGGAGCGCTGTCACCGTCAACTCCTGCCCCGCCGCATCTGCCAGCGGTTCCAAAGAGCCTAACCCGTGGTGGTCTCGGTACTTTCGGAGTCTCTCATAGATTCGGCGCTTATCCTTCGCCCCGTATCCGGCAAAGGCCGCCTTATCCTCCAGATTTGTTGCTCTTGATATCGCTGAGGTGGATACTTCGCCGGGACTTCCTGTATTCTGCACCCAGACGCCGCCCAGTTCCGGGAGTTCCAGCAGCTCCCACTGCACACCGGCCCCCACGACGAGGACTCCCTGCTCCAAGCTCTCTTTCACATAATCTCTCATCTGACAGAGATCCCCGTCCGGCGCCGCCGGCACTGTCACTACCAATACCCTGTTCATATGCGCTCCTTTCCAAAACAGGGACAGGCGGGGCCGCCGCCTCTCACCCACACCTCATTGCCCTTTGCGTAAAACAGGTTAAGCGATGCTAAAATATGGTCTTGATTGCCCGTTGTTAGTCTTTTCACTTCTCCAGTCCCTCCTCCGGGTGGTCATCGTTGGCAGCCATGTTATACGGGTTATACGCGCATTCCAGGCATAACCCCTCATGCCAGTTTGCTTTCCTGGCGTGCGCTGCGCCCCGGATGCATTTTCCGCTGTCGCAGTATTTCAAAAAGTGTTGCTTTGCTATTTCGTCATGGAGAATTTCTTCCGGCGTCGGAGCGCCAAAGGGTACCCGGTCAATGTGCGTCAGTACAGCCATCGTCCTCATCCTCCTTACGGGCCTTGCTACAAACCGGGCAAAAACACTTTCTGTATGTTCCGGTCCATCCATATAGCTTCAAATTTTGCATTTCGGCTGCCGGGGTGCTATATATCTCGTCGTGCCCGCGCCCGCATCCGTCGCATCGGATAGATACGCACGGCATAGCTTTAATTGCCATCTCCACCACCTCCAAGGGCCTCATCCTTGCTGATCCGCTCAAACTCGATCACCCACACCCACGGGTTGGCCTCCCAGCCATAGAGGTGCAGGTCTGCGGGCTTGATGGTGCTGTCCCACACTCTGGCAAACTGGCTACAAGAGACGCAGCCCTCGTCTTTCGCCTGCATATTCCCGCAGTCCTGCAACCGCTCCACCCGAATACAGGTGACCAGCAGGAAGATCCGGGCGGCCTCCCGTGGCATATGGATGGATGGTTTCCACTTCTGACCTGCTCCAGGCACCTCGGTCGGATAGATGTATCCATCCCCGAACGGGTTTTTTGCCCAGGTCTCCCGCACCCACAGGATGTCGCCTGCCCAACATGGAGCCTTAATAGTTTCGGCCCAATCGAGGAAAACGCCGCCCTCTCCTCCATTCCCGCACAGCATATCAAACGTTTGCTCGTAGTCATCACAATCCAAAACAGTATGGGCCCCTTTCGGCTGCGGCTTCACCACCCGCCGTGTGACGGTCTTCCGCCCCTCCATGATAGCCCGCACCATTTCGATGTTAAACAGGATTGGTTTCATGCTCATCCCTCCCCTAAAGCCAGTTGTCCGCCCTGATAGAGTTGATACAGGGTATTGCCTCGACCGTCGGTCATGTAGGGCAGAAATACCTCGTCCATGCTCACCATCCCGGCCTCAATGATCGCCATTTGCGCCAGCACCCAGTCTCGGATATTGCGCCAGCCTGTACGCTCCGCCTGTGCCAGGTCTGCCTTGACTTTTTGCCGCTGGAGTACTTGGCATACTCCATCGATGTTGGCCGGGAGCATAAAGCCCCGTCGCCCGTTCGGCGTGTCAATGGCAAAGGCTACACCGGTGGGACGTCCCTGGTCATCATACTCCACCATAATCTGTCGCGCCCCATGCGCCGCAAGCGCTCCTTGAATTTCCCCTAGGCTCGTGTACACGTCTACCCCGGATGTATAATTTTTGATGGCCATTGCTCACTGCTCCATTTCCCTCAAAATTTCAATTTATCCATCTCTACTCAAAACTCCTCTCCAAGTCTAAATTGCTCCGGTATTTCCTCCCGCTTTGGCCTCCGGTAGGACATCCCGGTGATCCGGCTGGAGGCCAGGGCGAAGGCCAGCTTGCAGCTCCCCACGCCGCCGTGTCGGTTTTTGGCCAGATCCACCTCCAGGAGAGATGGGACGTTGGGGTCCACTGTGCTGCGGTCGGCGTAGTAGTCCTCCCGGTAAAGGAAGATCACCCCGTCGGCGTCCTGCTCCAGGGCCCCGGTGTCCCGCAGGTCAGAGAGCTGAGGCCGCTTGATCTGACGGCCCTCAACCTCCCGATTGAGCTGGCACAGGGTCAGGATGGGGAGACGGAGCGTCCGGGCCAGATTTTTCAGAGCGCCGGAAATCTCGGTGGTATACTCCACCCGCCCGGCCCGGCGGGAGGCGGCCGGGGGCAGGATCTTGCCAAAGTAGTCCACCACGATGAGCCGCAGTCCGCCAATGCTGCGGGCCAGAGTGCCAATGTCGTCAACCGTTACCGTGGGGGCCTCGTTGGAGTAAAATGTCAGGCTCGCCAGGGACTTTGCGGCCTGACTGACCTTGGCCTCCTCCGGCTCTGTAAGGGGTTGCATCAGCAGTTTCTGGGTCGGAATGCCTGTCTCCCGGGAAATCCGCTTGGCTGCCAGTTGTTCGGCGTCCATTTCTAGTGAGACGAAAAGCACCGGATCAGTTTGGGCCACCCGGTCGGCAATGTTAAGAGCCAGGGTCGTTTTCCCCATGCCGGGCCTTGCGGCCAGGAGATAGAGCCCGGAGTTGAGCATCCCGCCTCCCAGCAGCTCGTCCAGGGCCATATAGCCGGTGCAGACATAGCCCCTGGCGTCTCCGGCCTCCACAGCGTCCCGCTGGCGGAAAAAGGCCAGGAAGCTGTCCGCCGGAGTGACCAGCCGCCCAAGGCTGCTCTGGGATGCCAGATCGTCCAGTCTCTGCCCGGCTGCGGAGAGGACGGCGGACGGTGGTTCCCGCCCCTCAACGCCCTCTCGGATGCGATCAGCGGTCTCCATCAGCGCCGCCCGAAGGCTCTCCTCCTTGACCAGCCTGACATACTCCATCACATTGGCGGCGGTGGGGGTGAGCTCCATGAGCGCCAGCACATACTGCCGTGAAATCTGCGCCCCCATTTTTCGGGCCCGGTCCAGGATGGTCACGGAGTCGACCTTCTCCCCATTCCGCTCCAAGGCCAGGGCAGCCTCGTAGAGGGCCCGGTCCCCCTCCAGGCGGAAATCTGTCGGGCGGAGCTCCCGCTCCACATCCGTGAGGCACCGGTCCGTAAGTAGGATGGCGCCGATGACGCTCTGTTCGGCCATAAGATCCAGCCTATGTACTTCCGGCATCCGGCACAAGCACCTCCTCCCCGTTGATGATCTCCGTGTGCCATCCGGTGAGCTGTCTGGCCCGCGCCTTGGGTGGTCCCACCTTGCCGCCCTGTTTAGGCTCGTCCATCCACCGCTGGTTTCGGAGGTACCGGCAGGCGTAGGGCACTGGCCAGTCCTCGGCCCTCACCTGCCACTTGAGCGCCCGGGCAATGGCGTCGATGAGCGCGTCATCCGGCTTGAGCCTGTCCCATTCCCGCACGGCGGATACCCGGTCTTCATGGCGGGGGTAGAACTTCCAGAACGCTTCGAACCTCTCAGGCTTCCAGGTGGGGACGCTCTTTGTTTTCTTCTTTTTGGCCTGTCCCCCTTGGGGGACTATAGGGGGTATATATTCTATACTTGTATTATTCTCCTGGACATTTTTGTCGGGAGGGGTGGTGTCAAAATTGTCAGGAGGGGTCCCGACAATTTTGTCGGGATGGGGTACTGCTGCCTCCTGTCCGCATACGGCATAGATCCGCCGCTCCAGCACCTCCTGCGTAGCCTCGTCCCGGATCACGTCCACCCGCAAATACCCCCGCTCCGCCAGCGCGGCAAAAAGCCGGGTGATGCTCCGGTCAGACAGGCCGAACAGCTTTGAAAAGTAGCTGTTTTGGGCATAGCAGTACCCCAGCTTGTCCGAGAGGGCGGTCACCTCGCCGTAAAGCAGCTTGGCATTGGGAGATAGTTCCGTGTCGTACCGGACGGATGCGGGGATGACTGCCCAGTAGGCCGGTCGTTCTGTGCCCGCCATATTACAAAAGATACTCGACCCACCCTGGCAGGCCGACAGCGACGATGATACACCCCAAAAACATGGTGCAGTCCCGCAGCATAAGCAGTGCCCGGCGGCGCTCCGCCCGGGTCATTTTATGCCATGCCCGGCGCTGGGCGGCAAAAATACCCGTCCTCCGCCGACGTTTGCGGCCAGCCCCAGCGGGTCTCCAGTCAGCGTCTATGTAATCCATAATCTGATCCTCCTCTTGATGATGGCCGTGCCGCTCCTGGCGCGGCGGGTCGCGGTGACGCCGAGAGGCGCGGCGCCCCGGCCCGTGCGTCCGGGCTCCGCCTGATCCCCGCCGCCCCAGCGGCGGCACGGCTTGTCCACTGGTTACAGAGGCCGCTCTTATGGAGCGGCTCTCCATCATGCCGGCTCTGCCTCCGCCCAGCGGGCATCTTCGAGGACTTGCTCCGCTGATTCTGTCCCGAAGCGCACAACCGTCATCCCATCCGGCGTCCGGGCCTCCACCTTCCAGCCGCCATCCACGGCCTCTACCGTCAAGATCTTATTCATGTGATACCTCCATCACCAAATCCCCTGATCGATCAGGATCTTTGCCGCGACCTCCTGGATATGGCGGCGGCCGGCGGCACGCTCCTCCTCGGTATACTCCTTGTGCAGCGTATAATTCCGCGTGATGCCAAGCTTGGGTCCCCAGTCGATAAATGTGGCCTCGTCGGCCAGTATCTGCTCCTCGACGATCTGGCCGTTTTTCTCCGTCCGCTCGGTGTATGTATCCAGGCCCTTCCGCCGGGTAATCGTCACATGATATTCCTTCCCGCTGAGTACCCGCGTTTTATGTACCACTGTTTCAAGTACCGCCACCATAATCACCTCGTCTCAGCCTATTCTTCCGCCGGGTTGTCCTATGAGAGCAGAGTGGCCCTGCTTGCCCCCCTCCCCTACCCTGTGGTATGATTTGGGTGGTGGAAGGAGGTGATTTTATGAATCGAAAACTACACATATCTGGTCCTTGCCCTGAAACCGGCAAAGCCCAACAGATTGAAGTTACCTTTCTTGATGTGTTTGGCGGTGGACAGACCGCCTCCGGATTCAAGAAGGACGCCTACTATTGTGCCTACGCTTCAGATCATGGATGCGCCGCCAGAGGCGACAGAGGACTGGACTGCCCTTTATACAAGAGGGCTCACTTGGCGTGACCCGGAAAACTACCGGGTAGATACCGGCGGCCTCAAATAGTGGGGCCGCCGTTTTTAGCCAGTCTGCACGGCATATGCCCAGACACTCGCATCCATCACATACTTCTCCAAAATCCACAATTTTCCGCATCTTTGCGCTCTCAAAGGCCGCCGCAAAATGCCTTGCGGCACATATGGCGGCCTCCTTAGGCATCGCTACATTCTGCTCCACTCCGCTCACCTCCTCTCATGCGCTGTTTTGGGTGTCTCCATTCTGCGGATTACTATCCTTGTTTAAATTTGGTGCCTGTGGTATACTTTTTTGACAGGTAACGCCGAGCCAAGCCCATCAAGGGAAGGTGTAACGACTGGACACGGAGCATCCCATCGGGATGAAGGCACAGTCTGAACTCATGGGCGACCATGAGAAGCGGGCAGAAATGACCCGCTCACGCCGTATGGCGGGGTAACAGCATGGATGTCTGGAATCAATAAGATGAACAACGAACTGACCGAGATCGCCCGCAGCAGCATTGCTGTGGCCATTGATTCTGCCGACAGCGGAATCGCTTCCCTCGCACATGGCGTAGCCGACTCCCTCGGCGGTATCGCCACTACCTACAAACCCTTTACGTTTGATAATGACGAGGTAAGTAATCGCCCTGCCGCCCGGCAACGGGCGGTCTGCACTCCGTAAATTCGGCGAAAGCCTGTCCCTGCCCGCCGCTCATGGTCGCCCATGGGTAGCGGGCCTTTTATGCGCTGTCCTAGTCCTACTCCGGAGGGCCCAATCACGACGGCTGCGCATTCCGAACCTCACTCTTGCGTTCAAACTCGTCTACATCCTTGGGCCGGAACGAATATGGCCCCAGGCGGCCTCCACCCAGGTTAAGTGCCTTTATGCGCCCTTTTCTAACCCAACGTTGTATGGTCTCCGGTTTGACAGAGTATCTCTGGGCCAGATCTTCTGTCGTGTAATAGGTTTCTATTTCAGGCATGCGCGCGCTCCTCCTTTCCCAACTGGCGTTGGGGACGCCATTCCAAATAGTCCATTGTTCTCCCTCTCCATTTCATTATCTGCTCATAAGCCGCTTAATTACGGCCTGACTGCACGTCTTCATCTCTTCGTCAGATGGAGGCGTGTATCTTTTCATCTGCATGTAATAACATATTGCGAGTAGCGCCAGCCGATTTTTTAGCCATCCAATAACACAAACGGCTATCGTCCCGAGCAATATTAGCGTAAGCACTCCGCTCACCTCCTCTCATGCACTGTTCCGCTTGCCCCCTCCCCCGCCCTGTGGTATGATTTGGGTGGAGAAAGGAGGTGATTTCATGGCTACATGGGGCGAAGTATCTAACTTCACCTGGGGGGAATTGGCTGATATGGAGTTAACATGGGATGATCTTAGGGAAGTGTCATTCCCTGAACTCTTATCAATTGCCCATAAAAAGCTGGATCGTTTTAAGAGCCTCCCCCCTGAAAAGCAGGGGCGAATGATGGATGTGGTTCCGCTCCTGGAGACCATATTGGCTGGAGTTGCAGCGAACCTCATATCCGATATGGTTCTGTCCGCTGACTGGAAAGAACTATTGATGGAAGCCATTAAGCTTCTTAACAACATTGGCCCCCAATAGCGCCGCACTTTTCAGCGCGGAAAAGAGTAGGATGCCTTGAAATGTCAGTTCGAGGTATCTTATTCTTTTTTCATGCGACTCCAAGATGTCTGTCACCTGTGTATCTGCTTCAAATTTCACTTTTCTCCCTCCTTCCTAGCTGGTATAAGTGAATTGCGCTATGCAACTATTGAGCAAAAAAATATTCACCGAATTGGTTATCCTCCAATTTGAGCAAAGTAGCTAATTTTTCGGCCTCATCCAAATCCATTGGACGCACCCGATTGAGTTTCTGCGATGCCGTAGATACGGCAATTCCGAGCGCCTCAGCTACATCCTTTTGGGATAGTTTCAGTTCTGCCATGCGTCCCCTGACCTTAGCTATATTGAGCATCGTCCCTCACCTCCATTCTCTTTTGTTGCTCTGCGCAACCAAATGATACTGCATATTATGCCCCTTGTCAATAGCGCAACGCAATTTTATTTTAACATTTTTGCGTTATTACTTGCACTGTGCAAAACATTGTGATATTATGCTATCGACAGGAGGGGTCAACATGGGAAGTCCTCAAATCGGTCAACGAATCGAATATCGCCGTAAACAGTTGGGCCTTACGCTGGATGACATTGCAACAGATATAGGTGTGGCGCGATCCACTGTGCAACGCTATGAAAAAGGGGCTATCGAAAAAATTAAGCTCCCTGTTATTGAGGCTATTGCTCGTGTGCTTGATGTCAGCCCGACTTGGCTTTGTTGCAAGAGTGATGATATGCGTCCATCTGGACCCAACAAATCATCCCTCCCCTCGAACGCGCTCCCGTACAATGAGCCGCATATGGCCCCCATCGTGGGAGCGATCCCGGCCGGCTATCCGGCGCTGGCCTTTGAGGAGGTAGAGGGGTATGCCTCTATACCCTACGCCGACGCTGAGAACTATTTCTTTCTTCGGGTATCCGGTGAGAGTATGATAAACGCTGGAATCAAAAGTGGGGACCTTGTACTTCTCCGGAAGCAGGATTGCGCTGACGATGGTCAAATTGTGGCGGCTCGGGTGAATGGAGACGAGGCCACTCTGAAGAGATTTAAGCGTCAGGGTGATATGGTGCTCCTTCTGCCTGAAAACCCGGCCTACGACCCACGGGTTGTCCCAGCTATTGACTTTGAGACGGGCGAAGCAGGAATTATAGGCGTCGCTGTTGAGGTACGGCACATGCTTTAAGGTCGCTCTCCACGGGGGCAATGCCGCCCCCACGCGGGGGCGTGGATTGAAATCGAAAAAAGATGGAGAAAGGTATGGAGGCCAGAAATGAATAAATTCTTCCTAAAACAATGTCCCTTCTGCGGAAGCCCCATCAAAGTGCGCATCGGCATGGGTGGTCTGCATTTCTTTTACTGCCGGAACGAAACAGGCTGCGGCGCTATCGTGAGCTTCCAGGGCGGGCCAAAGTTGCGCGAGGCCGCGGACCCGGCTGCAAACTGGAACAAGCGAGCTATGCCACTTGACACCAATATGTTGCAGTAGCGTTAGTTTTCTAGCGAATCTAAACATGTAAGAACCGCCCTGGGCTGGCACCCAAAGCGGTTCTTGAGGAGCAGTAAACTTTGCACGGCCTACTGCTCCTCTATTTTGCCATGCAAAAGGAGGAAAGTCAATGTATACGGGGAAAAACCCCAATGGGGAAGGTAGTTTGAGGCAAAGAAAAGACGGCCGTTGGGAGTACCGCGTGAAGATCGAGGGCCGCAAGACGCCCCTGTCCTTTTACTCGAAGGATAAGGATGGCCGTGGCGCCAAGAAGAAGTACAGAGAATGGCTAAAGGAGACCGGTGGTGATGCTCTGGAGCAGGTCAAGACAGTGAAAGCCTGGGCTGAGGTATGGCTGAGGACGAAAAAAGCTAATGTTGCCTACGGCACCTATGCTAACTACGAACGGTACGTAAACGACTTCATCCTCCCCGTACTCGGCTCTATGAAAATGGATGCCGTGCGGCCATATCACATTGCAAATCTCTATACCAGCGAGAAAGTATCCAGACTTTCCAGCTCTGCAAAAAATGAAATTCGGGTCTGTCTAAATGGTATCTTTAAAAGTGGAAAGAAGAATCGAATCTGCCGTGAAAATCCCGCAGAAGACGAGCACTTTCAGCATACACCCGGAAAACCGCCCAAGGTACATAGTTTGGAAGACATCCGCACCATTTTAGAATATGCTCCGACGCATAAATGGGGGGCATATATTCTTGCCGCACTCCTGACTGGACTCCGCACAGAAGAGCTCTGCGGGCTTATGTGGTCTGATTTGTTCCTAGAGGGGGAAACGCCATATATCAGAGTTCATCAAGTCATAGTGAAAGCTGAAAACCCTGGGCAAGGTGCGCTCATAAAACCCGATAAAAATAAGCAGATCAAGCGGAGAAGAAAATACGAACTGCGGGATACTACTAAGAGCAAGAAAGAACGTATAGTCGCCCTTACTCAGGAAGGCGTCAATCTTTTTTTATCGCTCCCCAAATCTGGCCTCTATGTTTTTCCGGGTATAGACGGCGCGCCGCATCTTACTCCTCCACAATTCGCCAGGCGATATGAGTCTGTACTACGGGACCTCAACAAAACACTTGACAAGGAGAACCAAATTCCCGTACTCTCCCCGCATAAAGCCCGCCATACTTATGCTACCTATCTCCTCGGTGGCGGCGCAACTATTCGAGCAGTCCAAGAGCAACTTGGCCACGCAAAAATTTCTACCACTCAAATCTATACCCATGTTGATTTAGAGGCCCGTAAAAACAATGTGATAAAACTGGCGTATTGACAGTCAAAAATACCCATGATAATATGGACGCAAGTAAAATATATTTGGGTATTGCATGGGTATTTGATTGCAGTTTGAGCCGAATCCATTGGCGCACAACGGATGTAGGCATCGATTGTCAGACTGTAAATCTGTTGTCGTCGACTTCGATGGTTCGAATCCATCCTCCTCCACCAGTAAGGAAAACCCTTGCATCCCAAAGGATGCGAGGGTTTTTTTATGCCTGCATTTGTCACCCATAATCACGCGATAAAACACGATGAATCCCAAAATATTGGGGTCAAAATTTGGGTACAGAATCATCATTCGTTTGGGATGTCGTCCTCAACGCGGGGATTCAGATCGACGCGCCAAAAAATTGGCTGGGTAAACCATGGTGTAAGAGATCCCCCACAGTACGATCCGGCACGATGTCGCGGGCCTCCTCAGCATGCTTTCATTCCTGATATATAGAAAGAGAAAGGATGATGAGCATGGCTATTTACTATATGTTCTGGACAGAAAAATACGCCCCGGAGCTGGGCGTCTATCACAGCTACGATATCGCAGTCTATGAGGCTCCCTTCTTCAGGGGGCCGACGCTGGTGCTCCGGGACGTCACGCCAGAGTGGGACCTGGCATTTCGCATGATCGAGACGTTCAACAGACTGAACCTTTCCCCGATTCACCTGAAGGACGCGGTCCTCGATATGCTGGAGTAGTTTTCCCGCATAGTGGGTAAGCTATTCGGGCCTGGCGGAGGTTATGGCCTCTGCCGGGCCTTTATTTTAGCATATATTCAGTATTGAATCAATACTGAATTAGCCCTAATCAAATGCCAAATGGGTAGAATACCCGTGAGGTGATTGTATGGACATTAAATTTACAATGGTTATGGACGAGGAACTAGCACGCAAGATGAGCTATATTGGAAAATATTATGGGCGATCCAGGATTAAAGAAATTGAATGGGCCTGTAAGCAATATGTTCAGGACTTTGAAGAAAATATCGATAAAATACGCATTTCCGAACAAAAACCGCCCCCGCCGTCCACTGGGTGGCGGGGGCTTTCTTCGCCTATCTCACGATCTGTGCCGCAAGGAATCCCACAGCGCCCGAGACGGCCAGCCAAATGAGCTTGTCCACGATAC